>ERZ1106948.694-NODE-694-length-13444-cov-36.158339_pt1 | contig 13444 bp, 16 predicted proteins | sample MGYA00403673_ERZ1106948 | MGnify/ENA primary metagenome ERZ1106948 (study PRJEB35170, sample SAMEA104062409) | human gut metagenome | biome: human gut; feature: human-associated habitat; material: faeces | place: Denmark | collected 2012-05-07 ...
GAGCTTGTTTGAGAAGGAGAAGGCGTTTAGTGGCATCATGGAGGAGGAGAGGAAGGAGAAGAGAGAGGAGGAGAAGAAGAGGAGAGAGGAGGAGAAGGCGAAGAGGGATAGGGAGTTGACGGTTGAGCTTGGATCGAAGTGGTTGAATGGTGAGTGAGTGATATGAAGACCTGTGAGGGTGTATTGCAAGAACTGCGACAAGATGGTTATGAGTGAGACAAAGATGCCGTGGTACTTTTGGGCGTATGAATTAGTTGGTATGATTGACATCTAGCTTTTGTGTATTAGTAGTTCTGAGTGTGATTGTCATCATTCTTGGTTGTACTGTTGATGGGGATTTCTTTATTGGAATGATATATTGTGGTATTGCATTATTGAATTCTGGCGTTTTTTCAGGTATTATGCCGAAGTCGTTCAGTATCCTTTTCATAACAACTAGATATCACATTTGCCCCCTTTGCAAAAGAGGGATAGGATACACTACTCAAGGAATTCGCACCCCCGACTATCTCGCCGACATGGCTTAACCCTCTTCTCTTTTTCCCTTTTCCTATTTTCATTTCCCCTTCTTTCTTCAACACCCCCATTTCAATCCCCAATCCGCCTCCCATTCATCATCCCCTCAACAACCCCCATCTCCTCCCAACCACACCTACCACCTCCCCTCTACCCAAATCCACCACTCCCTCCTTCACCTCAAACCACCCTTTTACTCTATGAAACTCCCTTTTCCACCATAAAGAATTGGGAGTTGCTGATGGATCCGTACCCGAGCCTGCCTTGCTGCGCCGTGTGCAAGGCAAAGGAGGGAGACACAAAGAAGCTGGTTTCGTGCGAATCCTGTCTGAGAGTGCTTTCTTCTGTTTCCCCATAACGCATAGTTAGTGTGCTCGGATTGTTGCTGCTACAGCACGCCCATTCCCTGTATGGGCAAGTGCAAGCGTGTGTGGGTGTGTCGCAGCTGCATTCTGTGCTACTCAAACTGCAATACTCAATACGCTAGCACCAATACATGCCTCCAATCCGCCTCAAATGACGTCATTCCCTGCTACGCTCAGTACGCGCAATCCAAATGTTGTGGAGATCTATATGTATGACGTTGCAAAGAGGATATCAGGTTTGTAGAACCATTCACTTCAGCGTGACGAAAAGGCGAACGCGGTGCACATTTCACACTCAAAAGTGGGAAGCTTTTATATCACTCCTTTGTGGGTTCCGGATGCAATGCAATCCAGTTGCACATCGTGTGGTCGCCGATTTTCGTTGTTCAAGAGGAAGCATCACTGTCGCTTGTGCGGATCGATTTTTTGCAAGGAGTGCTCTTCTGACAGAGCGGTAGTTTCATGACTCCTCACTGATTCCTAGGACTTGAGTGAATACGGCTATATGGTAAAGAAATACAAACTGCAAAGGGTGTGTCACGGCTGCGCCTTGCTTTTGAAGAGACAGAAAGAGGTTCATTCTCCTCTCGACTCTCTTCCCTTTTCTGCTCTTGTTACTCTATCTTCGTATATTTCTGTCCACTCCATCCTCGAACTCAGTCGCGCGAACAAGAATCTCCACCGCAAGTTGACATCGCGAGATTTCGACGCCTCCTTTTGGCACTATTGCTACGACCATGCGGCATCTCCTTCCACGTCCATATCGCAATACTTGTCTTCGGAATCGTCGTCAAAGAATCACACGGAACATACCTTCCAGTTGAGTGTGCAAATCACAGGTGTGCACGATGAAGCCGAAATGGGCACGCTGTATTGCACGGAGGGCTGTCGCTGGCGACTGGCGTACATCGAAACCGTTGTGATCCCCCGCAACCTCACCTGCGCCCTCGCCTTCCTGAGGTACCCCGTGGTACGATTCATGTGTCACCCTGAATTCTAGATCGCGCTGCGCATCGCCGCACTGCGACAATTGCAGAGCGATTCCGTGAAGAAGAGCGCGCTGATCCTCCGCGCGCTGGAGAAGAAGGACACGATGGTGCTTTTCATCAAATGCCTTCAGTTTAGCGACAACGAGATCAAGCGATCTGTGAATGTGAATTGCTCCTGTCATTCCTAGAAATCGGTGCCGCAAGAGATCCAACAGCTCCTTCTGCTCGCCGCCGGGTGTCTGATGAACGTGACGCAGAGCACACTGTCGATCTGCGACGTGTTCCGCGCAAGCGAGGGTATCACGACAGTGGTATCGCTGCTTCAAAACGATTATTTGAACCAGCGTCTTCTCTCGAACGACCTGACGCTCAACCACGCCTCCTCCTTCACGGAGAAGAGCAGCGGTAGTAACCACTCCATCACGCCCTCGCTCTTCTCCTCGTTATCCCTCAGTCAAAACCCCACTCAAAACATGAGTCAGAATCTCACTCAGAACCCCACTCAAAACCCCACTCAGAACTTGAGTCAGAACCACAGCGGGTACTCGCTGGTGCAGAAGAGCACGCCCTCGCCGAGCGTGATGCCGCTCACCTCGCAGCGCCTCTCCGACACGGGCATTCGAAAAGTTGTGCTATACCTCACGGGCATTCTAATGAACATCAGCCGGCTGGACGCGGCGAGCTGTGTGGAGATCGGTCAGCTGGGCGGCGTGGAGGTGCTGGTGCAGATGATTCAGGTGACGCGCGAGAAGCAAATCGTGTACTGTCTGGAGTGCATTCGTGCGTGCTGTCGTCACGACGAGAGTTGCAAAGTGGGGGATCGCACTCGGCATGACCCAATAGACGCGAATGGGGACAAGCGGCGGCATCATCAAACTGATCAACTGCTTCCTCTCGCCGAACAGCCAGGTGGTGTTGTCCGCGCTGAACACGGCCTCCGTGGTGCTGAGCAAACACTCCGCCAACACCCACCTGTTCTGCCTGGCGAACGGCCTCGACGCGCTGATGCAGATCGAGGAGAACTGGAGCGGGAAGTGCGGCTACACGGCGGCGAAGGTGATCAGCAACGTGTTGTGCAGTGAGTGAAGCGGTGGCGTGGTGATGGGCAGACGCGTCGGTCGTCAGCGAGTTCCTGCACCAGCGTGGACTGTCGCGCATGAATCAACTGCTGCGCCGCAACCACGACGAGCTGAGCGGGTTCGTGATCGGTCACCTGATGAACTGCGTGCTGTTCAGCCGCAGCCCCATCTACGTGCAGGCGCCGCTGCTGTGTTCGATGCTCGACCGCCTGAAGGAGTTCGTGTGGCTGGCGGGCACCTACGACGTGACGGGGCAGGACAGGCAGAGCGACAAGCTGTCGGTGGATTCCTCGCTGTCGGAGCATCGCGTGGGCGCGGAGTGCTCGCCGTCGACCTATCTCCGCACGCGCAACAGCAGTTGGAGCGACGATGCGCGGAGCGAGGTGAGTCAGACGCGCAGCACGCCGGAGGAGGAGGGCGTTTCAACGCAGTTGTTGAAGCATCTGTCCCTGTTCTTGGGGTATGGCGCTGGCGCGATCCGCTATCTGGTGACGAATGGTGAGAACAGTGGGAGTGGATGAGGAGTAGAAGAGAATTGCCAATTGTGCATTGATTTCGACGTGGAGAGCGTTTTGAACCAAATGATGCAGTACTGCGACGTGCAGGGGAAGCTGTTCATTTCGCAGGCGTTGGCGCAAATCGAGATTAATCTGGAGAAGGGCGTTTGTGTGCGCAGAAGGCCGAAGGAAGAGGAGGAAATCGCGCTGAGTGTACATGACAGCACTGTGAGCGGAGAAGGGAGGGCGGACTCTGTGTCACCCTCCTGGTTTGGGAAGAGTTTGCATTAGTTGTGACGTGTTTGTCGAAAACAGCCGAACCAACTAATCAGACTTCTCCTTCACCTCCTCCTCGTCATCCAGCTTCACCAGCGTCATTCCGTTGATGTAATGAAGAATGGCGTGATCCGCCACAACGACCACCAGAAGATAAAACGCGTACAGCGGATCGGATCGCGTGAGGAACATGACGCCGACACACCACTCGCCAACTACACGTCAACAGCCGCCACAAGGCACACAGGGCGTGGAGAACATGAGCATGAAGGGAACAGAGAGCAACAGCGAGTAAAGGACGAGCAGCAGATAGCGCGCACTACGCCATAACACTCTCTCCACACTCCCACTTCTGCGTGTGCGTGGCGTACACGGCGAAGACGAGCGCGGCGAAAGCGCCCACTGCGAGGAGCACCAGATAGGGGTTGGTCATGAAGTAAGCAAGGGAGAGCACGACCGTCACCACGCCGCACGCCGAGAACACCTCCTTCTTGTACTCCTCCGTGCAGTAGTTGTAGGTTATCAGGATGTTGTTGTAACACAACCGGTACAAGCACCACGTCGAATACACTACATGTCAACTCCTCCTCCTTCGCCCACGAATCACATAGACGATGAACACCGCCAGACCGTAGCTCACCTCGCCACGTTCCTCCGACACGCCCACCATGCCCGCAAGCACAGTATAACCGCCCTGCACCAACGCCGTGACGCCGATGTAGATCAGACCGATGCGCTTCGGCAGCGTGAACTGGTTCTATGGATCATCATGAACCACTGAACGCACAGTGCCGATGAGAAGAAGAACGAGAGCGAGAATCAGGAGAAGGGCGGGAAGATACACGTCGCTCTTGCGGATGTACTGATAACCGCGGGACTGGGAGAACACGGGCAGATACACGTTGTCGTTTCGCTGAATGCGTTCTTCGCACGCACCAGCAATCTCGATGGCATTCTGGAGCGACGACATGCACTTCCTCCACACAGCATGTCGTCCCTGCAGCGTGCGGTCGTTTAGTGTGGCGACGGCAGTGTGCGCCTTCAGCGTTACCGCGGGAATCTGGTGCCTACGATCAACGGAAGAATGAAACGCCCACTGCAAGGAAATGGCGTGAATGGGGAGAGAGCGAGTGACCGCAAGGTTTCCAATGCTCCGGAAGTAGAACAGGAAGGGATTGACTTGTCTAGGATTGGGAGCGCGGAAATGGGAACTACTTTTGGAAATCAGCCATCGGAACCTTATCGAGGAGAACAGCGAGGAAATCGAGATTCGCGTTTCTCCCTCCAAGACCCATAAAACGGAACTCAAACCCGTCCAGCACGGAACTGAGCGGAATCGTCACTCCAGGGAATTCAAGATGAAGATTGAAGAGAGGCATGCTGATGTGCTGAAGAAGGTACTCCGTGTTCAGCTTGCTCACGATGCCGTTCTGTGAGGCAGCGTACTTGTTTATGTGGACAGCAACGACCACATCGTGATTCACGCGAGCAGCGGTCTGCATGCTCTTCACCGTACTGAGCAACACGATGAGAGAAGACGGCATCGAATAGCCACAGTCGCTGTCGTAACCACTCGCCTTTTCATTCACCGTGGCGTTGTAGTTCAGTTCTGTGGAAAGAAGGATGGAGGTCTATTCGGTTAGCCATAACGAATGAGCATTACGGGACTCACGGCAGATTGCTTGGGATGCCACACACCAAACAAGAGGGAGGGCGCATTATCCAGATTCGTCAGATGCTTATTGGACGCAAACGGCTTATCCGCATAATACGTTTCAAAGCTCATTCCCAATTCTTCAAAGAGGGACCGAATGACGCCAATCTTGCCTTCGATATCGTCAGCGTCCACTTCACAGAGCTTGTTTTGCATGTCGCTCGCGTAGTTGATCTACACCTCACCTCAGCACCGAAGAACGAACCGCACTCTCATCAAAATCGACAGCGAGACCCATGGGGATGTTCTTGTCTTCCACCTTGATCGTTGAGAGCGGTTTGAATCCCCCGGAAACGGAGAGGACGGGGTTGATTGCGAGCCATGCTACGGCGACGAGAAAACAAATAAAACTGTACGTTAGTCAGACAAAGTGGCAAGGACGATGCGGTAATGAACGCTTTCTTGCTCTTCTGTAATGTACTGTCCATGACGAACGATTTGTAGAATGAAAGGGAATAATAGAATGCGCTTTTCTCCGAGATTCGCTCTTTCCTTCCGAATCTTCTCTCGATGAAACGCCCAGGGAGCCAAAGCGCCGTCTTGCTTTTCACTGAGAGTGGTCATAAACGACGAACTATGGAAGATTGTACCTTCTTGAGTGCGTGAAGTATCTCATGCGTAGTTCTTAATCAGCTTTGTGAGGACGTACAGGCCATTGCGAGGGAGTGTGGCAAGAACATATTGAAGAATTACGGACGTGAGCTGTATATAGTGTCACTAAGGAGTAGACACCGGAGTTATCAAAACGAAGGTCACTTTCCAGGATCTTGTGACGAAGGTGGATGTTGAGAACCAGAAGATGATCAGAGAGTGCGCATTCGGATATTGCTGTGATCTGTGTAGGTTTATGAAGGATAAGTACCCGACTCACGCTCTTCTCGGCGAGGAGGATGTGGAATGGGGAAAGGATAAGGAGGTGAATATCATAGCGATTGATGATGTCTAGGCGCTTGATTACGTGCTCGATAAGGAGTGGGTGTGGATCGCCGATCCTCTGGACGGAACGACCAACTTCGTGTACTGTCTCCCTCTCAGTACTGTGTCGATTTGCATTGCCCACAAGGTTGAGTCGTCCTCCATTCTTGATTTCCTAGAGGATTCCCACTATTGGTGTGATTCTCGACCCCTATCGTAACGAGATGTTCACGTGCATCAAGGGTCACGGTGCGTTCTTGAACGGTCAGCCCATTCATGTTCGCGAGGATCGCACGCTTCACGACAGCCTTCTCGGCTTCGCAACGAACTACGTGGAGCCAGTGCGCAAGGCGATGCTGCGCGGTGTGGAGGCGATTAGCGAGTACGCGTTGAAGTACTCCTTTTTTCCATTGTTGAGCGTAGCATTCGCAACGTCGCTTGCGCCTCGCTGAATCTGTCGTGGGTGGCTGCAGGTCGTCTGTCTGGCTACTGGGAACTGGGTCTTCATCCTGTGAGCGAGATGATGCGTAATGAGGTTTAGTGGGACGTGGCAGCAGGATGCTTGCTGGTTCAGGAGGCTGGCGGTCGTGCTGGCAGCACGCGTGGAGATGACTACGACTTGTACGTGTTTGACACGCTCGCTACGAATGGACACATTCACGACGAGGTGCTGAACATTTTGAAGAGTGCGGATGCGGATCACATTGCGAACTAGCCTTTATGGGAGATGCAATCTGGAGTTGCGTATTTGTTCGGAATCACGATTCGTGAAGTCGTGCTGTTGTTGAGGGAAGGTGCGAGTAACACTGCTGTCTTCTATCGATGAAGTGTTCATAAAGTCAAAGCGCCGTTTTGTCATTCACTGACAGTTATCAGTAACAACGCATTATGGAAGATTGTACCCTTTTTTCAGACATAGCATCTCATACATAGATCTTAATCAACTTTGTGAGGACGTACAGGCCATTGCGAGGAAGTGCGGCAAGAACACCATGGACAATTACGGACCTAATCGCGATCCAGCGCTGGTAGGAAAGAACACTGGGGGGATAATGATAAAGGTCACTTTCCAGGATCTTGCTAGGGTCTCCGATGATACGAACCAGAAGATGATCAAAGAGTGTGGCTTTGGATACTGATATGATCCGTGTAGATTTATGAAGGAGAAGTACCCGACTCATGTTCTTTACGGTGAGGAGTTTGTAGATTGGGGAAAGGACAGTGAGGTTGGATTGTAGAAGGATTGGTGACATTTAGGTACTCGACAGCATGAAAGATAAAGAGTGGGTGTGGGTTGCCGATCCTCTGGATGGAACAACCAACTTCGTGTACTCTCTTCCTTTCAGTGCTATATCGATTTGCATCATCCACAAGGTCAGTGCACACTTTCTTCTCCATTTCCTAGAGGATTCCCACTATCGGCGTGATCTTCGATCCCTGCCACAATGAGATGTTCACATGCATCAAGGGCCACGGCGCGTTCTTGAACGGCCAGCCCATTCATGTCCGCAACGATTTGACCCTTCACGACAGTCTTCTGGGATTTGCGACGAACTACGTGGCTCCTGTGCGCAAGGCGGTGTTGCGTGGTGTGGAGGCAGTGAGTGAGTACGCGTTGAAGTATTCTTTCTTTCCATTGTCGAGTGTAGTATCCGAAACATCGCTTGCGTCTCTATAAGTCTGGCATGGGTGGCTGCGGGTCGTCTGTCTGGTTACTGGGAGCTGGGTCTTCATGCTGTGAGTGAGAGAACCCATGTTGAGACGTAGTGGGATATCGCGGCTGGATGTCTGCTGGTTCAGGAGGCTGGAGGTCGCGCTGGCAGCACGCGAGGGGATGATTACAATTTGTACATAACTGACATTCTTGTCACCAATGGACACATTCATGACGAGCTTATGAACGTTTTGAAGAGTGCGGATGCGGATCACGTATAAGTCATGTATTTGTTTGATATCCAATGGAAGTGAGGATTACCGAAATGAGGAGAGCAGATGCGTTGTATAAACAACAGAAAGGGACTCTCATGTATTCGAATGGAGGGTGAAGGCCCTAAGGGTTGAAACCAAACACGACAAAAACAGTATACAATTACACCTCCCACGACTAAAAGAACAAGAGCCAACACCCACAACGGCTTCGTTTTCGGTTCCTCCTCCGCATTTACCACCGATCCCTCCTCGATTTCAAACTGCGACGGAATCGGGAACAGCGACTCAAAGAAGAGGTGCACCTCTCTCTGCACCTTCTCCGTCGCAACGCCCTCCTCGTCTTTCAGCGAAATGAATCTAGCGTGTCTTCTCCGCGCATCATTCAGTTGCTTCAGCGCCGTCTCCTCCTCCTTTATCTCCACGTAACTCACCCACACGTCCTTCTCCGTCGAGAATCGCGGCTTGAACGGGAACCGATTCTTCACGGCGCCCACCGCCATCGAGCACGCCTTGTACCGATCGAAGGTGATCACGGACCGTCGCTTGGTGACCGTGGTGTAGCGGTATTGTGCAGTTTGGCGGTGCTCCGTGCTCTCCTCCTCGGGCACCATGCAGTCCAGCAGGGATTGGATGCTGCTACACGTGACTCCGCGACCACACACACACTCCTCGCTCACGTTGTCGCCGTGAAGAATGGCGGCGAGGGTTCGCAGCTCGTTCTCGTTCAGCACGCCGTCGTGATCCGTGTCGAGGAACTTGGACCACAGCGAATCGTAGTACGCCTCGCCGCGTCGCGTCTCCTCGTTGTACACGAACCAGTAGTACAGAAACGCGAAGTTCAGATCGCTGCCCCGCGGAAAGCGGTGCGCGAGCGTGCGCTGAATGGGCTCTGCGAACTCCTTCTCCAGCTTCGCCAGCACCGAGCGGTTGAGGAAGTGCGGTACAGAGGCGGGCACCTTGCGGTCCTGCTTGCCGTACGTCTTCACGAGAAGGTAGTTCGTGGCGATCACCGTCTCCTCGTCGATGCTGGACAGGCGACGCGCGGCCGTTTGATTTGATGGGTGGGGTTCTGTTTCAATGAACGGGTGTGCTTGTGTTCTATTGAACGACTGTTCTTCTTCCCCATTGAACGACTCTTCTTCCGCCAGATTGGACTCACGCGCCTCCACCAAGCCAGACAAGAACACGCGAAGATCCTCAATAGAAGTAACGTTGAAATACTCCCGAAGGAGCTGCTTGGTGGAGGCGGAGGACAAGTCCACCGCGTCCAGATGGTTCTGGAGGAGCGAGAGGAAGGTCGACCGATCCACCACCGCCTCCTTCTTCTCGTAGTGACACATACCCTCCAGACGCGCCATGACCACCTCTCTCGGCACGCGGATGCGCAGGGTCGTCTCCAGTGGCATGTCCAGCATGGTGATGTTGTAACGCAACTCCTTCACGCCCGCTCGGTCCACCACCAACACACCGTTCTCCTCCTGCGTGTGGTTCGCCATTCGTTCCTTGTAGTACGCGTTCGACTCGAACCACGTCGTGTTCACGCGACACACGATCTGGCGCTGAATGGGCTGCGTGAAGAAGAGTCTGTTCTCCGTGCGGATCACGCCCGAAATCAGCTCGTCGTACGGCGTGAAGTAACTCGTGTGGTCCTCGCTCAGGAACAGGCGCGACCCGTAGGAGTGTGCGTCCTCGAAAAGGGGGGATGCCACAACGAACGGCACCGTCTCCACCGCAATGTGGTCGCTCCGCACAAACCCGTTGCGCTCCGCCTGGCGCAGGAACGCTTCGTAGCACACGCGCCGGTAGCGGTGCGTCAACCCCAGTCCGCGAATCGCTTCCTCCACCTCCTGCTTCTTCCCGATGGTGATGGTGCGATGGACCGCGTACGCTGGTTGCGCGCTCGTCAGCTGAGCGAGATCGCCCTCGTAATCGAACGGCGCGGCTGCGGGCAGGAGGCGTTTCTCACAGCCGGATTCCAACGTGCATTCCGTGGTGCTGTGTGAGTCGTCAGTGAAGAAGAGACGCGTTTGATTGGCGCTGAGGAGGAAGAGCGCGTCGGTTGAAAGAATTGCGGTATCCCACAAGGCGCACACTTCGACGTCGTCCTTCTGCATCAGAATCTCCTGGTCAGAACGCGAGGCATCTTCGGGCGTGTAGCGGAATTGCGCGAGCTGCGAGTAGGGCGAGAGCGAGCTGAAATCCACGCGAATGACTTGCAGGAAGAACAACTGTTCTTCGTGGTTCTTCTACACATCACTCTCTCACAGCTGGCGAACCGTCCCGTGGATCACACAATTCAGAGCGAAGGTGGCTCCCTTCTTCCTGGCCTCCACCGTCCACACGACGATCAGTTCCTTCAGGAAGGAGTGGTAGATCGAGGAATACACGTTCTCTACGCGTCAGTCGCCGTCGCCACACACACCGTCGTTCAGAATCTCGATCGATTCCACCTTGTACCCGAGACGGGTCAGGTCCTTCAGGTTCAGAGAAATGAAACTCCCTTCCGCGGGGACGATCACACGGGACAGACACAGCGTGTCGCTGGTGGGCGAGGCGTGACTGGGGAACGAGGCGCGGAGGAAGTCGAAGACGGGGTGGGTGTCGAGGGAGGTGGAGAGACACACGAAGCGAACGAAGACGGAGTCGAACAAGTCGCTTTCGTCCTTCATGCAGTCGTACGCGTCGAAGCCGCATTCTTCGACATTGCACATCCTGTCGCACGAGCCGTCACCGATCCACAGAAAAGGACATCCCTCGTTGCACCGATCCTTCGTCGATGAGGGTTTCTTCGTCGTCGGGGTAATGCGCTCGATCATCTCCTCCATCGGCTCGTTCTTGCAGTCGCCAAAGTCGTACTGACACCTCTCGGTATAGCACTGCCGATCGCATGTGCCGTCTCCCAGCTGGGAGTAGGAGCCTAGCGATGAGCGAAATGAAGGGAGCCTACACCCGTCGCTGCAGTCCGGAACGTTCCACGAGTAGTAGAGGATGTTGCCGTTCTCGATCGTGTAGAAGTGGTACGGATACACGGGCTGTCCGAAGAGCATGTTGTCCTTCAGGTAAATGAAGGATTCTGACAGTCCCGGAATGTGGTGCAGGTTCAGCTCGATAGAGGAGGTCGAGAAGGTGGGCAGAACAGAAGGATCGGTGAAGATCTGGCTGTGCTGCACCACCTCGACCTTGGGGTGTCGCGTGTTCAGCCACGCGGGCGTCTGACCGTCCGTGACGATGAACACCTTGTGAATCCAGGGCGCATTCTTCTCCAGCGACCGGAGCGAGTACTTCAGATCCTCGTCGTCCCGCACCCGGTTGGCCGACGGATCCTCCTCCGTCTTCTCCGTTTCAAAGTGGCGATAGCTCCGTCTCCTCTTCAGCCAGGCGGGGTCGCTGCGATTTGTCCAAATGTACACCGCGTCGATAACGGGGTAGCACAGACTGTCGCTGTAGGAGCGATGTCCGATGTTGTTTCTGTACGTCCTGGAGCAATAGTCCGTGCTCGTCAGCGACGTCTCTCGCGAGTACATCCGCACCACGAGCGCCATTCCCGAAAGCACGCAGGAGAGAGTGATCAGGAAAACGAAGGATCTATGTGTAACGGAAGGAAATCAATATGCCACATAACATAGCAGGAGAAGCGTTTGGACACGGCTGTGAGTAAAACGCGCTGGAAGCGCTTCCACAGGCTGTACTCTTCCGAATCGTCTCTGTCAGTCGCGCCCATCCTATGAAGCATGCGCTATCCCTTCTATACGCCAACTATCAAGCGCACAAAGAATGCGCGAAATCGGCTCGAATTCCGTCATTCCTTATGCCAGTGGCAAATACCCGTCATTTCTCCGTGTGGAAGGTGGCTACCATCCTTTTCAGAAGTCCCTACTCATCCCCTACGAAAGGATAGCGAGAAAGCGCGATGCATCGTTCATCTTCTGTAGATGTGCTCGCACCTTCCTTTGATCCCATAGCGCAACCGTGACATGTACACACCATACGGCGAACCATGTAAGGGATTGACAATCTCTCTTCCTCTAACTGTGATGCAGATTCCTATAACAGCCAAGTGCCCAGTATGAGTGCGAACCCCCCGTATTATCAGCAACGGAATAGCAACTATCCGCCCGTAGGTCTGTCCCCTCCTCTTCATCGTAGGATAATGCGGAATGGAACGCGTACTTGCGCCCCGCTACGAGCATGTACGCGCCTGGCGCTCGTTGCGACCCTAGGAATATGAGCGGCAATCCCATCCCGGATGGCCCCGTTCCGGGTAATCAGTTCCAGTACTTTCCAGACGCGCCGTCCCTCTATAGCGACTACCCCTCGAGTTGCGCTTTGTGTGGGTCGTGACGCGTAGGCTCTTGCTATCGTCCCCAAAACAGGGGATACTCCATGGCAAGACCCACTCTAGGCTACCACATGGATCCATCCGACATGGATCTCTCCTATTTTCAGTATCAGCCAGAAAGACCCCTCACTCACTCATTTTCTTCAGAGCGCGCGTTATACGAGGAATATCCGAGTATACCAATCCGTTCTTCCCTCCAATCGCCTCCAATGACTCCCGATTTCTCTGATGGTCGTTTGCACCCCTCCTATCTTCCTCCCTACCCGCACCCGTCCCCGCTTCCAAGACAGCAGCCTCCCATGCGCTACCCGTACCCCTCTCGTCCGGCGTACTCGCGCGACTTTTGCTCTCCTGGGTATAATGAGGTTCCCAAACGAGGAATGTCAAACCCGAGCGCGCAGGCCATCTGCAAGGGCATGCCATCGTATAATGTAGTGAAGCAAAAGATCGACATGGCGGTGCGGAGGAAGAACGTCCACGCGAAGAAGGCGCGCGCGGAGATGGAGCGAATCAGCCGTCAGTTTCCCAACTGCGAGTTGGTGTGGATCGAGTGGAGCCGGTTCGAGATCGAGCAGGGCAACATCGAGTACTGTAGGACTGTGATTTTGCGCGGGCTGTCGCACCTCCCCAGCAACGAGGCGCTGCTGGAGAAGCGCGTGAAGGTGGAGGAGCGTCTGCGCAACGTGGACGGCGTGATCGAGTGCGCGGAGGCGTTCCTGGACATGAACAGCAAGCGGTGTGTGAAGAACATCGTGGAGGCGGCGGTGTCGGTGGCGAAGCTGGGCTACGGCTACAAGGCCTCCGACCTCTTCACCAGTCTGATCC
>ERZ1106948.697-NODE-697-length-13380-cov-29.042777_pt1 | contig 13380 bp, 8 predicted proteins | sample MGYA00403673_ERZ1106948 | MGnify/ENA primary metagenome ERZ1106948 (study PRJEB35170, sample SAMEA104062409) | human gut metagenome | biome: human gut; feature: human-associated habitat; material: faeces | place: Denmark | collected 2012-05-07 ...
CATTTGAATGGAAGTCAATTCAGGCAAGTCTATTCAATCACTCACATCACAATCATTCACCCTCAAACACAACGCGAGAACACTTACAGAATGCACCCCAACCAAACACGAGTGATTTGAGAGAAGGCATGTCTAGTCAATCACTCGCTGTGAATGAGAATACTCTTCAACTCCAATGAAGCACCATTGAAATTGACACTCACTTTATGCACTTCACCCATTTCAATCACCTCTAACGCATCCACATTCTCAATTACACATACAGTGTAGTCAGAGAAGGAATAACAATCAATCTTCAACGACTTCAACTTGGGACAGTCCCTCAAGAAGACGTGACGATTTGGATCATTACCACCACTGTTCTTCTTCTTCGTGAAACAGTTCATTCCAATCTCCACACTCTCCAATCGAATCAACCTAATCAACTTCACTTCATTCACATTCTCAAAACACTCATCACCCACCTTCAATTCTCTCAGATTCATAAAACCCCTCAAATCCAACTCCTTCAAACACTTTTCATTACAGCAGCCATCACTAACTCTAATCGATTCAACCACCCGATAATCCACACGATCACAATCCCTCTTACAACTGATCACAACCATCTTCTTTGCCATGGCAGCCGCTTCTTCTCTTTCCTTCCTCAATCTCTCTTCTTCTCTCCTCCTTCTTTCTTCTTCTTCTCTCCTCCTGCGTTCAGCTTCTTCAGCCTCCCTCTTCTTCCTCTCCTCTTGTTTCCTCCTCACCTCACTCAACTCCTCGATCTCCTCCAATAGACTCGCATTCTCCATCTTCACATCCACCACACACTTGAATGCTGTTGGAAGAACACACGCCTGCAAAACTGGAATTCCAATCAGTTGGACGTGTGACACATTCCGAAGTGTCTTCATTCGTCCTGAGAAGTCGAATAAAGAAGGCAGATCTATTCCTCATTCTCTTTCACAGAACTCACTCTTCATCACAAACACGCTGTTCTCATTTCCTTTGAAAACCTCTCGACCCAGACTCAGTGTCTTCAGTGCCTTCAAATCTACTCATCACCCTAATCAGGACAACACTCACTCTCAAACACAATGCTCTCACAACTCACAAAACAGCCATCGCCAATACTCACCTCCTCCACGCCACAATTCCTCAGCACAAACGAACTCCAGTTCACACAGCAACCACTTCCAACTATCATCCTCCCCAATCTCTCACACTCACTCACCTCAAACTCACCTCCTTCACAGTTTGCAAAAGAACCATTGCCAATACTCACTTCTTCGATAGAACAATTATTCAGTGTGAACGACGACCACTTCACACAGCACCCTTCACCAATCAGGAATCTCTTCATCTTCTCACACTCACTCGCCTCAAATACACCACCTTCACTGTTTGCAAAGCAACCATCACCAATAACCACCTCCTCCACACTCTCACAATCCTTCAGTGTGAACGACGACCACTTCACACAACACCCATCACCCATCTTCACACTCCTCAATCTCTCACACCCACTTGCTTCAAGTACACCTCCCTCACTCTTACACATACATCCCATTCCAATAACTACCCTCTCCAAACACTTCAATCCACTCAACTTCAACTCCCTCAAGAACTGGAGGCAATCATCGCCCACCACCAACTCCACTAATCGCTCACATTTACTCAACTTCAACTTGTCAATGTCGTCATCGTTGCACAATCCACCCTTCACAACAATCCGTTCAGTTCTCGAATTCACGTAGAAGATGTCCTCGTCTTCCTCCACGACCAGCTCATTCTCATACTCGATTGGCTTGTTGACAACACTGACTGGAACCACGTTGACGATTGAAGGCTGTGGTTGTCTGAAAGGCATCGGGTTCGGAGTGACGCTTATCGGAGTCACATTGACACTTCGTGAACCCACTGGGCTATCAGGTTCTGTGTTCTCCACCTTGTCAGCTAACTGGGACAAGAGGATGGATTTGCCCTTGTTTCGGATTCGTTCCACGGAGTCTCTCACGAATGGGTGCTAGCCCTTATTCTTCATAACAACACTCACTTCTAACAAGTCATCCACTGACGCTCGCTCGTTCACATCCTTCACCAAACACTTGCTCACAAACTTCACTAAATCTCCCGACCATCCCGATGAAGTGAGACAAGGCGGCTCGCCAAAGCACACCTTCTTCATCACCTGGTATGAAGTACAATCAGCGAACGGATTCTTGTTCTCTGCCATCTCAATGATGCTGATGCCCAACGACCACACATCGCTCTTCAAACACGCACCACTCCCATACACTTCGGGTCCCATGTACCATGAGGTCCCACAAACCGTGTTTCGCTTTGAACAGGAGTGTTCCAACTGAACAGCCAAGCCGAAATCACCCAACTTGATCACACCACTCTCCGAGATGAACAGATTGTCTGGCTTGATGTCTCGATGCATCACATTTCGATTGTGAAGATACGACAACCCCAGCAAACAACAACTCACCACCTCACGCAACTCTTCCTCCTTTAACCGATTCCCACTCCTTAAATACGCTCCAATCGACCCACAGTGACAGTACTCCATCACGATCTACGCCACTCATGTCATTCAGTTAACGCTACCCACAGCTCGCTCCCATATCGCTGGATTCCGTAGTGTCGTACCACAAACGGGGACGTGCAATTACGCAGCAACTTGCTCTCCATCTCGGGGGAGGGCAGATCAGGAGCATACTGAACTACCTTGATTGCCACCAGACTACTCGACTCCTTGTCCTTCGCCAGGAACACCTTCCCAAAGCCACTACGCATCACCAGTCCATTTCACTCAGCACCCCTCGCCCAGCTGTTGCTTCAATTCATAATGATTCGGAAGAACCGTTGCCATGATTCGCCTTGATCAGAAGAAAGAATTACTGAAATCGACGAAGCCACTTCGTTAGATAAGGATTCTGTGGTGACCATTCCAATTTGCATTACCGTGCCATGCATTTCATGTATGGATTCGCAGGAACGAGGAGCATGAACGTCGCCTCTCAAAGCGGGGTACTGAAACACAGAAACGGGTAGGATACATTCAATACGATATCTTACATAATAGGAAACGAAAGGAGAAGGCGTTTCCTTCAAGATCACGGAAGAGGAAGTCCGAATCGCATTCTCACTGTCATTCCATACAAACCACTACAATTGCAGCGCAATCCCTTTCATCCACACGCAAAGCAGACTGTTCTAACCAAACGCAACAACAAAGACGAAACATCCATTTCACCTCATGTTCTCGCAAATCCAATACACACAGCATCACGTTGGATCCATTCAATTATGCATGCAGCCAAAGGATGAGGACATCCACAAAGCAGCAGAAATCGCTCAAATTACGTCAATCACTGTCATCATTACTGGATTGTTACAGTCTCATGACATCCAAAACGAGAAAGCGTCCAGATGAACAGAGGAGGAGCATTACTCTCCATCCATTGTGAACAAAACCACACAACCATCAGTACGTATCAGATACCAGAATCTCCACTTCTCCCCTAATGCAATTGTGAAACCACTCCCGCGCAAGGAAGTCACCTTATATCGTCTTCTACTCTCCAACCGAACGACATCGTACTCGAATCCGCCGCGAATACGCAATCAGCCTATTCTTCACCAACCATTACAATACGAAAACGATCGCAATACAAGATTGTCAAAAGCACCAAGAAAGCACCACTTCTTCATCATATCCCCAACAACCCCAAACAAACCCTTATATAAGAAACACAAAACAGCCAACAATCATTATAACCATTCACAACGCACTCGCATCGCCTTCGCACTGATTCCGTCACGCGAAGGCATTACAAGCACCTACTCTTCCTCACATACTTCTACTCTCCACATTTCCCCATTTTCCCGCTTCCATCCCCCAAATCACCACTCCTTCACTCCTCCTCTCCTACAACCTCCTTCCTCTCTCCATATTCCAACCCCCCTACTCACTTCCCTCCCCATCCTCCTCATTACCCAGAATCACACCCGCTCTCCTCTTCCTCTACATTTGCACCACAAGCACTCATTTTCATCTCTACAGCATTCAGCAAACCTCAGAGACCCTCCAATTCCTAAAACAACTCTAACCAATAGAATCGCGCAAAAGCAGCGAAACCCCCGAACGGGTGGCAACCGTCGAACCCGTGTTCACTACCATAAACGCCACTTCCTTCCAAACACTTTTTCTTTTAGTAGAGTAGCATGTTCCGTTTGCTTGCTGTTCTTTTACTCTGTTCGCCTTTTCCTTTTGCCTCACTTTTAGTCTCTGTCGCCTTCTGCGATCTCGTCTGCGAACCGGGGAAAACCTACGTGCAGTGGAGAAAGAAGACCGCCAATTACGCCGACGAGGAATCCTTTGAAATCCTGTCTGGATCCACCGTTCTCTTTACCAGCCCCACTTTCGCCAACAACGAGCAGCGTGACGGCGAGTTCTGCCTCCCTTCTTCCACCAATGACCAGTACACGCTGAAGCTCAAGGATGCGGGGGAAGACTCCTGGTCGAACAACTCGTGGCTCAGTGTGTCCGGCCTCTACGGCAATATCGTCTTCAAGAACTACATGACCGCCAATGTCGAAGAGTCCTTCAATCTGTCCCTTTACTATGCCGTCTCCAAGAACCAGGAGTGGAAGATGACCTCGTCCATGTCCTCCATTCCGAGCGGGTGGAACACGGCTTCCTTCGCGGATGCGGATTGGACTGCGGTGACGCTTGGCTCCGTTTCTTCCACGCCCACGGGCACGCAGTACTTCCGCAAGCAGTTCACCGGTCTCGCCAACATGGCTGCCTACGAACTCCAGTTCAACTTCCAGCACGGTATCATCGCCTACCTGAACGGCGCCGAAGTGTTCCGCGAGCACATGGAGGACGGCGACCCCAGTCCTTCGTCCATTTCGGAGGGCGCCTACATCTCCTACGGCTTCCACGGCGTGATCCGCTCTGCCAACGACATTGCCACCTCGAACAACATCCTCGCTGTCGAACTTCACTTCCCTTCTCTTCTTCAGTACCCCGTGCTCTTCGACGCGTACGTCGCGGCCCTGGCTTCCACCACGCCCATCGACGAGGAAACCAAGTGCTTCATTTACCCCTACACGACGGTTGTCAGCAACGATGACGTCTCCAACCCTTCCAGAGCCTTCGACTTCCAAAAGACGGGCGCCTCCACCATCTACAAGAGCCAGTTGCCCGCCGACTTGGGATATGCCCTCAACGGCGCCGTCGCGTACGTCAACGGGCTGAGAGTCTGGCCGTACTCCCGCGTGAACAACGCCCCCAAGGTCTTCAAGTGGATGGGCTCCATGGACTCGACCACGTGGAGCACCATTCTGGACGTCACCGACGGCAGCTACACCTCGCTGGAGCACAAGGTGTACACGACCATCTTCAACGCTCGCAACTACAAGGCCTACAGGCTGACCGTCACCGCGGGCGTTAGCGACATTTCCGTGAGCGCCTACGAGATCCAGCCCGTGACCTGCTTCGTGGATCTGCCCTCCGGAATCGAGTTCGCGGCGCCCTCCTACTCCTTCTACGCCATCTACCAGGACGTGCTCATCCAGCCCACGAGTAGCGAGTTCTTCGGATGCTCGGTAACTCCCGCGCTCCCGAACGGGCTGACGATGAACAGCCAGACGTGCACCATCTCCGGCAAGGCCACGGCGACGATTGCTCCCACCACCTTCACCGTCTCCACCACCATCAACGGGTACTCCTTCCAGGGCACCTTCTCTCTCGAGCTGACGACCTGCGCCGGCACCCTCACGCGCGTCACGCGCGTCTACAGGAACGGCGCTTCGTACGAGGCGTACACCATCACCGATATGACGACGCAGCAGGTGGTGCTGAGCGTGGCTCCCTCCTCCGGTCAGAACAGCGGCTCCACGGTGGTTTCGATTCTCTGTCTGGAGAACGCCAAGTACATGATCGATGTCGGCGGCAACCGCGTGTACTGGGATGACGAGTCCTTCCTGTACCTCCATGCCATGATCAACAGCGACGAGTACGACACCATCGCGCGTATCCGCTATGACAACTTCCAAGGCCTGCCAGAGGATCGCGTCGTGAACGTCAAGTGGTCCGTCGCGCCCCAGTCGCAGTGGTTCTACAAGAAGGGCGAGGTGCCCGCCAACTGGTTTAATGGGGAGACTACCGGCTGGGAGACGGGTTCGATTGGCAGCTTCGCCGCCTCCACCAACCAGATCCAGCTCTACAAGAAGACCTTCACCGTGGACTCGCTCACCGACGTGGGCGCCTTCGTCATCTCGCTCCGCTACCTCTACGGCTGTCTCATCTACATGAACGGCGTCGAAGTCTTCCGCAACGGCGTGAACGGCGACCTGACCGCCTCCAGCGTCGGCCTCAACGTGTTCAACGACCTGCTCTACCGCCAGGTGTCGCTGCCCGTGAAGACCATGGCCTCCGGCGACACGCCCGCCGTGAACTATCTCCAGGAAGGATCGAACACTATTGCCATCGCCGTCGTCAGCCAGCTGGCGACCCAGACCGCGTCCCACTTCGACTGCGTCGTGCGTCTGATCGGCGCGTCCGGCGTGTCCCGTCTGTTCGACGTCACCGTGTCGTACAACAACATCGAGGGCAACCCCGTCGGCATCCCCTCCCAGTACTACGGCTACTCGATGAAGGCGACGACCTGCAACGACAACTACTGGACGGTCTCCTTCAACAACTACCGCCGCGAGTGGATCTCCTCCATCGGCATCTACCTCTCCTACAGCCAGACGAGCATGTTCCCCAGACAGTTCGTGCTGAAGGCGCGCAACAGCAACACGGAGGAGTGGACCACGCTGAAGACCGTGACGGGCATGCAGTGGTCGCTCCAGGGCGAGTACAAGAAGATGTGGGTGGACAACAGCAAGCCCTACAACCAGTACCGCTTCGAGAACTTCGCCACCGGTGACGCCACCTCGTGCGCCTGGCTGCTGAGTGCCCTGGACCTCTACGTCGACTCCACGCTTGTCACCATCCCCGATCTCGCCTTCCAGACCCCGATCCTCATCAACAAGGACATCGAGATGGGCGAGGTCTACCCCAACTCCAACTACTACTACGACTTCACCATCACGCCCGCGCTGCCTGTTGGCATCTCCATCGACTCCAACACCGGCAAGCTCTCGGGCACTGCCACCGAGCTCTCGCCCGCCACGCAGTACACCATCCACGCCAAGCGCTTCTGCGGCGGCGAATCCACCACCGTCGTCTCCATCGCTGTGGAGTACTGCACGGGCGTCCGCTCGCTCATCACGCTGGTCGCCATGACGGACCCGTGGCCCGAAGAGTCCTCCTACAAGCTCTACGCCGGCAAGGGCAAGAACGGACAGGTCGTCTCCTCCATCCCCGCCTTCAGAGCCAAGAGCGCCCTGAACTACGGAGACTTCTGCGTGGAGCACGGCATCTACACGCTCGAGCTCCTCGACTCCGGCAACGACGGCTGGAAGAACCCCGCGGGCTGGTACCTCACCATCGACGTGGGCGCGATGGTCTTCGAGATGGGCCAGCTGGGCAACCTGGTGTCCTCCGTGACCACCCTGTTCTCCTCGCTCCTCCCCTTCCAGATCAACTACGACGACTGGAAGCTCTACAACAGCGGCAACGAAGTGGCCTCCAACTGGAAGGACATCGACTTCGACGACTCCGCCTGGGCCACCAAGAAGGCCGCCGACCTCGGCAACCACGTGGCGATCACCGCCTATCTGCGTCGCGAAGTGAACATCCCCGCCATCGACGACTACCACGTGCTCAACGTGCGCGTGAAGTACGTGGGCGGCATCGTCGCCTACTTCAACGGGCGTCTCGTGGCGCGCTTCAACCTCAACGAGAACTTCAACGAAATGACCACCGCTGTCGCGGCACACGACGCCTCCGTCTTCTCCAAGTTCCACGTCATTCTCTCCACGGTGGGCGCCGTCACCGGCAAGAACGTCATCGCCTTCGAGATCCACCAGGCGCCCTCCCTCGTGCCCATCGTCTTCGACGCCACCGGCGTGTTCGGCGTGAACGACTGCTCGCCCGTCGTGGACTCCTTCGCTTCCATCGAGGCTCCCGCAGGCACCACCTGCAGCAAGGAGGACCTGCTGGACTTGAATCCCACCACCTTCGGCAACATCCCCAACGAGGCGGACTCCTACCTCTCCTGGATGGTGGAGAACCTCGAGGGCTCCAAGTTCAACAGCTTCGCGCTCCACACCAACAACGCCGTCGCGCGCTACGCCTTCTCCGTCTACGGCCGTTACGAAACGGTCGACGAGTACACTAGCGCGCTCTTCGTCACCGACCAGACCACGCTGGAGCGCGGTCGCAAGGCCTGGGCCATTCCCGTGTGCATCGCCGGCTTCAGGCAGTTCAAGTTCGAGGTGAACTCCCCCGCCTCCTTCGAGCCCAGCACCAACGCCTACATCACCCAGTTCTGCAAGGCGAGCGGCAGCGGCTCCTGTCCCGCCATCGGCGACTATCCTTCTGTTGGCGAGGGCGAGATCTCTCCTGCCTCCTGCGCGAAGGGCTTCCGAGGCTACGCGTACAGAGAGTGCGCGAACGGCGTGCTGGGCGAGGTGAAGACCGACAAGTGCGAGTACAAGCTGCCCGCCGACCTCAACTACCAGGGCAACAACCTCGTCTTCATTCTGGACACCGAGGTCTCTTCGGGCGCGCCATCCTTCGTGAATCTCATCACCGAGTTCTACATGCAGGAGGACACGCCGCTGCCCGACGGTTTGACGATCGATGAGAAGACAGGTGTGATCAGCGGCAAGCCCTCCAAGCTGCAGGACGCCGTGCTCTACACCGTGCGTGGCAAGAACCCCAAGGGCGAGACGTTCATCAGTTTGGCGATTACGGTGCGCAAGGGCTCCTGTCCTCCCGAAGGCGTCTTCGACACCACTCCGGTGGGCGAAACGGCAGTATATCAGTGCTCCAAGCAGGGCAGCTACGTGGGCAGCCAGAAGAGGGCGTGCGTGCTCGGCAAGAAGGACGGTGAATGGCAGCAGGCGAGCGGCTTCTGTGTACCCGTTTACGGTATTGTGATCCTCATCCTCGTGATCATTCTCATTATCGTCGTCGTCGTCTTCCTAGTCATGAGAACCACTCGCAAAGCCAAGGCTACCGGCGGCGTGAAGGGAAAGACGATGAAAGCGGCGAAGGCGACGAAGACCGCGAAGAAGGACGGTGTGGAGAAGAAGAAGACTGTCAAGGTTTAGATTGAGTAGTCGTGTTTGTTCTTCACGTGTTGGGGCTGCATTCGCGTCGTGATGTACTGAAGAGCGTTCAAAAGGAGAGACATGTCGCTATTCACACTCAGTCTCCTTGAGTAAGTTCTATTCACGTTCGCTTTTCTTGAGCGAATCACACTTTGCTTCACAGACCCTTCATTCGCCATTTCAAAAGAAACACAACATCACTCATAATCCTCACATCCATTCACAATATGCTCGTACCGACTCCGCGCCGATTCTGTCACGCTAATCCGATACGTGCACAAATCCTTCACCGCATTCTTCTTTCTCGTCTCAAACTCCGTTTCCGTCTCTCCCTTCCGCATCGTCATCCTCGACATCTTCTCACTTCCCAACCGTTCGAGTTTCTCCTTCACATCGGCAGCAGTTGCGTTGTGCAAAATCAACGAGATGGCGCGGATCAGAATCATTCGCGTGACATACGCGTCAAGCGCGGCGTAGTACACTTGCTCGTGATCCAGCGGACGCTGCGACCAGTCCGATAGGGTCGTCGTCTTGTCCAACGGAGAGCTACGCATCACGCAAGCACCCGACATCCACTCCAAGAAGAAGGTGCAGTACAAGCTCAAGCTCATTCGCTTCATTCCCAGACCCAGAACGGCCTGCTCAATGTCGACAACGTTGATGAACCCGCAAAAGCACGGCATGAATCGCAATCTACACATTACTCTCCACCCCTCTTCCCACCGTCGCAAATACTCCACGTCCGTTCTCCCCATGAACGCGTGAAAGATGTTGTAGTTCTGGACGACCAGCGCGAAGTACTCGTTCGCCTCCTTCTGCATCTTCTCCTCGCGTAGCCATAGACCGTCGACGAGCCACACCTGGTTCTTCCCGCTGATTTGGATCGTCGCCGGAGGCTCCTTGGTATTCACGGGGTCGAACGTCTCGCAGTCCCAGCCCAGAACACGCTCCATCACCATGTTCGGCACTACACGCTAACCGGTGGGGAGAAGCGATACCCTCGATAATCAGAGAATCGAGCGAGTTGACGTAGCGCACGACGACGTTGGAGGGCAAGCGGTACGAATCGGGGGAAATGGTGGACGCCTTCCGCGCCGCTTCACCGCGCTGCTGCTGCTTCTTCTATTCTCTTATGTGCCGGAAACTGCGCTACCGTCAGAGGAGTTTTGGGATGCGATGGAAGACCGTAGACGATAGCCAGCCGTCTGCAGAGCTAACCGTCACATTGTACAGAGTCTGTTACAGGAAAAGAATCACCATACTCAGCTCGAAGCGTGTTATAGAAGGCCTTGCGTAATTCCGGATCCAATTCTACGATTCATTCTCCTTCAGCACCAATACCGTCATAAATGCCAGCAACGATCGAATCTCTACAACTGTAATCGGGATTCTTCGCGTAGAAGGCAAAACACCGAGAAAAGGAGCTCTTTCGAATAGCCGGCACGGACAAAGCGTTCACATGGAAGGAATCCAAGATCCCTATGACTCATCTCTCAAACGCGATCGCACTCTTCAAGTCCGGTATCAAGCCCTGTTCAATATCCGAGGAAAAGAAGTGCAAGAAACGCTGGATTCCGTTCTTCATGAATGACAAGATCGTAATGTAGCACTCCACAGGGATCTGCAAATCAATCGCAGGGGAAGCGGCTACCTCCAAATCGGTGAAACAGTTGTAAATCATTCGTATGTCAATGGAAGAAGCTTCCTTATGGCCCTTGAGAAAATGCGTCGCTCCCTCCATGTAGTTCTGACCTGTTACAGAGGAAATCGTTAGCATTTTCTCGATATACGTATTCACATTGTTGAGAATCCAACTCTCCTCCATAACGATGGTATCGTGCGCCTTCTTGTCGCACTTTGCGTTCTTGCATATGCCAAGCCGCCTTCTACGGATGAGAACACGATGATAGAAAAACAGTTCGCAGTTGCTGTCAACGACGACCTCCTTTCTAGAAGGAGATTTTGATCGTTTTCGCTTTCCCATTGTTTGGCTTTGAGATGAAAGCCACCGTGGGTTGCAATCGTGGGGGTGATTGGGGAGAGAAAGGAGCACGATTCTGGTGTGGTGAACAAAGACGGGAGGATTCGTAGATGAGTTCACGCTGCGTCAGCCATGAATGAGAAATCGGGAAAGAGGTTTCAGTGGATGTCCGTTGGAGAGGCGAATTGCGAAGAGTATCGATCAACACTACTCACGTCAGGAAGGGAATTGCGAGGAAAGGAGTTCCGATCAACGCCACAAAATGAATCACGATGAAATGCACACCACAAATCGAATCACAAAACAGCACAACCCAAAACACACTCACGCCTCAAACGACTTCACCAGCTTGTCCACATCCGACAGCAGCGAACTCATCAACCGCGAATACACAAACTGATCCCCTAAACGACAATTCTTCGGCAGCGGCACGTTATACGACACGAGGAACGCATTGCTGTCCCGGCACACCTGCACATCGCTCTCCAGAATCTGCCCCACGCGCGAGTACACGATGGACACTCCCGGCAAGCCCTGAACGTGGTCCAGCAGTGTGTTCATGCTGTTCGCGTTGTCCGCCACCAGAACCACACCCATCGTCGCTTCCTCCTCATCGCCCTCGCCGCAACGGCTCGTCTTGAACGCGTACTCCAGCATTCGCTGCTCCCAAATCGCATCGATCTCCGCCTTGCTCCGCACGAACAGCGTGTCTCCGCACGGCAAGGGATGAGGACTGCGACGCAGCAGCGGCGGCAGCTTGCGCACGCCCGTGATGCCCACGACCATGCCGGGCGTCGCCTGCTGCACCGTGTGCCGCTGAAGATCCGTGATGCTGCGCACACGCCCCGTGTACAGACCGCAGATGAACTCGTCGCGGAGACGCAGCGTACCGCACTGCACGAGGGAGCGGAGGAGAATGCCCTGCGAAGGCACCAGCGCGCTGTCCAGCACGGTGGCTTCGGAGGGAACGTCCACGGCGACGGAGCGAGGATGTGCCGCGGCGTACGACACGAGGGTTTGCCGGAGTGAATCCATTCCAGAGCCGCTGATGCTACTCACACACGCGTAGTCCACTACGCATCAGGAGGAGAATGCGGAATCACCGAGAGAGATGCCGAATTCAGAGGCTAACGATGCCACCTGCAATTTTACCTCCTCTCGACGAGCCGCCGACACCAAATCTCTCTTGGTCAAGACGATCATCACGGGAACAGCGTCGTGACTCAGCTGCTGCAATATCATTCGCGCCTCCTCCGAAGGTCCCTCCAACAGGGAAATCACGTACAACGTCAAGTCCGACAGAATGCTTCCATTCTCACGAATCTATGCATGAATATACGATGATGGGCACACCGTTGAAAAACAAGACTGGCCTGGAGTGTCCAGGAAGGTGCACGGCACCTCGTCAGACAACGCAACATCGGTTGCTCTCATGATTTGTGTCGTTCCTCCATATTCCTGCTCTCGATACGACGTGTGCTGGAAAGCGTCCAGCAGCGTGGTCTTGCCATGATCCATTTCTCCCACGATAGACACGACGAAACGCTTGTTCATATACTGTCCATTACGAGGTATAGGTAAGACAAACTCTCTTTCCCTCAGCGGATGAGGGGATCGCCTCGGGGTCAATTTCTACACACACGCTCTCCTTATGGCACTGCTCCAAGTAAGCACTGGCAACCGGATAGGGAACGACAACGTCCTTCTCATCACGGAAGCAGTGGTTCACTCCTTCTTCGTCCTACAATTCACAGACACTCCATTCTATCACTCGCAAATAAAAGAACTTGCCGTTTCGCGTACACAACGCCTTTGTCACATGAGACAGGGGCAGATATGACTTCTTTGCGATGTCTCGCAATTTCATGTACGGGTACAACTCAACGACGGGTTTTTCTACCGGTTTGGGTGTGCTCACGAGAATCCGCCGTTTGGTGAAGAAGCGGCAACCCACACTCTGCCACTGGCAAAAGCAGCGATGGACTGCCACTCGAGAAGGGTTGAAAACCCACATTTGGATGATTGTGGGATGACTCCTGTTCTCTCTTGATTCCGCAAGCACTCTCATTCTCTACTGCTTCTGTAAGTACTCTCATTTCCTCCCGCTTCTGTATTTACTCCTTTCAAACAAACACCCCACTGAAAAGAAAACCACGGATGCTTCAAACACGCCT
>ERZ1106948.702-NODE-702-length-13225-cov-5.175930_pt1 | contig 13225 bp, 11 predicted proteins | sample MGYA00403673_ERZ1106948 | MGnify/ENA primary metagenome ERZ1106948 (study PRJEB35170, sample SAMEA104062409) | human gut metagenome | biome: human gut; feature: human-associated habitat; material: faeces | place: Denmark | collected 2012-05-07 ...
TACTTTCACTTATTTTAACGAAACTTGTTAAAATATATTGACTTATTTTAACAAGCGTGATATTATAAATTTATACAAATGTAAACCTATATAGAAAGGAGAAAACCAATGATATAAGATATTTTTTATAGGTTTGATTTTAAATTATTTAAATAAAGGGGTGTTTTATATGAAAAGGAATAAGCAAAAGTTATCAATGGTTTTAGCATTATTAATAACAAGTTACTCTATTTTTTGTCCAACACAAATTGTTAATGCAGAAGCAACTGCTGATAGCAAAGTGATTTCTTCAGAAAGTAGCAAATTGATTGAAGATAAAATGAAACCTGATAATACTAAAATTTTGGCAGATGATGAACTTGCAGAAGTACTTACCGAAAGAGGAGTAATTAACCAAACCCATACTGAAAGATTGTATGATAAAGAAGATGATTTAAATACTTTAGTTTATCTTGATAATGATGGAAGCGAAACTGCATATATATTTAATGAGGCTGTAAAGTATGTAGATAGCAACAATAATATTAAAGATAAAAGTAATGTGATTTCTGATAATATAGCTAATAAAAAGTTTGTAGACAAATATGCCTATGTAAATGATAAAAATGATATAAACTCATATTTCCCAAAAACTCTTGAAAAAGGAACAGGAATTGTCCTTGATAGTAAAAATGTTTCAGTGGAGATGTATCCTAATACTAATACAGTAGCTAATGTTAAAAAGCAAAATGAAAGTCTTGTAGTATATGATGATGTATTTGGTAAGGATATACAGCTTCAATATGAACCTATCTTTGAGGGCTATAAAGAAAATATTGTTCTTAATGACGATAAAGTAAACAAATTTTCATTTATAATTGAAGCTGATGGCACATATCTTGAAAAGAATTGTGAAGCAATAAATATTGTTAATTCAGAAACAAAGAAAACAGTGGCAGTTATAAATCCTATTTATGTATATGATAGCTTGCAAGGGGATACTCCTGAAGGAGAAACACATTATACTTTTGCCAATAGTATGGATTTTTCAAAAATAAGTGATGGCAAATATGAAATAGTTGTTACAGTAAATCAAGAATTTCTTTCCAGACCTACTACTATATATCCTGTTTATGTTGACCCAACGATAGTAACAGTGGACGCTGATGAGGGTTATAGAAAAGGTATAGAAGATTTGCCATTATATAATGGTAGCGCTGTAGCAAAAGTTTCCTCAGGTGCAAATACAGCTGGTGTTATAGGATATGTTGATAGTACATATGGTGTCGGTCGTATGCTTATGAAATTCCCAAGCTTAAAATCAAAAGTATTTATGAATTCTAAACATACAATACAAATGGCTCGTTTAAATCTTACAGATGTTTCAGGTCAATCTGCATCAGCATATGTTACTGCCTATTATTATGGAGGAACACCTTGGACAGAAGAAAGTGTTTATAGTTTATCTGAATGGGTTGGTGCTGGAGACAGAATAGCAGGTGCACAATTTTCATATCCTGATAATACTCAAAAATATATAAATCTTCTTTCAGCATTTAAAAAGTGGCAAGGTGATGTTGCTGAGAAAAAGTATAGTTCAATACAAAATGGCATTATGTTAAAAAATACCACAAGTGAGACAAATACAAAATATTATAAGGGTATTTGTACTTCCGAAAGTACAAGCAATAAACCTTATATTACTGTTAAATATTTTTATAATGGAGTTAAAGGTGCAAGATATGTTCCTAAAACTGATTATCAAAATATAAATTGTATAGGTTATGCGTTTGATGTTTCTTATGATGATGCTATTAGATTTCGTAAAAATATTAAAGATTTTGAGAATTATAAAAATTTAAGTGTATCTGAAGCATTAAGAAAAACAAAAATAGAAATGAAGAAATGGCTTGATGAAGAATTTACAAGTTCTGGCTGGAGAGAAGTGACTAACTATAATGATAATCTTAAATCTAATGAATGGTTAGTTTGTATGCGCGTGGGGGTAAATAAAGATATAATTACAGATGAGAAAGGTAATAAGGGTTTGTGTGATTACCATTTTTGGTATAGAGCAAGTGATGGAAAGTGGTATAATAAACATGGATGGTTTAATGAATCAAAATGTATTGAAAATGTTTTAGACCCTTCAAGTATACCTGCAGATAATTCAAGCGGATGGGAATTAGTATATCCTAATCCTGTAACAGGAGCAAATGAAACTTACAAGAACTTTTATTCCAGTGATACTGTTTTCTATGCTGTAAAAGCTGGCTAAATGAAGGAGGAATTTATATGAGTAAAAGAGTAATGGCAATTTTGCTAATATCTGCACTGGCATTTTCACTTGCTTGTGGCTGTAAAAACAATAATACTGAAAGCACAAGCAGTACAGCTTCTAAAACTGAGAGTTCTGTAAGCTCAAATACAGAAAGTAGTAAACAGAGTGAATCAAAGGCGGAGAGCAGTAAGCAAAGCGAATCAAGTACTGATAAAGACTACGAAGAAATGATGAGCTATGTAAATAAGCTTTCACCGGAACTTACAGGTAATCAAGTTATTGACATCTTAGGAAAACCAGATGCTTATTTTGGTTCTGGAATTCAGTATACATATTGGTATTTCGGTAAGCATTATATATTGATGGAAGATCTTAATTACCGTATTACTATATATGATGATAGAACCGGTAAAAGTACAGAAATATATACCCAAAAAGAGCTTTGAGCAGTCAGCAGACTGAATCAGAGACAGTAAGTAGCGAGTAAAACGAAAAAGGTCGGTACATAGTGTGCTGACCTTTTTTAAATGACTTTAAAACATTAAAAATTTACAATTTTGTTACTTTCACTTATTTTAACGAAACTTGTTAAAATATATTGACTTATTTTAACAAGTGTGATATTATAAATTTATACAAATGTAAACCTATATAGAAAGGAAAAAACCAATGATATAAGATATTTTTATAGGTTTGATTATGGTAATGCTTTATCTAATGAGAAAGTAGTTATTTTTGGAACTTGTAATGCAGGAGAGAGGAACTTCTGCAAAAAATATGCTGATTATTGGACAAAATTTTATCATTTGGGCTTTGATGGAGGCACTGGAAATCGTTTGTTGAGGGGTAGAGGAGGTTTGACGTTATAATGATTGTAAAAAATATAAAAAAGATTTGTGCTGTTATTATAATATTGATATTTATATCAGTTAGTACGTTTTTAATTGATAGCTGTTTAGCTGAAGATAATAAATCTCCAATATTTTCTTTTCCATATGCACATATAAATGATGGTGGCTCGGTTTGCTATTTGGGATTGGGCTATCAAATTATCAAATGGAAAACTTATTCTGAAGATTTGAAGTTTTATAATGTTGGTGTTGAAAAACACTATATTTTTGGAATAAATTTATATCCAGAAAATCCTAATATTCCATTGTTGAAAGAAAAAATATAAGGAGGAATTTCTATGAGTAAAAGGGTAATGGCAATTTTGCTAATGTCTACACTGGCACTTTCTCTTGCTTGTGGCTGTAAAAACAATGATACTGAAAGCACAAGCAGTACAGCTTCTAAAACTGAGAGTTCTTTAAGCTCAAATAAAGAAAGTAGTAAGCAAAATGACTCAAAAACAGAGAGCAGTAAGCAAAGCGAATCAAGCACAGATAAAGATTACGAAGAAATGATGAGTTATGTAAATAAACTTTCTCCTGAGCTTACAGATGAACAAGTACTTGAAATTTTGGGAGAGCCTGATGAAAGATATGGTTCTGGAATAAATAGAGATTGTTATAATTTCGGTAAATATACTTTAAGAATAATAGACTTTAATGCTGGTGCTGAAATATATAATAGTGAAACTAAAGAAACTACTAAAATATATTAAATAAATGAACGAAAATATATAATATAACAATCTAAATAAATTACAAGCTATAAATTATGTGAAAACTGCCAAAAACAAAAAAAGCTATTGACTTTTTAAGACCACTGGTATATACTAACACTTGTAAACAGCAATGGCGCTGTAGAACGACAAAAGGTTCTACAGCGTCATTTTTTATTCAGAAAAAACTTACAAAGGATAGGTGTTGAGTAATGTCAAGTGTACCTGAGATGTTTGGAAGTCTTGTTTTCAACGACTCTACTATGAAAGAAAGATTGCCTAAAGATATTTATAAGGCATTCAAAAAGACTATTGATGAGGGAAAACCTCTTGATTTGACTATCGCAAATGCAGTTGCTAATGCTATGAAGGATTGGGCAGTAGAAAAGGGTGCAACCCATTACACACACTGGTTCCAGCCTATGACTGGCATTACTGCTGAAAAGCATGATAGCTTTATCTCTCCTGTTGGCGATAAGGTTATTATGGAATTCTCTGGCAAGGAACTTATCAAGGGCGAGCCTGACGCATCAAGCTTCCCATCAGGCGGTATCCGTGCTACTTTTGAAGCAAGAGGATATACAGCTTGGGACCCGACTTCATATGCGTTTATTAAGGACGGTTCACTTTGTATTCCAACAGCTTTCTGTTCATACACAGGTGAGGTTCTTGATAAGAAAACTCCGCTTCTCCGTTCTATGGAGGCTATCAATACACAGGCTCTTAGAATTCTTAAACTTTTCGGCAACACAGAGGCTAAGAGAGTTATTACAACAGTTGGCCCTGAGCAGGAATACTTCCTCATTGATAAGGAAATGTATAAAAAGCGTAAAGACCTTATCTACTGTGGAAGAACACTTTTCGGTGCAAGACCTCCTAAGGGTCAGGAACTCGAGGACCATTACTTCGGCGTAATTAAGCCAAGAGTTTCTGCTTATATGAAGGAGCTTGATGAAGAGCTTTGGAAGCTTGGCATTCTTGCTAAAACAAAGCATAACGAAGTTGCTCCTGCACAGCACGAGCTTGCTCCTATCTTTACTACATCAAATGTTGCAACTGACCACAACCAGCTTACAATGGAGATGATGAAGAAGGTTGCTGACCGTCATGGTCTTGTTTGCTTGCTCCACGAGAAGCCATTCGCAGGCGTAAACGGAAGTGGTAAGCACAATAACTGGTCAATGTCTACAGACCTCGGAGAGAACCTCCTCGAGCCAGGCAAGAAGCCAAGCGAAAACAAGCAGTTCCTTCTCTTCCTTGCAGCTGTTATCAAGGGTGTTGATGAATATCAGGACCTCCTCAGAATTTCTGTTGCAAGTGCAGGCAATGACCACCGTCTTGGTGCTAACGAGGCTCCTCCTGCTATTATTTCTATCTTCCTCGGTGATGAACTCAAGGATATTCTTGATGCTATCGAAACAGGTACAGAATACCATGCACAGGGTAGAGCTATTATGGACACTAAGGTTGCTGTTCTCCCTAACTTCTATAAGGATACAACAGACCGTAACAGAACTTCACCATTCGCATTTACAGGCAATAAGTTTGAATTCAGAATGGCTGGTTCAGCTGAAAACATCGGCTGCCCTAACGAAATGCTTAACACAATCGTAGCAGAAGAACTTGAGCAGTTCGCAGATGTTCTCGAGAAGGCAGACGATTTTGATAAGGCTGTTATTGATGTTATCAGAAAGACATATCAAGAGCATAAGAGAATTGTATTTAACGGTGATAACTACTCTGATGAGTGGCTTGAAGAGGCAGAAAGAAGAGGTCTTTATAACCTCAGATCTATGCCAGAGGCTATGCCTCATTATGTTGCTGAGAAGAACCTCAAGCTCTTCAAGAAGCACGGAATCTTTACTGAGGCAGAGGTTCGTGCAAGATATGAGATTCAGCTCGAGAACTACTCTAAGATTATCAACATTGAAGCTCTTACAACACTTGATATGGCTAAGAAGGATATCGTTCCTGCTGTTGTTAAGTATTTGAAGCTTCTTGCTGATTCTGCAAGTGTAATGAAATCTATTGACAGCGATATTTGCACTTGTGCAGAAACAGAGCTTCTTAAAAAGCTTTCTGCACTTCTCACAGACTTTACTAAGAAGATTGATGTTCTTGATAAGGCTGTTGTTGGTGCTAAGGATTACACAGATGTTCAGGAACTTGCTAACTACTATAGGAATTCTGTATTTGCGGCAATGCAGGAGCTTAGAGCAGTAGCTGATGAGATGGAATCAAATATGTCTGCTGAATACTGGCCATATCCATCATACGGAAAGTTGCTTTTCAGCGTCTGATTTAGAGCTACATATAAAGGGGATAAAAGGGGTAACTCTATATAAATGAGATAATAAAATGCGGAGTTCTTGCTACCGCATTTTATTATACAATATTTTGAGATTTTTAATATTTAAAAGTTTTAAAAATGAGAGGGGAAATAGATTATGGGCGAATATTCTGCTGTAAATACCATATGGGTATTAGTTGGTGCGGCACTTGTTTTTTTTATGCAGGCAGGCTTCGCAATGGTCGAAACAGGTTTCACAAGGGCTAAAAATGCTGGTAACATCATTATGAAAAACTTGATGGATTTCTGTATCGGCACACCACTTTATTGGCTGGTTGGTTTCGGAATAATGTTTGGAACATCTTCAGCATTTTTCGGAAACATTGACCTCTTTGCGGTAGGAGGTTACAGCGGTGCATATGATAGCATACTTCCTGACGGAGTTCCGTTATATGCATATATGATTTTCCAGACAGTTTTCTGTGCAACATCAGCAACAATCGTTTCTGGTGCTATGGCAGAAAGAACTAAGTTCAGTGCTTATTGCGTATATTCAGCAATCATCAGCTTGATTATTTATCCGATTTCAGGACACTGGATTTGGGGCGGTGGCTGGCTTGCACAGCTTGGTTTCCACGATTTCGCAGGTTCTACAACAGTTCATATGGTTGGCGGTGTTGCAGCACTTGTTGGTGCAATCTTCCTCGGACCTCGTATCGGTAAGTATGGCAAAGACGGCAAGCCAAGAGCAATTCCAGGTCATAGCTTGACACTTGGTGCTTTGGGTGTATTCATTCTTTGGTTCTGCTGGTTCGGATTTAATGGTGCTTCAACTGTTTCTATGACAGGTGATGACACAATCGCAAATGCAGGTTTGGTTTTCTATACAACTAACCTTTGCACAGCAGTTTCTACACTCACAGTTATGTTTATTACTTGGGTTAAGTATAAGAAGCCTGATGTTTCTATGACATTGAATGGTTCTCTTGCAGGACTTGTTGCTATTACTGCTGGTTGTGATACAGTTGAGCCTTGGGCTGCTGCTGTTATCGGTGTAATTGCAGGTTTCGTAGTAGTATTTGGTATTGAATTTATTGATAAGGTTTGCAAGATTGATGACCCTGTTGGTGCAGTTGGTGTTCACGGAATGTGCGGCTTTGTTGGAACAATCTGTGTAGGTATTTTCTCTAATGGCTACGGTACAAAGGGCAAGGGCCTTATATATGGTGAATTTGAATGTTTAGGCATTCAAACACTCGGTGCTGTGGTAGTTGCACTTTATGTAGCAGTTGCTATGACAATCGTATTCTTTGTAATCAAGCATACAATGGGACTTCGTGCTTCAAGAGAAGAAGAAATCAAGGGTCTTGATATTACAGAGCATGGCTTGGTAAGCTCTTATGCAGACTTTATGCCAAATGTATCTTCTGTTGCTCTTGATGATACAGACGCTGATGTTGGTGAAGTTCCTGTTAATGAGGCTGTTCCTGTACAGGTTGCATTTACTCCTAAGGAAAAGAACACAGTCACAGCCTCTGATGTTAAGCTTTCTAAGATTGATATTGTTCTCAAGCAATCTAAGTTTGAAGACCTGAAGAATGCACTTAATGAAATCGGTGTAACAGGTATGACAGTAACTCAGGTTCTCGGCTGTGGCGTACAGAAGGGTAAAACTGAATACTATCGTGGTGTTGAGGTTGAGATGAACCTTCTTCCTAAGGTTCAGGTTGAAATCGTTGTTTGCAAGGTTCCGGTTAAGGCTGTTATTGATGCGGCAGTAAAGGCACTTTATACTGGACATATTGGCGATGGTAAGATTTTCGTATATGATGTTGAAGATGTTGTTAAGGTAAGAACTGGTGAAACAGGCTGCGACGCACTTCAAGGTGAAGACGATATTTGATTATCGCATTTAGGGTACTTACATATACTTTCTGAATAAATTTGCGGCAAGCTTGCTCTTGGGTTATTACTCAAGGGCAAGCTTCATTTTTGTAGAAAATTCTGTAAAATATTTTTTTAAAAGACTTGACTTTTTATTGATGGTTTGATATAATATCATTCGTTGACAAGAGATGTCAAAAAAGTTGATATTTGCGAGTGTGCTGGAATTGGCAGACAGGCACGTTTGAGGGGCGTGTGTTTTACGACGTACGGGTTCAAGTCCCGTCACTCGCACCAAATTTATGAAGTCCGTTGCATACGCAACGGGCTTTTTCGTCAATAAATTTTTATTTGGAGAAAACAAATATGAATCAATCGGAAAGACAACTATATTTAATAGACGCACTTCTTGGTGAACAACCTATGGGCAAAGGTGCTTTTATACCTCAAGGGGAAACTGAGCGTTGGAATTTTCTTCGTTCGCTTTTTAATATCCGTATGCCTAAGAGAGCAAGTGAGAAATTTATTGAAATTCAGAACGAATTTTTGCAAGAAGAAATCCGCAAAAAGGGTATAACTGATATTTCTGAGCTTGAGCCTATAATTGATGATATTTACCTATGGAAAGGTGACATAACAACTCTTAAATGTGGTGCAATCGTAAATGCTGCAAATTCTGAGCTGCTTGGTTGCTTTAATCCTAATCATTTATGTATTGATAATACAATTCATACTTATGCGGGAATACAGCTAAGGCTTGAATGTAATGATATTATGAAAGCTCAAGGACACAGTGAACCAATAGGAAAAGCAAAGATTACATCTGCTTATAATCTTCCAAGTAAATATATTATTCATACTGTTGGACCGATGATTTTTAATAAGGTTATGAAGAAGGATTGTGACGCACTTGAAAGCTGTTATCGTTCTTGCCTATCACTTGCTGATGAATATGATGTAAACAGCATTGCGTTTTGCTGTATTTCTACAGGTGAATTTAAATTTCCTAATAATATAGCCGCAGAGCTTGCAGTGAGAAGTGTAAAAAGATATAAGCAAGAAACAGGCAGTAAGATTAAAGTTATTTTTAATGTATTTAGGGAAAATGATAATCAAATTTATAAAAAATTACTTGAAGAATAAATGGAGGTTAAGACTATGAATGAAACTATAAAAAATATGATTGAGAGAAGAAGCATCAGAAAATATACTTCTGAGCCAGTTCCACAAGAGATTATTGATGAAATAGTTGAGGCTGGAACATATGCCGCAACAGGCAGAAATGCTCAATCGCCAATTATTATTGAGGTTACTAACAAGGAATTAAGAGATAGGCTTTCTGCTCTTAATGCAAAGATTATGGGTAAAGAGGAAGGCTTTGACCCATTTTATGGTGCAAATACAGTTTTGATTGTTCTTGCAGATAAATCAAAACCTACTTATCTTTATGACGGCTCTCTTGTTATGGGAAATCTTATGCTTGCTGCCCATTCGCTTGGAATTGGTAGCTGTTGGATTCATAGAGCAAAAGAAGAATTTGAGATGCCAGAGGGCAAGGAAATTCTTAAACAGCTTGGCATAGAGGGAGATTATGAGGGCATAGGACACTGCATTTTAGGCTATACTGATGGCGATATGCCAAAGCCACATAAACGCAAGGATTCTTATGTTTATAAGATAAAATAAGTTATAAAAGACTTCATATACACAGTGTTTTTATGGACAATTCCATATTAAATACTGTGTATTTTTATGTTCAATTTTGCCATTTATGTATTATAAATTTATTGTAACTTGACTTTTGTGTACGGGGTGATTATTATATATTTTATAGGAGAATTATTTATTGTTATTATTTTAGCTTAATAGCCTTTACTTTTAGGGGGATTTAATTTAAACTTTGGCTACTTTTGTGTCATTTTATAATGGCTTTTAAAGTGATATTTCTATTTCTGTCGAGGACAGTTTTAATATAATTAAAATTAAAACGGAGGTCTAAAGTTTGGATACAAAAAAAAAGAAAATATCTGGAAAAACGGTTTTTAATTTCATAGTTTTTGCTTTGTGTGGCTTTATGATTGTATACTTCTGCTTTTCTAAAGGTGGTTTGGTAGAACTTATAAACTCATCACAACAAATAAATATTTTTTGGCTTATGCTTGCCATAGGTGCGCATTTACTTAATATTGTAATTGATGCAGTGATTTTACATAGATTTTTAAATCTTTCAACTAATGGTGTTAAGATAACTCATAGCATAAAGGCTGCATTGGCAGGACAATTTTTCTGTGCCGTTACACCTAGCTCTACGGGTGGTCAGCCTATGCAGATTATGATTTTATCACATTATGGTGTTGATGCTGGAAAGGCAACATCTGCACTCGTTCAAAAATTTCTCGTATGGCAGTTTACATTGACAGGATATACAATAGCTGTAATACTTCTGAAATTTAATTTCTTTGCCGAGCGTTTAAGTCCGTTTCTTTGGGTTATGTCTGCGATAGGCTTTATCGTTCAAGCGGCTATGATATTTATACTTATATTAGTATCATTTTCACACAAAATTACATTCAGGCTTATAAAATGGTTCTGTAAGATAGGAAACAAGCTTAGATTTATTAAAAATCCTGAAAAGACTCTTGATAAGATTGAGCAACAGCTTATATACTTCCACAAGAGTAATAAAGAGCTTTCTGAACACAAAGGTTTTCTTGCTATAAATTATATTCTTACAATAATACAAATGACAGCTATATATATTGTTCCATATTGTGTTTATCGTGCATTAAGTCCTGATAGCACTATCAATGTTGGAGTTTTTGATATTATTAGTGCCCAATCATTTGTAAATATGGTTTCAAGCCTTGTGCCACTTCCTGGTGCATCTGGTGCGGCAGAGCTTAGCTTCGCTGGATTCTTTAGCGGTATTTTTGATGAAACTACTATGAAATCTGCTATTCTTATTTGGAGAACTATTACTTATTATGGAACAATATTCATCTCGGCTCCATTCTCTGGTATGGGAAAGAAGAAAGCAACAGAGCTTGTTACTGAAATGCAGGAAGACATTGAAGAAGTTGAGGAAGAACTTGAGATAGGGGAAAAAAGTGGTGAATGATTTATGGGTGATATAAATAAGCCAGAGATAAGCATTATTATACCTATATATAATGTTGAAAAATATCTTAGTCGTTGCCTTGGTTCTGTCGAAAAGCAAACCTTTAAGGATTTTGAGGTTATTATGGTTGATGATGGCTCTACTGATGGCAGTGCAGGTATTGCAAAGGAATTTGCTAAAAGAGATGAAAGATTTAAATTTTTCTCAAGAGAAAATTTAGGTGCATCTAAAACCCGTAACTTTGCTATGGAACAAGCCACTGGAGAATATATTTCTTTTATAGATTCTGATGATTATGTTTCTTATAATTTTCTTGCAGTGCTTTATTTAGCTATTAAGCGTAGTGATGCAGATATTGCTATGTGTGGATTTAATATTCATTATGAGCAAAACGCTAAGAATAAATCTGTTAAAAGCCTTAAGGCAGGAGAATATAGCAGAGATGAAGCTTTGGGATATTTGCTTAAAGATAATGAGATTCGTTTCTTTATATGGAACAAGCTTTGGAAAACAGATTTGCTGAAGAATAATGATATTCAATTCAGGGATATGTATTATGAAGATATTCTTTTTTGCACAAGGGCTTTTGCCCAAATAAATAAACTTGTAGTAGTAGATAAGAAAGCTTATTACTATTCAAGAAGAACTAAGACTTTTCTTGAATCATCTATGAGCGATAAAAGAATTAACGATTATATCTATACAGTAGAATTTTTGCGTAAATTTCTTGAGGAAAACAATCTTTATGATAAATATAAGGATTGCTTTAAGGTTCATGCAAATCATGTCTATTGGTCTTTACCTATTTTGAATATTCAAGCAAGTCATAGCTCAAAGAAAAAAGGTTGTATAAAGAGAATTATTGATGGCAGAAAACAAGTCAAAAAGTATAAGCCATAAATAAATTTTATATAAATCAGGCAGGAGGTATTATAATGCAGGAAACTAAAAATCCCGAAATCAGTATAATAATTCCTGTCTATAATGTGGAGCCTTATATAAGAAGATGCCTTAATTCTATTAAAGCTCAGACTTTTACTGACTTTGAAGCCATTATTGTTGATGACTCATCGCCTGATGGAAGTATTAAAATTGCTATGGAATTTGTTGCGGGTGATTCAAGATTTAAGATAGTTACTCGTGAAAATGGCGGTCTTAGTGCGGCAAGAAACACAGGGATAGAACATTCAGTAGGCAGATATATAGCTTTTATTGATAGCGATGATTTTATTGCTCCAACTTATCTTGAAAAGCTTTATAATGCTTGTGAGGAAAATAATGCTGATATGTCATACTGTGGCTTTACTTATTATATTGATAAGAACGGTATGAAAAAAAATCAGATGTTTATTGTTAAAGATTGTGTTATGGAACATAATGAGGCTGTGGCAAGAATTATAAGTGACCACGGACTTCATAGCTATGCTTGGAACAAGCTATATAAACGCACAATTTTTACTGAACATAAGATTACATATCCTACTATGTATTTTGAGGATGTTGCTACAAGCCCGAAAACAGTTTTTTATGCAAATAAGCTTGCTGTTGTTGGGGAATGTCTTTATTTCTATGTTAAGCGTCAGGGTAGTATTCTTAGCACAATGAATGTTAAGAAAATAAATGACTTGCTTTATTCGGTTATGATTATAAGCAACTTTTTGAGAAGAAATGGCGAATATGCTTCTTTTGAAACTGAAATTAGGCGAATAATTACAAAGTTTAAACTTGTTAATATCTATTCGATTATAAGACAGCATATTTTGGCTTTTTCGTTTAAAGGTATGCACAGCAATCTTAAGACAAACTTTAAAATGGCAAGATATATATTAGATTGCGAATGGACACCAACAGAAGGCTTACCAGAATTGCCTTATGCTGTTAAAGCACCAATTAAAAAAGATAAAAAATAATATTCTGAGGGGCGAATTATTTTCGCTCCTTTTGTTATTTGTGTCCATATAGGCAAGCATAGTTTGCCCTACGCTTAGTTAATAAGCTTCCATAAGATAATTAAAAGTTTCGCTCAAGCCTTTTTAAAGGCTTGCAGGGTCGAGGGACGGAGTCCCT
>ERZ1106948.704-NODE-704-length-13183-cov-28.156993_pt1 | contig 13183 bp, 12 predicted proteins | sample MGYA00403673_ERZ1106948 | MGnify/ENA primary metagenome ERZ1106948 (study PRJEB35170, sample SAMEA104062409) | human gut metagenome | biome: human gut; feature: human-associated habitat; material: faeces | place: Denmark | collected 2012-05-07 ...
CGATGTTCGGGGAGCTGTAGTCCACGATGATGCGCTTCTTCTCCGCGGGAGGAGGGATGCAGCCCATATCAATAATGGAATGCACGCTTTGAGAGACCCAACTCCTGTTCAGATAGACGTTGATGAATCCGGGTCCATTGATTTCTACTTTGCCAACCACATCGTTCTCTACTCATAAACGAGGCAAGGAAGGCAAACTGGGCAGATTGTGGACAATGCGTTCCGCAACGTCTCTCGACCCATTCCGAGTATTGCACTGGACTCCCGCTGCCTTGAGCGTTTTGAACAGTCCCATGGCGGCATTGCACTGGTAGTCGTGCTTCATTTTCCGATTCATATTCTGTGAAACCTACTGTCATAAGCAGACGACCGCAATCCAACAAGTGTATTGACTTTCGCTTCCTGGAGAGACGGGTAGGCATTCTTGATGGCAGTTCGAAAGAGAAGATTGATGGTCGTAGCCAGTGACGTTCCCCTAGGTGGATGGAACATATCGATGGAGACAAAAGTGATGGAAGGCGCTATAGTGGAAAGGGTTGCAAGAATCGTAGTGGAATCGGGAAGCATGCCAGAATAGGAATTACTGTGTTTCCTCAAACGGTTCGAGCATAGCAATCTTATGCGTAATCATGTCCATACTGATACGAGAATGCTCGTGCGAATATGGGGATATAAAGGGAAATGACCGTAAAGGAGTAGTGTTATCATTTGTCCAGTATTCAATGGAATCCGGGAAGAAGTGAGCGGATTTTGTGTGGCCGTGATGATTTAGAAAGAGCCGCTCAAAGTGGGTTGTTTGTCGCTGTTGTGGCACCGTGGTGAAGGAAAAGCATAAGGAGGATCACATCGCTGTTTGCGAAGGGTCGGAGCATCGCAAGAAGAAGGTTGGTAACGGCTATTTGTGTGTGAGTTGTAGTATGCTGAAGATCGCTGGAAGGATTACGAAGAAACGGAGGCGGAGGAAAGCCAGAAGGATTCAAAGTCAAAGAAAGAAGAAGAGACCAAGAAGGACAAAGAGAAGGAAAAGAAGAAGAGTTCATCTGAAAAGGAGAAGAAGGAAGAAGACGAGAAGAAGGAAGAAAAGAAGAAGAGGGAAAAGAAGGAGGAGGATTCGGATGAGGAGAAGAAGAAGAAGAAGGACAAGAAGGAGAAGGACAAGAAGGAGGAAGAAGAAAAGAAGGACAAGAAGAAGAAGGACAAGAAGGAAGAGGAGGATTCGGATGATGAGAAGAAGAAGAAGGAAGAAAAGAAGAAGAAGAAAGAGGAGAAGAAGAGGAAGGAAGAGGAAGAGGAGAAGAAGAGACAGGAGGAGGAAGAGCGTAAGAAGAAGGAAGAAGAGGAAGAGAAGAAGAGGAAGAAGGAAGAGAAGAAGAGAAAGGAGAAGGAAGAAGAGGAGAAGAAGAAGAAGGAAGAGGAGGAGAGATTGAAGAAAGAGGAAGAAGAGAGACTGAAGAAGGAAGAGGAAGAAGAGCGCAAACGCAAGGAGGAAGAGGAAAGACTTCGTAAAGAGGAAGAAGAGCGGAAGAGGAAGGAAGAGGAGGAACGTAAGCGTAAAGAGGAGGAGGAGAGATTGAAGAGAGAAGAGGAGGAACGTATCAAGAGAGAAGAGGAGGAACGTATCAAGAGAGAAGAGGAGGAACGCAAACGCAAGGAGGAAGAAGAACGCAAGCGTAAAGAGGAAGAAGAGAGACTTCGTAAGGAGGAAGAGGAGCGCTTGAAGAGAGAGGAAGAAGAACGCAAGCGTAAGGAAGAAGAGAGAATCAAGAAGGAGGAAGAAGAACGTCTTAGAAAGGAGGAGGAAGAACGCAAGCGCAAGGAAGAAGAAGAGAGACTTCGTAAGGAGGAAGAGGAGCGCTTGAAGAGAGAAGAGGAAGAACGTAAGAAGAAGGAAGAGGAACGCCTGAGAAAGGAAGAGGAAGAGAGAAAGAAGAAGGAAGAAGAGGAGCGCAAGCGCAAGGAAGAGGAGGAAAGACTTCGTAAGGAAGAAGAAGAACGTTTGAAGAGAGAGGAGGAAGAACGCAAGCGTAAAGAGGAGGAAGAGAGACTGAAGAGAGAAGAGGAGGAACGTTTGCGCAAGGAAGAAGAAGAACGCCTCAGGAGAGAGGAAGAAGAGCGTCTGAAGAGAGAAGAAGAGGAACGCCTTAGGAAGGAAGAGGAGGAAAGACTTCGTAAGGAGGAAGAAGAGAGAAAGAAGAAGGAAGAGGAGGAACGCTTGAAGAGAGAAGAAGAGGAGAGACTTCGCAAGGAGGAAGAGGAACGTAAGAAGAAGGAGGAGGAAGAGAGACTGCGAAGAGAAGAGGAGGAGCGGAAGAGAAAGGAGGAAGAGGAGCGTTTGAAGAGAGAGGAGGAGGAGAGACTTCGTAGAGAAGAGGAGGAGCGTTTGAAGAAGGAGGAAGAAGAGCGGAAGAAGAAGGAAGAGGAAGAACGTTTGCGCAAGGAAGAGGAAGAGCGTCTGAAGAGAGAAGAAGAGGAGCGTTTGAAGAAGGAGGAGGAAGAGAGACTTCTCAAGGAGGAAGAAGAGCGCAAGCGTAAAGAGGAGGAGGAACGCTTGAAGAGAGAGGAAGAAGAGCGTAAGCGTAAAGAGGAAGAAGAGAGACTTCGCAAAGAGGAGGAAGAACGTCTGAAGAGAGAAGAGGAGAGAAAGAAGAAGGAAGAAGAGGAGCGCCTTAGAAAGGAGGAGGAAGAAAGATTGAAGAGAGAGGAAGAGGAGCGTTTGCGCAAGGAAGAGGAGGAAAGACTTCGTAAGGAAGAAGAGGAGCGTTTGAAGAGAGAGGAGGAGGAGCGTCTTCGTAAGGAAGAGGAAGAGAGAATCAAGAAGGAGGAAGAAGAACGTCTTAGAAAGGAGGAGGAAGAACGCAAGCGCAAGGAAGAAGAAGAGAGACTTCGTAAGGAGGAAGAGGAGCGCTTGAAGAGAGAAGAAGAGGAGCGCAAGCGCAAGGAGGAAGAGGAGAGATTGAGAAAGGAAGAGGAAGAAAGATTGAAGAGAGAAGAAGAGGAGCGTTTGAAGAAAGAAGAAGAAGAGAGACTCCGTAAGGAGGAAGAGGAGAGATTGAGAAAGGAGGAGGAAGAGAGAAAGAAGAAAGAAGAAGAGGAGAGATTGAGAAAGGAAGAAGAAGAACGCCTTCGTAAAGAGGAAGAAGAGCGCAAGCGTAAGGAGGAGGAAGAACGTAAGAAGAAGGAAGAGGAGGAACGCTTGAAGAGAGAAGAAGAGGAGAGGAAGAAGAGAGAAGAGGAAGAACGATTCCGCAAAGAAGAAGAGGAACGCAAGCGTAAAGAGGAGGAAGAGAGGTTGAAGAGAGAAGAAGAGGAACGCAAACGCAAGGAGGAAGAAGAGAGACTTCGTAAGGAGGAAGAAGAGCGGAAGAGAAAGGAGGAAGAGAGATTGAAGAAGGAGGAAGAAGAGCGCCTTAGAAAGGAGGAAGAAGAGAGACTGAGAAGAGAAGAGGAGGAGCGCAAGCGTAAAGAAGAAGAGGAAGAAAGACTTCGTAAGGAAGAAGAAGAGCGTTTGAAGAGAGAGGAGGAAGAACGCAAGCGTAAAGAGGAGGAAGAAAGACTCCGTAAGGAAGAGGAGGAGCGTTTGCGCAAAGAGGAAGAGGAACGCTTGAAGAGAGAAGAAGAACGTAAGAAGAGAGAAGAGGAAGAGGAGAGACTTCGTAAGGAGGAGGAAGAACGCAAGCGTAAAGAGGAGGAAGAGAGAAGGAAGAAGGAAGAAGAGGAACGCAAGCGCAAGGAGGAAGAAGAGAGACTTCGCAGAGAGGAGGAAGAGCGGAAGAGAAAGGAGGAAGAGGAGAGACTTCGTGAGGAGGAGGAACGCAAGCGTAAAGAAGAGGAAGAAAGACTGAGAAGAGAAGAGGAAGAAAGACTTCGCAAGGAAGAAGAGGAGCGCAAGCGTAAAGAAGAAGAGGAGAGACTTCGTAAGGAAGAGGAGGAGCGTTTAAAGAGAGAAGAGGAGGAGCGCCTTAGGAAGGAAGAAGAAGAACGTCTCAAGAGAGAGGAGGAGGAGAGACTTCGTAAGGAAGAAGAAGAGAGAATCAAGAGAGAAGAGGAGGAACGCCTCCGCAAAGAGGAGGAGGAGCGTCTGAAGAGAGAGGAGGAAGAACGCAAACGTAAGGAAGAGGAAGAAAGACTTCGCAAGGAAGAGGAAGAGCGTCTAAAGAGAGAAGAGGAAGAGAGAAAGAAGAAGGAAGAAGAGGAGCGCCTTAGAAAGGAGGAAGAAGAAAGATTGAAGAGAGAGGAAGAGGAGCGTTTGCGCAAGGAGGAGGAAGAAAGACTTAGAAGAGAAGAAGAAGAACGCCTTAGAAAGGAGGAAGAGGAGAGATTAAGAAAGGAAGAAGAGGAGAGACTGAGAAGAGAAGAGGAAGAAAGACTCCGTAAGGAAGAGGAGGAGCGTTTGCGCAAAGAGGAAGAGGAACGCCTTCGCAAAGAGGAGGAGGAGAGATTAAGAAAGGAGGAAGAGAGACTTCGCAAGGAAGAGGAGGAGAAGAAGAGAAAGGAAGAGGAGGAGAAGAAGAGGAAGGAGGAAGAAGAGAGAAAGAAGAAGGAAGAGGAGGAGCGTTTGAAGAAGGAGGAGGAAGAACGCAAGCGCAAGGAAGAAGAAGAACGCCTTCGCAAAGAGGAAGACGCCGTCAAAGAACAACTCTCAAAGGGCGTCTCCTGCGCCAAGCTGTGCACCAACGGCTCCCAACACCCCACCACTCTCTTCGTCACGAGCGATCGAGTACTCTCTCCCTTGTCAGCTCACCGCTAGATCGAGTGGGTTCGCAAGCATTCCTTCTTCCGAAAGAACGGTGTGATTGCGATGGCAGATGTGAAGAGTGTGAAGCAGGAGGGCAAGAAGGTCGTCTTCGCCACCGAGAAGAGGTAGTAATCATCTCACCGTTTCATTTGTAGAAACTACGAGTTTGAGGTTGAGAATGCTGCGCCGATTTGCACGGTGTGCTCAAAGATCTGCGGAAAGTAACGCTGACGTTGTTTCTTTCACAAACAACACTCAAAAGGGAAAGCAAATATAGTATACAACAGAAAGGCTTAGAATACAACAGTACTTGAATTCGTGCTATAACCGCGGGTATTGAGCAAAGAGTTCACCGACTGCAACACGTCGCCGCTCACAAACGGCGCGGCTCCCGTAGCGCTCTCCATCGACGCTCCTCGCTTCAACGCCACTTCTGATTCCACATTCGCATTCGCAGCCTGAGGCACGTTCGGCGTGTTGCCCTCGCTGCCGTCGTCGAAGCACACCTCCGACTGCAGCTCCGTCCGCGGCGTCGCCATCCGCACCTCCGACGGCGCCGTCACGCCCCACAGGTTGATCGAGTCCATTCGCACCTCCTCCGACAGCCCCACCTCGCCCGACATGCGCGACGACAGCGGCTTGCGCAGCAGCTCCTGCGACGAGTTGCTCACGGAGCGGCGCAGCGGCAGGATCAGCGGCTGCGTGGAGGACGTGTTGTATACACTCACGTTCATCGCCTTCACGGAGTCCGGCGCGCGCTGCAGCTGTCCCATGGTCGGGTCCCAGCGGTACACGTCGGGGTACGCCAGCGACTCGCGACTGATGAGGGAGGACTGGTACCCCGGGTCGCGAAGCCCCGCCTCCGACGGGATGTGGTTCAGCGAGTAGCGCGTCGTCATCGGCAGCGACAGCGGCTGGTACGCCGTGGGCACCACCGACGCGGTGGGCGGCATGTACGGCTGCGGCGACGCCGACTGGTACATGGAGGGCACGGAGTACAGCTGCAGCGACGGCACACGCTGCAGTCCCGCGGGAGAGTCCGTCACGGCGACCGCCTGCGGGATGGGGAGGAGCTTCGTCTGCTGCGCGGGGATGCTCGGCGGGATGACGGTGGGCACCACCTGCGGCGGGGACACGAGGGGAGGCATGGGGTGTGCTGGCTGAGAAGACGGCTTGATGATCGGCACCGACTGCACGGGCTGTGGCGGAGCCACGGGCTGCGTTGGCTGCACCGGCTGGACGGGCTGCGCCGGACGAGAAGGCTGCGCGGGCTGAGCACTCAGCGATGGCGAAGAAACGGGAGAGGAGGCCGCGTTGTAGATGTAGCTGCTCTACGCGTAACAGTGCGATACAGCAACCACCCTCTTGATACCCTTCTTCGTTGTGAGACACTTCTTGTAGCAATGGTACTACACGTGACAATTCGCCCAAACCCGAACCTTGCGAGTGCAGTTCAGGGACTTCTCGGAGCAGCAGCACAGCTTCTTGCACACAGGACAGCCATTCTTGAAACAGTCCGGGCCGTGCTCCTCGATCATTTTGTCCATGCACTTCATGCAGAACACCTGGGGACACTTCTCGCAGTAAATGTAGCGGCGGCGAATGTTGCCGCAGCGATGACAGGACGCGTGGTGGCCTTTCTTGACGTCCGACTCAATTTTCTATCTGTCACCATTGGACAACGCTCACTCACTCCATCTCCCATACGATCTGAAGAGGCGGCGTTCCTCTTGTAGTTTCCGCGTCGCGTATATGTTGTCTAGCGAATGAACATGAGCACCATCGACAACGTCACTCGGTATATACTCATCTGAGTTATCGACGGACAGCTCGGAAGGTAACAGTGTTTTCAAGTTAGAAGAGCTCGACATTGTTCAATCCCACTGAATGCCTCAAAAGATGATTGTGAAGGCTTCTCGCGGTAGAATAGAATGTTCCATTCGGACTCCGTCATGTCCCAGTGCAACTTAAAAGCTCGCGCAAATCGGACGCATTCCCGCGGGATCTATCAGCATCGTATTCATAGGACGCACTTCACACTTCATCCCTCTCCTTCTCCACAGAAACACAAGGAACACTCCAATAGCCCATTCTACTCGACGATGATTGTCACTCCCTCTCGTCTCGTTCTATGCGTGAATCCCTTGAGAGCCGGTGGTGAGGAATACACAGAGAGAGTACAAGGAGAGAACGGCAAATCACAATCATGTACTCCGCCAAGTTTCCGCCGGGGTTCTGTTATGAAAAGAAGGGAGTACAACTAGAGGACGACCTATGTGGAGGACTGCCGGACTATGCGGAGGTTTCCCAGATAGTTGCGTGTATCCTATCGATTCGAGAGCAGTACTGTCCAATCACCAACTACGATATCTCCGGAAGAGCGTCGAGGGGACTCTTCATCGGCGTTCCTGATTCAGGCATTGAACTCTATTCCTTCCTGCAGTGCTCCGGTATTTATGAAGCCTCCATGTGTACATATGATCCACAACGCCGATCCAGCGTGTCGCGCAACTGCTACCTTTGGGGATGTGAAAGTCGAGTGAGTCTGACCTCCTTCACGCTGATGGACGCGTTGGAACGGTGGTATCCGACGCATGCCGTGATGACGCCCGTGTACCTGGATTTGCGCTACTCAAACAGCACCCTTCAGATTGTGGTGGACGATGGACACTCGTTTTCCGTAAGAGGCGTGGATGGAAAGACGATCCTTGAAAAGTGCTTCGAGGTGCGCTGTCCCTTCGTCTGTCTTCGTATTCACAAGAACAATCTCGGTATCGTGAAGGACTACGGATTTCAATTGCGAGGGTTCCAAACCACGGAGCTGGAGTCGGAGGATGTGCTGCTGTTTTCACAATATGACGGATAGACACTCCTTGTGACGCTCGTGCCGCCTATTCGTGTGCTGGACAAGGCTTCGCTGGAGTATCCCGGCGAGGAGCGTCTTCCCACCATTATCAGTCAAAACCAAATCAAGACGATATGGGAGCGTGGAGGCGATTTGAAGGAGCGCACGGTACAATGGATCAAGAGAGAATGCGATTCGCCCGTCAAGGCAGAGGCTGTGCTGAAGATCATCAACGAGATGGTGACCGCTTGCAGGCAGGCATGATGCTGTAGGTCGAGAGCTCGGATCCGATTCAGCGCCAAGATTTCACCATCTACACTGCGCTGTATCACTATCTCTTTCCGGAGAATGAAGAGAAGAGAGAGGCCGAAGAGAAGAAAGAAGAAGGTGAAGAGGAGGTGAAACCGCTTCTGAAGAAGGAGGAGGAGGAGGACGGCACCGTCGCCCTCGTGGTGAAGCCGACTGTGATTAGCGAAGAAGAAAAACAAGCCAGGGAGCAGTACTCGCGAGCGCAGTCACGGGTCAAAGATGTAGTCATTCTCATCATCGTATCATTCTAGTTCCACTCTATGTTGCCTGATTCGTGTCTTTCGTCTCACAGCATTCGCGATTATCTCGATATCGGCTGTGCTGACGGCAGCATTACGATCGCCATCGGACAGGACTTGCATCTGGATCGGTACCACATTTTCGGCTGCGACGTGCGCGACCTGCCTCCCGAAGAGGACCAGAGCCAGCGTTTCATGTTCAAGCATTACGACGGAATCACGCTTCCCTACTGCTCGAACTGCTTCGACTTCATCACGATTTACATGGTCCTCCACCACATCCCGGACGTCAAATCCTTCCTCAAGGAAGTATACCGCGTGCTGCGTCCCGGGGGTTACGTTATGATTCGGGAACACAATTGCGACCCTGACGAAATCCGGGTGTTTTTGGACGTCCAGCACGGCTTCTACGCGCTCGTCCTCCAGCCCGTGATCGAAACGCCCGACTTCTGCTCCACCTTCCAAACCTACTTCCGAAACCGAGAGGAGTGGCGAACGCTGCTGACGGACGCGGGGCTGAGCGAGATCACGAGCGCCTCCTTCTCCTACGCCCGCAGAAAGGGCTTCGACTTTTTGAGCGGGAACATTCCGCGGACGAAGAAACCGGACGGCACGATCCCCAACCTGCTGAACAGCTACTACGCCTTGTTCCGCAAGGTGGACGTCCGCTCCGAGGATCGCTGGAGGCACGATCGCTACGACGGTCGCAAGGAGCGAAGTGAGCGGGATGATCGAAACGAACGAAATGAACGAAACGAACGGAATGAACGAAACGAACGAAACGCACCACGCGAACGAAGTCGAAGACGCCTGTGGTAGTTCTGTTTCTTCCAACAAACACGCCATTCCATACAGTCCTTCACCAGACGAACGAACGCCTGAAGTCCCTCCTCGTGGAGCTCGCACGCCTCGCTCGCCACCTCCACCATCTTCATCACACCGTTCTCCAAGCCCACGGCGATGCGCCGACCGTCCTCCATCCACGCCAGCGTCGTGATTCCACAATCGCCACTCACCTGCAGCGAGGCGACGGGCTTCTACACATCACGCCTTCCCTCCAACGTCACCTCGCTGTCCTTCAGCAGGTTCCACAGCTGCAGCACGCCCCTCTCGCAGGCCGTCACCAGAAGCGTCACGTTCTGCGGGTGCCACGCCGCGCCCACGACAAAGCACGTCGCGTGCAGCGTCATCAGCGGCTTCTGCATCGCCTACCCTTCAGCCATCCCTTCTTCTCTACCTCGCCGTTCCACACGCGCGTGCACCAGTCCATCGCCGTCGACGCCACCAGGCACATGTCGTGGGGAACCGACTCCACGGCGAGGGCGGTCACCAGACTGCTGTGCGCGCGAGCAACGCTGTCGATCGACACGATATTGCTCCGAATCGCCAGCGTCACCACCGTGCCGTCCTCGCAGCCCACGCAGAAGCTGGAGGCTTGCGGGTTGAAGGCGGACAAGGACGAGGGAATGAGCGTCGCGTCGAGCGGGTGCGAGTTGAACGTCTACGCGTCACGCGCTCGCCCCACACCCACCAGCGTGTTCAGCTGCACGGACACGAGCGGCTCCAGCAGGTTGCTCAGACTCCACAGACAGAACACGCCGTCGTCGCTCACCGTCGCCAGCGCCAGCAGCACGCTGTTCTTCATCAGTTGCATGCTTTCTCTCAACCCCCACCACCACACCTACCCCACCACCGCGTTCATGTGGCACTGCTCCGTCAGGTTGCTCACGCTCACCATCGCGCCGTCCACCAGACTCCACACGCCCAGCCGCCCGCTGCGCAGCGCGCCGATCACCAGCTCCTTGTTCGTGAGGTGGAAACAAGCACATGTGACGGGCTCGTTCGTCATGATCACGCGGTGCGGGTGGTCCTCGATCAGAGTGTCCCACAGCGCCAGATAGCCCTCCTCGTCCGACGACTAGAGATCACCAAAAACGGGGGGCAGCACCTGCGTGGGGAGCGAGTGGTACGAGGCGAGGAGGACAGACTTCTGAAACGGGGAGACCGAAATGGACGTCACGGGGTGCATCTTCAGCATGTCGAATGCGTACTGCTTCGACACGGTGAGCTAGCCGTGAGCTGGGATGATCATGATCACAATGTCCTTCTTTACCGACTGGCCCGCGTCCGTCTGCACGTAGTCATTCTAGAGTGAACGCCGGAATAAAAGCAGTACCATGAAGTCGTACTCATCCACCTGGGTCAGAGCGCGCTCCACAATACCGACGGAACTGCAGATCGCCTTGTCCTCCAGGTTCATGTGGATCTGCTGCAAACCGTCCTGGTTGCTCATCACGGTGATTCCTACGATGCCATCCACCACACTTCCCATACGCTTCTTTATGGCTGTGATTGAATTCTTTGCAACCGCTTGGGGCTCCTTCCTGTCATAGCTGGGAGGAGGAGGAACGGACTTCTCGGCGCTCTTTTGATCTCTACGGCTCTCTTCAAACTGGGGAAGACTGGGGGTTTGAACTGCCTTGTCATACCTCTCGATTGGCTGCTCCTGGGGCTTCTGCGCTGGCTCGCGCGACTATACCATCAGTGGAGGAAGCGAGCACGACTTCGGAGTAGGACTGATCACTCTCATGAACAACGGGTCCTTCCGAATCCTTTGACGTTGATCTGGAAGGAGTGCTCCACTTTTCATTCTTCGAGTCACTTAGAATCCTTCCAACAAGTCGCTTTATGTCCGTGTTCTCTAGCGATGCGGCTCCACTTCTACTGGATTAGGACGGATGTGAACAGCAATACGCGAGTCGCTGCTCTCGCATCCGACGCAACTCCTCCAATCGCTTCTTCTTTTCTTCAATCTTCTCATCCAAATCAATAGACCCCCTTTCCATTTCCGAATCACACACTTCCTCTGCGTTGAAGGGATAATCTGTTTCTGTTGAGCGATCTTTTGCCGATGACATGATCTTTCACGAACAAACACAATATCACTCATGGAGCAGCTGGACCAAACACTCGGTTGGCAAGCTGCGAATGGCGGAGGAAGAGTGATAGAACGCCGTTTGGAACGTGGATGTAGAGAAGAACTCGATGACCTTCACCACTTCAGCAAGGAAGCCAGATTGACTGAATTGGTTCATCAGGAGGAACTGAATCACTACAGATGAATGACTTGCACGAAATGCACCTGCTAGCAATTCCATCCTCTCTTGCAGATTGTTGTACAGTCTTGCGTCCTTCATCAGTTCCGTCACCCACAGCAACACTTCTGAAATTGTACTGTTTATTCTCTGTTCATTTCGCTCGCTCCACTCCTGCAACACGGGATTCCCCGTATAGTGATCACCCAGACTGCGGTACCGAGCAAGAGGAAGAAGCAGAGAAACAACGGAACGAAGCGAGAGAGTCGATGTATTCTAATACTTAGGAGTAACATGTAGTTCAACCTGATCAGCGCTCATCAGCGCATCAGTGAGCAGGGACTTCAGACAACTCCACTTTTGAACAACGAAAGACAGCGAGAACCCAGTGTGAAGCATACAAATGCAGAAGTGCATCTTCAGCTTCATCAGTACTCTCTTCATCCTCTCTGACGCCTCTTCAATCGGCACACCCAGAATCATGTCCACAATCCCGTGTGCATCATACAACACGTCCAGCCAAGAGTCTGAACCGATTTGGATGAACGGCAATTCATCTACCCGTGAAACAGAAGAGCAGAACAAACGAATGGTGTAATCGATAAGGGGATATAGGTCGTTCACTGACCATGTTGAAAACACCTCTCTCTCCACCTCGGTCAATTGCATCAACCACTCCACGGTCGGAGTCTTATTCTCCTCCAATCCATCCACACCGTTCGTCGTGTAACGAGCGTTCAACTGACGGAGTTTCATCAACACTCTATCCGTTAGCGCCGCCAATCAATTCCACTTTTCGTTAAACCCGTCTCTCAGTTTCACTCCAAAGTCCAGGTCCTTCACGTCAACAGGCTGCTGCGACGGCAGTCGGAAGGACAACCAGCAACTCGCCAGCTGTTCACAGCACACCGCCTCGGATTGGTGGGTGAGCTATTCGTGAGCGAAACGCCTTTCTCCGACTTCCTTCAGCACCAGAAGTGCAGCGAGTTGGACTTCGGGATCGTACAGAGAAGGACACTCCAGAAGAAGTCCAGGCTTTGGGAGAGCGTGGGAGAGAAGAAGCGGCAGGAGTTGGAGCACGGTGAGTGTGTGATGCACGGAGAGTGCTTCCTTCGCCGCTGGGTCCACGGCTCTGTTCATAAAGCGAGCCTGAAAGAGCTACCTCGATGTGACGTAGAAAGCGTTGGGAAGGAGGCAGAGAGGGAGAATGCCGTGAATGTCCTTACGAGATGTGAGGAAGAAGGGAAATGTGTTGCAGAATGCATGAAAGTCGGAGAGAATGAAGAAATGAAGATGGTTGGAGACTCTGGAGAGTACATTCTGGCACGTCTGGACTTCTTCACTATGGATGACGGTAGACGTAATAAATCAACATTGTGTCTCCATACATGCATATCAACTGCTCTTTCTTGTTGTCTTCAAACACATGAGCGAGAGAGGCACAGAGACTCGCCACCGTCGCTTCTTCGTTGATCGTATCTACACATAATCATGCAGAATTTGAAGGAACCGAAGGGAATACTGGCTGCGTTCCAGAGATGCTCCTTTTCGTACTCCACCGACGCTCTGCAATCCACTACGAGAATGTCGATGTTCTATGCTGAAACGATGCATAAACGGATACGTCATTCTCAGACACTTCTTGGATTGTGTTAAAGAAAGCAATGGGCGATATCACTCTTGATACGACATTATCGTTGTCATTTGATTGCTCATGTATGCGGTCTAGGGGGAGAGAAGAGAGCAAATGAGATACCCGTCATGGATAGAGCGTTATGAAACAAAGCATCGTAGTCAATAGGCTCAATGTACTCATCCGGTTGCATCTGGACAAACAGAAACCGAATCAATGACAGGCGATGAACCTCTACTCTTCGTTATCACTAGCTGGGTGGATCCACATGCTGATCCGATGCAGTACATCTCTGTCGAGAGGGATTTGCGAATACAGTTCCGTTTC
>ERZ1106948.706-NODE-706-length-13137-cov-46.107705_pt1 | contig 13137 bp, 19 predicted proteins | sample MGYA00403673_ERZ1106948 | MGnify/ENA primary metagenome ERZ1106948 (study PRJEB35170, sample SAMEA104062409) | human gut metagenome | biome: human gut; feature: human-associated habitat; material: faeces | place: Denmark | collected 2012-05-07 ...
CCGCGATGCCTCAGGGAATGGGTGGCATGTATTAAGATGTGTACATTTATGGGTGGCGTGTTTGTTGGAACAAGGAAGTCACGAAGCGAAGAGCGTGCGAAGCTTCTTGAGGATGCGCACGAGGCGATTCATGTCCTGCGTCGACAGTTCACCTCCCTTCTCCTTTACGAAGGACTCCAACGAGGCGATGACGTCCTGCGCCAAGGGCTCAATGTGCTCCCGCATCTTCATCTCCTCCGACTCGTCGTCGTAGCTCATCAGGAACACCATCACGATGCGGTGCAAATAGTAGATGCGCTTGGAGGGCTCGCTGTTCATGTCGCTCACAATCTACTCCGTGAGAAGGAAAACACAACACGCACTCGATACACTAGACTCATCAACAAACCCGCCTCCACCTCCTCGGTCAGACAGCCGTGATCGATCAGTTGCATGCACGTGTACATCACAATTCGCTGATCCGCCTCGTCGCTCACACGAATCAGCAACTGATTGATCATGTTGTTGCCGATCATCGCATCCACCTCCTTCTCCGTGAGGCGCTTCACACCACTCATCGCACCACTCTCCACCATCTCCTTCATTCGCGTCATCTCCTCCTTCATCTGCATCACGCTCTCGCGTATCTCGCCCAACTCACTCCTCGCATCCCACTCCTTCACAAAACGCATCACCTCGCCCTTCATCTCCTCCACCATGCGGTCCACCGACGGCACCACCGACTGTCGCATACTGCCCTGAACGGCCCGACTCAGCACGTCGTCCACACTCTTCGACCTCTGCGCCGCGCACACGCCGTTCAGCTGCTTGATCGCGCTCTGCAGAGACACCACTCTATCATGAAGAATGACAAAAATCGTCACTGTTTCTGGATCTCCTTCTCCGTGTTCTCCTTCACCGCATCAATACTTGCGTTCACCTCCTTCTGGAATGCCAGCAATTTGGCCTAATTGTGAGTCCCCGCGTCAGCCGCCACCTCCATGCTCTTCTCCACCGCCATCTGCGCGTTCATCACGGAGTTCATCATCTCGCTCAGTTGCTTGATCATGACGGCCCCGTTCTGCTCGATCTGCCTCTCATTCGCTTTCACTCACGCTTACCAGCTTCTTCACGCTCTCCATGTCCACGCCTGTTCCCACAGCCGCTTCAGGCGCAGGCTTCTCCATCGTAGATCTCTCCATTGGTTTCTCAACCACACCCTTCTCAATTGGTTTCTCAACCACCGACTTCTCAGCCACCGGCTTCTCAACGGACTTCTCCACCTTCACCGCTACGGTGACGGGCTTGGGCGTGGGAGGCGCCGACTTCTTCGTCTTCGCCTTCTTCTCCTTCTCCTTCTTCGCCACGATCGCCTTCACCACTGTTGGGTCCACCTTCGACTTCTTCACCGCCACTTGGGGAACCACCGGCTTCGCTATCTTGATCGAGCTGGAGGTCGATTCGACATCGTGGCTGCTCTTTCCCGTCTCCTCGGGATGATCATCATCAGTGGAAGGCACACCACTGTTATCCGACACATCCACCTGATTCTGGCTCAGCATGTCCAAAAGAGACATGTCTCCGGCTTGTTGCTCAGCGCCATTGGAACACTTGTACATCAGAGGGCGGAAGGGAGTCGTTGATTCGGAAGGCGCAGAAACCACGGGCAGCGAGTGCTTTGCAAGGGATGACATGTCATCCGTGGCTCGCAGTGGCGATTGCGGCATCTCGACCTCCGTTGGCGATTGGCAGAACAGGTTGTATATCGACGGAACTTCTGTCTGGTTTGCAGGGGACTCCTACGCCGTGAACAGACAGCGAGATCCATACGGGCAGTACGGCCGAATCGTTTGCGCAAGAATTACCTCCATCATCACTCAACACGTTCGCATTCGCGACGGACCTATTCTCAACACCACGATCAGAAGTCCACTCTTCCTCCGACCCATTTGTATCAGCGTGATCACTTGGCTCAGTCTCTTCCCTTATGCAATTCGGATTGTTGAGCATATCTACGCGTTTACCTCCAACACACCCTCTCGTACCGACTACATAGTTAGAACCATTCTTACAGGATGTACGAATACTGTTTCCCTGAAGATCTTGAGTCGTTTCAACCGGTGTGTCATTCTCCACTGGTGGCAGGATCTGAGGATGTCTACTCATCACCCTTCCATCTGCAAACAGGACTCATCCTCCTCTGAGCTCGACGGGAACATATCGAACTGGGCTATTGCGTTTTCTTTCAGGGCGTTAAGGGAAGTATTCTCTTTAGCTAAATTGCGTCCGCTACTCTTCAGTTTCAATAATGTTTGCATTGTAAAGTCAATATCCTGATTCAAAAAGAACAATGGGGTCTGCCCGATTTCTGCTCCTTTCATTCTGGTTTCTTGCATAACATGTTTCCGCATTCTCAAATGGATAGTTCATTCCCTTCTTCACCGCCGATGGTTTCTTCTCACGTTCTTCAGCGAATCGTGGTATGGAGTGTGAGGGAGTGGATTTAGAGGTAGTTATCGGGGAAACGCTCTCCTTTCCTCGCCACAACGGAAACGCTCCTCTTCACTCGTCATTCAACGAAACAACTCATAACCACTATGTTACACGACAGTAGACAACCACTTCAGCACGGAAGTGAGGGATTCGGGACGAAAGGCGGAGGTCTGAAACACCTATCCTTCACAAAGGATGATGAAAATCACCTCTGATAACTCATTCTTGCCGAGGATTGCTTCTCCTCCGATTTGGTCCAGAATCGGTTGAATGGGGTATTGGTCCTACGGTCGTGACTGCACCGCACACACCTACACGCGTATCGCACTTGTTGAGGAGCAACCCAATCGGTTGCTTCTCTATTCCGCTCATCTCCGCCAAGTACTCCAATTCCTGTGCGTGATGCGCCTCTAACACAATGTTACTGTCTTCACCTCGTCAAACCGCTCGGGGTCTGAAGCATCCACCAGGAACAAGACTAACAGTCATTTGCTAACGGAGCTGAGTACTTGCATCCACCTCGCCCAAGAAGCGTTTCCACAGTAATCGGAAGGACTACCCATCACGAACACTTCACAGTCCCACTTCCTGGCCCCCAATATCATACGCCTTAAATGACACACCTCCGAATGAAAAGGATTCCTCATTCACGTGCTATGGGTGAGATCGACGACGCGGGAAGAACGAGAGAAGGAGACATTTGAATCACTTTATTATTGAGTATTCTGTATAGCATCGTCGTTTTCCCAGCGTTATCGAGACCTACATTCGAAGAAGCCCAGAATCCCTACCGATCACAGCGATTACCGCCTCCTTTGTGTAGAGGCCGAAGAACTGGAGAATAGAGAACACTGTGGAGGAGAGAGTGTTTCCCATCAAACAAAAGAATTGCGTTATGAACAGCGTTGAATAATACGAAACAGCGTTGAGCAGAACAGTATTGCAACGCAGCAGAGAAGCACATAGAGAAAAGAACCACTCCTCAGTAATTGGTCACTTCGCTCGACTCCCGCAGTCGAATCACCTTCCCGTCCACAGGATTCCGGTTCAAGTAGCCGATCAGCATCGTGTCGCTCCAATCCGACCTCCCGTGAATCACCACACTGTACCCGTTAAAGTCACTCTTGTACTCCGCAAACTTGATGTCGATGCCGTACAAGAAGTCCACCAGATCGCTGATCGGCATCATCCGCGAAAAGCCCTCCAGAACGTAGCGACGCATCGTCTGCTGCGAGCCGAGCAGATTCAAGAGAGAATGGTTCTCATGCAGCGATGACATCATCGGCGCTGGATCGCGCATAAACGAGGTGCCCAGCAAGGAGAGGTCGGAGTCGCGACGTCGCAGCGACGAACCCGCGCTAAGCAAGGACATGTCGGAATCATGTCGGTAGAGAGACGGCTGAGGAAGAAGAGGGTAATCGCGTGATCCAAACTCGTTCTCCATGAATGAAACGGGAGGCAGGTCGCGACCGTAGAGCGGAGCGCTCGGTCGGAGCGCGGAGTCCCGCATGGGTGAATTTGGATTGAAGAGAGAAGAATACGGGGAATACGACGGCACGTCCCGCTCCGTCGAGAGGGAATCGTGATTCGACCCCGACGACGACAGCGAGGGACTCGTGCAGTTCGAACTCTTCTTCGAACCCTGCGATTGAAGCGCGGCAGGAGACACCTCGGAAGTGGCTCCCGCACTCGGAATGATCTCCATCGGGTAGAGAAGGAAGTCCCGACTGTAGTTGTTGTTCTTGACAATTTGAAGCTCGCGCAGCTTCGAGAACTGCACCTCGAACGAGTAGCGACGACCGTTCAGCATGTAGGTGAGCTTCTCCAGCTCCCCCTTCGCTCGGATGCAGTCGTAGAGGATGGAGTACTGGACGAGCGCTTGCGGACCGGCTTGGTGGATGAACATGCGAATGCGTTCGACAGTGCCAAACTTGGAGCAAATCTAGGGGTGACGGAGTACTGAAAGAAGTACAGAGTAGAAATGCTGCAAGGACAGGGTGGACTGATCATAGCAGATGATGGAGACCAAGAGGACGCGTTGAGGCGCAGACTGGTCCTCTTGCTTGGTGAGTTTGTCGTAGCGAGAAAAACGGACTTCCACCTTGTTGCCCAGAATGGTGAGGCTGTTGCTCTGAAAGTAGTTGTACACAGCCATCGCGTCGTCCGTGTTGTTCATCTCCACCAGCGCCTACCTCATGAAGCGTTGCCGATTACCTCACCTGATTGTTGGGCCTGAGCACAAACACCTGCTTGACAGGACGTATCTTCTCGAACTCGTCGGTGATATCAAACTAGGGGGTGAATTTGCGCACGACGAAACGAACTCGGGAAATGTTGTGGGTGATATTACTCACGTGGAGTACCTTCGAGATTTTCAAATCAGAAGCGGTCATCAGTACACACTACGAATTACAGGGTTGCGGTTAGAAGCGACCTATTCGATGAGGAACACGCGGCAACGGACTACCTATGCACGAGGGGTACTGGGTATGACTCTGGAGGAGATGGGAAATGCGTTCGCCCAACCGAGCGTGCGTCAGCAAGTGAAATCGGGGCGATTTCTGGCAGAGTGGAAAAGAGCGTGTTGTTCGATAACGGTGAGGTTATTCGCTTATTCTAATACGGGAGTGAAATGTTGTGAGGATAAAGAAGCTGAGTGATTGGTAGATGGAGAGAGTGTGGGGTTGATTCTGGGATGAAGGGAGGAGTGATGAATACGTAAATGAAATGAAAGTGGTACAGAGAAATGCACAACCAACTTGAATTAAGCCCAAACGGGCAGATTGAAGGGAGGCGGGAGAACGGTTATTCTGCAAATGTTGGGACGATTCGGTTCACTCCTTCAGGGAAACCCAAGAAGAACAAATAGAATCTGAATCAAATCAGCAAATCGATAAAGATGTTCAGAGTGCTTGCCAGAACTGCTCCTACTCTCAGAACCGCTGTGGCCGCGAGATGCTTTGCTTCTCAGGTTTGAGAAGAGATGGGGCGATGACGATTAGACGTTCCTCCCCGTGGAAGAGGTGACGAAGCGTATGCTGGACGTGGTTAAGAATTTCGATGCCGTTGACCCTAACAAGGTAGGGAGGTTTTTGTGCTTCGTGATCTTCGCTATAGGTGACTGAACACTCCCACTTCATGAACGACCTTAAGCTGGACTCGTTGAACATGGTGGAGATGATTATGGCCATCGAGGACGAATTCGCTCTGGAGATTGCTGACGATGTTGCCGAGAAGATTCATACTGTGGATGATGCCATTAAGTTTGTGAGCGAGCACCCCTTCTCCAAGTAAACTTGCCTACCGTATGCGATGTCTATTTTCAATTGTACTCGGTGTGTTTGTTGCAGATGATTCGTTGTTGAGGGAGGGAAGGGGGATGGTGTCATTTGGATGATGGATGGAGAGAGGTGATGCATGGTTGTGGGTAAATGGATGGATGGAGTATTTCTTAATAATGGTTTGTGATCATTCCACTGATGCTCCTAAGTAGCGGATGGGATGTGTCCATCCTTAGATATCACCGCTATCACTTCTATTTTCTGAAAGGAGAAGTATGCCACCCCCCCTCCAACCACTCACACTGTACGACATTGATGCACCCTGGTAACACCAAGTCCACACTCATGGAACTCAAATCAGGGTAAATGAGCCCTTCCCCTCCATTCATGTGTCATCGTGAAGATGGACTATACAAACGTGGAGGCAGATTCTACTCCACACATCGATTTAACCCCCACTCCCAATCCATGATAATGCACACTCATTCCGCCCATTGGAGGCTAGCCTTCTCGTGCAGGGAGACGCACTCCCCGAAGAACAAACATCCGTTGCCGTGCTTTTCTCGATGATTGGGTTGTGTCAACCAAGAATAAGGGAAAAATGAACAACCGAAAACATGGGTTATTCGGTCATTCCCCGATTCAATGGAAAACCGTTAACACCGACTGTTCGGCCATAATGAGGCGGATAGAAGCCGTAACTGGCCGTAGAAGAAAGCGTAGGGAATCTCATGAAAAGATCCTAATTGTGTTTCCAACGGATTAGTCGGGATTTCTGGTATCTTCCTGCACCAATCATGTTCGTGGAAACTCTTTCCTTGAAACACTTCCCTTATCAGATTCATCATTCCAAACACCGCCTTATCGTGGGAGTTGAGTGGCCGAGGTAATTTGTAGTTGCGTAACACGGGCATGACCCTGTCTTTAGAGAAGAAGAAGATTATCGTGATTGCCTACGCCGCCGTCTCGATGGATATGCTGAACTTCGCAATCATCGTGCCCATTCTGCCATACTTGTCCATGGAGCTGAATGCGACGACCATGGAGGAGGGTATTCTCTTTAGTTCTTATGCCATTTTCCAGCTCATCAGTACGATCTGTTCGACGTGCTCATGCATAGGTTTATTGATTATGGGTCCTCTGAGTGATCGTTACGGTAGAAAGCCTTTCCTTTTGCTTACGCTTCTGGGTCCTTGTGTTGGTAACCTGCTCATCCCATTACTGATACACAGGTTCCATCCTGCAGGGTTTGTCGTATTCTATGCCCATGCTGATCTTCTGGAGATCCTTTACGGGTCTTTTCGCTGGCGCCATGATTCTGGTGCAAGCGTCCCCATTCTTTTCTCGTTTCACGTGTAGTGTGATTGGCGATCTCGTTCCTGCTGAAGAGCGAAGCGTCTTCTTGTCGCGACTGGATGCCTGCTCGTCTGCTTCCTTCATTCTCGGACCTGCTATTGGAGGCGTTCTGGGTCAGGTCAGTTACCACTTCCCACTGTGCGTTTCTGTTCACCTATTCACACATAGCATTATCGGAGGTATCGCGTCGGGTATTGCCTTCATCGTCGCCCTCTTCCTCCTGAAGGAGTCCAATCCCGCGGTGATCCAGCGTCGTGAGGCGAAGAAGGTGGGCATTACATGTGCGCACTTGTGTATCCCTTCACCTGTAGTGGAGGAGAACGAGAAGAAGGTGAAGCCCATCAACCGAGCGAAGGTCCACATCTCGGGCACCATGTGTCTGTGCTTCGCCTTCGAGTTCTGCGTGCGCTGGACCACCAACGCGTACGAGTCGCGCTACGGCATCTACCTGAACGACCTCTTCGGCACCTCCTCCATGCGCTACTCGTAACCTCGCTCTCTCTCCTCCACCCGTAGCGTCCTCATCATCCTGCAGAGCGTTCTCTGCGTGTTCCTCGAGTTCTCCGTGTATCCCTGGCTGACGGGCACAGTGAAGGTGCCAATTCCCTACCTGGCCGCCACGGGCATGGCGATCGAGTTCTTCTCCTACCTCGCGATGACCGTCGACAGCGAGATCGGCTCCATGATCGCCTGCACCGTTCTCTGGATCGGCTACTGTTTCGCGGCGCCCACCTCCGTGTCCATTCTGAGTGTACGTTCGTCTTGGAGGAGTGAAGGTTAGACGACGACGCATCCCACGATTCTGGGTCAGATTCTGTCGTACAACAACTTCTTCTGGCAGGGCTCGCTCATCGTGTGTCCTCTGGTTCTCTCGGCGATCTACGATTTCAGCAAGAAGTGGATTTACTACTTCTCGTCGTTCACGGCGCTGATCGCCACGATCATCATGGGATACATGGGCACGTGGGACAACGCGAAGGAGATCGGAAGAACGTCAATTTATAATGTGGATGAAATGTACAAGGAGGATGAGAAGAGAGTGGAGATCGAGATGAAGGGAGAGCCGGTTGTGAATGCGACGGAGAAGAACCAGAACGAAGTGCTGGGTCCTCAAAATGAGGTGAAGCCCACGCTTCAGGGCGAGGTGCTGGTTGAGAAGAAGGAAGAGAGTGTTGAGAAGAAGGAGGTGGCTGCTAATCAAACGGAAGTGACTGCTGCTCCCCAAAACGAGGTATTGGCTCCTCAAGAGGCGAGCGCTGCTCAGAGTGAGATTCCAGTCACTGCTACTGTGTCCGCTTAACGCACTTGTTTGCTCAATCACTCGACTGCATCCCTTCGTTTGAAAGGGGATTTCACACTCACTGCCTCATCAATCCATCGCTTCTTCAAAAGACAATGAAGAAGATACCAAATCAGCTTCTATTCATCGTGTCGCTGCTGCTGCTTTACGTCTTTCTGAACGGATGCCGAAGACTACTCGTAGCCACGGGTCCGTACTACTTTTCAAAGCAAGTGCTATCCTACGACACCTACGGATTTCTGTCGTCGATCACATCCATTCTATTCGGAATCTGTCGCTTCGTGGCGTATTTGGTCGTGGACCACGTCTCTCTTGACAAATACGTGATGGTTTTGTCGATCTGCTCGTCCTGTATCTGCATTCTTATGACAATTGTGACTCCGGAGGAATTGCACATCAGTCCTTCTTCCTTCTTGTGCTTCTGCTTCATCTCTCTCTTTATCTCTCTTGGACTCCCCTTTCCCTGTGCTTCAACCGTCGTGAGGAAGTACATCTCCCTCTCTTGTTGGATTCCTTCGCTGGATTGACGCGTAGACAGGAGTCTCGTGTGGTCGCTGCTTGCAATCAGCTCGTGCTTCGGCTCCATCCTCGCGACGTCGTTGTCCTACTACCTTGAATCACCGTCTGCCGTGTACAGGTTCTTCGCTCGCTTTGGGCTGGGAGCTACGGTTCTCTTTTTCATCTTCTTCCCAGAGGAGGATCCAAAGACGAGTGCATCCAAGGAGAGTGCTGACGCGCAATCAGCGCCACGCTATTCAAGACGTCGCGAACTCTTCATCATCGCATTGTGTGTCGTTTCCCACTTCATGGTACTTCCCACCCCATCCCTGTGAGCGTAGGTTTACTACTGCAGAAGAGTCCTCTCCGAGTGGTCTTCCGTGTATTTGGAGCCCTTGCTTTCGATTCCATCGGAATCAGCCAATCGCCTGTTCACCTTCGGGAACACGCTGTTTGAGATTGCGAGTGTGCTGTCTCATCTTCTGTTCGGAGCGTTGACGACAATGAAGAAGCGAACCGATTTGTCTGGCGTGATGGTGATCTACGTTGCAGGCGCACTGCTCGCGATGCTCCTGCAAGTGCTGTGCGGCATCAACCCCGCTGCTTGGCTGTACTATGTGTCGTCATTCCTCTCCGGGTTTTTCATGGCGATCCCGTATGCCTCGATGGAATTGGTGGTGATGGACGTGTGCTGCCACTTCCGTGTGAATCATGTGCTGAGCCTGATGAGTCTGAACAGTCAGGTGGCTGCGGCACTCGCTGGCTATCCCACCAGTGTGCTGCTGAAGGACGGAATTGGCTTTGAGAGGGTTCCCGTGTTTCTTTCTGCGATTCTTGGCACTGTGTTGCTTTGTATGATACTGGTTCGTATGGCTAGGAGAAGAGAAGACAAGGAGAAGGTAGAGTGAGCTGGCCTGTTTGTTTTACACTATCAGATAGATGGTTGGAGACTTCAAGTGAACCCACTCAACGCGCACTCAAATCGTTGCGACCACCCTCGTTTTCAATTCCAAATACACCGAACCGAGATGTCACAAAAGTCGGGTAGGCATTCCAACGACGATTCCGATTCTCATCGATAGGACTTGTCGGCGAAGCGGCAGACACCGTGTACACCATTTCAAAGGATGTGGAGGTCATTCCATCGTTCGACGCAATGGGCCTGAATCCGGATCTCCTCCGCGGTGTGTATGCCTACGGTAGGTCGCTCGTTCTTCCATTCTTCCGCTAACCGCCTTCAGGATTTGAGAAGCCTTCTGCGATTCAGCAGCGCGCTATCCTCCCCATCATCAAGGGAAGGGACGTTATCGCGCAGTCGCAGTCGGGTACGGGAAAGACGGGCGTCTTCTGCATCGGCGTGCTCCAAAATATCGACCCCACTCTAATGGAAACACAGGCGCTGATTCTCTCCCCCACGCGCGAATTGGCGGAGCAGTCGCAGAAGGTGCTTCTGTCGATCGGCGACTACATGAAGGTGCAGTGCCACGCGTGCGTCGGAGGCAAGAGCATCGGCGAGGACATTCGTCGTTTGGATTACGGCGTGCAGGTGGTGTCGGGCACTCCGGGTCGCGTGTACGACATGATCAACCGCCGCCACCTCCGCACGCGCAACATCAAGATGCTGGTGATCGACGAGGGTGATGAGATGCTGAACCAGGGCTTCAAGGAGCAGCTGTACGACATCTACCGTTACCTGCCCCCAGCGACGCAGGTGGTGCTGGTGTCGGCCACGATGCCGAAGGAGGTGCTGGACATGACAAGCAAGTTCATGAACGAGCCGGTGAAGATCCTGGTGAAGCGTGATGAGCTGACGCTGGAGGGCATCAAGCAGTTCTTCGTGGCGGTGGAGCGCGAGGAGTGGAAGTTCGACACGCTGTGCGACCTGTACAACAACCTGACGATCACGCAGGCGGTGATCTTCTGCAACACCCGCAAGAAGGTGGAGTGGTTGGCGGCAAAGCTGCGCGAGGCGAGCTTCACGGTGTCGGCGATGCATGGCGACATGCCGCAGAGCGAGCGCGACAAGATCATGGAGGAGTTCCGTGCTGGCAACAGTCGTGTGCTGATCGCCACCGACGTGTGGGGTCGTGGTCTGGATGTGCAGCAGGTGTCGCTGGTGATCAACTACGACCTGCCCAACAGCCGTGAATTGTACATCCACAGGTACTCTGCGGGGAGGGAGGGTGACGCGTAGAATTGGTCGATCGGGCCGTTTCGGTCGCAAGGGCGTGGGCATCAACTTCGTGACGAACGAGGACATCAACATCTTGCGAGACATCGAGCAGTACTACAGCACACAGATTGACGAGATGCCCATGAACATCAACGATTTGATTTAAGTTGTCATTATGGCGTGTTTGTTGGAGTCCCTCAGTATCTTTCTCGTTGTATTCGCGTCTGCGTTCCTTCTTTCGCTCGTACAGCGACCAACAACATGGAGAAATACGAGAAGCTGTCCCCGCTATATCAGTGAGAACGACGGGCTGGGCGTGATCCTTAGGAACAAAAACAAAATCATGAAGCTGAAGACGACGGCGATCACAATCAAGGCCGGCACGTCGTTCGAGCTTCCGCTGATGGTAACGAAACCCAACACGACCGTGCACTGGGTGTTCCACACAAAGGTGTACGACATTCATTTTGGAATCGCGAAGGAGGGAGAAGGGAAGGAGCGTCAGTATGTCGTGGCGAACACCGCCTATCCCCCGGACTGTCCGCAGCAGGGCAAGATTGTGTTCGAGGAGGCCGGGGAGTACTTCTTCATCTGGGATAACACGTACTCCTGGATTCGCGAGAAGAATGTGGTGTACTCGATCGAGATTGTGCTTCCGGAGGAGACGCTGGAGGAGAAGGTCGCGTGCTCGAGGTATAAGCAGTTGGTTTTGTGAACCGTAGAACCATCCTGAGCGATATCGTGCGGATGCAGCAGGAGATCGTCGAGTACAAGCAGAAGGCGGAGGACAAGAAGCAGGCACTTGTTGACTTGGAGTCCAGTCGCAAGGCGAAGTTGGAGGAATTGGAGGTGGTGAAGGTGGTTATGAGAAGAGGAGATGAGGAATAGAAACAGATTCTGGAGGTGGAGGAGGAGATGAAGAATTGCGACAAGCAAGTGTCTGCCCTGCAACAACAGGCGGTGGACGAATCGAAGGCGATTCAAGGTATCGGTGATTGTGTGATTTGAGTGTAGTGCTGACGGCTTCAGCTCCTTTCCTTGTCGAAGGCGACCGCATGCTAGCCATGCTGACGGGACCGGATTTGCTTCGCTTGTACGGGATGGTGGGTTTGAATTATGCATAGAGGCTGTGTGAATCACCTCATGCACGACGCCATCAAGCGAGACTCTGTGTGGATCCGCGCGTTTAAGCAGGACTCGAAGGAGGACCTGGACGTGGTGTTAAAGAACGAGTGGCTTTCGAGGAAGTGGAGTTTGCTGAATCCGGGCGAATCGAAGACGGAGGAGAGTGAATCGTGTGTTTGTTGCGAAACAGATTGTTACAACTATTGTACAGAAGAGAGATCACTTTCTACGATAGGTCTGCCATTTCCGACTTCGCTCGTTGATGAACCAGTTGTCCACCTTCTGGAGACTCAGTCCCGTCTTCTCCGACAACTCCACCTTTTCCGCCTGCGTTGGATAGGGGTGTTCGACGTGGTTACTGAACCACGAAGAGAGGATATCCTTGGCATAGGCGGGTAGATTGGGTCTCTTCTTCTTGCCGTTGGAGGATGGAGTGTAGTCCGAGTTGTCCTGCTGGAGATCCTCGTTGTCGTTGTCGCCCCTTCTATTGGATGACTGGCTGATCAGGCTCTCTTCCATATACGCAACCGCAAAGTCGAGAATTGCTCTCTTGATGTCCAGTACGGTGATGAGGACGAGTTCGCTTGCGTCGTCCTTGGAACGGAACAGCATGGACCGCTCCGACTTGTCAACGAACTTGTCGGCCATTGCTTCGAGGAAGGCGAAGGTCCTGTCCACTTCTTCACTCAGAGAGGGAAACGCGTCGCTGTTGGAGGCGCATAGATCTTCGAAATGGTCGTAGCACTGCTGCACGCTTTCCTGGAAGGCACAGAAGACGTTGTTGTCGTTTGAACTGTCCGCCCTCAGTCCTTCTGGGAAGAGAGTGGTGTATCCGTTTTTCAAAAGACTCATGATGTGGGTAGTGAAATGTGACGAACGAAGTGGAGCTGTCAATCCACTTGTCAAAATGGTTTGAAAGGGAGGGGTGGGAA
>ERZ1106948.708-NODE-708-length-13049-cov-33.392258_pt1 | contig 13049 bp, 10 predicted proteins | sample MGYA00403673_ERZ1106948 | MGnify/ENA primary metagenome ERZ1106948 (study PRJEB35170, sample SAMEA104062409) | human gut metagenome | biome: human gut; feature: human-associated habitat; material: faeces | place: Denmark | collected 2012-05-07 ...
GTGTGCTCCGCGCGAGCGTGTTCCTGACGAGGGAAGGCATTGGCGTGTTTGTTGGGCAGGAAACGCATTGCGTGTTCACAGAAACAGTCAAACACATAGAACACACATCAAATCTTACTCTTATCCTCTGTATACGCATAGGCGTCGTGCTTCTTTATACGCTTCACCGTTCGATTCGGCTTCAAACGAATCCACAACACGAATCCGACCAGGCACAGGAACACAAAAGTGATAACAACACTCACAATGATCGGCGTGAGGTTCTTACTGTCTCTCACAACAGCGTCCTGGTAAACGAAGATAGAGAATCCTTCCACAAACTCCTCCTTGTACAGAGTGGTGAGGAACTTCTCGTAGGCGTACAACGACCCACTCACCTTCGGAGCAATCACCTCCTTTTCCTTCGTCAACGCCGTGACGCGAATCCAGAAGGCGGTCACGATGGGGTACTCGGGGTACTCCTCCGAGACATCCTTCGTCTTCCACACCTCAATCCTCTTTTCGTCTATAACAGTCGCCTGCGAAAACGCCTTCTCGAGGATGTGTCGGAGGCTGTGGAGGTGATCTGCACTTTCCTTCGTCATCGCAAACACCATGTCCACGTAAATGTATCTCCATGGAGGACGGGTCGAGTGACACTCGCTGCGATCCGCCTCCTTCCACACCGGCTTCGCGTCCAGCAGGGTGCAGTCACGGTACATATCCCCAATAAAGCCCGAAGGACACGGCGTGATGGAGGTCGTGTTCGGAAGGGTTCCGTGGAAGCCATCATCCATCACACAGTAGTTCACAGGAGACACCTTCAAGTCAATATCGGACAGACTGACACGGCTCTTGTCCGAATCGGAATCCAGCACTTCAAACTTGTACTGAGAGAAGGAGTCGAGATGGTCCATCATCAAAAACTCGCGGTATAAACTCTTCTTGAACATGGCATACTCCACACGAGAAAACAGGGTCGTCCACTCCACGCCATCCTTTGATCCAGAAAGCTTCACCGATATCGGGTAGTTCCCGTTCTCTTCCGAAACACGCAGCGATAACCGATTCACCCACTCCTCGCGACCGTAGTTGAACGCGTAAACCGTCCACGTGGGAACGGTGTTGCTTATCCACTGTGTTCGCCCGCTCCCATCCCAGGCAGCAATCGAAGACTCGTTCAAGCTGTTGAAGTACGGGGGTTCGATGATGTAGCCATCGTACACCCGAGACACCGACTCGCCTCTCACGGGGTTCACGTAGCCAAATACGTGAATGGTCCCACTGGTCGTTGGCGCTCGGTGGATCTCAGCCGCCAGTACATTGACGCCCTCGACCAGGAAGTAACCCGGGGCGGAGCTTGGGTACAAGCAGTAGTCCTCGAAGGAAGAGCTTGACCACGCATCCGGAGTAGCCGGACCCTTCGCCATGTTGCGGCGGTACACCTCGTTGCCGTTCAGGTACACGATCGCTCCGTCCTTGAACCACAGTCCGAACTGCACCACCTGGTACAGTGTGACGTTCTTTAAGGTGAAGGCGTAACGAAGATAGATTGCGTTCTGGCTCCAGCTGCCGTGGTCCTTTTCCAGTCCGGTCTCTTTCCACGCCGAGTCATCGAAGTCCGCGGATTTCCACTTTTCTCCCGGATTTGTGTGAGTGTTGAGTTTCCAGCTGATGCGTGCACGACCCGACGACAGCGTGAAGGGAACGTGCTTTTCCTTTGTGGCGTTGGCCTCTCTCTTGAACGTGTACTCTCTTTCGATCTGACCAAAGTCGTTGTACTGGTTCAAGTACGAGCCCTGACTCCAGCCATCTCCGTAGGTGCCTTTCATCACAAGAACGTACTCCCCTTCATCAGCACATATCGAGTCCTTATACATCGTCTTATCCGTCATTGCTTGTCGAGACAGGACCAGCGAACTTGTAGACACTTCACCCTTATACACGTAGTACGAAATCTCGCGCGCAAACAGAGCCACATACAGTCCCATCGTCACCATCGTCCTCCCGTCGTCGTTGCAGTCCTTGAAGTGAATGCTCAGGGTGGCTGACACGGAGTTGGACTCCCCGGTAACAGTCACCGTGTAGATCACCGTGCCGTCGCCGTGGAGTTCGCCTTGGAGCACAGGCAGCAGCGGATCCACGGGAATCGTCGCTCCGTTCGAGGAGACGATGGACACGGACCTGTAGCCACCATCTGGCGTGATGGTTACCGGGGGAATGGAGATACCCTTATACGCGGTCAGCTCGTGGGAAGAGAGAGTCACAGTTGTGAGCGGAGACGGAGCGGTAGGGAAAGGAATCGTCTTCTTGTACCACTTATCTGTTTGGTTGAACAGGAAGAGAGTGGGCCAGTGAAGACCATTCGGCTGGAAGAGATGGAGGTGAGAGCCCAACTCAATGCCACTCTCAATGTAGAGAAGATTGTTGGGATCCGGCTTCACGCATATCGGAGTGTCCTTTCCCACAGAGAGAGACCGGCTACACTTCTTGAAGACAAGGTTGTTGCCGTCGTAGTTACCAAACGAGCACTGGACATCTGTGTTATTGTTCAGCACTCTCATCTTCGTTGCTCCGTCCAGGAGTCGCATGATCAGGAACTCGTTGGACCACGGCGTATCGCCGTCAATGCCGTGACAACCCAGCACAGCCATGCGCACTGTTGCGACGCACGAGCCGCTCGGGCTGGTCGCTGTGAAGGTGTAGGTCACCGTCGGTCTCGCCTCGATGGCCACACCCACAAGGGCACCCGAAAAGGGGTTAAGAGACAGGCCCCGAGGCAACTCGGGAGTGATGGTGTAGTAGAGAGACTCGTCCACCTTGTTCACGCTCACTTGGGGTCCAGTCTTCTTGAAGGCATAATACATGACCACCTCTTGTTCAACCGGGTGCCCGTCCAATAAGACGCTGACGTCGCTGGGAGGGTCGAGCTGATGGACGGCAATCCGAAGCGTCGTCGACAGCTCACCGTCGTTCGTCGAGCACGTGATCGTGTAGTACGCCTCAGACTGGGCTGTCGAAGGAATGCCTGTGATGATTCCATTGCCTTTGCCGATCATCAGTCCTTGCGGGAGCGGAGGAGACGCAAAGAAGTTGGAGCAGGTTTGGGTATTCATAAGATGGGGCTGATTGGACTGGATTTGTACGTCCTTGAAGTAGTCCATCTTTTCGACGTCGTACGAGAGCGCGCGCGGCGGAGCGTTGAAGATCTTGTCTGCAGGAACCACGGACCAGTCGCCCTTCGGGGAGCGCCACTCGAGTTTGATTCCATCTCCCCGTTCCCTTCTGAAGTAGATGATCTTGACGTAGTAGTAGCTGTGGTAGGAGACGGGAACCACCACCTCTCTGGAGTCGAAGTCGTGACAGTAGTTACTCACTTTGGCGGTCCACAAATCAATCATGAGTGTATCCTTGGACCAGAGTCGACAGGCACCCGCGCAGCCAAGGCGCAGTTCCCAATCGCCCACCTCCGTGAAGTGAAGGAAGCCTTCCCACTCGACGTAGTTCAGTGGCGAGCTCGACGGCAGTCCGGACCAGATCCCGGGAAGAGGAGTGAAGTCGATATGACTGTCGATTTTGTCCACACGCAGCTGGAGGAAGGAAGGAGCGAACGAGGAGTAGGTGCACCCTCTCTCTTCCATAAACTGGTAGTACTTCGCGCGGAAGCCGGGGATGGGCGAGTCGCCAATCTGAACACGAATCACGGTTTGCGCCGCTCCGTTCACGCCCACAGCGGTCACAACATGATCGCCCGTGTATGGGTGGGTCGGCCTGCCGCTGATTTCGCCTGTAGCCGTGTTGAAGACGAAGCCGTCGGGGAGTGCTGGGGCTACGGACCACGAATCCACGACACCAGAGGATCTTTCGGGAGTATAGCCCTGAAGAGCGACGCCAGCATACCCAACGATTGGAGAATAGGAAATGAAAGTGGGACCGCGTCCACCGACCTTCGTCATGCGACTGTCCAGAACTTGGTCGTCAATGCCGGCGTCAGCAGAGGACACTCGCACGTCCAGAACAGCAGATTCCGTCACTTGGGTGTACCTGACCAGGAAGATGTGACGCCCTTTCGACAGTTGAATTGTAGCGGTGTCGTTCGTCAGTTCATAGCACATTCCCAGCTTGATGAGCGGCTTCTCCAGAGAATCGATGTACATGACAGCGTTGTCGTCAGCTCGGAGAGAGAAGGTATACATGCCGGGAATAATGATATTGAGGAATCCGTAGTACTGCGACACGTAGTTGATCTGGAAACGGGAATCAAGTCCAGGCCACGGGTACACGCGCTCCTCAAACGTGTTGTTGAACGCCAGCTGCATTTCGTGCTGACAGAGTGTGGGAGGGGTGGTGTAGAAGAACTCCTCCGGTGGCACAGTACATTCCATACTCACAAGCCAGTGACAAGACGTAAACCCATTCTCCGTCATATCCCCGCTTGAAGCAACGATGAATCGGAATGACGTGGAAACGGATCCCATTCCATTCGATCCAGTAACGCTGTATTGCACACCACTCGTAGACTCGTCAGGGAACGATCCAGATATGATACCCGTGTGTGGGTCAAACGCAACACCCTGAGGAAGAGAAGGGGTAATCGTAAAACTCGCTAGCATGGCATCGGAACGAGGATACAGAGGCTCCATAGGAAGACCAGCATACACGACCATGTAATCAAAGCCGTAGTTTAGAGAGGCTGGTTTTCCAATCACACCGATATGCAGAAATGTGACCTCTTTCGCATACTTCAGTGTAAACAGCGTTGTTTGGAGCGCAACCGTTGGAGTGCCACTAATGACTATCCTGAGGCCACTGGCATCGTCTACAATTCGAGCCGTGACACCTGCGGGTAATGACGGAAAAATGTAAGGATTAGTATTGTAGCGTATTCTACAAGCGATCGGCTCCATCTCTTGATTGACAGTTGCGGTAACGTTAACATGATCGCAATCCCACTTCCTTGAATCCGCGCTCACAGATGCAAAGAGAAAAAGCCACAACAAGAGAAGAATAGAATGCATGGGCTTTTCAGGATACTTAGAAATACAATCAATTCCAAAAGTAATGTACCCAATCTAAGATAAGGGAATACCGCCACCTATTACGGGAAATTTCCCGGAAGGAATGCGTTTCCGATGAACTTCTCTTTTCTCACGACTCTACACGGATGGCACTTCTATTGTTTCGATACTCCATGAAGGCGGCTTTTTCGATTCTACAACCGAAGGCAGTCACACTCCTTTCAAACAAACACCCCAGTACACCTCGTGCTTCGGGCAGTGGTCGATCAGCAACTGCGTCTTCTCGATGCAGTCGTCGATGGTGATTCTGTCCTCGATGTTCAGTCGCAGCATCATCCGGATGAACTTGCAGAACGGGTTGGAAAACGAGCAGCAGTGGTACGTGTTGTTCTTCGGGAAGCTGAAGTTCGCGTCCAGGATCGCCAGCTTCATAATGCCCTCCACCGGACTCTCGAACGGACACGTGCCGAACGCCATCGCATACAGCGTGCAGCCCAACGCCCAAATGTCCACACCGCCATCGACTATGGGTCATCAAGAACCACTGCACACCACTGTTCATGCCGGGACGCGGGTCGTAGAGTTCAGGCGCACGATACGCCGCGCTGCAGTGCTTCTCTGCGTCCTCCTACGCCTCACTCCCAACCACCACCTCCACCTTGATCGCGCTCGCCTCTCTGCGATCACGCACCGGTACGTCCAACACGCCCGCCGAGCCGAAGTCAATGAGAATCGCCTTCTCCTTGCCGCCCTCGCGCTGAAGCATGACGTTATGCGGCTTGATGTCGCGATGCACCAGCCCCTTGTCGTGCAGCACCTTCACCGCGCGACACACCTGCAGGAAGATGCGCAGACAACGCTCCTCCGTGAAGGTCCACACACGCACCGGATCCGCGTTCAGCTTCTCGATCTCGTCCCACACAGAACCGTCCCTGTAGAACGGCGTGAGCAGGTTGTATGTCGGCACGCCTTCTCTACCCTTCACTCCCCCACAACACGACTACGGTGACTGTTGTTTGGTGAAGCCGAGAGCGGGCATGATGTTGGGGTGCTTCAGCAGCTTCAGCAGCTTCACCTCGCGCTCGATCTCCTTCACCACGGACGGCGAGGACCCGTTCATCGTCTTCACGGCGAACTCGCGCTCGCTCGCGTCGCACACCAGATACACCACGGAGAAGCCGCCCTCGGCGATCTTCTTCTACACCTCACACACTCCCACCACACGCACCTTGGCGCGGTACTCCTTGCCGTCGAACACGAACGTCAGGTTCAGTCGGTACTCCTCGCCCAGCAGCGAGGTGAACCCGCCCCACAGCGAGGAGCCCATCTTCATCAGACTGTCTGCGCCCTCTAACCCTCACGTCCCCACATCACCCCCACTTTTCACGTTCTCGTGCACGTTGTCCGACACCTTGATTTGGAACATGCTCCCGAAATCGTCCAGAATCTTGTCCACGCGCGAATCCACCTTCTTCTTCGTGGACGCGGCAGACGAAGAACCCCAGAAATCGTCCTCTTTTTCGTCCCAGAAGGAGCCGCCCTCCTCCGTCTTCTTGTCGGGCTCGTCCTCGGACACCTGGTTGAACTCGCTGAACGACGCGTCCACGTGGCGACGCTCGTGCTGTTTTGGCGCCGACGACGCGCCGAAGAAATCGTCCTCCTCCTCCTTTGTCTCGACGGGCTCCTCGTCCTCCTGGACTTCTGCCTGCTGCTTGCGACGGTTGGAGCGCGCTCTGCCCTTGGTGGAGCGAATGGCGAAGGCGTCCTGATGATGAGGGAGAAAGAGAGGCCGTACCGGCATGGGCTCGATCTTTCTCTTGCGACCCGTCTTGTCTATTCTAAAGCGAAGAGCAGCACTGCCTACGTGGCTGAGGGGTCATCACAGAAGACTGAGGTTGAGGCATCACTTCCGATGCGGCTTCGGCGAAGTCGTCTACGGGTGAATTCTGAGGATGAACTCGACTGGTTGGAGCGGGTTCATCAGCCCAGTCATCCACTGCTACGTCTAACGAATGGGATCATGGTTTACTTGGCTTTGAAGGCGACTTGGTGGAGCGAGCTCTTCTCGGAGCCACATCCCAGTCATCGACGCCATTTCCGCTCTTCTCATCTCCCGAAGACATGTCCCAGTCATCAAACGCTAACCCATCACGAAAGGAATGAAACACGACTCTTCGAGGACGTCTTTCCCTTTGAGCGGCTTGGTGCAGCACTGGATGTCTGAGGCGCATCATTCCAGTCATCATCCCAGTCGTATTCTGCCGCAGTAAGCAATTCGTTAAGAGGTCCTACTTTTGCTCGATTTGGACGCGGAGCGCTGTACAACTCCCTTCTTCTGTGTGCCGAAATCGTCGTCATCGGACCAGGAATCGGCTACAACGAATTAGACAACTACAGCGAGCCGCGAGGCCTACCCTTCTTCGTTGGTGTGTTATCAAACCAGTCACCCGACCAATCGTCGTTCATCTCAAAAGACACAAGGTGGAAAGAATGAGTGGGAGGGATGGATGGGATCCTGCTCCCTTTTGGCAAATGGATGTGTGAATTGGATGTGAGATAAATAACGTGGAATCCCGCTCCTTTGGATATGGGGCTAGTTGAAGTGCGAATGGACATGGAATCATCCAGATCAATGTGTTTGAAGATTGTGTTCATCCGGATTTGTGTCGGAACAGTGTTTTCCTTTCACTGGCTTCTTGCCCGAAATCGGGGTGTTTTTGTAAAGATGTCAAAAAGAGAATGAATGGGTTTGGCGTGGAGTGGGGATTATGATATGTAGTTTCTACGTGTTTTCAATTTTAGTAGATATTGTGATTAATCTCTGTGTTCCGTGTGGCTTTCTGTGGTTTCTGCTATCACAGGACGTGATGCACTATTGGAATATCGCAACAATTTGGGTAATGGTGGGGTGTATGGAGTGCATTCATGAATAGATGCGAGTGGCCCTATGCTTCTTGGATTTTTCGTATGCGCTCGTCAGCATATCCCTCTTGGTCACTCGAAAAGGGAATACGTATTCGTTCTTGTTGCGTTTAACGACTAGGGGATGGTTTGTGCTGTTCTATTTCGTATTCATCCTGACTGCTGTTGGATTTTGCTTTCTCGGATCCAAAATCCCCTCTTCCTATTTCACGGATTGTGGGGTCAGCTTCTTATCATACTTCTATCTCGATATACTGACTCTCCAGTATTTTGAGTTCGTTGTTGCTGTCTGTGTTCTCTTATGTGGATTTTCGTATTCCTTGTGAGTTGCAGGCGCTCTCTTATCGCTCTTTATACAGAAACCGACAAAGGCAACGGCTTCGGTACCCGTACCTCGTAGAAGGCGTGCTGGTCGAATTAGAAGTAGATGTGTTTGAGCCGACGACGATTGAGGTGAATCCTTCCGTGGAACCGAGTCTGCCTGTAACGGGAATCACTTCCACCAATTTAGGTGATACACCGAGTGATTCCGGGAATCCTTCGGCGCCTCTCTTGTTCTCTTCATTTTCGTTCCTCACTGGTAGAGAGAACGATTATCAAGCCGTGTATCAGCAGCTGCAGCAACAGGATCCCTTCGCATTGCCAGGTCGTGCATCCGTTGTTCCCGACACATCGTCCACAAACCAGCCCGTCATTGTGGATATAACGGACAGCAACATTCTGGATCACACCCCGACGGCGCCGTCCGTCCTCGTGATCGACCAGCCCACACCCACGAACACCCTGACGTCGAGCGTGAATGCGCCTCTTCCCGTGACTGTTATGAGCAATGCCCATCCAGTGATGGCTCACATGGACGTCACCCCGCGTTCGGAGGAGCCTCTCCCTGCAGAGAAGGCCTCGTCCGTCGTGGTCTCGGAGATGTCGTCTGTGCCTGACCTGATTCCCACTCCGGCGGTGGTTGAGCCGGTTTCACCGGTTCCTGCAGCCACGGAGAGTCCTTCCGTGCCTTCTTCCACTCCCTCTGTGCCTTCTTCTACTCCCTCTGTGCCTTCTTTCACCCCTTCCGCGCCTTCTTCCACTCCTTCCGTGCCTTCTTCCACTCCAACCGGAACCCAGGGCACGACAGATTCTCCGGAGAGCCCGCCACTTCCCGCTCTCCCGCCAGCTCCTCGCCACAAGCCGAGGACGGCGCCTGAAGACTTTCCGCAGGATCAGGACCCAATAGCTATTGCAGAGGAAGAGGATTTGCCTTCCGAGAAGCCTGTATCATCCGCGCAGCGAATTGTCGTGAACGAGCTGACGGAGGCGGTGAATCGGATGAAGAAGAGCAATATCGTGAAACCATCAATGCTCATTCCGCGGGAATCGCAGTATCAGGAGAATGGCGAAGCGGTGAAAAGAGAGTGCCTGCCGAAGGAGGTGCCGGACCACTCGGACGAGGAGCTTCCTGTCGAAGTGAGCTACGCTATTCCCTGCAGCCTGTGTCACAAGAAGGCGACGGTGAGAGTGTATCCTTGTGAGGACGAACTGTGTGCGCGGTGCGGCTCAAACAGCAGATGCCCCGTCTGTGGAGCCATTATTTGTTCCTATGAACGATTGTAGTCTTTTTCCGTTGTTCGTTGTTTCTTTGCAGGTGCAATGCGTCCACGACGTGTTCGTCGCTTTTTGGCCGAAGACGGCAACTGAGGAGTGAAACACAATTCAACGAAACGCAGGGTTGATCTGTCCCGCCGGTTAATTGTGTTTAACCGCGGATCCCGTGAGGACAGTCGAAAGCAGATCTTCACATATTCTTTCTTTTGTATGAGACTTTTCACGTTACTTGCCATCATCTGCGTGGTTGCCACTGCGGCTGACATGCCCAACATCTGGCCTCTTCCGAAGGAGTACAAGCACGGAGACAAGACGGTTAAGGTTGATGCTTACCATTTCCGCTTCTCCACGCCCGCCCAGTCCAACGAGCTCATTAGCGCGTTCCAGAGATACTACGATCTCGTCTTCGATCGCAAGTCGGAGATTGTGGAGAGTGGAATCAAGCAGGCGCGCGTCACTGTGAAGGAGGACAAGACGGAGCTCCAGCTCGGAATTGACGAGTCCTACTCTCTCGAGATTCCCGAGGACGGCTCCGACATTATCATCACCGCGACGAACGCCTTTGGTGCGATGCACGGTCTCGAGACGCTTTCCCAGCTGATTGAGTTCGATTACGAGACGCTGACCTACGTCATCCGTAACGCTCCTTGGCAGATCAACGATGCTCCCCGCTTCCCTCACCGCGGTATCCTTATGGATACGGCTCGTCATTACGAGTCGCTTCCCTCCATCAAGCGTCTCATCGACTCCATGACCTACGCCAAGCTGAACGTCCTTCACTGGCACCTTACGGACTCTCAGTCGAACCCCGTTCAGTCTGAAGCCTATCCGAAGTGGTGGGAGGGTTCGTACACCCCCATGGAGAGATACTCCATCATGGATCTGGAGGAGATTGTGGAATACGCCCGCATGCGCGGTATTCGTGTGATTCCCGAAATGGACGTGCCCGGACACGAGGCCTCTTGGTGCAAGGGCTATCCCGAGGTGTGCCCCAGCGAGACTTGCTCCGAGCCGTTGGATCCCACTAGCGAGAAGACCTGGGAGTTGATTCATGGCGTGCTGGACGAGTGGTCTGGCAAGGAACAGGGCAAGGGCATTTTCTTCGACAACTACTACCACATGGGTGGTGACGAGGTGGACACGAGCTGCTGGAAGACGACGCAGCACGTGGTGGAGTGGATGCAGAAGAACAACTTCACGGACCACGAGACGTACAAGTACTTCGTGAAGAAGGTTCACGAGATGGTGATGGAGAACCAGCGCAACGGAATCTACTGGGAGGAGGTGTGGCTGAACTTCGGCACTGCCCTGGACAAGAGCACCATCATCGAGACGTGGATGAACAAGAAGACGATGAAGAGCGTGGTGGAGAACGGCTACCGCGTGATCATTTCGGACCCGATCATGTACCTGGACCACTTGGACCAGACATGGCAGAACATCTACAAGGACGAGCCGTTTGAGTTCACCGACGTTCCTGCGGAGCAGGAGCTCGTGCTGGGAGGCGAGGCGTGCATGTGGGCTGAGACGGTCGACGTGTCTGATCTGTACAACACGGTGTGGCCTCGTGCGGGTGCCTTCGCCGAGCGTTACTGGTCTCCTCGCGAGGTGAACGATGTGGAGGCTGCTCACGGCCGTTACATGCACTTCCGCTGCTTGCTGAACAAGAGAGGTGTGCCTGCTGCTCCCGCGAACAACGAGCGTGGCAGAAGCGCTCCTTCCGGCCCTGGCAGCTGCTACGCCCAGTAATCGGAGAGCACTTATCTATAATCGATCCATTTGTTATGTTTCTTTCAAATCTGCGATGGGGAGCGGATGAGAATTCGGACGATAACGGAAACCAGAACAACGATGCCTTCCAAATGGACGATGATCTGGGTTGGCCATGTGAACATTGCTTAGTTGCTAGAGTTATCCGACGAGGACGATTCCAAGATGACTCCGAGTGAAAGGAGTGGCGCTGCCGGTTTTGGCGATGGGGGTCAGGACGAGGAGTTACGGCTGGAGCTTCAGCAGCGAGACACGATTATACAAATGAAGACGGAAGAGATTCGCCGTCTTTCGTTGCAGAATCATGATCTTGAGAATGAAGTGGATTCGCTTTCATTTGATAATGACGTAGTTGCAAAAATTGAAGATAAAGCTAGATGATTTGAGGAAGGACGACAAGGAGAAGCTCATTACGGAGAATCAGCAGCTGAAGGCGGATAATCAGGTGATTCAAAAGGGTAGTGGAAGAGGAGGGATATGATGAATAGATCGTCTTGTTTGTCATGAGCAGGTGAAGTTAACGGTATTCCGTGATGTGTAGCTGAAGAAGTACAAGGAGAAGCTGGAGAAGGCGAGCACAATCATCACAAAGGCGAATGTGATGAAGCACGATTATGAGCGACTTCAGGAGGATTGTCATAAGAAGGACGCGGAAGTAGTGTCATTGTGATGCAGTGATGGAATAGATTCAACAGCTGAAGGAGCAGCTTGAGAAGGGAGGAAGTGATTCGGTGAGCAGTGAGAAGGAAAGTACATCCGATTCTCTGAAGGCAAAAGAGGAAGAGATTCGTACGTTGAAGGAGCAGCTTGAAAAGAGTGAGGAGGAAGTGAAAGAGAAGAGCGAAGCATATTCCGACGTGCAGAAGGAGATGAAGAAGGTGAGTGAGGAGAGAGATGCGTTGAATGAGAAGAGGAGCGAGTTGGAGAAGGAATTGCTGAGAATGGAAGAATTGAAGTCTTCACTGGAAGAGAAGAGAGAAGTGGATTTGGACGGCGAGTTGGAGAGAGTGCGAAGTGAAATGGGTAAAGTGATGGAGAAGAACGGTGAGTTGGGGGAGGAGCTGAAGAGGAATGGAGAAGAGATTGTGTCCTTGCAAGAGGAAGTGAAGAAGGCGACAGAGCAGAAGAGTGAATTAGAAATGGAGGTGCAGAGATTGAGGGAAGAGAAGAGCGAGCTGGAAGAGAAAGTGAAAGAGAAGAGCGAACTGAACGCGACGAAGGAGGCTATGGAAGAGAGACTGAAGAAGGCGACGGAAGAGAAGGAGAGCGTGGAGGAGGAGTTGAAGAAGGCAGCTAACAGGAACACTGAGTTGGAAGAGGAATTGAAGACCAACAAAGAAGAGATCGCCACCCTGCAAGCGGACGTGGAGAAGACGAGACAGGAGAAGAGCGAGTTGGAAGCGAGAATGGCGGAGGAGAAGAGTGGAATGGAGGAATTGGAAGAACTGAAGAAGGAGAAGAGTGAATTGGAGGGAGAGAAGACGAGCTTGGAAGAGGCGTTGAAGAAGGCAGGCGAGGAGAAGGCGCATTTGGAAGAAGAATTGAAGAGAATCGTTGAAGAACGCAACAGTGCTTCTGCCAGCGAGAACGAAACCATCCAACGACTCCAGAGCGAGAAGGAGCAGTCCGTGCAGACACTCCAAAGCGAACTCAACGCAGTTCAAACGGAATTCACCACCCTCCAGAAGGAGAACGAGCAGCTCACCAAGGCGGTGCAGCACCTCAACGACGAGAACGGCGAGCTGAACACCTCGCTCATCGCGG
>ERZ1106948.711-NODE-711-length-13028-cov-33.605289_pt1 | contig 13028 bp, 19 predicted proteins | sample MGYA00403673_ERZ1106948 | MGnify/ENA primary metagenome ERZ1106948 (study PRJEB35170, sample SAMEA104062409) | human gut metagenome | biome: human gut; feature: human-associated habitat; material: faeces | place: Denmark | collected 2012-05-07 ...
TACGAAGTTATTCAAAAAATGGAAGACTGCGAATGCTATGTACGTTGTGAGGAAGAGATTGTTCTTTGGTGCCTAACTGTGTGTTTCCTTTTCCAATCCTCTCATATTGCAAAATAGAACTCGAACTAGCGCGATCTTTAAGCAGAGGAGTTTAACCATTAATAACAATCACCAAGACTTGTGCAAACTAAGGGCAAGGGAAATGAATACATTTCGAACAAAAAAGGAAACGCTACTGCATAATTGCGCTAGCCGTGGAATAGGACAAATCAATTAGAATGATCGTCGTATTATCGTATCCCCCTTTCTGTTGGGCGATCCAATACAGCATCTTGCACACTTCAACCAGAGAATACCGTGTCGCCAGTCTTTTGATAATACACATACACGCATGTGGATTCACCACCTCCCAAAGTCCATCTGTCGCAATCACAATGTACTTATCATCACTCTGCAATCGCAACGATCTACATCTCAACGCCTCTCCCTTTCCTCACCTCACATACGGAATGTTGCTCACAACATCTCCATGAAACCCCAGCACGCCCTCCAACTCTCTCTCCAACGAAGGGTAATTCCAGTGTTTCTCCCGAATTCGGTTGTGTTTCAATTGAAAGTCCCCCAGCGACCGCGCCACCTCCAGCTCGCCATTCACATAAAACTTGAGCGACCGAGATGCGGAGATGCGAGGCGATTCCGTCGATACCGCGGGGATCGCTCCACTCGCGGGGGGACTCAGCGGCGCAGCGAAGATCGACCCGAGGCGCGTTCGGGTCTCCTCCTTGACTACCCCTCACACACCCCACACTCACTCACTGGACGTGATCCACCCGCCCGCTTGCCGAATGCGCTCCTGGTCGTGGATGGCATTGTGCACCACCGTCAGTTCGGAGAAGCCGCCGTCGCTGATAAGAAAGGCTCTACGGGGTCACGCGCTCTCACAACGCGTACTGGGTATCGCCGAGGTTCGCAACAAACAGCTCGTTGTCGCGCAGATAGCACAGCGTGCAGGTGCATCCGCTGATGAAACACGCGTCCACGCCCACCAGCTGGCGCTGAAGGCGCGACTCCAACTCCTTCACGACTTTGAGAAGGAGCTCTCTACACGTGAATGGGAAAAGAGGGGGCCACTCGCCATCGAGGGCTTCTTCGTAGCACTGCTTGAAGACGGCGAGAAGGTTCTGTTGGCACCAGTCGGCACAATGGCTTCCGTTGTGCCCGTCAAATCTGTGGGATCACCCATCTCAACAACCCCCACATGGCGAACAAGGCTCGACCCGTGCCCTTCTGGTAGTTCATCCAAAACTGCTAGACATGACGCACGCGGAACACAATTACATCACGTGACAGGTGGTGGGAGGGGTTTGTTAGCAAACAATCCAAGGTGGTACACACCACCATTCGATCCTCGTTCTCCTCCTTCTTGTTCTACCACTCACTCGTCATCCGATTTCCCACTTTGAAGGAAATGCCCACGGCACAGCCCGATTCGGTGATTATGGGAGTTTCGTTGATGTAACCATCTTTGCAGGAAACGGAGATGCTGTAGGTTTGTTCCGCTTCGGAAATCACTAATGGTGAATCCAGGAGAGGAGTGCAACTCGCATTGATCTCCTCTTCAGTCAGCGAAAGCGATTCCGCGTTCTATGCAATCAGCATCAAGATGTGAAACAAACCGAGTCATTCGGAGGAGAGATGGGGGCGTGATTCGTGTTCTTCGGACTCGTCATTCGCAAAAACGAGTCATTGAATGTGACTAACAGATAAGTCACGAATTGAGTGAAAACAATTGCTCTCCGTGTAGCCACCACTCTCCGAATCACTGCTAGACGGGGAACTGCTCGAATCGTACACGTAGTACTCGCCCTCGTCGTCCTGGATCATCACACGAACAGCAAGGCAGTACGGAGCGATAATCGCGATGAAACGAATCGTACATTTGATTCAGCTCGTGACTCTACACCTTACTCCTGCCATGCAGAGGCAACCGAATTCTGATTCAGCACATAGAGAATGGCCTTACGGAAAGAAGACATCCACTCCTCTCTCTGTGCATAAAGAAATCATCAAAATCGAACCTCCGCAGTGGACTGAAAGCGAATATGATAGTCCGTTGTGGATGATCCATCGGAAGACTTCAAAGTGACGGATAGACAAAGCGGGTTCTGTTGGTACTGGGCATGAAATACAATGAACAATACGCACGTTGTCAACACGAACTAGGGACGAAATGGGCTCATGACAGCGCGTAAGAGTCTTCTTTGCTGACTCAAAAATGATGAAAAACTGTTTCTACACCGTGAGCGACACCGGATAGAGAGAACGTTCAGAACCAGATAGAGCCTTGACCACTTCAGTTTCCGAAACGACCTCCACTCTATTTCAACTTCCCCCTCTTTTCCAAATTCGAGAGACTCGAGATACTCTTCTGATTTCGTGTAAAGCGATTTCCCATGATGTGAGCTACTTCCTACGACACTGAGCAAGGAATTCAAATGGGATACGTTTACTTATCATATACCAAACAGAGAATGAGAATCCAAAGTAAACGCGAGAATCGCGGTTCTCTCTGCGAAATAGCGGGAGTGTTCTTTCAAAGAAACAACTGAGAAATCAAAACGCCTTCCCAAACCTTCCATCGAATACCACTTTACCTATTCCATTACAGCGCGATAGAAGCAGTACTAAAGTCAAATCGAGGGGACTTCTTCACTTCCATGGTGGCGTCTTTGTAACCGAAGGAAACAATGGAGGCGATCTGGTATCTACTCCTCACCACCACTCTCCTCACTTACCTCTTTGGAATGCTCATGTAGCTGCGCACCGCTTCCTCGCTGAAGCCCTCCATGATCAACGAGCTAATGCCCTTGCTCTGTGCCAGAAGGATCATGTCCTCGATCAGGAAGGACGCCTGCTGGAAGGACCACGCCTGGTTCGTAATGCGAGCCGGGGACTTGCGGAACAGGCGCATGAACGAAAGACCGAGGTCAAGGATCCAGCCGAAGAGAACATTCAGCACCGTATTTGAGTAGTATGTCAGGAAGGCTACACGTGAGGGCGGAGCACAGCAGAAACCGTAGCGCATCAAGCCGCGAACCTTCGGGGGCACGTCATCTGAGAAAACGAATTTGCCGTATTCCACAATCGACTTTACGGGGTCTGAATATGAACAACAGGAAGAAAGGACAACCCTGATCAGCGAGGATGACAACGGTGGCGCCGCTGGTCCTTACCGTTTCACCATTCCCGGACTCCATGCACTTTGCCAACCCCTCCTTCTTCTCCTGGTCACGGACGACAATCGCCTTGAAAGGCTGTGCATTCAACGAAGAGGGGCAACGCTATTCATCACCGTGTACAGCAGAAGTAGATTACCAAGGAGTATCCCAGAATCTCCTCCAGTACGCCCTCCTCGATCTTCTTTCCGTTGAACACCCTCACACTGTCACGATCGTTTATAACCTTTTGCATGCACGCGAATTCCATTTTCCCTGTAGCGAAGACAAAAAAGAATAGTTGGATGACAAAACAAACACTTCCAAATGATGTCGTTATCATCGAAATCGTCTTCGTGTCTCACGTACTTCTCGTTCATGTCTACGGATCAAGAAGAACGCCAAGGACAACCATCCACCATGTCTCCGTACTTGGTGTCGCTCTTTGCGAACACGTTCATTATCTCTTCTTGATTCGCGTACTCGTAGATGGAATAGCCGTTCGCCTTGTCCACCGTTTCCACGATCTTCTGTACACTGGTGGGAGACTATCCATAATTGGTATGCGTATCAAGCACTTGAATATCTAAAGGGAGGTAGGAGAGCAGACCGTAATCATCAACAATGTCACAGAGCATCCAGTACAATCTACATGTTGTGGCAACGCTCTAGTCTACTTTCGGTAACGCTGCTGGAAGGGGTCCCTGGCCTGTTTCACGAACACCTCTTCATCACAGGCATCGTCAGCATCCGAGCAGCTCACATCCAGGTTTCTGTTCTTCCTACCGTTAAAATTAACCTCAGCCAGTACCGATCGACTCCGAACAGCATTCGGGTCATTTCGGGAAGCTCCGTGTAGTAGTCCAAATCGTAATCAACATCGCCGTACTTCGTGATCAGATCGATTTTGGAAAGCACGTTGACCGAGGGGAGTTCCAGGTTGATCTGCGTCTTACAGGAAGCCAACAAGAGCACCATCGTAACGAGCGATGAAAGACCGGCAGAAATGAAGACTTCTGGATTGGAGCAGTAGAAGGAGTCCACCAAATTCACGTTACACAGCTAACGCGTTCAAACACCGCAGCATCTCTCACCCGTATTCCGTGCTTGTCCATTTCTTGGATGATTTGCCGAATGTTGTCGTTGGCGGTGAACAACTCCACCTGTCCCGGGAAGTCGAAGAGAAGATATGCATCTGCTTCTAACCAGACTCGACATCACAAACCGGGAAACTTGTCAAGAGAATCGAAGAGCCACTTCATGTTCTTCAGAAGGAACTCCATACAAAACAGCAGCCCTTACCCATGAGCATGGAGATGCAAAATCTACCTCCATTCGGTCCTAGTGAGTAGGTTGTCATGGCGTCATCGAGCGTAATCAGCTCCGTTATGTTGATATCGCATTTATATCTTCCGGTAAATAGAATGAGCAAGTCAAACGATATGTTTTCGTTGGCGGGATCGAGATTGACAACAACGCAGTTCCGGTTTGTCAGTTGGAAGTACTGCTGAAGTGTACAGCAGTAGGTTGACTTGCCGGAGCCCGGTGGTCCCAATACGATTTGTCCGTAGCGCATTCTGTCTTGTTCTTTGTGTCTCACGCACGTGAATTATGGGGGTTGTGGGGTGGTTTATTCAAGTTTATCTAATTCTCTCCTTATCGTCCGTTTTCTGTTGCAAGCAGTAACACCCGCGTGGAGAAATACAATGACAGAGAGTGAGTACGAAGCGATAAAGGAATTGAGTTATGGGTTTGTCAAGGTAGTGTGGAGTCAGAAATAGAGGATATGGGAAGGCAGTTGTCTCGAAGGACAAGAACACACAGAACGTGGTGGTAGTGAAGAGAATCAAGCCAACGATGAATCCGGAAGAAGCGGAAAAAGAGGTGAACACTCTGAAGGATTGTGCATCAGAATACCTCGTCAAGGTGATCGGGTTACAGAGTTCAGAGAACGGGCTTCAGGTGGGACTTGCTTGAATTGGGTGACGAAGTAGCTTGTGGTGGAGTATTGTCCATGTGGTTCGATTGCCTCCTTCGTGAAAAGTGGTAATCGCTTGAGTGAAAACGAGCTAAGAGAGGTGATAAGTTGCTGTCTCCAGGGAGTGAGTGTTCTCCATGGTAAAGGGCTCACGCACGATGTACGATGACTGAGTGCTTCTGATTCGTAGAGAATTCGACCGGATGATATGTTTGTATCCGAGGACGGAATCGTAAAGATCGGTGGTTTCGTGAGCGGGCTTGAATTGGACTCCCCTGTCGTCGATGACGATTCGCTGTACAAGGCTCCCGAAGAGTTTGAGGGGAAGCACTGCATGAAGAGCGATGTGTGGTCGCTCGGAATCAGTGTGATTGAGATGGCCGAGGGCAAGCACCCATTTGCCGGTTTCAGCGAAGAAGACGTGAAGAATGCCACGCCTTCTCTTTCTTCAGCGTGGTCGAGCGACTTGGTGGACTTTGTGAACAAGTGCTTGGTGAAGGACGTGGATGAGAGAGCGTCGGTGGAGGCGTTGTTGAAGGTGAGTGTTGTTGTGATGGTTTAGAATTAGCACCCGTTCGTGAAGGACGCAGTGGAGAGAATGGCGAACGGCGAAAAGAGCGTCGAGATGTCCCAGCTGGTTGAGAAGATGAAGAATCAAGTCCCGAGTGTGGTGCGTCAAGAGGGTGAAGTGAAGCCTGAAGAGGAGGTGAAGAGTGAGACGGAAGGCAAGCCTGAGTCAGAGGGCATCCCAAAACAAATTGAACTTGAACAAGAGTCGAAACCCGAACAGCAACAAGAATCTGAACAGCAAGAAGAATCTAAACAAGAAACCAACTCTGAACAACCCGAGCAACAACAAGAAGAAACCAAACCTGAACAACAAGAGGAATCTGAACAACAAGATGAAACCAAACCTGAACAACCCGAACAACAACAACAAGAATCCGAACCAGACGACACGGACAACCGCACCGTTCGCATCAAGGACGACGAGCACCTCCGCTCCATCTCCCCCGAGGCGGAGGTGATCACGCTCAGCGACGACGTGTACGGCGACTCCAACCTCGTGGCCTGGGACCTCAGCCCCTTCACTCACCTCAAAGAGCTCGTCATCGGCGCCGACTGTCTGCTCCACGTGAAGGAGATGGTGCTGGAGGGCTTCGCGTGTCTGGAGAAGGTGGAGATCGGGTCGGGTTGTTTCATGATGACGGGAAGCGGGAAGTTTGAGATAAGCGACTGCGAGGCGTTGGAGCTGGTGAGCATTCACAACAGCACTTGCGTCAACTGGACCTCCTTCACGATGAAGAATTGTAGTGTGGTGGAGGTGAACATTGGCGATGGCTGTTTTGTTCACTGCGAGAACACGGTGTTTGAGGGTGCGTGCTGTGACATGTTCTCACTGAATAGATCTCCCCAACCTCGACACGCTCACGCTCGGACGCGCTGTCTTCCAGGGCGACGAGACCAAGACGAACACTGTGGTGCTGAAGAGTGAAACTCCCACTGTTGTGTAACTCCCAGACCTGCCTTATCTCACCACTCTCAAGGGAAGAATGAAAGCGTTCCGCAACGTGACGCACGCGGAGTTCGTCGACCTGCCCGCCCTCGTCTCGTACGTGGTGCCTGTGGGATTCAAGCGCGCCGAAGAGGTGACGGCGGAGAACGTGGGCGTGCTGTGCGACGACGTGGTGTTGAGAAAGGCGTTGGATCGCATCGAGCAACGGGAGTTGGAGTACGCGCGTTTGAACCGTGTGGTGCGCTGCAAGAAGGACTTGGAAGAGGGTGATGAAAGCATTCTGTTTGTTCGGGTGAAGAATGGGTGTGACGTGGACGTGGGCGTTCTGGAGGTGTCGGTGTTCGCGGGCGTGAAGGAGGTGATTGTGGGTGACGAGTGCTGTGAGAGCGTGAACGAAGTGAAGTTGGTCGGACTGCGCGAGTTGGAGCGAGTGTTGGTGGGCAAGGGGAGTTTCACCAGAGAGAAGAAGGGTTGTGGCAATGACTTGAGTCGCCACTTCTATTTGAAGGACTGTCCGAAGGTGAGAGAGTTGAAGATTGGTTCTGGCTCCTTCTCCGACTATTCGGTGTGTGAGATTGAGAACGTGAACGCGCTGGAGGCGATCGAGATGGGTGACGTGAACGACGCCCAGCCCTCCAACTGCTTCTACCACGCGTCGTTGGAGTTGAAGAGTGATTTCATTCACATCAAGTGATGACTAGACATGCCTTCGCTCAAATCGCTCAAGCTGGGAAAGAGGGTGTTTTCGTATTGTTCTCGTGCTGTGTTTGAGGGTGACTGTGAATCGCGCGGGTGATCGAATAGACTTGGCTGAGCTTGCATCCATTCAATTGGGAGACGGCGCGCTCTCCTTCGTGTATGCGGATAATGATTCCACACTTGTCATGCGAAGTGCTGTTAAGTGCAATGGCTCACGGAATAGACTTGCCCAAACTCGTTACGATCACGACCAGCGAGAACAGTTACGCGTTGGCCTATCCTCGTCACATTGTTCTCGAAGGTGACTAAACGGTTCGAGCGTGATCCGTAGACTTGCAGAATGTGACGAACGTGATGCTTCCTCACGCCTTCCTGTTCTCGAGTGATCGTAAAGCAAAGAGTACGAATTGGGTTCACGGGTTACCGGTAGATGTTGGTTCGCTGTCCATGCTGCTGCACGGTAATTGCTGTATCATCTACTATTCTTGTTTCTTACCCCCAACTCCCCCCACTTTTCACTCCCCTCTCATCATGTCTTCACAAAGAGAACCGCTGCGAAGACTAGAGCATTCTATTTCACAAACCAGGTGTGTTTCGATCGGCAATTCTCACCGGCAGATGCGTCCTGTGATTGTTCTCTTCATGACGCTCTTCCTCGTGAATTCGACCTTCACTTGTCGGACGTCGGGAGTTGTAATTGAAGATTCCATGGTGAATGATGGTTTTTGCGACTGTGAGGATGGGAGCGACGAAACGGATACCCACGTGTGCAACTCGGGTTTCTTCACGTGCCAGACAGAACTCGCAGAGAAGGGGTTCGATTTCGTCCACTCTCATGACGCCTAGGTCGCTTCGAGTCATTCCAAATATGTTGTTTGACGATGGTATCTGCGACTGTTGCGACTGCTCGTTATTCTGGGACGAACACTTGATGTGTAGGGATGAAAAGGAAGAAGTGAGACGAACGTGGAGCAACGTATGTGAAGCCAAGAACACGGAGACGCTGAGGAAGATTGTGCAGGAGTACAAGGAGAAGGAGCAGGCACTCGCGATTGCCCAGAACGCGAAGAACAAGAAAAGAGCGTTCTCAAAGATCAAGTCGCTTCTGCACTCCATGACCAAGGCATTCATTGGAGGACAGTGTGACGAATAGGAAGCAAATGAGATTGTCGACTTCTACCAGACCGTGGGCTCCATAACCCAAGAGCAGCACAAGCGCTACGAAGACATCTACCACTTCAGAGCGATCTACGAAGGCATTCTCAAGCTGGTGAAGAGCAAAGACAAACCGGCTCTCGTTTCGCTCTTCGGAGGCAAGCTCGAGTATCTCCCGCTGGCGCTGGAGTGCTTCTACTCAGAACCGTTCGGTGGGAGTTGGTGACGGCGCTCACGTGCAGGCGAGCAGGAGATGAAGAGAGGAACGGCGAACTTCTACAACAAGATGTACTCCATCGAGTTCTGTCCGTTTCGCACCATCACACAGGTGAGCAACCAGACGGAGACGTGGAGGAAGCGCAACGACTTGTAGTGCGTGAGGTGGAGGGTGATGGGTAGTGTGAAGAACGGGGGGTCGCGCGCGAACGCGGCGAAGGTGGAAGTGAAGAACGATGTGTCGTGGGAGTACACGTTACTCGGCTCGCAGAATGCGTGGATCGAGGAGATTGAGGTTCCGGACAGCTTGAAGGGGTATCTCGCGCGAGGAAAGCATCGCAGTCAGGTGTACCGAGGCGAAGATGTGTGCATTGACGGGAGCAAGCGTACGACGGTGGTGCTGTACGAATGTGGGAAAGAGAACGAGATTGTCCGTTTCCGAGTAGGGGAGGAGGGAAGAAGTGAGGCGTAGGAGAACGGCATGTGCAATTACGAGATGGTGTTCAAAACTCCGTATAGTTGTGACAAGGACGAGGTGGCGGCGTTGCGGAAGGAAGTCGAGGAAGCGATCCACTCCACCTCCATTCCCTTCGATTCTGAGGACGAGCTGATCAAAAGCGTGCTATAGCGTGTTTGTAGCAAACAGATGCCTTCTAATTGTACACACGAGCTCCGAAAATCGTTGTACCGACACGAATGTTCGTACTGCCCATCTTCACAGCCGTCTCCCAATCGCCAGACATACCCATGCTCAGCTCCAGCGAGGGAATCTCGCTGTGCTTCTTCATCAACTCGCTGCGAAGATCCACCAACTTCTACACATCACATCACCACCTCCCTACCCCACCTGGAAATAGGGCTCTGGGGCAGCGTCCAGCTTGCCGACGGTCATGAGTCCCATGAGGTGGAGGTTTGGACAGTTAGTCAAAATGAACTCTGCCAAAGGAATACACTCTTCGGGGAGGCATCCGCTCTTCCTACACCGTCAGCAAAAGCAAAAGCCACTACGTTTCCTCTCCACTCGTGTGGACCTCAACGAAGACGTTCAAGGGATCGGCGCGCTCAGCAAGAACGCAGGCGGAATTAAGTTTCTCAGCCAGTTTGATGCTGTCGACGCTCTCAATGACCCAGAGGTTGGGGATCTTGCGAATGAGCTGGTTGCACTTGCCACTCTGGAGATGGCCAATCAGGTGCCACTTGATGTCCTTGGGAAGGATTTCGGACTTCTCCATCAGCTCCTGGACATAGTTCTCGCCGAAATCGCGATGTCCGTAGTCGTACAGTTCTTGGATGTTCTCAGCGGGCTTCTTCTTGCTCACGGCTACAATACGGGGCTACAGGTCACTCATCCCGGAAGGACAAACAGCAGTTCGGTTCAGTTGGGTAGATATTTCATTGACTCTCTTGGCCAATGCGCAAAACCGGGATACAATCGTTTCAGACATGTCGATTACAGTGCAAATAAAGAATGGGTTTCCACGTTTTCTTTTGGAACATTCCAAAGCGAGTTTTGTCTATTTGCACGCGGGAACTGGAGGTATGGACCCCATTTCTCGTAGGGGTGGATTGGCTGAGGAGACAGAGCACCCATTCCCTTCTCCTTCCAAAGGACGGAGTAGCAAGCTATAGTGATGTGCATTCATTTGGTGAGGGTAAATCCGTTGCTGCTGTCTCCGGGAGAGAGACCCACATCCACTCTCCTCGTTCTGTCCCAGTTCTTGAAGAAGAACAAAACGACTCGGCAGATTCCAACGTGCACCATGTTTTCTCAACTAAGAGATTCATTCCACACTCATTGATTTCATCGAGCAATGCAGAACGATAAGGGACAGTCTGTTGAACTCTACTTGCCTCGCAGATGGTACTCTCGCTTCTGATTCTGTGATGGGTTAGCGATTGGACCAACCGTGTGATCGAGGCTCAGGACCACGCTTCCGTCATGGTGGGCATCGAGTTGGATTTGCGTTATTCGCTAGATCAACGTCGCTCGTCTTGACCCCAAGACCGGTGTTGCTACTGGTGAGGTGGATACCATCTCTCTCGGTGGTTATGTCCGCTCCAAGGTGCTCGCTGTTTCTCCCGATTGATGTGTAGGGTGAGTCCGATATGGCTATGAACAACCTCTGCAAGGATTTGTAAATTGTTTAATACCATTCACTAGTTCGGTGGACGAATCATTCCCGTGTTTGTTGCGAATACGCTTCCTACGTTATATTGAAGGGCTCTGAAGCACACTCCGTGAGTAACGAGGATGGATGAGGTGTCGCCGAAATCGGGTCTGTTTCTTCCATTTCATGCTCTCGAGAATTCGACAGAAACAGGAATGCTGAGCACGATACGCGTTCTTAGAGGGGTTGACAGTCGTCTTTGTTCCTCGCTAAAGTCGTTAAAGGGCTTCGTAAGGTGCGCTTCCACGCTGAAGTCCCCAGTGTACCCATCCGATGCGGATAGGGAGCTGGTGAACGACGAGTACTACGAAGTGATGGAAGACGGCATCCTTAATGAGCTGGAGGAGGCAGTCGCCGAGGACTCACCCGTGCGAACTCGATTTATGCGTAATGGGTAGTACTCGTACAAGCCGATGGATTGGTTGCCAAAGCAGATTCAGGAGAACCCTAAGATTGCGGATCGTCTCCAGGAGTATTACGTTCGGGTTCTCCACCGAATTCATGGGTAGAAACGCTGCGTGAAAGACTTACCGCCAACGAAGCGCATGGAATTCGTACAGCCACGGCAGTTGTGTGATGCGTAGCTCTTCTCGAAGAAGATGAATCTTCCTGAGATCTGGGATACGGACCTGGTAGAATCATTCGCTTTTGCTCATGCCTAGGTGCCTTTGGCGCCCGTTGTTCGTCCGAAGGATATTCCCGCTGACCACGAAGTGGACGTTTGGGTGGGTTGTTTTCGCGTGCGTTTACCGTAGTCCTATAACGATTGGCGTAATGTGGCGCTGACCGGCTCCACTCTTCCTCCAGACGAGTCCAGCGATGCGCAGGCGAAGGCGAACTACAGGGACGACTCGATGATAGATTACCGCAAGGTGAATGGCTTGGATGAGCGTCTTCCAGAAATGGCGCAGAAGATCCTGACTCCGCTGCTGAACAAGATGTCGGAAGGAGACGGAGCGTCTATGAGCGATGATGAGAAGCGTTACCAGTTAATGAAGAAGTTGGTCGAAGATGCTGGAGAAGAAGTCCCGATGAAGTGCGTGTTCGAGAAGCAAGACGAGGTCATGGACGAGGCGAAGGCGAAGCAGGTGGTGCGCGACATCCTGATCAATGTGAAGATGGACAGGAAAGAAACGCCGGCGGCGAACGAGGCGTTGGCGGCTGAGGAGCCAGAAGAGAAGGAGGAAGAAGAGGTGAGCTTTGACGTAGACAACTTCCGTTAGCGTGGATGCATTCAGTAATGAATAGGTCAGTTAATCCAGAACTACCGTATCAACGGCGGGAAGAAGGAGAAGCCGGAGGCGGTCATGACCGTTTCATCCACTGAGTCACGTGATCTGTAGAAACCCTTCGACACTGGCTTCGTGCTGAGTGTGCGTCACGTCGACAAGGTTGTTCTCGCTCGCTGATCTGATGCGTAGAAGAAGGCGAACATGACGCGTCGTCTGTCCTCCGTCCTGACCTGCAACGGTACTGAAACGGGCGGCATTGCGATTGGCTACGCGCGCAGTGAGAAGTCGCCCGACGCGGCGGAGAAGGCGGACGTGGCGTCGATCGACCATCGCATGTTTATCGAGCTGTACGAGGACCGCACGCTGTTCGCGCCGATCCAGGGCAAGTTCAACCAGACGCGTGTGAAGATCCTGCCGGGTGAGTGAGAGGGAGGGTTGTGAGGCGTAGCGTGTCGCGGACACGGTATTAAGGGCAGTGATTTGATGTACGGAATCCTGAGTTCGATGGGCGTGCAGGACGCGATTTGCAAGGTGTACGGCAACACGAATCCGTTTTCGGTGACGCAGGCTACGATGAACGCGTTGTCGAAATGCTGCAGTGTGGAGGAGCTTGCGCTGAGAACGGGTCGGAGATACTTCGATTTGAATACGATTTACAAGAGAAAGAGTGCGATGAGTGATTAGGGTTGTTTTAGAGGCGTGTTTGTTTGAGAGGGGAGTATTGGATTTGTGTGATATGAGCTACTGGATTTGTGTGACGAGCAAACAGAACACTTCAAGTTATAGAACAGTTTCTTCTTCTCGATAAAAGCCCGCTTCGCTCTCGCCCAATCCTTGAACAGTCTCGTG
>ERZ1106948.713-NODE-713-length-12978-cov-23.647992_pt1 | contig 12978 bp, 18 predicted proteins | sample MGYA00403673_ERZ1106948 | MGnify/ENA primary metagenome ERZ1106948 (study PRJEB35170, sample SAMEA104062409) | human gut metagenome | biome: human gut; feature: human-associated habitat; material: faeces | place: Denmark | collected 2012-05-07 ...
CCCTCTTTCATTCAGAGATGAAAGATGGGGTTTGAGGGCGTGTGATGTGTATTTGGAATGGTGAATCGATAGGTGAGAGAGTAGGCTATGGTTTCTTTTGCATGTTTGAGTTCTTGGATTCTGCTTAATTTCACGTGCGTTGTTATTATTGAGGTTTGGTATGGATGAAATCGTTGGCGTTGTCACGAAATGGCTTCGTCTTCTGTTGAGGTTTCATTTCAATGAAAGGGGCCGTGGTTTGTGATAGGCTGGGGAGGTAGAAGTTGGATTTCGTCAGAATGGTGGATAGAGTGAGATGTTGCTTCGTCGTTTTGGAAGACGTTTTTAGTGTTAAAGGATGGGTTTATACAAATCGATTGTACCATGTTGCGCCTATTGGAGGTGGGTACTACGCTCCATCAACTATCCAGTGCTCTAATCACGAAGGAATGATGTAGAGGACAGTCTGAATCAATGGTATAATCAATTCTTTGCTTTTGAGGTTTGCTCGAGCGATATGGCATTGATTACTGGAGATTAGGGAATTCACAATTACACGAACTACAAAACAGAAATGGAAAGCTTACAAAGAACAACACACTTCTGATTACTCAAGTACCCCCCACCGCTTCCTTTCATGCAGAAAACCCCTACAACAATCTAGAAGAGTATATCCCTTCTGTGATCCACTCCATCCTTCGACAAATGAATTCCCCTCGAAAGGAAGAATCAACGTTGATTTGCGTATCAAACGAGAAGGGCATTCTTCTGCCCAAGGAGCTCCCCTCGTTTGACGATTGCCCATCCCTGTCAAAGAAGGCTCGCTTTTCGTCCCACTACTGGAAGCACAATCTATCGAAGATGAAACGGAGAATGAAGGAATCCCGCTTTTCAGTAGGATTATGGAAAACCATTCAGAAGTAGATTCACCCCTCCTCATTGATGCGAACCAAGTACATTGAACTCGCATCTCGGATGAACCATCGAATTCGTGCGGAGAGGGAGAGCGCATCATCTGATTGGTGCGCACTGAGTGTTTGCTTCTCTTTTGGTATTAACGGATAGGATGAAGAGGTTCGATCCGCACAGCATGACTACTCCTTCTATGATGCGCAATTCCAGAAGCGATTTGACCTGCCTTCCCTCGAAACCATTCTTCTTCGCTTCCCCTGCTCGTTTGAGGTATGTAAGGGCGTTCTTGAAGTGACGGACACGCACTACGGCTTTCATGGAATCAAAGGAAGGAAGTGGGTGGGTGAGGTGAACCGACTCTGCTCAGTGCAGAAGGTGGGACCGGACTGTCTTCTCATTTCGACACGAGATCAAGAGTATCGGCTGTTTCACGTGAGGCGCTGCGATTGTGTAGTTCGGTTTCTCAGTGCGCTCGTACCGAAGGAAGTGGAGGAGACCCATTGTGAGGACGTGATACGGAATCAACTGGCTGGATTCTCAGATAAGCCTCTGCTGGACGTGAAGCTACCGATGGCGTTGGGGATGGGAGGAGGCATGACGCATAGACTGGAGAGGCTGAATACCCGATTCGTCCAATCCGCTTCCTTCTACCGCTCCTTGCTGCTGAGTGGAGGTGATTTCGGGATTCAAGTGGGGCAGTGGAAGGAGATGGATGGAAAGCGCTGCTGTCCCGAGATGCGGAGGGATGTGCAGTTCCAGCATGTCTACACGGTGCTGCGGAAGGAGATCCCCTGTTTGGAAAGGAGGGTGAGGTGATGAATAGGCGTGGTTCGGCAGCACCACAGTCTGGTTGTGCACAAGCATGTACCTGTGATGACGATGTCCGTGCAGCACACGATTAGCAACATCCCAGTCTTTGGCAAGGTTCACATGGTTAGTTTCTGGGTGATGGAGGGAGTGAAGAACGAGGGCGTGCGGATTCGCGTGTTTCATAGGGTGGAAGAGCTGCGAGGCGTTGCGCTGTCGGCGGTGGGAATGGAGGAGGGGGATGATGGGTAGTTGCAGTCGTTTGTGAATGGGCATACCGAGGAGGTGTGCCAGCGATGGATTCGGCTGGTGCAGAAGAAGGAGAGAATGAAGATGGAGAAGCCGAGAGAAGAGAGGAGGGAGGTTAGCGCGTTCGTTTGGGTGTGCATCGTGCTGATGGTGGTTGTGGCGTTGTATTTGAGGAAGTGGGGTGTTTGTTGGATGAAGGGTGTGGTATTGAAGGGAGGAGTTTTTGTGATTCGCGAAAGGGAACGTAATTTGTGGTGGGGTGGAATGGTATTCGCGGAAATGGGGTAATGAGTAATGGGGAAACAACAATTGGAATGGAGCTATCAATACACTCCATCTGCTATTGTAGTCCCCTTGCGTTTTCTGCAAACACAACATGACAGCATAGTGTCCCAAATGATTAATGCGCACTAGTTGTGCGATAGTTTATTGTCCACGACTGTAGATTCCTTTAGTCTCATCAGCGTTCACTTTGGCCTTAAACGCTTCTAACTGTTCTTCAGAACAATGCTGCCTACTGTTTACATGATTAGATAACAACTAACACCTCGCCTTCTGGTTCGTTTGCATCTTCCCCTACTCTGTTATCCGTATCTTCATTCCAATCATCATAATACAGCATCGTTATTCTGGCAGCTTCAGCACCCCATCTACCAAGATCATTACTGACATCAGTATCATAAACAAAGTCGCCTGTGTATATCATTGAATACACAGGATCTTTCACATACTTGTTTAAGTGAAAGAGACGAAAAAAGTACATACAGGATCCATTCATACTCTTTGATTGACCCAAACGAACTAAAAGCAAACTAGTGTATTAAGTAGTATTGAAAGACTTACTTAACTTGATGGTTCTTGAGGAACATTCCACTCGTTACATGAAAACCCTTAACAGCACTCTTCAATGCATTGTACTTCTTAACAACATTGCCCACAGTGCTTTTCCCGCTCTCATTAGCGGTATTGTCAATACCAATACTGGTGAACACATAGAGATGATCCATATCCAGTGGCATGAAATGGACATTCGGATTGCTTCTACACTTCTCCTGAAGACGATTACAAGTCTCTTTCGTTGCTATACATGATTCCAGATTATTGAAAGTACCAAAAACCCATTGTTTGGTATCATCTGTTAGAGATGGGACGTAATCATCAGAATAGCGAGTGAAGAAATGAATACCCTTGCTATCAGCACTCCTACTATCAATGAAAAGGCGAGTTTCCTAATGAATAGTACCTGTGATTATTCATACTCTGATCAGTTCATCACATAGTTCATCATTAGGCACTATTCCCTTATAACCTCTTAAACAACACTACAAGAATGAGGACGAATGTTGTCTTCAACAGGAAGTGCATCACTTCTAAACCACTCAATTGCATTGTAGACCTCAAGTCCGTTCATTACACGATTAAAAGAAATAATGGATTTCTGTCTGCCTTTCATTTCTTTTGGGAGTTTCATTCATTTCTATGTAATAATGTGTTCTGTTTTCCTTCCATTGTTTCCATTCCATATGCAGGATTATTGTAGGATACAGCATAAACTCACCGGGATAGGGATTTGGGTAGTTTCCATTAATCTCTCTGTTTTTTGGGTTTTCTCTTCAGTTCGAGAACATATCATCATAGTGTTAGCCTTGAAAGAAACTAGAGACTGTACTCTATTGTTTGATACAAACAGATCCACAGTAAATGGGGAACTCCCCTATCTCAGTTATCAATAGTAATGATGTGCCAAAACCGAAGATAGAGTTCTCCAAATTGTATTGTCCACGATAATCATCCTTCACTGGAATAGAAACGACATTCCAATAGTTGTGTATAACAAAGAGAAATACGACCGAATCGTTGTCACCTCCTTGGGATCGTAACAATCTGTATTTTTATCCACATAGTACGGTATGACACCACCCAACGCCGCTGCCACATAGGTCAGAGAGCTTCCTCTCGTTCCAATGATGATGCTACACTGAGAGAGGGTGATTATGTCCACTAGCGCACTGTATACCCCTATGGACGCTTTCCCTGAGAGGATTTCACCCTTGGAATGAACAGCCTTTCTGGCTTGGGTAATCACAGTAGCATTCACAGAGCGACTAATCACTTGCTTCGCATAGGAGGAATCGGAAGCGACGAAAAAGGTGGGATGCTTCGCGAAATCGATGAAGGTGCAGTTGGCGAAGCGTGGAATATCGCTGGGGAAGATGAAGTTGGCATACTCACGAAAGTCTGAGGCACCGTTGCTCAATCGAATGTGAATGCCGACGCGATAGTCACTCCTCGCCTGTTGCAGCAATTGACGTGACTCCTGAACAATGGAGTCATTAAACTGAAGGTTGTTTTGCAGTAGTGTGGATATCAGCTGAAAACCGAGACTATTCGCACTCCTTGTGGTATCAGTAGAGTTGAAGAAGCCCAAGGAACGAAGCGTGTCAAATACCCACTGTTCACCAACATATCGCTCAGCGAGAGGCATTCTCGTGGCGATGACAATTGTGCTGCATGCAGGGTTCATTGTGAGTCCGTAACACACCGATGTGTCATTTGCATCTACATGAATGAGATGACCTACATGTAACAGTGTTTCGGTTTCACTACTTCTCTTTCGTATCCGGTGCCCCTTCATGTTCACCACGGAGAAGAAGTCATCAAATGCATAATCCTCCTCGACTATACATGAGCCATCAATTCATGAGCATACAGAATAAGGGGGCGTTGAGTACGATGGCAACAATCATACTGGATACGACACCGAGGATACTGTTGCAGAGCCCGCCAGGCTTTTGTCGGTATACCACTTTCCTTGTTCCATTATCGGTATCACCACGCATGGTTTCAAAGGAGCGGTAATCAGTTTGCGTTCTGCAAGAGAGCACCTGTGACTCTGCCTTCAACGGGAAGAATGGCTTTTCAAGCCATACGAATACAGTGATGACGGCGAAGAGAAGGCACTTCTTAATCGTCATAGTACGAAAAGACTGTTTCAAGAACAAATACAACAATTGGAGGATGATTGTGTTCCTCTATTGCATCTCACTTCTCCTCTCTTCACTGGAATGACGTGTTTCAGACTGGTTTTCGACAGCTCTCCAGCGATTGCACTAAAACCACTTCCTTGCGTTGTGAGAAGGGCGTCACAGTCCGCAAGGACAAATAGATCCAATAGTGCACCATTCACCTTCTCCTCTGTCACTCGATTCCCCGTCGTTCGTCCTCTTGTGTGCTTGGAAGCCGTCACGATAAGATAATCCGGACTGAGATTATGATGGAGAAAGGCGATCGCTCTGTCGGAATCGCTTGACAGATAGATGGACACGTCCTTCGTGATGTTGGTGAGTACGACTCGTATGCCTTCAATTCGACTCGGTATTGTCTCCAGTGCCTCCTGATCGATCATGGACACACGCTCACAGTCATTTGCCAGCAAACCACCCGTTCGGATATGAACACCAATAGAAACACGTCGCTGATGAACAACACTTCTCATTCTCCTGATCTCTTCTCTCACCTCCGCTTTGGGACGAAGAAGGAGCTGGTAGATCGTGCGTTTGTAGTCACTCCATGTCTGATCCCTCCTCATGACTCCGTTCTCTATCAGCACTTCCCTGTTGTGGTCATTGTAAACGAACTGTGAAGGGAGTCGAGCGTCTTGCAATGTGGAGTCTTCACGTAGTCCTTCAGCAATGCTCACCGTGTTGTTTGTGACATTGAAGCAAGAGAATGGACCCCTGCATAGGCGAGGAGGCATAGCTATGATGACAATCGATTCTTCAACCCACCTCCCATGTACTCTCTATCCTTAAAACAGGAGTCTGTAGCGTTGAAAATGGTAGCAGGTGTTTTGACTACGCATTGCAGACAGTAAAGAAGACTACAATAGAGCCGCTTCTTTGTGATTAAAGCGTAGGTTACCGCCATGCTTGTTGAGATGTATTTGTGACCAAGTCCACCTCCAATGGCATTCACAACAATCATGGATTGGGAGGTGTTACCGGTGATTTGGAGTGCCTGAGAGCATATCATGTCATCATCTACAGATCATAGTCTTCCCGCATAAGGACAGTCTCCATCATAAGATTGACTTGTTTGCTCCATATAGAAGACAACAAGGGGATGGTGCTGAATGCCTTTCCACTTGGTTTGGATTGCTGAGAGTAGTGCAAATAGAACGGCAAAGAAATGCAACCGTTTCATAACTCCAAATGGGATACTAGGATAATGAACACTCAGTATTCTATCATGACTACCATCTTCGTGATTCTCCTTCTCTTGCTTGTTGATCTTATCGCTCTTATTGGTGGTTTCCCTTATTCATTCAAGGCAGACAATGAAATAGTGGTGCTCTTCAGTCCCAACACGAATAATCAGAGTGGCATTAGGGAGAGAGCAGATGCAAAACCAGATGCAATACAAAGAGTGAACACATCGAATGTGGATGGGCTTCGACGAAGATCTCCCACTCCAGTTTCGCTTCGTGAGTTGAAGGAGAAACTCGTAGAATACCGAGAACCCCTACCATCGTTCAAGATGCTTCCTCGAAAAGCGTTCGATGGCATCGCCTTCCCAACGGAAGCCCATATCCCTGTTCTGATGGAGGCGTTCACCTATTGTCAAGAGGATGACTTGTTGTTCAATTCAGTGATCAACCTCTTCTATCTCGGGGAGAATAGCAAGTATCGGAAGGCCTATCGCTTCTCCAAGTGCACAGCGCAGTTGGATGGGGTAGTTGCTAACGACACGATGGTGGATGATCCAATGTCTCGTGTGATTGTCAGTGCGTTTCGCTTCCCTGGAATGTGCTCTTCGCAGAACAGGGAGATTGCCATCACCTGCGATACCATCAACAACACCTACCGAATCACGCCCGTGCACATCCATTACGAGAATACGACGAGATACTATCTCTCTGTCTGTACGTCCATCGCAAATGTGAGTCCGTTGCTTGTGAGAGCGTGGATCTACTACTACTTTGCAAATGGCGTGGAGCACTTCACCTTCTATCTGAACGAACAACAGGAGTTCTGGAAGAAAGTGCTTCGTGATTTCCAGCAAACGGGGTTGGTGGACTTGTTGGACTTCGAGTACAAGTACCACATTTCGCACCGAGACCAAGAGGCAGCGCTGGAGTCTTGCAACCTGCGGTATCGGAACACAAGCAAGTTCGTGATCTACAACGACATCGATGAGTTCTTTGTCCCTATGAATCCGAAGTGGAGAATCGTCGATGTCGTTCATCTCTATGACACGCTCTATCCAAAGGCGGATGCATTCCGAGTAAACGATTTGAGTCTTCTTGATTGCCTAGGTGTTCCACAGCTTCCACGGCTGTGGAGATCTCAGTAAACGAGGGTTCGAGACGTACGACATCATGAAGATATGTGACAAGCGACTGAAGGAAGTTCTTCCGAGACTGCGGATGAAGAGTATAGCGAATCCACTGCGCTCTCCCATCATTCAACAGCACTACACCGATCACGGAGTGAACACGCCTGTTGACTTCGAGAAGGACATGGTCCTGATTCACTTCAAGAGGAACAAGGACCTGAGGGAGTACAATCTGACGACAGATACTGCTCCTTTTGTGATTAACGATGTGGTTCACTCGTTTCTCAAGGATAGGGAGGCACAACGATCCAATGATATGCTTAGATGAGTTAATCACTCGTATGGAACAACTCATTTGAAGTACGACTTGTTTTCTATTACAAATGACAATGATAGTTGCTTGGATTAGGATATGTCTGTGTCTAATGGGTTTTATTACTCTTCCCACACAGAGAAACGGTACAGTGCTAAATCCATAGAAGGGCAGGTGCAACAAACACGATTGCATTATGTAATTTCCCCTGACCAACTGCACTAGGAAAAGCGAAGACAATCGGAAACCAATTGCTTCTGGGTGTACGGTTGTCCACTTGCTTCACTGAATGTAGTCATATCGTATTCCAAGGGAGCATTTGGGATAACAGTGTTATTCTTGTTCTTATCGCTCCAAAAATGAGGGAAGTAGTTCGTTCTCGTTGAACAACTAAGAGAAATGTTGTGATTCATTATAAGTACTGACAGAACACCTTGTTCCGGCAGATGTTGTTTCCTGCCCACGCCTTTCAGAGTCATACAACGCCTTGTGAATGCACACTGAACCCAGCGAACCATTATTCCTACAGACAGCATTAGAATAGTCGAATAGCATAAACCCTCCCCTTCCCGACGTTGTATTCCTATTGATTGGTTTTGATAAATGATAATGAACGAGGAAGCTGTATGAGTCATCATGGAAATTGCGATTGAGCTTCGCCGGGTCATATGGAATATAGATCCCCTCCTTTCTCACAGCATCCACTGCGCCATTGCACCATGATCTGTAGAGATTACCGGCATCATTCCACATCACTATGCCTTTCCATTGGTAGAAAGCATCTGCAATCACAATAGGCTTCCATGCATACCCGCCGTTATTCATCGCTTTGGTAATATGCATCCAATCCGGTAGATTACTCCAGTTCACTGTCCTGAAGTAGATTGGAGCACTCACATTCTTGGAGTCGTGAAAACCCTTCACCACTTTGAAGATGTAACTCAGCCAACACCTTTCTTGGTCGGTAATACCAAAGTCGACGAATAGAACTGGTGAAAACGGAAAGGCATATACAAAGGAGAGGATACAACGTAACGCAGTGACCACATGGTTCGATGATGCTCCAGCCATGAGAAGGATATCACTCTTGTCACTCTCTGGGTTGTATGGTGCTATGTTTCCTGTCCCAACATAATCGTATCCCTTTCCAAAAGAGATATTGTAGGATGTGTATCTGAGCTCGATGTTCTGGTACAACAAGTTGAAGGGGACTATGTATTCACTGTCCTTGTAGTCATACTCTACCAGAAAGAGGTTTCATTCGGTCATACGATTGATCCTGAACTCTCCGAAGTCTGGCAATCCAAAAGGCTCCTGTATTGATCCCACTAGTAATGAAGCGGATAGAACAAGACTCACGTGTTTGGAGGCATAACTGGATGATAATCAACGCTTCCTCCCTCGCTAGAGGGCCACGGAGTGGGGAGAATAGATGTGCGATGCATATGCACATAATCGGGACCACATAAAGGAGCATACTATAGTCTGTAGCAGTTATGAAATACTACCACAACGAAAATAGGAGTTTCATATGCTAATTGTATTACTATGTCCACTATACTGCATTGTTTGTGATTATCACGGGAAACGAGTCACTGTTCCAAACCCAATCTGTTTGCACTGCGATTATGGAAGTGTCCTTTTATACATAAGGAGAACGAGGTATCATTGTTGATCGTCTCTCATTAATGATAATACCAAACACATCAAATTGCATACAGCTTGAGTACACTCTCTTTTCTCTTTAATCCGAATTGTATTGCACACTGCACTTTCGTTGTATTACAAGGAACACATTTGATATCATGACTGTGGATAACATGAGCCGGGAACCCGCTCTTGTAGCTCTCTTTGGGTTGGCAATTCGTCTCAAAACTGAAAACCGGATTTGTCATATCCTCCCTCCTTATCCTCTGTGGAACCATTTCATTGGAAAAGAATATGGACTCTTTAGGAGGGTAAAGAAACAGGCTCACTTCCCTCCTAAAACAGTTCACACCACCAAAGAAACAAAGGTTACAGTATCGCCATCTCTTGCTAAACGAGCATTGGACAGGAGGAATAACCAATGTCCTGTTGAGTGCATTTGCTACCTCAGCATATTGAATCAGATTAGTTGACGTGAGACCTAGTACTCATTGCGTTGCACACAATCCTACGTGAATGTAGCTCTTCCACAGTCATGTACTTCTGTTCACCACTATACTCTCCGTTGATATCACATGAATACAGCTTCATTTCTTTGAACCGCAGTTCTTTTGCAAAACGTCCACGAATGAAGTTATTGTGGAAAATGAAATCGGAATTGTCTATATGTAATGCAATGCCACACAGTATTGCCTTTCCGGTCCCAGTAGTATTGGTACTTACGGAAGAAATCAGAGCCACTGGGGAATGCCTGAGGCGGCAGAAGGAGGAATGATGCATTCAACACATTTGTTGCCTCATTTACTGCGGTTTGATCGTCATAATCATGTTGTTGTATCAGTTCTTTTGCATATTCCATGAGTCTAATGGTCCTGTTATTCGATACTATGAAGAAGAAGCCAGTACATATCATTTGTAAATCTCTTTGACTGATAATATCATAACCCTTATAACTAAGCAACAGAGAAAAGGGGTCTTTTAGCATTATCACATCCGAATCCACATACAGCACTTTGTATCCATATTTGAGAACAGTGAGGATGAGCTGGATCTTCCATCCGACTTTTCTCTTGAACATCTTGGATGCTTGATTTGCGAAAGAGAAGTCGAGGTCGTTCCCAATCGATGCAAGAAACACGGGATAGTGTTGTGCCAGCAATATCTATCCCTTACTCTCTTCCATTCGTCATACACGATAGGATTGCTCCTCCAGACAAAACACAATGAGATTCTTGTATTGAGAGAGTTCTCCCACTCTGTAGCTGTTTATAAACATGTCCAGGTAACCGTAATCCACCATCATGAGCAGAATCGTTCCATCGACTGCCTTTTGAGATAGACACTCTTGCAGTGACATGTCTCTCATCCTCCCATATATGATGTTGTGCTTTATGGCTGAAGCACTTATTTTTTTGTATAGAATGAGAGAGATGGAACAATACAGAGCAACTATCACAAATGTAAGGAAGCGCATGGGCATAATTATGTAGGGCAAATCTACCTATTATGCAATAACCACGTTTGGAACGAAGAATTGGGACAGAGGGGATTATGATACCTTTGTATTGGGGTATTATTGGACTGGCTAGTTTTCAATTTGCAGAGATTTCAACAGTCCCATTCGGGAAACACTATAACCCGTTTATTTCATTATCGTATTCCTAATCTGTAATAATACATGTCGCAACGACACGAGGCGAAGTGTTCAACAACAGCATCATATAGGGAGAACTCACAATATGAGGGAGTTACGGATGGTGCATTATATAGGACACCAACACAGACCGATGTCCGATCTCCACTCATCGAGTGCGCCCCTGTCTGTTGTTCTTGTTGAATATTACACATCGTGTCGTTGTCGTATGTATGGGTGTATCGGAGAAACACAGATAGTGAAATGGGCGGGTTATACTATATCCCGAGGAAACGGAAAAACCGTCATATAATAGCGTCTGACAGCATAGAATAGACAACAAAAGATCATTGTTGGGAGCAACAAACATGACAATAATAGACTACATTTCGGTTTATCATTTAGGGTATTCTGGGACTGTTAGAAACTCCATAGACTCCATTACTCAGCAAGGCGGAATTGGTATGGTAAGAGAATCTGACAACGATGGTATTCCAACAAACACATTACACTGTGTAGTACGTGCTTGACAGAGAGATGGTACTGAGGTTCTTTGTCACCAATAGACCGGAATTGTAGTTGAAATCGGAAGCACTAATCCTCCCTCTCTTATTTCCAGCACCAATTGTGCCCTGATGAAACGACCTGAGATTCGACAAATCCACAACAATCATGTGACGCAAATGGCAGAACACCAGAATTTCGCTATCTACCCAGTCACGGCCTACTACCACTTCATGTAGGTCCTCAAAAGGGAAAGAACGACGGAACACAAACAGATCAATAGCTTTTGGACTCCTTAGCCTGTTCTTTGTGAAATGAGTGGAAGCGACATAACGAGGCACAGAAGAGAAGTCCAGTTCGGGCATATCTCGTATGTTGTATACGTTGGAAGCGAGCAAGTACTAGGAATGAAAGGGAAGAAGCGATTCCACATTTGATCCATTGAACTGGGAGTGCAATCGATGGGACACTTCAAATATGAAGGGATTGATAAGGATGTCTGAGTTGATAAAGATGATCTGTCTCGATGGGAAGGAGTCGCGAGCGGCAATAAGCAGCCACTTCAGAATGGGGAGTCCATACTTGTTGCGCTTTGTGACAGGTAACACAAAAGAGCCCAATTGCTTTGCGTACTTGATAATACAGGGAGAATCAGAGAAGACAACAGAGTGGATGTGATACACGTTCTTGTATAGTTGCAATAGCATGAGTGTATTGTTGAACTTCTTTGATATGGACTAGCGATGAGGAATGAAGCGAGGGATCACGTTTCCATCTTCAGTCAATACAACTGTGAAGGCATCTGGAGGAAGTGTGTTTGAAAGGGACAGTGAATAGGAGAGACAGGGATTAGTCCTTTTCATCACCTTATTCCATTCTGAAGGCAGGAGATAGTCCTCATTGCAGTAGCTACATGGAATATGTAACAGTTGTGCTTACACTTTGGCAATCCTGTCATGCGGTAGGGATACACTCTCCTTCAAAGAGGGTAATGCCTTCTTCACGCGTGTGTTTGAATGACGAATCGACAATGCTAATGGATGGAAGAACGAAGAGGAGAGACATCCACTAACACGAAAGGAGACAATGACTTGGGAGGCAAACAAAAGGAAGGGGAGGAGGAGAAATAGCATTTTGAATGCACTAAGAAAAGAGTACCCACAACTGGTTAAGTGGATTAGTATATTCGTGATTATGTCAGGAACAGATTGTTGCATGATGGAAGTGTAGTATCGAACAGTGAATCACCTCTCGATAATCAGCCTGATACTGTTCATTTGAAGCAGTGAGTTCCGTTTCATACCAATTCAAACACGGGAAATAGAGAACAACTTGAAGACAGAATCACTCACATTCCTCCCATACTCCATCGCACATGACTCGAATGAACGATCACATCCAACACACTTCACAACATGATGATGACCCACATGAGCGGGGAAGGAACTGCGATAATCACTTTTCGGCACACACCTCTTCTCGAAACTCACAATCGCATTCAATCTGTCCTCGCTCCTCAATCGCTCTGGAACATGATCATTCAAGAAGAAGATCGATTCCTTCACTGGATTGTTGAACGATGGAATGATGTCCTTGAAAC
>ERZ1106948.714-NODE-714-length-12965-cov-3.000930_pt1 | contig 12965 bp, 10 predicted proteins | sample MGYA00403673_ERZ1106948 | MGnify/ENA primary metagenome ERZ1106948 (study PRJEB35170, sample SAMEA104062409) | human gut metagenome | biome: human gut; feature: human-associated habitat; material: faeces | place: Denmark | collected 2012-05-07 ...
CTGCGAGGTGCTGGGCGAGATCCCCGCGCAGCTGGACTTCTTCGATGCGATGCCGGAGTACGACGTGAGCCTGTACACCAACAAGAAGCAGAAGACCACCCCTGAGTCCGCAAAGGAGGCGCTGGAAGCCCTGCTGCCCGTGCTGAGCGACGAGGCACTGGACTTTGCGGACCGCGACAGCGTGTTCAACGCCTGCAAGGCCAAGGCTGAGGAGCTGGGCAAGAAGAACGGCTGGCTGCTGTACCCGCTGGGCATCGCCCTGTCCGGCAAGCAGCGTACCCCCGGCGGCGGCACCGACCTTGCCTGCATGATGGGCCGCGAAAAGACCCTGCAGCGCGTGCAGGATGCCATTGCAAAGCTGAACGGTTAAGTTTTACAAAATACCCCCAAAGCCCTGCGGCAAAATGACGGCCGCAGGGCTTTTTTGCGTCTTTGGGGCGGTTCTATGCACCGCGCCAAAAACTGCCGCTGCCCCGCGTTACAGTATATGCAGACAGTGCGGGGAACAGAACAAAAATCCCCGCCGGAAAGCGGGGGATTTTTATGACAGAGCGGATGGGTGTTTTATCTTCGGACGGGCGGTGCTTGCAGCCTTCGCCCTTGGCGGCACGGGCGATGCTGCGCCCGGCGGCGCGGCGGCTGGCAGCGGTAGGCATCGGCTTTGCAGGCGGCTGGGCGGTGCTGTACGGGGCGCTGATGCCCTTTGGGCTGGGGTTGACCCTTGGGCTGGCAGAGGATTGCTTTGCCCCTTGCGCGGCAGGGGCGGCGCTGGGACTGCTGCTCCATGGGCTGGGGGCGCTTTCACTGCGCAGCCTGTGTCAGCTGTGTGCGCTGGGCGCTGCCGTGGCAGCACGCTGGCTGCTGCCGCAAAGGTTTGTACCCGCCGCGCTGGCGGGCTGCGGCACCCTGACCGGCATGGCGCTGTGCTTTGCGCTGGGCAGCAGCGGGGCAGACCTTTTACTGTACAGCGCGGCAGACGCCCTGCTTGCGGCGGGCATCGGCTTTGGGCTGCGTAGATTCGCCCCGGAGCGCCCGGGCATGGGCACGCTGCTGGTGGGCGCAGCCGTGGCGGCGGCGCTGGGCAGTGTGCGGTGGGGGTGGTTTTCGCCCGGGGTGCTGGCGTGTGCCGCCGCAGAGCTGGTGCTGTGCTGCCGGGCGCAGAAGCTTGCCGCCCTGAGCGGCAGCGCGGTGCTGGGTGCAGCCCTTTGCGCCGCAGACCCTGCCCTTGCCCCGGCGGCAGCGGGGCTTGGCTGTGCCACGGCAGCGGCGGCGGTGCTGGCACCCGGACGGCGGGTGGAGACCCTTGCCGCCTACGCGGGCGGGTGCGTATCCGGGGTACTCTGCGTGCAGCCGCCCGGAAATGCCTTTGGGCTGCTGTTCAGCGCCTGCGGCGGCATGGCGGTGGTCTGCCTGCTGCCCGGCGGCTGGCTGGCTCTGGTGGCGGAACCCTCACAGAGCGGGGAAAACGCCCCCGCGCCCGCCCGCAGTGCGGCGGCGTCCACCCGGCTGGAAGCCGTGGCGCAGAGCCTTGCCTCACTGGCAGAAACGGTGAACGCGGTCTACGAGGGCTTGCCCCGGCGGCGGGAAGGTTTCCGCTGGGTCATAGACAATGTACATGATACTCTTTGTTTTAACTGCGGGCGGCGGGAGACCTGCTGGAAGCAGGAATACACCGCCACCATGGCGGGCATGGAAGCGCTGCGCCCGCTGCTGGAACAGAACGGCAGTGTGGAAGCGGCGCAGTTGCCCGGGCAATTGTCCCGCTGCATCCACCCGGCGGCGCTGTGCGCGGCGGCGGGGCGCAGCTTTGCGCTGTACCGCAGCCGCAAGGAAGCGCGCATCCATTCCGAGGCCATGCGCACCGCCCTGACCGAGCAGTACAGCGCCGTAGCCGAGGCACTTGGGGTGCTCAGCGAGCAGCTGGGACGCCCCGGCGACCCGGAACCCTATAAATCCAGCCGGGTGGCGGAGTTCTTCACCGGGCTGGGTGCGCCGCCGCAGGAGTGCGCCGTTACGCTGGACGACCTTGGGCGCACCCATGCCGCCGTCACCCTGCCGCGCACCCGGTTCACCCCGCAGGAGCTGGCAGCGCTGGCGGGGGAGGTGGGGCATATCTGCCGCCGCACGCTGGAAGTGCCGCAGGTGCTCTCCTGCAAGGGCATGACCACCCTGCTGTTCAGCGAAAGACCGGCGCTGCGGGCGGTGTTCGGGGCGGCAAGCGCAGCCGCAAGGGGCGAGGTTTCCGGCGATGCAGTGCAGCAATTTTGCAGCCCTACGGCGGCGCAGATGATCTTATGTGACGGTATGGGCACCGGACGCCCGGCGGCGGTGGACGGCAATCTGGCGGCAGAGCTGACCGCCCGGCTGCTCAAGGCGGGCTTTACCGCCGAGCTGGCGGCGCGGCTGGTGAACGTGGCGCTGGCCCTGAAAAGCGAGGACGAGAGCGGCGCCACGCTGGACCTCATCAGCGTGGACTTATACACCGGCACGGCGCGGCTGTTCAAGGCCGGTGCCGCCCCGGGGTTTCTGGTGCACGGCGGGCGGGTGCGGGCTGTGGGCGAAGCCACCCTGCCCATGGGGGTGCTGGGCGGGGTGAACGGGCAGAGCCGGGTGGTGCACCTGACCGCCGGGGACTATGCGGTGCTGGTATCGGACGGCTTATTGGTGGACGGCGCGGGCTGGGTGGCAAAGCAGGTGGAGCTTTCGGCGGCGGCAGGAGACGCGCCGGAAAAGCTTGCCGAGACGCTGGTGGAGACTGCCCGCATCCGCGCACAAAAGACCGGCCGCCCAGATGATATCACCGCCGCCGTGCTCCGGCTGGAAAAGAGCGGGTAACGGCAGCAGAGTTTCCGTTGCAATTTACGGGAAGGAGGGGTATACTGGAAGCATATTTTTCAGCCCGGCAGCGCCGGGCGCAGGAGGCGGCTTATGCTTACCATCAACGTTGCACCCGACGGCAGCGGACAGTTTACCACCATTTCCGAGGCGGTGCTGGCGGTGCCCTACGACTGCCCTGCGGTCATCCGCATCGCGCCGGGTATTTACCGGGAAAAGCTGGTTTGTGAGAAGAAGGATATCACCCTTGCGGGCGCGGGCATGGATGCCACCCGGCTGGTATGGAACGACGGCGGCAAGCTGCCGCACCCGGACGGACGGCCCACCCACACTTTCCGCAGCTACACCGCCTTTTTCAGCGGCGAAAAGCTGTGGGTGGAGGATATGACCATCGAGAACGATGCAGGCCCCGGCGCAAAGGCGGGACAGGCCATCGCAGCCTATGTGGACAGCGCCCGGGCGGCGTTCAGCCGCGTGCGGCTGCTGGGCAATCAGGATACGTTGTTCTGCGCCCCTCTGCCGGAGAAGGAGCGGGAGAAGGACGGATTCCTTGGCCCGCGGGTGCTGGCACCCCGCCGGGCAAGCGCGCAGTATTACCACAAATGTGAAATTGCCGGGGACATTGATTTTATCTTTGGCGGTGCGGACACTCTGTTTGAGCACTGCACCCTGCGCACGGTGGACAACGGCCTTGCGCACAGCTGGGTCACCGCGCCCTCCGGTGCGGCAGATGGGCTGGGCTTTGTGTTCTGGGACTGCGATTTTGTCTCGGACTGCCCGGCGGGCAGCGTGTATCTGGGCAGACCGTGGCGTCCTACCGGCAAAACGGCGGTGCTGGACTGCCGCCTTGGGGCGCACATTGCGCCGGAGGGCTTTGCCGGCTGGAACGACCGCACCGACACGGCGCTGGCCGGCTTTGCCGAGGCAGGCAGCACCGGTGCGGGCGCAGGGGAACGTCCCGGCTGGGTGCAGGCACTTTCGGCTGCCGAAGCCGCTGCGCTGCTGCGCGCTGCCCGGCAGAAGTGTCGCATGGAGACTACGGAAAGGATAACGGAATGAAAAAATTACCCAATGCAGTAAAATGGCTCATCATTCTGGTGGTGCTGGGCGCCATGGGCGCCATGATGTGGGCGGTGAACGACCGCGCCTCCCGGGTGGAGATGCCCGCCCCGGACAACACCTTTGGCATCTACCATACGGCAGAGAGCGGAACATAATAAAAGCACCGGCAGTTTCCCGATTGGAAGATCTGGAAAACTGCCGGTGCTTTTTCTGTATCACAGGGGGTGCTCACTTGCCCTCAAAATCGTCCACATAGGGCAGATCGCTCATGACGAACCAGAAGGTGGTGCCCTTGCCTACGGTGCTTTGTACGCCGAAGCGGAAGCTGTGCTGCTGGAAGATGGCCTTGGTGATGGAAAGCCCCAGACCGGTGCCTTGCTTGCCTGCATCCGAGCGGGAGCGGTAGTACCGGTCAAAGATATAGGGCAGGTCGGCGGCGGCAATGCCGGGGCCGTGGTCCTCCACCTCTACCCGCACGCCCTCAGAGCAGCGGAAGGCACGCAGGATAAAAATGCCGTCCTTGCCGATGTGGTGCATGGCGTTGCCCAGCAGATTGTGCAGCGCCCGCTGCATCATGTCCGGGTCGGCATAGACTGGCAGCTCCTCTTCCGGCAGCTCCAGCTGCAATTGCCAGCCGTTCTGGGCGCAGACTGCATCGTAGCGCTCGCTTACCTCGTCGCACAGCTGCCCCATGTCAAAGTGCACCCGCTCGCACTTATAGGTGCCGCTGGTCACCTTGCTCAGTTCCATAACGCTGGACACCAGCGCGGTCAGGCGGTCGGCCTCGTCCACGATGATGTTCATCTGCTCGTCCCGGTGGGCCTTGTCGTCGCCGGTCAGGTCACGCACTGTCTCGGCATAGCCCTTGATGAGGGTCAGCGGGGTGCGCAGGTCGTGGGAGACGTTGGCCAGCAGGTCGCGCTGCATCTGCACCGCGTGCTGCACCTCCTCAGCCATGTGGTTAAAGTCCCGGGCAAGGTCGCCCAGCTCGTCGTTGCGGCGGTTGTCCACCTGCACGGCGTAGTTGCCCAGCGCCATCTGCCGTGCGGCGCTGGAAAGCTGGCGCAGCGGCTTTGTGAACCACTCGCTGAACAGCCACGCCGCCGACATGGCAAAGCAGAAAATCAGCGCCGCCGCCAGCGGCAGCAGGGTGCTGAGCACCTTGCTGGCCTCGGCAACGTGCACAAGGCTGGTGGTCACCAGCACGGTGTAGCTGCCGTCCGCCGTGGTGCGCCCTACCAACAGCTGCGCCGAGCCGGAGAGCCGGGGCGGGTTGAGCGTCTGCACAAAGCTGCCCACGCTGCGGCACTTGCGGCGCATGGCAAGGGCAGTGGCAATGATCTTATCGTTGTTGGCAGAATCCGAAAGATAGGTGCCGTGCAGGTTGCAGAAGGACTGGTTCTCGATCTTATAAATGGTGTGCAGGGTAGTGTCCGAGATATCCACGCAGAAGCTGTTCAAGGTGCCCTTGGTGTACAGTTCCAGCGTGAGTTTATCAAAAAAATCGCTGTTGACCGACAGCTGCCCGAAGGACCAGCTGGACAGCACCTTGCCCTCGGCAATAGCATCGTCCAGCCGCTCCACGATGCTGTCAGCCTGATTGGTGAGCTGGGTCTCGATGTGCTTGGTGTACAAAGGCTCCAGCAGCTGGGTGGACAGCAGCCAGAACAGCCCCAGCAGAAACAGGCAGATGAAGCACAAAAACCACATCAGCTGCCCGCGGATGCCAAGGGTATGCCGTGCTTTGGTGGTTTGCCGCATGCTCCGCACGCTCCTTCAGTCAACGGGCGGCATCGGGGTCGAACTTATAGCCGATGCCCCATACCGTAGCAATGTAGCTGCGGCATTTGCCCAGATGGCCGCGCAGCATCTTTACATGGGTGTCCACGGTGCGGTCCTCGCCGAAGTAGTCGTAGTTCCACACCTTCTGCAAAATCTTTTCCCGGCTCAGGGCAATGCCCTTATTGGAGGCCAGAAATACCAGCAGGTCAAACTCCTTGGGGGTCAGGGCCACCTCCTCGCCGGATACGCGCACGGTATGGCTGGCAGTGTCGATGGTCAGCTCGCCAAAGGTCATGGTGTCGGCGGCCTCGGTGGGGCGGGGCATGGTGCGGTTCAGCACCGCGCGCACCCGCGCCACAAGCTCCCGGGGGGAGAAGGGCTTTACCACATAGTCGTCTGCGCCGCTTTCCAGCCCGGCCAGCTTGTCGTATTCCTCGCCCCGGGCGGTCAGGATGATGACCGGGGTGTTGATGTGGCGGTTGCGCATCTCGCGCAGGCAGGTCATACCGTCCATAAAGGGCATCATCAGGTCCAGGATCACCAGGTCGAACCCGCCGCCGGACAGCAGCGACAGGGCGGCAGAGCCGTCACCGGCTTCTTCACAGGCGTAGCCGGCATACTGTAAATTTTCACGGAGAAGCTCCCGGATACGGGGCTCATCATCAACGATCAGGATCTTTGCCATAAAACAGGACTCCTCCTATCATAGTTCAGTATACGACTTTATTTTAATGCAAGAATTGGAAAAAGCTGTGAATTTTAAGTGAATGGTTTGGAAAAACAAAACCGTCTGCACCCAGTATACCACACCGGGCGCCGAAGCGGCAATCTTTTTACAGGAAGGCACGGAAAAATACGCTGGGGAAACTTGACAAGAAAACAGGGCTTTTTATAAAATAAGGTCGTAATAAGGTCGTAGAGAGCGGAGAAAAAGGAGAAGTTCTCATGAGCATCCCCAAGATCATCCATTACTGCTGGTTCGGCGGTGGGACTATCAGCCCGGAGAACCGGAAATGTATGGAAAGCTGGGAGAAATACTGCCCGGATTACAAGATCATCGAATGGAACGAGCAGAATTTTGATATCAGCAAAAACCGCTATGTGCAGCAGGCCTACGAGGCAAAAAAATATGCCTTTGTATCGGACTATGCGCGGCTGGCGGTGGTGTACGAGCACGGCGGCATTTATCTGGACACGGATGTGGAGCTGGTGCGCCCGCTGGACGAGCTGCTGGAGCTGCCCGGGTTTATGGGTTTTCAGACCAATAACGAGGTAGCCACCGGGCTGGGGTTCGGGGCACGCAAGGGCAACCCGGTGGTGCAGGCGCTGCTGCGGGATTACGATGCACTGGATTTTTTAAAGGCGGACGGCAGCGCGGACCTGACGCCCTGCCCGGAGCGGAACACAAGGGTGCTGCAGGCACTGGGCGTGCGCAAGGACGGAACAAGGCAGAGCATCGCGGAAATGGAGATCTTTCCGGCAGAGTATTTCTGCCCGATGGATCTTTACAACCGGAAGCTTCGGGTAACGCCCAAGACCTACTCCATCCACCGCTATGCCGAAAGCTGGAAGCCGAAGCCCAGCGCGGTCAGCCGCATTTTGCAGCGGCTGCTGAAGAAGCACTATTATACATGGTACTGCCCTCTGCGCGGCCGGATCGAGAGACGGCTGAGAAAGAGGACCTGAAAACCGGAGCTGCCGCACGATGCTGTGCAGCAGTTCTTTTTGTCCCCGCTTGCCCTTTTTGCGCAGGAATGCTATACTTTAGCGATAAAGGACAGTGCGCTGTCCGCAGGTTTTTCAGAGATAAGGATAAGCGTTTATGCGAATCGGACTGATCGAATTTTTGCTCATACTGGCCATTGCGTCCCTCACGGTAGGGCCGCGGGTGGCCTTGTTCGTGGACCGGTGGATGCGGCGCGCCAACCGCGCCAACGCCATGGCGGCGCGCCGCCGGGCAGAGTATGCCGCCCAGATGGCCGCGGAACGGGACGCCATGCTCAAGCGGTTCCGCACCGCCAGCACCGTGTTCGGGGTGGGCATCCTGCTGGTGCTGGTGTATGCGCTGGGCTTCCGCCCCATCGCAACACCGCCGCAGGCCTATAAAGCCCCCGACCTCCGGCAGGAGACGGGCGCGATGCAGACGGCAGTTTCCACCGACCGCAAGACCCGGCTGGAGCTGGGGGAGTATCAGGGCGTGGACTGCATCCGCGCCAAGGACGGCCTTTTGTATGCCGCTGCGTGGAACGGTGCTGCATTGAAAAAGCGCACCAGCGACCTTGTGCGCACCGATGGCGGGCACGCTGCCGCCATCCTGAGCGTGGAGGGCGAGCTGACCGACTTTGCCTTTGATGCCGCCGGGGATGTGTGGCTGACCCAGCTGACCACCGCCGGGGGTACCCTCTGCCGTGCAAAGCATGACAGCTGGGGCGCAGCGGTGGAACAGGTGGTCACCCAGCTGGACGGTGCGCCGCTGGGGGCGGTATCTGCCGTGGAGGCAAGCCCGGCGGGTAAGGTGTACTTTGCGGTGGCTGCGGCGGCAGGCGCGGAGAACGGGCTGGAAAGCGCCCTGCGCACCGAGCTGCTGGCGCACACCGCCACCGGCTGCGTGTATGTGTACGACCCCGCCGCCCGCACGGTGGAAAAGGTGCTGGGCGGGATAGCAGGCGCTGCGGGTCTGGCGCTCAGCCCGGACGGCAGCACCCTGTATGTCTCCGACCTTGGCAGCCGCTGCATCTGGGCGGTGGATGCCGACGCCAGGGAGCTGACCGCCGGAGGGCGTGGCTGCACCGCCGCCTTTGCCGGTCTGCCGGGCTATCCCGGAGCGCTGGCGGCAGACACGGACGGCACGCTGTACATCAGCTACCGCTGGGCGCGCAGCAGCTGGCTGGAAAAGAACGCGGACAGCACCCTGCTGCGGGGCATTGCCCTGCGGGCGGGGCAGAATACGCAGGAGCGGCTGTTCCGATGCACGGCAGACGCTCCCTGCGCCGAAGCAGTGAGCCTTGCCACCGGGGCTTGGGAGCAGACCTTTACCGGCCTTGCACAGGACAGCTGCGCGGCGGTGTGTCCGGTGGAAAGTAAAGTATATTTCGGTGCAGCAGGGGCGGACAGCCTGCTGACTGCAAACCGATAAGCGAGGTGTTTTTGTATGACCGAAGCATTTGCAAAACAGATCGAGACCGAGGCACGGCAGGCTATGACCGAGCTGGTGGCTGCGGCAAAGCTGAAAAAGGGAGATGTGCTCGTGGTGGGCTGCTCTTCCAGTGAGATGGTGGGCGGTCACATCGGCAAGGATTCCAGCATAGAAGCCGCCCGGGCGCTGTACGCGGGCGCTGCGCCGGTGCTGGCAGAAAAAGGCGTCTGGCTGGCGGCGCAGTGCTGTGAGCATTTGAACCGCGCCATCATCCTTGAGCGGGAAGCCGCAGAAAAATACGGCTGGGAGGAAGTGTGTGTCGTGCCCCGGCCCCATGCGGGCGGCAGCTGGGCGACCACCTGCTGGAAAAACTTCAAAGACCCGGTGGCGGTGGAAGAGATCCGCGCCAACGCGGGCATGGATATCGGCGGCACCCTGATCGGAATGCATCTGAAGCGGGTGGCAGTGCCGGTGCGGCTGAGCCTTAATAAGATCGGCGAAGCAAACATTCTGTGCGCCTACACCCGCCCGAAGCTGATCGGCGGCGAGCGTGCCCGCTATACCGAGGAGGACTGAGCCAGATGGCAGAAAAAACGTTGGAAGAAATGCGGCAGGCCGTGGCCGAGATCCGGGAAAAGATGGCAGCTGCCGCCCGGGAGGCCGGGCGCGACCCGGCAGCGGTGCAGCTGTGCGCCGCCTGCAAGACCCGCACGGCGCAGACCATTGCAGCCAGTGCCGCCCTGCCTATTGACTTGTTTGGCGAAAACCATGTGCAGGAGCTGTGTGCAAACTACGATGCCGGGGCTTACTGCGGTAAGCCCAGCCATTTTATCGGCCACTTGCAGACCAATAAGATCAAAAAGGTGCTGGGGCGGGCAAGCCTGATCCAGAGCGTGGACAGTGAGCATCTGCTGCTGGCCATCGAGAAGGAAGCCGCCAAGGCCGGCATCGTGCAGGATATCCTGATGGAGGTGAACATCGGCGGGGAGGAGAGCAAGACCGGTGCTGCGCCGGAACTGCTCTGGCCGCTGCTGGACACCGCCGCCGCACAGGAGCATATCCGGGTGAAAGGTCTGATGGCGATCCCGCCCGTGAACGACGATGATGCCCAGAACCGCCGGTATCTGGCCCAGGTGTACAAGCTGTTCGTGCAGGCCGGGGAGTGCGGCTACCAGAACGTGGCCATGGAGACCCTTTCCATGGGCATGAGCGGCGATTTTGAGAACGCCATCCGGGAGGGCGCTACCCTTGTGCGCATCGGTACCGCCATCTACGGTGAGCGGGATTACAGTAAAAAGTAAAAAACGAACCCTCTCAGTCTCGCTTCGCTCGCCAGCTCCCCTAGTAGGGGAGCCCTTGGCAGAAAGGGGAACTTGCAGGGCTTTATGCAACGCCAGAGCCGCCCCTACTAGGGGCGGTGGCAATGCGAAGCATTGACGGTGGGGTTTAACCTTCCCGGTTCAGGATCTCCATGAACTCATCGCCGGTGATGGTCTCTTTCTGGTACAGGTACTGTGCCAGTTCGTCCAGCTTTGCGCGGTTCTCGGTCAGGATGCGAATGGCCTTTTCGTGCTGGGTCTTGACCAGCTCTACCACCTTCTGATCGATCTCGCGCTGGGTCTGGGCACTGCAGGCCAGCGAGGTATCGCCGCCCAGATACTGGTTGTTCACGGTTTCCAGCGCCACCATGTCAAATTCATCGCTCATGCCGTAGCGGGTCAACATGGCGCGGGCAAGCTTGGTGGCCTGCTCGATATCGTTAGACGCGCCGGTGGTGATGGAGTTGAATGCCACCTCCTCGGCGGCGCGGCCGCCGGTCAGGGTGGCGATCTTGTTTTCCAGCTCGGCCTTGTTCATCAGGTAGTGGTTGCCCTCGTCCACCTGCATGGTATAGCCCAGTGCGCCGGAGGTGCGGGGGATGATGGTGATCTTCTGCACTGGAGCAGAGTTGGACTGCTTGGCCGCCACAAGGGCGTGACCGATCTCGTGGTAGGCTACAATGCACTTTTCGTGGTCGGTCAGGATGGAGTTCTTCTTCTGGTAACCGGCAATGACCACCTCGATGCTCTCCTCAAGGTCAGCCTGCGTCACGCTCTTGCGGCCTGCCCGCACGGCACGCAGGGCGGCTTCGTTTACAATGTTGGCAAGCTCTGCGCCGGAAGCACCGGAAGCCATGCGTGCCACGGTGTTGAAGTCCACACCCGGGGCGATCTTCACCTTTTTGGCGTGTACCTTCAAAATCTCTTCGCGGCCTTTCAAATCGGGCAGTTCTACGGGCACACGGCGGTCGAACCGGCCGGGACGGGTCAGGGCAGGGTCGAGGGAATCCGGGCGGTTGGTGGCTGCCAGAATAATGACGCCGGTGTTGCCCTCAAAGCCGTCCATTTCGGTAAGCAGCTGGTTCAGGGTCTGCTCGCGCTCGTCGTTGCCGCCAAACTGGCCGCTGTTGCGCTTCTGACCAATGGCGTCGATCTCGTCAATGAATACGATGCAGGGCGCTTTTTCCTTGGCCTGCTTGAACAGGTCCCGCACCTTGGAGGCACCCATGCCCACGAACATCTCCACGAACTCCGAGCCGGAGATGGAGAAGAAGGGCACATTGGATTCGCCTGCCACGGCCTTGGCCAGCATGGTCTTGCCGGTGCCCGGAGGGCCTACCAGAAGAATGCCCTTGGGCATGGAAGCACCGATCTCCTCGTACTTCTTGGGGTCATGCAGATAATTGACGATCTCCTGCAGGTTCTCCTTGGCCTCGTCCTCACCGGCAACGTCCGCAAAGCGGATGCCGTGGGTGGACTGCACATAGACCTTGGCGTTGGATTTGCCTGCGCCGCCAAACATCATGGCGCCGGGGCCGCCGCCTGCCTTTTCCATGAGCTTTTTGTTCATCTGGTTGCCGATGAAGCTGAACAGCAGAATGGGCAGCACGAACCACAGCAGAAAGCTGAGCACCGGCGAACCCTGCTCCACGATCTCACTGGAGAACTGTGCGCCTGCGTCGTACAGGCGCTCGGTCAGGCCGGGGTCGTTCATCAGGCCGGTCTTGTAGATCTGCTTGTTGTCCTTATCTGTAAAAATGATTTGGTTGGACTGGATATCTACCTTGCCGATGTTCTCCTGCTCGGTCATGCTCATAAAGGTGCCGTAGTCTACCTCCTGCACCTGACGCTCGGCCAGCCACGGCATGACCACAAGGTTGATGACCAGCAGCACCAGCAGCACGATGGCATAGTAGATGGCCAGCGGCTTTTTGGATGGCTTGACTTCTTTCATGGGATGTTCCTCCTTCTATATAAAGTGGGCTTCCACCCGGTTGCTGCGTCCAGTATACCACACCTTGCCGCCCGGCAACAGCGCAGCGAGGGCAACTTTGCAAAAACTTAGCAGTTTCTTAACAAAGAGGGCTAAAGCCGCTCAGTTACCATATTATAGGTGCGCAAAGGGCTTGCCGGATGAGGGGGCAGGAGAGCAACGACCTCAATTTTGCATGATTTACCCCATGGCATTATGAAATGCTTTCATCTTTATCCTGAACGAAACTTCTTGACACTTTCTGGCAGGCGTGCTAAAATTATCTCACTTTCAACAAAGTGCAAATGCGTTGACGGGGATAAAACGATCTTTCTTCTGCGTGCAGAGAGCCGCCGGGTGGTGCAAGGCGGGTGCAGAGGGCTTCGGATACTGGCCCCTGAGCGGCAGAACTGAACGGACAAGTAGGTTCTGACGGACGCCCACCGTTACAGGGGCAGCGATTCACCGTTTTGGCCGATCGTGCAAAGTGGCTGTACCTGACCGTGCAGCAAGGAGAGTGGTACCACGGGTGCCCTGTAAAAGCAATTTACAGGCTCTCGTCTCTCAAGGTTTTCGCCTTGAAAGACGGGAGCCTTTTTGTATGATGACCCTCTCAGTCGCCTGACGGCGACAGCTCCCCCGAGGGGGGAGCTTTAAGAGAAAAGGGGAGGAATGCTTCTTCTAAGAAGCGTCTCACCTTTTTCAGAAGCCGGAAAGCTCCCCCTTCGGGGGAGCTGGCAGCCCCGCAGGGGCTGACTGAGAGGGTTCGTCTCACCACAACATCAGGAGGACAACAGGATGATGGACGCTACCAAGTACGCACCGGGGTACTACCCGGTACCCGCCGGTTATGACAGCT
>ERZ1106948.715-NODE-715-length-12963-cov-40.079718_pt1 | contig 12963 bp, 22 predicted proteins | sample MGYA00403673_ERZ1106948 | MGnify/ENA primary metagenome ERZ1106948 (study PRJEB35170, sample SAMEA104062409) | human gut metagenome | biome: human gut; feature: human-associated habitat; material: faeces | place: Denmark | collected 2012-05-07 ...
TTCTTGTATGAGTTGTTTATTGGTACTACATGTTGTATACTAGCAGCGAGCCCTAGCCTGCCCCCATCGACGGTGATGCTAAGTCACTCTACAACTCTGGGTATGAGTATCTAAGATAGAGATAAAGCGAATGGCGCCTTAGGTCATTACGCTGGAGAAGTGTTTTGCCCTCTTTTCTCCCTCCGGGGTAGACTTGCAAGGGTTTTGCACATCTAAAACTGATGTTCGTCCTCCAAGAGACAAGTAATGTGCAACAGATGGGCTCTACGACGACCCTCTCTCCCGATGCTAAATGTCCTTTAAACTCACCATGTTTCTAGAAACCCTTCTTAAATATTCATACATGTCGTCAGATCCCCGAATAAGTGAATAGTCTTTGAGAATGGAAACAGAATATGACCCATCTTTTGAACTTCTGGCCCTATTTAATAGATGCAATATGTGTCACTCATCCCCCTAGTGGGTATCCCCGAAATAGACGACCTGAGTGCCGCGGGAATGAAACCAGAGACACAGTCTCCAGACATAATGGCTTGCGAGAGACTGCAATAGTCGATCATGGGACACTGCTCTCTCCTTGTGATATTGTTCTGCGGGTGTATTCTCGTGTACTCGAGAATGAGGCCGCTTAAACGTGCTTCCAGTCTGGATCGTGTTGCCACGAGTATCGACTTTCGGCTCGATGAATATGGATACGTTCATGAAGCGTTCAGGCAACACAATTGTACTCGGGACAAGTTCGAGACCCATGACCCCGATTTTCCGCTTATAGAGTACAAGTTGAAGGAGAGTATTGTGTGGAATGGTCTATCTGTGTGTGGGAGGGATTCCTTTGTCCTTCTTCTGTTCTTTGTATATCGAAGAGACTACAGAAGGAGAGAGTTAATCAGGCAGTACATAAAGCAGGGAATGGTCGTTGATGGAAAGAAGGTGCGATACATGTTTGTCGTTGCTGCAGAGGAAGGGCAGTTCGGTGCCTTGAAGAAAGAGAATAGTGTTCACAAGGATATCCTCATTTCGGTCCATGTCGACAGTTTTGCAAATCTCACTCTCTCTATTCTCGATTCCTATCTGTGGGTGCGAAATCACTGCAAGCAAGTTCAGTTTATCGTGAAAGTCGATGGAGACACGTGGGTTCACTTGGGGAACATGGTACATTACCTCAAGAGCGTGCCTCTGAAACGGTTTTACGGTGGTTCCTTCTTCCAGGGTTACTACAGGAGGAACTTCACGTACAGGAAGGTGAAGATGATTCCTTCTGACTACCCAGAACGAATGTGGTACTTCATGGTGGGCGGGGCGTATATGCTATCAAGAGATTTGATCCCCTACATCAACATCGGAACACTCTACATCGACCTTCTCCCTGTAGGAGAGGATATGGTAGTCGGGGAAGTGTTAAGAAAGGTGGGTGTTCCACCGTACGAGGACCAACATGGGTTCCGGGTATTCCTGACAACGAGCATTCTTCGCAATGGTTCCTTTCCTCGAAACGGGATTTTCATTCATGGTCTAAAGAACATCGACGTCTTGACCGGCTTATACCACAACTACACCTCCTCTTTCTCTGTGCCATACGGTCTCTAGCGATCTTCAGTGTAGTTTATTCCTTGTCCCTTTTGCTTGTTTTCTGTAGAATGGAATCATCGCGGCTGATTGGGAAGATCGATTCCCGCGGGTATTCAGGGTTTTCTGGTCTCATTATTCACGAGAAACCGAATAACCAAAACTGGAGTATGGGGATGTGCCACCTTCTCCTCGTGCTATGCTTCGGCTATACGCTTATGTACTCCAGAATGAAGGCTAATCTATGCTCTTCCAGTGTAGAACGTATGGATGTGAATCCTCGTGTCAAGCTGGATGAGTATATGTATGTTCATGAAGCGTTTAGGCGCAACCATTGTGTTCAGGGCAAGTTCAAAACGTATGATCCTGATTATCCGCTTATAGAGTACGAAGTCAAAGAGAATATTGTGTGGAATGGAGCTTCGGTATGCTCAAGTGACACGTTTGTCCTTCTCTTATTCTTTTTGTATCGCGATGACTTCCAGAGAAGGGAACTGATCCGACAGTACATAAAGCAGGGGGTGGCGGTTGACGGAGAGATTGTGAAGTACCTTTTCGTCATTGCTGCAGAGGAGAGACAGTACAGCGACTTGAAGAAAGAGAATGACGCATTTGGAGATATCCTCATTTCGGTCCATGTCGACACCTTTGAAAACCTCACACTGTCAACACTTGATTCCTTCTTATGGGTGCGAAATCACTGCAAACAGGCTCAGTTCGTTGTGAAAATCGATGGAGACACGTGGGTTCACTTGGGGAACATGGTGCGTTACCTCAAGAGTGTGCCTCCAGAACGCTTTTACGGAGGCTTTTACTACAGACGCTTCTATCCCAAGAACTTCACGTACAGGAAGGTGAAGATGATTCCTTCTGACTATCCAGAACGAATGTGGTACTTCATGGTGGGCGGGGCGTATATGCTATCAAGAGATTTGATCCCCTACATCAACATCGGAACACTCTACATCGATCTCATCACTCCAGTGGGCGAGGATATGGTGGTTGGCGAAGTGTTGCGGAAACTGGGTGTTCCACCGTACGAGGACCAACATGGGTTCCAGGTTTACTCTACAATCTATACTCTAGTCAACCACACCATTCCTCCCAACATTGTATTCGTTCATGGTCTGAAGGACTTCCAATACTTGTCGGATGTGTACCGCAGTCACGCTTCCTCGTTTACTGTTCCCTACAGGCAGTAGTTCTGCTCATTGTCATTACTCTTTGTTGCTATATGAGTGTGTAAAAGGATTGACTGCAATCCACACTGGATAGACTAGACGGAATGGCAGTATGCAGGAAATGGTTCATTCTGCTTTCCCTAATGAAACAGAAAATAGTCCCGATTTTTGGAGCAGTTATGCGTTTTCATCAAATCCGAATCCCCTCACCAACATGAACGGGAAGACCATCGCGCTGGACGCATTCCACTGCTTTGACAAGGCAACGGGCTCGTTTTCCATGAAATGCGCGTGTGGTGCGACGAACACACTCATGCCGGAAGATATCAATCAGCCGCTTCTCACCCTGAAGTGCTGTGGATGCTACATGCAGTACGAAGTGAGAGTCACTGGCACGTGACTGGAACACTTCTCATTTGTAGACATGGACATCGGTATTGCATGCTACTATCAACACAAGTACGATGAAGCCATCGAGTAGTCCATCTCCATTCCTCATCATCAGACACTACATCCGATACATGAAAGAGGACCCGCAGTCGATGAAGGAGATTGAATACAACGTGTTTGACGCTCTTCTTCAGAAGAGTCGTGGGAAGAGTGATTCAGTACGAAAAGAGTGTGCAGTATTGTTCCGAAAGCTATTCCCTAACAGTACGAATTCCCTCTTCGAAGATCATCCCATTCCCGATTCTTCTTCACTACCACAGTTCCAATCATACCTAAATGAGCAGCTTGCATTACTGCATGCTACATGTGAAGATATCAAACGAGAACGGAATCAAGCGTAGTACTGTTTGTTTGCATCACACTGAAATGAAAAAGGCGGTCCCATGCAATACGTCGTTTTTGAAACAAACCCGTGAGCACGATTCCCTAGTAAACTGAATACTTCCCTCCAAAGCACAAAAATCATCCCTTCTACTCTTTTTCAGAAAAGGATTGAGATGCAGAAGCGCCCTTCGCGTTTTCTCCCGCATCCTTCTCTAGCCTTTTCTTCACTTCACTGTCGATATACTCGTCTCTCGTTCTCTAGCGTTCATCGGCTATAGAAGGACTATACGCGATTTTCACGAATCCACTTCTCCTGCATCACGCAGCCTACGTAGGTGAGCACACATCCCACGGTTGTTAAGAACACCACTTTCTGCCAAGCCATGTATGGAATCCTGAATCGTCCTTCACACAGTTGAATGACAAGAAACACAGCGAAAATCAAATTCACGTTAGTCAGCACGCATGTCCATACTGGTAGGAAGAACCATAGGAGAGTCATAAATCGCTCTACATGTGACTCCACAACGAAACGACGACGATCGAAGGTAGTAGAAGACGTAACTTGCCATCAACGCGAGCTGGGCGATCTGCGACAGAATGATCGCAATTCCAGCGAAGTGTCTGCTGATGAACCCATACTCGCCGTTCAGCTCGTCCCAGCTTCCCATCCAGAAGAAGAAGTTCAAAAGCTTCGAAATGAACATGGAGAAGACGTAATGGGAGGTGAATGCCTCAATCTCGCCCGTCTAATCATGATACTTCCTCCTTATGACGAACGCGATCCTTCTTGAACATGTGCAACTGCGGCAGGATTGCAACGCTCTCAAGGTACATCGACATCGTCCACGCAACATCAACCCATCCCTTGTTACTGCGCTGGGGATGCACGATCTACAGTCAAAAGAAATAGAAACTCATGCCAGAGCGCAGATCAGGGCTGGAACGATGAGAAGCAAGGAGGTGTATTCCTTCTTGATGTACTGCTGGCCCCAGGTGTCCTTTCAATCACTCTCGCTGAAATGCCTTACGTGGTGGATGTTGTGGGTGTACTTGAAGGGGATCGTAATCAGGTAGATGATGACGAGAACGCAGATGAACGACGTCGTCTCAACTGCGTGATACAGCCAGTCTCCGCTTCTATCCCGATCACCAATCGCCACAAAAGGAACCTGTCGAAAGGAAGATACGCGGCGGAGCTGTAGATGGCAATGAGACGCATTCCGTACACAACCGCGTAGCACTGCATAGACTTGAGGGATATGCCCATCACCGATTTAGAGTAGAAGCAGCGAACAACCACAAGAAGGAAGCCGAAGCAGCTCACAAGACTGCCAAGCGTCTACACGTTATACAAACTAGGATAATTCACGAGGAGGAAGGAAAAATCACCGTCAGAGAAGAAATGGTACACAAAGAGAATGAACACGAGCAACGAACACCATAACAGCACGTTCGAGCGATTTGCCTTCAGATACTTCTTGTAATTGCTACGCGTCAACAAACCCAGTGGATCCCACAAGTTGCGCATTCTGTGCTGAAGTTTCTCAAGCATCTTCGAATCTCTACTTCTCAGTCTTTCCTTCCACGAACTACTTCTCGCTTCGACTCTTTTGGTGGTCTTCTTGAGGAACGATGAATGCAAATAGTGGGGGTTGCGGGGATCCCTCGATCCAAAGGAGAAGTGTGTAACATAACGTTAGGAGTCGTTTCCTATTCAATGGGTGATTTTGGTTTATCGCCACTGCACAATCCACACAGAGTGGTAAACGAAGCCATTATCATCTTGCAACAAAGAGGAGAGAATACATACTGCAGTAGCACGCAGTTTACACAAAGCACAATCCATGATGACTCAAACAAGAAACTGCTTCACCTACAATCTTACCATCATGTATACAACCAAACCTTCTCCTTGTATTCAAGAACGGTGGGATCCACCACTTCCTTCCTTTTCTTCGCCTCCTTCGCCTCCCTCACCATTCTCTCTCGCTCCTTTAACGCCGCCTCTTGTGTGAGTTGCTCTATCGTCTTCTCTGTCACATCCTTTATCAGTTCTCCATTCTCTGTCTTCTATACGTCACCACGAATGATTTGTAAAACGGGTTGCACTGTAGCATCTGTCTACGTCCATTACACTCCATCCACGCAACTACCTTGTTTTCATTCGCTGGCTCACTCTGCTTTACGGTGTTCGACTCGTTCTGAAAATCAGATTCCCACTTGCTTTGATCCCTCTTCATGTTGTAGTAGAACACCTTCCCGTCCTCCGTTTCGTGACGGGTCCATATTCCCATCCCGGGTTCCGTATCCAGAAACATAGGACTGCTCATGGTGTTGGAATAGTTTAACAAACAACACACTACTTCTTCCCCTTCGCCTTCATCGCACTTCCCAACGTGGGCAGTGAGGAGAAGTCAAGAACGGGCGTAGACGTCTGAACTGTGTTCTTCCTCGCCGCATGCACTGTTTCATTCATCTGCTGCAACAGCAGCTTCGCCTCGTCGCTCTTGTCTACCTCTCATCCACTCTCGCAAGCACAACTCTCAATGGCTGCCGAAGGACCCGTTGGACCCGTTGGACCCGTCGGACCCATTGGACCCGCAGGAGTTGCTTTGGGTTTCGCAGGGGCTGCTCTGGAGTTCGTAGGAGTGCCTTTGGGCTTCGCGGGAGTCGTCTGCTTGGCGTGGAGATTCAGCGGCTGTGGCTTCACTTGCGGAATGGAGCCCCACGTCTTCTTCGGCTTCGACACGGGCTCCAGCGTGCGGAGATCCAGCACAACAGGCTTCTCGAACGATACGGGCTTCACGGCTGGAGCCGTCGTGGTTCCTTTACGGGTTCTCTACCCCTCACAACCCTCCTCCTCGCTCACTTCCTCCTCCTGGATCTCCTTCAGCGACCGCACCCGCTGCGGCGTCACCTTCTTCCACGTCGCAGCCTTTTTCACCTCAGGCTTCGCCGCGACCTCCACAGGTGCCTTCACGCTGGGCTCCTGCTTCGTCTCGCTCTCAGGCGCTGTGACAGGCTTCGTGTTCCAGCCCACAGTCATCTCTCTCTGTCTGCTGCGCTCCGCCTCCTGACGCTTCAGCTCCTCCGCCTCCTCCTGACGCGCCCTAAGCGCCCTATTCGCTTCCTCCTGACGCATCTCATCCGCCTTCTTCGCCTCCTCCTCCATCCTTCTCGCCTCTTCCATCCTTCTCGCTTCAGCAGCACGCGCTTCCTCCATTCTCCTCGCCTCCTCCTCCATCCTCTTCGCCTCCGCAATACGCGCCTCCTCCATTCTCCTCGCCTCCTCTCGCCTCTTCATCTCCTCCTCCCTTCGTCGTATCTCCTCCTCTCTCCGCTTCATCTCCTCCTCCCTCCGCTTCATCTCCTCCAGACGACGTCGCTCCTCCATCATCTTCATGTTGTTCGCCACAGAGAGAGAGGGGATCTCCTGCGGGTACTGCATGAGCGACGACGGCGTGAACGTCGAGGGCTAGGGGTCACGCCACGGCCACGCCCTCACCAGCGTCAGGAAGGCGAGCTCAGGAGTCGGGTAGTACTCCTTCAGCGTCTTCCACTCCTCCATGTTGTAGCTCAGCACCAGACTGTCGAAGAAGGACCCCGTCTCGTACCAGTAGCGCATCTGGTTGGTCGGGAAGGGGCCCTGCACTGTGTTGTGCACGTCCACGTAGCACCACGTCAGCGAGAACAACTACACTCACACACCACCTCCTCGCCCCACGATGTTCTGGTAGTACATGTCGCGTGTCGACAGGCCTGGCGGCAGCGTCTCCGATACCACTCGCTGTGACGGCTGTTCCGTCATCGGCTCGAACTTCGGCAGCTCCACCACCATGGGCGGCTCCTCCTCCGCCTCCACCACCTCGCTCGCAAGCGCGGTACTGACGGTTATGTCCTCCGACACGGCGGGCAGCTCGTCGGGTTGTGGCGTGGGGGTTTCATCGTAACGGGGCGACTTGTCCTCCTCGTTGTGGCTCTTCAGCTTTCGCAGCAGCATTTCCTTCTGACGATGCTTCAACTCCTCGTGTGTGCTTGTGGCGGATTTCAGAATCTAGGTGTTACGTGCGGTGAGGAAACCGACGGGATCGATCTCGATGGAGTTACGGTGCGTTTCCACTACGGGGTGCTCGTCTTGCTGGACGATGGAGGAATCAATCTCCGCAACGTTCACCTCCTCCTAGAAGTCAAGGCACACAGCCGCCCATCACATATGCATTTCGCGGCTTCCTGTAGTTTGTGCGATTCTGGTATTTGTTTCCGTTTCCTGTGATGAGAGAGCACAACCAAGCATACCGTATTCGTAGTGTATCTTCTGATTCCACATCCTCTTCATCTACCGCTTAGCGCAAAGCAAAGGCAGCACTTCTTCCGTATCGTGAAAAGAGAGGCAAATGGGCTCAAAAGGCTGCTCCAATATCTGGCTCTGATTGCATACAAAAGCACGTACATCCGACTTTCCTTCCAAAGAGGGAGCGATAGGCGCTTCATGGTAAAACCCGAGTAACTCGTCGATGCTGTAGCGAATATCTATACCGCGTGACACAACGGCTCAAATGCGCACCTCGCTTCGGATTGTACTCGCCCTCAGCCCCACCATATGGGTACTTTGGGCGGTGTGCCTTTTTCTTCTCTCCGACCGTACTCCAATTGTTTGACGCTTCCTAGTCGTCATATCGCAAGAAAGATTCAAGCTACGTATGCACCACCACTTCTTCGGTTGTTTCTATTCATTCTTATCTGAATCGGCAGTCAGTGAAACAGCGATTAACAGCAAATTCTCTGTTTAGCAAAAAGAGAATAATCTGCCGAAGACTCCATTCCTTTTGATTCCGCGGAATTCGGCTCCATTTTTGTCAGTCTCTTCCACAGTTCCTATCGCGCTGAAGAGAGATCGGGGAGAATGGTCACAACTCCCATTGGCAAGCGGGTTCATTACGAGCTTCGTGATGCGAATCAACGAACTGCAGTAAATACTGGAAAAGAGATGTGCAGTGAGTACCAGAAGCAATAGGGATGACGAAGAGCCCCACGGAACCCCTGTCATTCCACACAAGCCCTATCTATCCACCCTCCTGTCCCACTCCTATTCTGGCATTCAAAATCCTATCGTTGCGTTACAATAGCCCTACAGATGGGGAGATATGAAAAAGGTTCAAAGAGGATCCGATTTATACAATTTGTTCATCAATTCCACTACACCAATGAGGGTATTCTGCTCTTCTAGACCCTACGAATTTGGGTCTTTCCTCTTTCTGTTCCCTTCTCGGGTACTGTTTGTCACATTAGACTTGTATAGTTTGGAGACATGTTTGCTCGTAGCCTTTCTTCTCTTTCGAAGGTTGCTGTGAGAGGTTCTGTGGCCCTTCCCCAGATCTCCGCTATGAACTTCTCTACTGGATTCAAGATCGGCCCTGATGGAAAGATTGTATTTTTGCTTCCCGCTTTTCATTCCCTCTAGCCTTCTTACAAGCTGTTCAGCCTTTTCCGTTACAACCCCGCCAAGGACATTAAGCCTCACTACGAGAAGTACGTGATCGATCTTAATGAGTTTGATTCTATTCTTTTCCGTAACTGGATAGCTGCGGCACCATGGTTCTCGACGCTCTGTTCAAGATCAAGAACGAGCAGGACACCACGCTGGCTTTCAGAAGATCTTGCCGTGAAGGTATCTGCGGTTCCTGTGCCATGAACATCAACGGCGAGAACGGTCTGGCCTGCTTGACCAAGATCACGCCCGGCTCTGCTACCACCACCATTCGCCCTCTTCCCCACATGTTCGTCATCAAGGACTTGATTCCCGGTACGCGCTTTCGCTCCTTGTGACGGTTAGATATGACCAACTTCTACGAGCAGTACGCGTCCATCAAGCCGTGGCTGCAGAAGAAGACGAAGGTGAACACCAACTACGAGTGCGAGAACCTGCAGTCGTACGAGGACCGCCAGCTGCTGGACGGTCTGTACGAGTGCATTCTGTGCGCTTGCTGCTCCACCTCGTGCCCGTCCTACTGGTGGCACCCCGACAAGTACTTGGGTCCCTCCATTCTCCAGCAGGCGTACCGCTGGATTGCGGATTCCCGTGACGAGATGACGGAGGAGCGTTTGAAGGACCTGGACGACACCTACAAGCTGTACCGTTGCCATGCCATCATGAACTGTACTCATGCTTGTCCCAAGAAGCTGAACCCGGGTCGTTCCATCCACAAGATTAAGCATGCTCTTCATAAGATGCACTAATTCTTTTCCCCTCTTTGTTGGACGTCGCGTTTCGGAACAAACACGGGAGAACTTCGAGAACTTGTTGATGATGATCGTCTTGTCCACGGGATCAATGTCCGACCTCGCCATCATCAGCACGCGAATGCCGTTCTCCATCAGCTTGCCGCCCACCAGCGACAGCAGCAAGCGATACCCTTCGTCGGTGATCTCGCCATTCACCACAATCATCTCTACACCTCAGACGCACCACTCTTCCCCACCCGCAGGCTGCTTGAAGAAGATCTCCAGATTGCGAATCGGGAGCAGCACTCCCGCGATGTACTCGCCGCTGCGGTAGCGACGGTCCGTGAACTTCATGGCGTTGGCGACGGAGTCGCTGGTGAAGAAGCTCATCAGAGACTACAGTTCACACGCCGTTCTCACGCCTCACATCATAGTCCGTCTTCACGCGACAGCCGAAGGTGATGGGTTCGTCGAAGAACGACTTCATGCGCTCGAAGCTCTTGAAGTACCGCTTCACCTACGCCTCACGCCCCCACACCTCACCCACGCTGTTGTGCAGACAGTCGATCACCACCATGCCGAAGAAGAACTTGGACTGGATCCACACCTTCAGGTCGTTGAAGTAGTCCTGGAACGTGCTTGTCATTCCCAGCACGCCCTCCGCCTCCTCCTCCATCAACCACTTCTCGTTGAAGCACTTCTCATCCATGATCTTCGACGAGTCGATATCACCGATGATCATATCGCCCAGCGCGTGCGCCGCCAGCGTGTTCAGGTCCACCAGCTGCTTCGTCGTCTCGCTCAGCTGCGTGTTCAGGTCCACCACCGCCTCCTCGCTCAGCTCGCTGCCCACCAGGTCCGGCAGACCCTCCACCAGCTCGCGCAGCTGGTTACTGTTGTTGATGATGGCGGAGAGCTCCCGGTCCGTACAGTCACTATTCTCATCCTTGATGAGAGCCGTGTAGTAGTCCGTGTAGACGTGGAGGGGGGCCGTGCAGATCTACATGTCGCCCTCCAATCGGGACACTACGCGAATCGCGCCACACAGCGCCTTCTCCTTGAGGTGCTCCGCCGCCAGCTCCGCCTGCGTCTTGATCAGACTGAACAGATCTTCCGGGACAGCCGTGACCAAATGTCCCTCATCCGACTCCATCGGGACGTCGCGTCTCTCCAGAATGCGCTGGAACCAGATCTCCATTCTCGACTAGGTGTGACTGTCCATTTCGTCACTCACAGTGCATGTCATCTCGAACTTCTTCATCAGCCGCTCCTTCGCCTCCACGAAGACGGCGATGGGCTCGCAGCCCCAGCCCTGGACCTCCTCGAGGAAGCTGTCGAACCACTCGACGAGCACGAGAATCTCGCCCGAGTCGAGCGACGGGTCGTCGTAGTAGACCTCCATCTAACCGTCAGGGAGCGAGAGAACGGGGACGTTGTTGTTGGCGATGATGGCGTACTGTGTGATGAAGAACTGGAGGATGTTGTAGTGCGGGGGGAAGCAGGGGACGAGCTTCACGCGCACCGTGTCGAGATCGGCGAGCAGCTGCATGCCGATGCGCAACTTGCCCTTCATGGAGTTGCCTTGCTATGGAGTGAATGGGGTGATGATGACGAACATTGTACGCGTGCTCGCAGCGACGCTGGATGGCTGTCAGCAGGTGGTCCTTGCACTCCTCCACCCAGTTGCGGTCGTTCAGCACCCACGCGGCCACCTTCTCGCCGTGTCGAGCCATCTGCGCATCATCACCGATTCTCTCTCAAACCTCTTCCGCGCGATTCTTCCGGTGCTGGTTCTTCTCGATGATCGTCAGCGCACGCACCAGGGCCGCGGGGTCGAGCTGAGCCAGTTCCATGCATCGGTAGATGTGCTCCCACAACTTCTCGTCCACCACCGCTCCCAGCGAGTTGATGGCGTCGAAGCTCGCACTGTATATGGCTTCGGCCTGGTCCTTGGTGGACTGGATGGTGATGCGGTCAATCTGCTCCTTGACCTTCCACATCCACGCGTAATAGCCGATCCACTCGTCGTAGACCACCTTTAGGCACCTACACGTGGAAGGAGGGAAACATAACTACGTGTAATCCTCCTTGATTCGCTTCGTCATGAGCGCGATGCGGTCCGGAAGGTCCTCCATAAACTTGATCTGGTTGATCACGCTCATCACATTCTTGCGTGCAACGTACAGCTTGTCGATCTCTTTGTTTCTACACATGAATCACCAGAAGGGCAGCAACGTTCCCAACGAGCGGAGGGACTCTGAGCAGTTCTTGCGGACTTTGTCGAACCTCGTTTTGATCGACGTCGTGCTCTCTTTGATGCAGCGAATTGTCTAGCCCATCACGAACAGCGACAGGAGCATACGCTCAGTGATTCTGACAATTCGTCCAGCTGCGTCTGCATAACGGCACCCAGCTGGGTTCGCAGGGAAGCGAGTTTCTGATTCACCTCTATTGGATGAGAACAAATCGCACAACGGGGCCCTACTCGACATGATCACGTCCATCGAATCCAGCTGAGAAGTGGAATCCAGCAACGTAGCGATTTCATTCGTTGAATTGTTGTACGCCTTCACTTCAAGCTCCACGCTAACAGGAGGAAGACTCATTCTCGGCGTCTATTTCCCGCAAGCGTATCTGTGATAATAAGATAGATCGGGTAGAGACGCTGTTGCCGCGGTTATTTGCGTGTTGTCAATTGGGATCCAATCTCTTTGTCGTGAGCGTGTCTCGGATGCTTTCTAGGGTGTACATCGTGACTGTGGCGATTTCTTGGCGTTGTTTTGAATCACGGGGGAATCACAAGAAACGGGTAGTTGAAAGAGCGATTTCGTGTTATGAGAGAGAGCTATTTTCTCATATCATGCTAGAATAATCAATTCACTCCATCTCCAGTATTCTCTTCCTATCCATGCGACACATTTCTGCACCTATTTTAACTTCAAATCGCATAGTTTTAATCTTTCTCATTGCACCCCGAGCTGGCAATTCCAATGAATCAAAAGGGCCCTATAGAGTGTGTCACACCTAGTCAAATAAGGGGTATTGTGTGCGAGAATTAGGGTAATTTGGATTTAGTGGAAGGTGTTGAGCTTGTTTTCATAAGAAACCAATTATTGTTGTGTGAACCATGGCTATTGGTACGTGTTGTGTCTGGAAAGCATGCTCAGCCCCTCTCAACGATAACGAGCACCCTCTCACCGCGTTTTAGGCAAGTCTC
>ERZ1106948.719-NODE-719-length-12918-cov-32.752080_pt1 | contig 12918 bp, 29 predicted proteins | sample MGYA00403673_ERZ1106948 | MGnify/ENA primary metagenome ERZ1106948 (study PRJEB35170, sample SAMEA104062409) | human gut metagenome | biome: human gut; feature: human-associated habitat; material: faeces | place: Denmark | collected 2012-05-07 ...
CGCTTGGTTTCGGAAAGAAGGAGAAGGAGAATTAGTGGGTTTTCGTGTGTTTGTTTGAAGGAATACGTTACGGACTGTACTTGTCAATCGCCTTCTTCGTTTTGACTTGACAGGACATGGAGTCCTGCAAAAATGAATTCCATATCCATTATCGAGAATCCCGTTGATACGATATCCTGAAAAACGGTGTTTGCCGAGATCCTTCACAATCCACTCGCCGCAGACAAATGAAGAGCGGAAGAACCAGAAACTGTGGACACTCATGGCGACCTATCTCGATACGGGTTGCAGACCGGTCCTTGTCTCAATCCTAGACAAGCACTCGATCCAGCGGAGTATCGTGAACAACGCGGAGTACACACTGGCGTGTAACCGTTGCAACATGACGCTCCACAAAGCGATGCTCGCGACCTCGTTGAGTCTTCGCGACCGCCTGATCGAGGATATGAACGACACGCAGACGTACATGAGAGAGTCGCAGGCGAAGTGCGTGAACTACCTTTCGATCGAGTACCTGTTGGGCAGACTGCTCCACCACATCCTCATCAACGTGGATCTGGAGGACAAGTACAAGGAGGCTCTCTACGAGATGGGATACAAGCTGGAGGACATGTACGACGATGACAAGGACGCTGCGCTCGGGAACGGCGGTTTGGGGCGTTTGGCAGCGTGCTACATGGATTCGCTGGCGACGATGAACATCCACGGTGAAGGAGGGGTGTGGGGGTGATGATTAGCGTGGGGATATGGGATTCGCTACAACTACGGCATTTTCGAGCAGCGCATCGAGGACGGGTGGCAGGTGGAGTATCCCGACTTCTGGCTGTCGTACGGGAATCCGTGGGAGATCGAGCGCGTGGACGTGCGCTACGTGATCCACTTTGGCGGCAGATGCGTTGAGCGCACGGTGGATGGCGTGAAGCATGTTCTCTGTGAATCGTGCTGCTAACGAGTAGTATGACCAGGAGGAGGGCGAGTCGATCCTCGCCGTTGCTTACGACACGCCGATCCCAGGCTACAAGACGCACAACTGCAACGTGTTGCGACTGTGGAAGGCGATTCCGACGGACGTAGCGCCAGAGAGGGGCGTGAACACTAGGAAATCAACCTGGAGAAGTTCAACATGGGCGACTACACGACGGCGCTGGAGAGCAGTCGTCGCGCGGAGACGATCACGAGCGTGCTGTACCCCGACGACCGGCAGTTGAAGGGGAAGGAGCTGCGCCTGCGCCAGGAGTACTTCTTCGTGTCCGCGACGATCCAGGACATTCTGGCGCGCTTCTTGGAGTTCCGCCTGCCGTGGAGCGAGCTGCCGGAGAAGATGGCGATTCAGGTAGTGGAGTGGAAGTGAAGTGAACTGAAGCTGAACGACACGCACCCCGCGCTGTCCATTCCCGAGATGATGCGTCTCCTCATCAACGACCACCACCTCACGTACGACGAGGCGTGGTCGATCGTCACGCGGTGCTTCTCCTACACGAACCACACGGTGATGAGCGAGGCGCTGGAGACGTGGTCGGTGGAGATGATGCAGAGCGTTCTGCCGTGGTAGGGGGAGCGGCGTGCGGTGAGTCCGTAGCATCACGCAGATCATATTCGATATCAACTGGAGTTTCATGCAGGTGGTGCAGCGGCAGTTTCAGCACGACCCTCAGTTGTTGGACATCATGGCGACGACATCGATCTTCACGAACGATTCGGAGAAGCACGTCGATGACGCGGCTGCGCGTGAGGTGTAGGTGCGAATGGCGCATTTGTGCGTAATCGGGTCCCACATCGTGAACGGCGTGTCGCAGCTGCACACGACGATCCTGAAGGAGGTGGTGTTCAGGCGCTTCGAGCAGGTGGATCCGCGGAAGATTATCAACATCACGAACGGCATCACGCCGCGGCGCTGGCTTCTGCAGTGCAATCCCTGTAGCCGGTGGGAGGGTGTGTGAGGAGCAGACTTGTCTTCCGTGATCACGACGCGGCTGGGAACCACCAACTGGGCGACGAACCTGCAGCTGTTGGCGCTGCTGCGCGACCAGGCGGACGACCCGTCGTTGCAGCAGGAGTGGGAGAAGGCGCGCGTGCTGTGCAAGCGGCGTCTGGCGGCGTTCATCGCAGAGTCGCAAGGCATCCAGGTGTCGGAGCACTTCCTGTTCGACGTGATGATCAAGCGGATCCACGAGTACAAGCGCCAGCTGCTGGACGTGCTGTACTGCATCTACCGCTACCAGTGGATCAAGGGGCTTTCTCCGGAAGAGCGGAAGAGCGTCGTTCCGCGCGTGGTGATCTTTGGCGGGAAGGCGGCGCCGTCGTACCACCGAGCGAAGAACATCATCAAGCTGATCAACAATGTGAGCGAGGTGGTGAACGGCGACGCGGACGTGGCGGAGTACTTGAAGATGGTGTTCATTCCGGACTACTCGGTGAGCATCGCCGAGCTGGTGATCCCCGCGGCCGACATCACTCAGCACATCAGCACGGCGGGCACCGAGGCGAGCGGAACGAGGTGTGCGGTGTGCGAGAGGTGTGACGACTAGCAACATGAAGAGCGCGCTGAACGGGGGACTGTTGGTGGGCACATACGACGGCGCGACGATCGAGATCTTGGAGGCGATCGGTCGCGAGAACGCGTTCCTCTTTGGTTACTCGGACAAGGAGATCGCGACCATGCGCGAGAACCTGAAGAAGGGAGTGGGGCATGAGGCGCAGAATGAGGGATAGAACGAGCAGCGTCGGAAGCCCGTGTCGCCCGAGTTAGCGATGGTGTTGGGTCAGTTTATCATGAACGGTTTCGGCTCTTCGACGCTGATGAGGGAGATTCTGGAGTCGATTTGTTTCGGCAACGACTGGTACGGAGTGACGTACGACTTCGACGACTACGTGCGCGCGCAGAAGGAGGTGGACGCGTGCTGGAAGAACCGGAAGGAGTGGCTGCGCAAGTCCATTCTGTCCACCGCGGGAATGGGGTGCTTTTCGTCGGATATCGCGTAGGGGAGGGAAGTGAAGTGAAGAGTAGGATTCTGAATTACTGTTCGCAGGTGTGGAACGTGGAGCCGACCGTAAAGCCCGACTACTACAAGAAGGAGACGTCTCGCACGCGGAGTCGTTCCTTCCCCCACATTTCGTACCGCAGCCAGAGCGACGAATCGGTCGGACTTGGCATTTCGTTTGTTTGTGGAACAAAGAGCGCAAATAACCACATAAAACAAGAATCATAAAGAACTAGCAATCACTTCACATATGCGTCGTTGGTGGAATGTCTCGCGGTCTTCTGAACTTCTTAATCGCCCTGTTGGTCGACGGCGTGACCACCTCTCCGTTCTCGTTGGTTCCGCTCGTGGGCGTCACAGGAGTAGACGAGATCGGTTCTGGGGTCGGAGGCGGCAGGATGACGGGTGCCTGATCTAGAGAAAGCGCTTCGAGATGGGTGGAGGGGGTTTCGGGTTGGGCAGGAGTTTCAGGCTGGACGACTTCAGGAGCAACGGTCCCGGACTGAGCAGTTTTAGACTGGGTTTCAGGCTGAGCAGTTTCAGATTGAACGGTTGCAGGCTGAACAGCTTCCGGCTGGGTTTCAGACTGAGCAGGCTCAGAAGCATCGGGGACGGGAGTCACTTCGGGCTGAGCAGTTGGAGTCGAAGTGACTTCAGGCGCAACAGATTCACTGGGAACTTCCGGAATCGCCGTTTCAGCGGCAACTTCAGCAGGAGTCACTTCACCTTGTTCTGAAACCACCGGCTGAGCGCTAGAGGCAGATTCCGCGGGAGCCGCCACTTCGGGGAGAATGTCAACCTCAGTGACGTTCTGGGAAGCAGTCACTTCAGGAGCCGTTGCGTGATCCACGTGGTAGATGGGCGCCAGCTCGATCTCCTGTCCGGGAATTGGAGGCGTTCTCACTTCCTCCTCCTCGGTAGGCTTATTCTCCTCCTCGGTCGGTTTATCTACCTCAGGGGTAGGTTTATCCACCTCCTCGGTCGGCTTATCCACCTCGTCGTGCTTGCCGTGGTGTCTGCGGTGATGACGACGCACGCCGCGACTGCGCGTTCTCTCCAGCTGCTCCGCCTCCTCTCCGGGCGAGAGCGGCGTCATGGGCGTGGCGTCGGGAATGGGCAGCGGCTTCACGTACGAGGGGTTGATGAAGGAGAGAACGGTGGGCAGGAGCATCATGCCGAAGAGCAGACCGAAGATCACGACGCCCGTCATCATGGTGAAGAACATGCGGTTGGAGGGCACGGTGACGGTGCTGAGCATCAGCACGGAGAGGAACGTCGTCAGCGCCGACGTGGTCAGCGACCGACCCATCTTCGTCACAGCCTTCGCAGCACGCTGACCGCCCGTCAGCGACGCGCCGTCGGTCTCGACGAAGGCGTGCGTGACGTGTGCGGAGAAGTCGACAGCGATACCGACACTCATAACCATGCAGGTGGAGGAGATGGCGTTGAGGTTGAGGCCGGTGAAGGGCACCCAGGCGAGGATGGCGACATCGCACAGCAGGACGCTGAGGACGGCGAGGACGGAGGGGCCGGGCGGGAGGAGGAGGAAGAGGACGACGGTGACGGCGAGCGCGGAGGTGAGGAGGTTGACGACGGTTTCGCGGAAGGTGATGCCGACCATTTCGTAGTAGGGGTACATGGAGGAGTAGGACTTGGCTTGGATGTACACGCCGTACTCGTTGGTGTAGTTGGCGATGATCTGCGATGGGTTAGTTATGCTCAACGGTTGTCAAATCACATTCGCACTCGTAATCACACTCACATCACACTCAAAAGACATCACATGATATCACACTCATATCACACTCACATCACAATTCACACCACATCACACATCACCCACCTCTCGCACCGCCTTCAACGTCATCTCTCCCAACTCCATGCCGTTCACCGCCACTGGATCGATGTAGAACTTCACCTTGGAGGCGGGCAGCTGCATCGACGTCCTGTTCAGCGCCAGGTTCTCCGTGATGCGCGGCTTGCTCCGCACGCACATAAGCAGATACAGCAAGAACGACGCACCCGACGCCTGATCCGGGTCGATGTTGTTCTCCTCCAGGAACTGGTCGAACAGCTCCCACGGGTTCTCGTACTGAGCCAGAATGTACGGCGCCTTCTTGATCTCCTCCGTCATCTGGCTCACCAGCGTCTACTCCTCAACCACACCCCTCACACTCACGCGCCGCGTGCTGCGGAAGAAGGTGGTGTCGTAGAAGACCACGTTCAGCTCGGCGATCTTCTCCTTGAAGTGGATTCGCGCCACCTTCAGGTACTTCACGAAGTAGCTGTCTTCCGCCATCGCGTCCTCGGGCACGATGCCCTGCTTGATGGTGGTGATAAGATAGAAACTGTACGCCAGCAGCGCCGCGAACACGATGATGATGATCACGCGCGCCGCCGTCGACAGGAAGATCTTCGAGTAGTACTTGCTATCCGTTATCGGGGCCATTTCTGGAATACCGATAAAAGACGGTAATCGGGTCGTTCACTTCCCCATCCTCCACGGCCTTCTTGTGGTGGTGTTTCCGGTCCTTCGGGTGGTCCTTCTCCTACGCCTCACTCCACCCCCCATGCCCCACGTATTTCACCATGATGAGAGTGAGGAAGGCGACGTAGCCAGTGAAGGCGGTGACGAAGACGGAGGACATGACGATGGCGGAGGAGAGACAGAAGGTCATGATGCCCTTGAAGGAGGAGTTGACGCCCGCTAGAGATGAGAGGAAGAGCGGTGGTGAAACTGATGAAGGCGAGAATGGTGGTAAGAGTACTCATCGTGTTGAACAGAGACGCCTCGCCCACTACGTGTGAGACTCATAGAAAACACGCACCTCCGTGAACGATGCGCTGCGTCACGGTCTTGCGCTTATCCCCGCGGTAGTACATGATGGTGATGAGGACCATGTTGTCGATGCCGAGGCCCAGCGCTAAGAAGATGATGACGGGCGTGATGGTGGTCCACGGGAGTCCAACCCATAATGAAAGACCCAGACCTAGGGGTGAGTTGAACGGAGCGGACCGACCCATAGCGCACGCGAGCAACACGCAGCACATCGAGACGAGCGCTAAGGGTGAGAGAGAACGGGAAGAAGAAACAGAGCAGAATACTCATCTTGAGAGAGTTCTCGTAGAAGGAGAACACCAGCATCAGCAGCACCAGCACTATGCTCACGCCCAGCTTCGTGATGGTCTGCATCGTGCCGCGCTCCACCTCGTTCGACGCGCCGTAGCTGGACATGTAGTACACCTATGGTCAAAATAGCCCCGATTTCGTACGTCCCAGTACTGCGAGGCGGATTGGAATTCTTCGATGATCTTGCCGGCCTCGTTCATCCACTTGTGAGGAACGGTTTCGTTGTAGTTCTCGAAGGAGACGCCGAAGACGATCGACAATGCGGTTGCCGTCTTGAGACCATCCTCGCTCCTGCAGTTCGTGGTGTTGACGGAGGCAGTCTAGCGTGTGAAAAGGGAAACGCAATGATACCTGACCGAACATGAGATAGAACGGAAGGTAATTCTTCTCGTGCTCGCACACCGCCTTCACCTTGTCGGGAGTCATCTTGATTTCCTCCTTGTTCCAATCGAAAAAGCTACAAATCAGAGCCGGGAAGAGAGAATGACAGGAACGGACTCAGATGAAGACAGCTCTTATCCATCATCTGCGCACAGAAGTCTAAAAGTCAGCGAAGAATAGGACACGAACCATCGTACGCCACTCCGTCCACTTTCAGATTCATCAACTTCTTCTCCACTTCCAGCAGCTCAAGCCACGCCTCCGTGTTGAACGTGCGCTTGGGGTTGCTGGGAATAGCAATAATGTTGAAGGAATCATCGCTTGGCTTAAAGTAGCTGTGATACAGGTCCTTCTCTTTGTGGCTCTCGCTGTTCTACCCATGATGCAGGAGAAACAAGCCCACTCCAGGAGTGAACAAATCGGCCACGTCGTTGTTCTTTAAGCTTTGCATTCTCAGGAATCCAAGACAGGACAAGAGGAATATGATGAAGTAGATCAAGAGGGCCCGCTTCGGATTGGCAGTTACCTTCTGCTCCGTGACAAAAACGGCCCAACAGTACCTTTGCAACGGACCTCGCCAACTTTTTGATACGGATTTGAAGTGACTCTCTGGCTCGACGAAAGCAGCCTGGGGATAATCCAACGACACCACTGTTACCGATATTCTCTTCGTGTTCACTATTCTCCATGCGAATTAGAATGAATAGTGACGAAAAGGAAGTGAAGGAAGTGTTCAAAGTGAAGATGGCAGAAATAGGAGCCATTTTTCACTTCCGTACGACCAATGAAGCACCACTTTCTGGTCAGTCTCCTTCTCTCTCATTTCGTCGACTCCTGCCAATACCAACTTGAGGTGGTAATGCATGACCACGAGTGCCCAAACGCGACTATAAAGGCTTTCATTTGCCATATTGCACGACCACGAATCCAAACTACACTCCAGTTATCGATAAGGAGCACATCAGACTCTCATTCCCAATGAGTGAATCTACGGGTCCGAATGACATAGAATCGGGAGGCCAAGCGAATGGAGGTAGGGAGAGGCAGAGATCTGTGTCTTGTAGTGGATACACAGTTAGTGCAATGGCTAGAAGAAAACGGGTTATCACGGTATGCCTTCCCATTTGGAAGTGAACTATAGTTACACGGAGTCCTTCCAGAAGAACCACATCACCTTCGATTTGTTGCCCGAACTGACAGAACAGCTGATCGACAAACTGGGCGTGTATGCGGTGGGCGATCGAATCCGCCTGAACAAGGCACTCGATCAGTTACAGCCAAAAGTGCGTGTTTGCGGTGGAAGTGAACGCAATAGAGTGAAGGGCATCCGTCACAGGACGAAAGCAAATCGGGGAAAGAGACACATCGTCGCATCCGTTCCTTTGACAACGGGAAGGAGTCCAACTCCAATCAGTAGCAATACACTATTCTGTAAACAGCAGGAGAACGCGACGAAAGTCGTCCTACAGCGATCAGCGCTATGCGACGGTGCAGGAAAGGCGCGACGAGTCTCTTATGGACGACGACGACAACTACGTGTACAGCTACAAATCGGCCTCTATGGACAGCGCGCGTACCGACTACTCCAAGAGTTTGTCGCTGGGACTGGGCTACGACGCCTCCGTGCAGGGAATGATCGACAGCTACCAGAAGAGCATCGGGGGCAAGAAGCACGACCGAGTGTAGGGTCTGATGGTGATGATGACTCAACAGCGAGTCCTTTGACGAAACAGGCAACGACCGCGACTACAACAAAACGGCGAAGTCGCAGGGCGATCTGAACCGCATGATCGCGGCGAACATGTACGTGAACGACGTGCTGGAGGGCGTGACGAACCACGAGGAGTCGGTGAACGAGCGGAAGCTGATTCCGCGCGACTGGCAGCACGACCACAGCACCTACGAGCGCGTCGCATCGTGGCAGTGGCGTGAGGCGTAGGCACACCCCGAGGACGCGGAGGACATCCACCTGATCTGCGATCTGCTGGCGAACGGATACGTGGGGCTGGACGAGGAGAACCACAACAACTCGCTGGCGGAGATCGTGGACGCGATCGTCGCGCAGTACAACAAGCTGAAGGGGTTCGACACGAAGCTGAGCCGCAAGCGCATGCTGAACGAGAGGACCATGTGCTACGTGAACGGGTTTCTCCTGATCCAGGTGGGCGCTGCGGCGTGGCGTGAGGAGTAGACGGTGGACGCGAGCCACCTGACGAACGACGTGCTGTTCACGCGACTGAGTCGCCGGTCGATCATCACGGACCAGAACAACGAGCAGCTGAAGTAGGTCCCGCGGCGGAGCGTGAGCACAAGGAACATCATCATCATCACGGGCGACGAGGAGCACTGCATCTGGTGCAACAACCTGTACGTGCTGCTGCGGAAGGTGACGGCGGACGACACGCTCTACAAGGATCTGTACTTAGCGAAGAGCAAGGAGGAGGTCATCCAGGCGTTTGCCAACACGGCGGTGCGTGTGCAGATTCTCGTGCGCACCAGTTCATCTGCTGACGAGTAGAAGAAGCCGAAGAAGAAGGCGAGCAGCAAGCAGCCGCTGTGTCACGGGCTGGTGAAGGACGTGAAGACGCGGTGGAAGTACTACTTCTCGGACTTCTCCGACGGCTACACGGTGAATACGATTCTGAAGACGTGGCTGCGACTGTGGCGTTTCATTCACAGATTACTCATTTTCATCTCGCTGCTGGGTCCCACGCTGATCTTCGGCGTGCTGATGAGTCAGTACTCCCACGGCAACATCAGTATCATGGAGTCCATTCTGAGTGAGGCCATCACCTGCGTCGTCTGGGCGCTGCTCGGGGGACAGCCCATGATTTTGATGGGTCTAACGGGTCCGATCGCGATCTTCACGGGCGTGTTGTACGACTTCGCCGTGTAGCGGAGAGGCGCCGACTGAACCGTAGACGCCTCAGCCTGCCCTTCTTCGTGCTGTACGAGTGGGTGGGCATCTGGACCGCCGTGCTGCTCCTCCTCATCGTTGTCACCAACAAGGCGGAGATCGTAGGCATGTCGTCGCCGCTTCACCGTAGTTCTCGCCCGTGACGGCGTTCACGAAGCACATCTTCTCGTCGCTCACCAGCGTGCTGTTCATCTACGAGGTCATTCACTACGTGGAGAAGTACTACAAGTACGCCGTGTAGTCGTCTCCGCACTTCCTCACCGGTAGCAAGTCCACGACCGAGGGAGCGCAGAGTCAGTACAGTTGGGAGTACTTCCTGTTCCTCTGCCTCCTCGTGCTCCTCACCGTCTTTGTCATGGAGGTCCTTAAGGACGTCAAGTCCACGTGGGAGTTTCATCCGTTGATGAATCGTAGCACCTTCCTGATTCAGCGTGTCCGTATCAGCATCCGGTTGGGGTCCCAACTTATCACGATTGTCGTGGTGTGCGCCGTCGCGTTCTCCCTCTTCCCTTCCGTGCCCTATGCGGCCATCACAATTCCCTCCATTTCCGTCGCCCCCCAACGCCCTGCTCATTTCTAGTCCTTCGTCCCCTCCTACGCCGAGCGCCCCTGGTTCACCCACCCCATCTTCTACCACCCCTCGTTGGCTGTGAACGACTGGAACGTGTAGGCGTGCGTGTCTCTATCGAGTGTAGTGCGGGAGCCGAGACGCCCGAGTTCTGTCCGTATTCCACCACCGCGCTGAGCACGGCGGAATACTGCGTGGTGAGGCGTGTGGCGGTGCGTTGATGAGTAGTATCCGTGGTGGGCGATCTTCCTGGCGATCATTCCCGCGGTTTTCTTCACCATATCCTGGACGTGTGTGTGGTCGTTCCTTCATGGCAGATGCTGGTGTATCTGGAGGACAATATCACCAGCGGGCTGATCGAAAAGAAGGAGAACAACCTGATGAAGGGCGGACCGTACGATTACCTCGACACCACCACGACCGCCATTCTGACGTTCATCATGTCGTTGTTTGGACTGCCCTGGGTGAGCGCGATGTACATCCGCTCTCTGTACCACTTGCAGGTGATCATTGCGTGATGATGTGAGTCACAGGCGCTCTCTGTTATCGAAGACGTGTACAAGCCGTATGGCGCGTTTAGCGAGCACTTCATTAAGGTGAACGAAACCCGCATTCCGGGATTGGTTCTTGGCGTGGAAGAGCGAGGCAATGTGTGAGGCGTAGATCCTCTTCTACTGCATGTTCTTCTTCAACACATGGCTGTCCCGGATTCCGGAGGCGTACGCGCGGAGAGAGGCTGTGATGATTAGCGTGTTCTACGGACTCTTGCTGTACATGGGCATTGACTTGTTCATGAGCGAGGGCCTCTTCAGAGGACTCAAGTTGCTGTTCATGGATCGGTCGCTCTACCTCGATGACTACCAGAACAAGGTTTGGGCGATGCAGAGTGAATGAAGGGTAGCTCTCGCTCACGAAGATCAACAGCTTCTTCCTGATTCAGCTCGTGCTGCTGGTGTTGCTGTTCATCCTGAAGTCGTCAACGAACACGGCCATTCTCTTCCCGTTAGGACTGCTCGGATTGATTTACGTGCGCGTGTAGTGTTTGCGTGCCGTCTGTGACTCCTAGCTATCTGTTGCCCCTCTTTTTCACGAAGGCAGAATTGGCCATTTTGGATCCTATTCCGAAGCATCATGCCGAATAGTCTGTGTTTCTTTGCACATACGACGCAATGCGAGTGGATCATGATGATCATGCGATGACGGAACGCGCATTGCTCCAGTGTGCGCTGTTTCCGTCATTTTTCATTCATCCGCACATCATGAACAGCAACGACAAGATCCTCGACGTTTTACTAAAGATAAGCAAAACGCTCGACGAAATCAAGGAGCGCATGGGATCCGCTCCTTGTCCCGCCGCTGATAAAAAGAAGGTGGAGCAAGCCGCGTCCACTCTTTCGTCTGGTGCGCTTTTGGAGCGGATCGTGACTCGTAGTTGTCAAGGAGGTGACACCCGTTGCGCCAAAGCCGAAGGAAAGCGCTGACTTCTACACTGCTTTCATGGAGAAGTTCGTGAAGCCGACGTTGGAGAAGGGCGCTCTTCTTGGCGATCAGTTTAAAGCCGTGGTTGGTTTTGCCTTCGTCTGTGTGAACGAGTAGAATGAGATTATCGACACGCTTTTCATGAAACTGCAGAAGGAGCTGATTGACAAGGCGGCGGTGTGCAAGCAGCCGACGCAGGCCGAGCTGCAGTCTCTCTTTGCTCCCGTGAAGGAGTGCAACGACAAGCTGTCCGCGTTGAACCGCGATCGTGACTTCCCAGTCAACTACGTGAAGGCGATGACGGAGATCATGAACTCGATCAACTGGGTGAACATGGTATGTTCCTGGTCGTTATTGTGAGTTCTAGCCCGAGGAGCCCGCCGAATTCGTGAAGCAGACGCTGGACTCTGCCACCTTCTGGATGAACAAGATTCGTCGCGAGGCGCACGACAGAATGGACAAGAAGCCTCAGGATTGGTGTGCGGCGCTGATTGCCATGATGAAGGAGCTGATCAACCTGATCACCGAGCATTACCCCGACGGCTTCAAGTGGAATGATAAGGGCGTTGCTGTAAGCGACTACACGAGCAGTGTGCCGGCTCCTGCTGCTACGCCTATTGCGACTCCCGCAGCGCCGAAGGCGGACCTTCAGAGCGAGGTGAGCGAGCGACGTGCGAGTGAGGCGTAGCTGCTGAAGGCGGTGGAGAACCGCGGGGTGAACCTGAAGCACGTGGAGAAGAGCGAGATGACGAGCAAGAACCCGTCGCTGCGCGGGAACGTGAAGATGGAGGAGAAGAAGGAGAAGTGGGTGTGAGTGGCGAACGTGAGGCGTAGGGTGGTGATGGCGAAGCCTCCGCGCTGCGAGAAGGTGATGGCCAAGTGGATGGTGGAGAATCAGACGGAGAACGTGGAGGTGAGTCCGAAGCTCAACGAGACGGTGTACATCTTGGGATGTGTGGGATCGACGATTCGCGTGAAGGACAAGTGCAAGTCCATCATCGTGGACGGCTGCCGCAAGTGCAACGTGATTTTCGACAAGTGCGTCTCCACTGTGGAGGTTGTCAATTGCAAGTGGGGGTGGCGATGTGACTTCATTGTAGGCAGAGCAAAGTGCAGTGCTTGGTGTCTGTGCCGACGGTGGCGGTGGACAAGACGGACGGCTGCACCATCTTCTTCCCTCGCAGCTGCCTGGACTCGATCCGCATTCTGACGAGCAAGTGCAGCGACATGAACGTGTCCTTCCCGTCGGAGAACGACGAGCAGGACTGGGTGGAGAGAGCGATTCCGGAGCAGTACGTGCACACGATCGTGAAGGAGAGCGTCCAGACGACCGTTTCTGATTTGTATTCTTGGCGTGTTTGTTGGAGTTGCATTCGCGCTGAAGTAACGAAAAGGAGCAACATTGTGAGCGGTCCTATAGTGTAATCGGTTATCACAGAGGACTTTGAATTCTCTGATCCGG
>ERZ1106948.724-NODE-724-length-12858-cov-3.327970_pt1 | contig 12858 bp, 8 predicted proteins | sample MGYA00403673_ERZ1106948 | MGnify/ENA primary metagenome ERZ1106948 (study PRJEB35170, sample SAMEA104062409) | human gut metagenome | biome: human gut; feature: human-associated habitat; material: faeces | place: Denmark | collected 2012-05-07 ...
CTCCACTATCCGACGACGTACAGTGAAAGTCAGCTGCTGGATATTATCGGCATGACCCAGAACACCGTAAATGGTCAGGCGGTATTCAGTGGAGTGCCGCCTATGAGCATCAGCTCCCGTGGCAGCAGCGGGGTTTGAAACAGGATATTATAAAACAAGCGCCGTGCTCCCGGTTTGGGAACGCGGCGCTTACTGTTTATTTCAGGCGAAATCAGTTGTTATATGCGCGGGTCTTGATCTCCTCGGTGACCTTTGCGATGAATTCATCCACTTCCATCGTGGTGGTCTCGCCCTTGCGGTCGCGCACGGAGATGTTGCCGGCCTCGACCTCCTTCTCGCCCAGGATGAGCATGTAGGGCACACGGTCGATGCTGCGGGCCTCGCGAATCTTGTAGCCGATCTTCTCGTCGCGGTCGTCGCAGACAACGCGGATGCCGGCCTCCTCCAGCTTGGCGCACACCTCGTGGGCGTAGTCGCGGCTCTTCTCAGAGACGGGAAGCGCCTTGACCTGCACGGGAGCCAGCCAGGTGGGGAACTTGCCCGCAAAGTGCTCAATCAGAATACCGATGAAGCGCTCGATGGAGCCAAAGCACACGCGGTGCAGCATGATGGGGCGCTTCTTGGTGCCGTCGGCGTCCACGTACTCCAGATCAAAGTTGAGCGGCATCTGGAAGTCGAGCTGCACGGTACCGCATTGCCAGGTACGGCCGAGCGAGTCCTCCAGGTGGAAGTCGATCTTGGGGCCGTAGAAGGCGCCGTCGCCCTCGTTGACCTCGTAGTCCATGTGCAGCTGTTCCAGAGCGGTGCGCAGGCCCTCCTCGGCGCGAGCCCAGTCCTCGTCCGAACCCATGGAGTCCTCGGGGCGGGTGGAAAGCTCAACGTGGTACTTAAAGCCAAACTTTTGGTACACGGAGTCGATAAGGTTGACTACGCCAACGATCTCGTCGGTCAGCTGGTCGGGACGCACAAACAGGTGGGCGTCGTCCTGGTTAAAGCAGCGCACGCGGAACAGGCCGTGCAGGGCGCCGCGCAGCTCGTGGCGGTGCACCAGGCCAATCTCGCCAGCGCGAATGGGCAGCTCACGATAGGAGTGCGGCTTGGAGGCGTACACCAACACGCCGCCCGGGCAGTTCATGGGCTTAATGCAGTACTCTTCGTCGTCGATGACGGTGGAGTACATGTTGTCCTTGTAGTGGTCCCAGTGGCCCGAGGTCTTCCACAGCTGCTTGTTCATGATGAGCGGCGTGGAGATCTCCACGTAGCCGGCCTTGTGGTGGATCTCGCGCCAGTAGTCCAGCAGCGTGTTCTTAAGGATCATGCCGTTGGGCAGGAAGAACGGGAAGCCGGGGGCCTCGTCGCGCATCATAAAGAGGTCCATCTCGCGGCCGATCTTGCGGTGATCGCGCTTCTTGGCCTCCTCCAGCATGTGCATGTGCTCGTCGAGCTCTTCCTTGGTGGCAAAGGCGACGCCGTTGATGCGGGTGAGCATCTTGTTGTCCTTGTCGCCCTTCCAGTAGGCGCCCGAGACACCGGTGAGCTTAAAGGCCTTGAGGGCCTTGGTGTAGCAGATGTGGGGGCCGACGCACATGTCGATGTAGTCGCCCTGTTGGTAGAAGGTGATGCGGGCGTCGTCGTCCAGGTCGCCGATGTGCTCGACCTTGTACTTCTCGCCGCGCTCCTCCATAAGGGCGATGGCCTCGGCGCGGGGCTTCTCGTACACAGAGAACTTGAGGTTCTCCTTGACGATCTTCTTCATCTCGGCCTCGATCGCGGGGAAGTCGTCCTCGCTGATCTTGACGCCCTCGGGCAGGTCGACGTCATAGTAAAAACCGTTGTCGGTCGCGGGACCGTAGGCAAAGTCGGCCTCGGGGTACAGGCGCTTGATGGCCTGCGCCATGATGTGCGCGGCAGAGTGGCGGATGACGTGCGTGACCTCGTCCTGCGGGAGCTCGGCCACCGAACCGTCATTGTAAAGTGCCTTCATGGGTATGTTTTCTCCTCTCGGATGCCTGATGCAAGTGCGTGCGATGCGCTCGGCGTTTTAACTTGCATCATTATAGGCAGGTTGCCTTGGTATACAAGCGCCCGCCGCACCTTAATGGCACGGCGGGCGATTTTCTACGCATGCTTCATCGTGTGGGGGCGGGGCTGCGGGGCGCGCATGCGGCTAGCGCGTAGTGCGCGGTGCCCGTGGCTTGCGGCCGGCCCGGCGATGGATGCGTTACTGGATGCGAGTTCGGCAGTAGGGGCAGACCTTCCAGTGCGCATCGAGCGGGCGATGGCAGCTGGGGCAGACATTGCGAACCTGGGTGTCGCACACCGGGCAGACGACGAAGTCCTTCTCGATGGGCGCACCGCACTGCGGGCAGGTGCCGTACTGGGCAAGCTGGCGCTCGCGCAGGGCCATGTCCAGCTCCTGCTCCTCGCGGTCGGACGCGTAGGAGTGCGGGCGCAGGACCAGGTAGGCAATGAGGCCCACAAACGGGATGAGGGCGATGATGCCCCATGCCACGTAGGCGCTGGCGCCGCGGCGGCGAGCGTCGATGAACACATAGACGACCGACAGCACATACAGGGCGATGATAAAGCCAACAAAGGCATAGACGACGCCCATAAGCTGCGGCGACATGAGCTCGGAAATGTACTTGGACATTACTGGTACCTTTCGGAATATTAACAGTCCGGTCAAGTTTACCACGGGGTTTGTTTATATGGGACCACGGCTAGGGGCGGGGCTGGCGCGGACACAAACATCTCAATCTGTAACAGGTGGGAGCAGAATCCGGGTCTAGATGTTACAGATCGAGACACAGGGGTCCCTCCCCAACTTCAATCTAGATCTGTAACATCTTGGACCCCAAAACCCCTCTTACTGTTACAGATCGAGACATTCAAAATCCGCCGGAAGGGTTGTCTTGATCTGTAACATCTAGAACCCAAATCATCAGCTAACTGTTACAGATTGAGACAAATGAAAACGTCCAAGCCGAATGTCTCAATCTGTAACAGATACTCGGCAAAAACAGGTCTAACTGTTACAGATTTAGACATTCGAAATCGACTGATTGGCTCATCTAAATCTGTAACATCTAGACCCCAAAACAGTCCCTAGATGTTACAAATCGAGACAAACCTCCGGCACCGGGGTCAGCAGACAAAGACGTCGACATTACTGAGTCTCCCCTCGTCTGCCGTTGGCGGGTGTTGCGGGGCTGTTCGCCGCATTGCCGCCGCACTGGGGGTATGCGGACCGTAGGATAGTCTTATTGACGGCCTGTCAACTCGTCTGGGAGGCACTGTGACAGAAACGTTTGATATCGCGATTGTCGGCGCGGGCATCACCGGATGCGCCATCGCGCGGCAGCTCGCGCGGTTTGACCTGTCCATTTGCGTGGTCGAGGCGGCTAACGATATTGCGCTGGGCGCGTCGAAGGCCAACGGCGGCCTGGTGCACGCCGGCTACGATCCGGCTCCGGGAACCGTAAAGGCACAGGTCAACGCCCGTGGCTGCGAGTTGTACGGTACGTGGGCGCAGGAGCTGGGCTTTCTGTTCTGCCGCACCGGGTCGATGGTGCTGGGCTTTAACGACGAGGACCACGCGCACCTGGAGAAGCTGCGCCAGAATGGCCTGGCCAACGGCGTGCCCGAGCTGTCGATTATTGGACCCGACCGCATCCACGAATTAGAACCGCGCGCCAGTGCCTCTACAACGTGCGCGTTGTGGTGCCCCTCGACCGGGTTTGTCGACCCGTTTGAGGTTGCCATCGCCGCGCTGGAGAACGCCGTGGCCAACGGGGTGACGTTTATGCGGTCCGCGTCGGTGGTGGCGATTGAGGTCGCGGGCTCGGGCGACGACGCGCGCTTTACGCTGGTGACGCCCGCCGGCGATGTGCGCTGCCGTTACCTGATCAACGCCGCGGGCAACGGTGCCGCAGACATCTCGCATATGGCGGGCGCCGAGGAGTTCCAGATGGTCTGGCGCCAGGGCAACATCGTAGTGCTGGACAAGGAGTCGCGTGCGCTCATGCCGCTCTACCCCGTTCCCACGCCAATTTCCAAGGGCGTCATTGTGACGGGCACCGTACATGGCAACACCGTGATTACCGCGACCGCCGCCGTGCGCGAGCCAGGCGATACACAGACCTACGCTACCGATGTCAACGCGTTGCTGGACGGCGCACGCAAGCTGGTACCCGATCTGAACACGCGTCGCGTGGTGCGGGCGTTTGCCGGCGGGCGTCCGGTCATTCAGGGAACGAACGACTTCTTTATTGGGCAGTCGACCGTGGTGTCGGGACTGTTCCAGGCCGCGGGCATTCAGTCGCCGGGCGTGGCGAGCGCGCCGGCTATTGCCGAGCGCATGGAGCAGGTACTGCGCGATGCCGGCGTGGCCCTGCGCGAACGGGACGATTGGGACCCGATTCGCCGCGCGCCGGACGACTTTGACCGCGCGCCGCTTGCACGCAAGCAAAAGCTCATTGAGTCCGACCCCGCGTGGGGGCAGATTGTCTGCCGCTGCGAGACGGTGTCCGAGGCCGAAATCGTGGCCGCGATTCGCCGCCGTCCGGGCGCGGTTTCGGTCGAGGGCGTCAAACGCCGCTGCCGCGCGGGTATGGGCCGCTGCCAGAGCGGCTTTTGCCAGAGCCGCGTGGTGGCGATCCTGGCACGCGAGCTGGGCTGCGACCCCAGCGAGGTGCTGTTGGAGGATGCCGGTTCTTGGCTGGTAGAGGGACCGCTGAAGGGAGTGCGCTAGGATGGCGACGTTTGATATGCGCGATGGACGAGCGAAGGCGAGCGCCGTGGCAACGCAAGCCTTCGACGTGGTCGTCATCGGAGGCGGCCCCGCCGGTATGGCGGCCGCGCTTGCCGCGCATAAGGCCGGCGCACGCGTAGCCATCATGGAGCGCGAGCAGCACCTGGGCGGCATCCTGCGCCAGTGCATCCACCCCGGCTTTGGCCTGTCGCACTTTAAACAGGAGCTCACCGGCCCCGAGTACGCGCAGCGCTTTATCGAACAGGTGCACGCAACCGACATTGCGCTGTTCCTGAACTGCATGGTGCTTGGGATTGATTTAGGCGAGCTTACGGAAGAAACCGCGGTCCATACCGTCACGCTCATGAGCCCTGCCGGCATGCTGCAGCTCACCGGGCGCGCGGTCGTCCTTGCCATGGGTTGCCGTGAGCGCACCCGCAGCGAGATCAAGATCCCCGGCAGTCGTCCCGCTGGCGTGTTTACGGCCGGCCTGGCGCAGCGATACATCAATATCGAGAACCTCAAACCCGGCTCGCGCGTCGTCATTTTGGGCTCGGGCGACATCGGGCTGATCATGGCACGTCGCTGCACGCTCGAGGGGATTTCGGTCGAGGGCGTGTACGAGCTCATGCCGTACGCCAACGGTCTGCGCCGCAACGTCAAGAACTGCCTGGAGGACTTTGGAATTCCGCTGCACCTGTCCACCACCGTGACGCGTGTGATCGGGCACGATCGCGTGGAAGCCGTCGAGGTGAGTCAGGTCGACGAGCGCCTGGCGCCCATTCCGGGGACCGAGCGCGTTGTTCCGTGTGACACACTGCTGCTTTCGGTGGGCTTGATTCCCGAGAACGAGCTTTCGGTGGGCGCGGGCGTTGAGCTTGACCCACGTACGCGCGGCGCCGTGGTGGACCAGAGCCTGCAGACGGGCGTACCGGGTATCTTTGCCTGCGGCAACGTGCTGCACGTGCACGACCTGGCCGACAACGTGACGACCGAGTCTGAGCGCGCCGGCGCAGCTGCGGCGGCGTACGCGCTGGGGACCGACGCGGGCACCGTTCCGAGCTGTGAACTCACCGTCTCCCCTGCCGGCATCGCGGGCTACGCGCTGCCGGGACGCATTACAGCTGTGGCGCTCACCAAGCTCAACTTCCGCGTGCTCCGACCCGTCGACGCCGCCCGCGTGCGTATTCTGGCAGGCGGCGAGAAACTGTTCGCAGGCAAGGTCCGTGCATTTAAGCCGAGCGTCATGGAAAGCTTCCCGCTGCCGGCGAAGGTGATTCAGCGCGCACTCGACCTAGGTGCTAGAGAGATTATTCTGTCTGTCGATCCCATTGAGGAGGCATAGCTCATGAGCACGAATGCGACCGAGACGCTGCAGTTCAACTGCACCACCTGCCCATCCGAATGCCTCCTGACCGTAGAGGTAGAGCGTGACGCAGACGGCGCCGTGGTAGAAGTGCGCTCCGTAACCGGCAACAACTGCCCGCGCGGCGATAAGTTCGCGCATCAGGAGCTCACCTGCCCCATGCGCGTGCTCAGCACCACCGTGGCCGTATCCGGAGGCGAAGAGGCGTTGCTGCCCGTGCGTACGGCCGAAGCCATCCTGCTGGCACTCCACGCCCAAGCCATGACCCTCATCCGAGGCCTAGTCGTCAACGCCCCCATCCGCATGGGCGACATCGTGCTGGAAGACCTTCTCGGCACCAACATCGACCTCATCGCCAGCATGGACATCGACCCAGCCTAAGCAGCTAATTGAGGACGGGGCTCATTTAGCTACCCCGCCATCCACCCTGCCCTCATAAGTTGCGGTGAAATAGTTCCTGATTTCCGCCAAAACCCCGGCATCTAGGAACTATTCCACCGCAACTATCCTTGGAATCGGTATTTAGCTTGTGTCTACTTTAGTGTCATTTCAATACTATGCCGGATTACGGGCTGATTCGGAGACCCCCATCCATACCGGCCATTTTCAATTTTTGACAAGCCATCTACATGCGGTTTTAATTTCGCGATTTTTGCCATGGTCAAGTAATACAGGTCCAGCCCCGTAATCCGCCATACTTTTGAAACCAGCCCATTTGGGACGGGCCTCTTTTAGCTACTTTTGCCCGAACGTTCGCTAAACAGCCCATGCTAAGGAGTGTCCCAAGGTGCCGGCATAAAAGGAACGTCCCTATGTGCCGGGCTTGGGATACCATGGTGGCACCCTAGCGAAAGGATGTTTCATGGCACATGTCGATGACCAGCGTGTGGCGCGCGTGCTCGATGCCCTCGAGGCTCAGCACCCCGGCGCGCAGTTGCTTGTGAATGACCCGTGGTCGATTTACTACCTGACCGGTTTTTATGCCGATATGTTCGAGCGTTTTTGTGGCGTACTGCTCGCGCGCGACGCCGAGCCCGTGATCTTGGTCAACGCCCTGCATCAGCTGCCCGAGTACGACAATGCCCGCGTGGCCTATCACACCGATACTGACGTAGTGGCCGACGCCATCGTTCGCGAGGTCGATCCGAACAAACCGCTCGGCATCGACACCGTCATGCGTTCCGGCTTTTTGATGCCACTCATGGAGCGCCACGCAGCCAGCGAGTTTTTCCTGGGCGACTTTGCCGTCACCGCCGCGCGCACCCACAAGGATGACGCCGAACAGGCGCTCATGCGCGCGTCCTCGGCCGCTAACGACGCCGTGATGGCCGACGTCATCAAGCTCGTCCACGAAGGCGTGACGGAGCGCGAGATTGCCGACCAGATGCTCGGCCTGTATCGCAAGCACGGCTGCGAGGGCTTTAGCTTTCCGCCCATCGTGAGCTTTGGTGCTAACGCCGGCGACCCGCACCACGAGCCCGACGACACCGTGCTCAAGCGCGGCGACGTAGTGCTGTTCGACATTGGCGGGCGTCATCGCAACTACTGCTCGGACATGACGCGCACGTTCTTTTGGGGCGATCCGGACGAGGAGACGGCGCGCATCTACGACATCGTGCGCCGCGCCAACGAGGCCGCCGAGGCACTCATCGCACCGGGTGTGCGCATGTGCGACCTGGACCGCGCCGCGCGCGATGTGATTGAAGACGCGGGCTATGGGCGGTACTTTACGCATCGCCTGGGTCACTCGATCGGCCTGCAGGACCACGAGCCGGGCGACGTTTCACTCGTCAACGAGCAGGTCGTAGAGCCGGGCATGACGTTCTCCATCGAGCCGGGCATATACCTCCCCGGCCGCACCGGCGTCCGCATCGAGGACCTGGCCCTGGTTACCGAGACCGGCGTCGAGATTCTCAACGCCTACCCCCACGATCCGCTCCGCCTAGACTAGCCAATGTGACAAAGGGACAGCCCCTTTGTCACATTGCGATTACGTCGCGCCACAAAAACGGCCTATCTACTACGTTTAACCCGCATGGGTCGACCATAACCGAGTTTTCGCAAAATACGCAAGCCGTCTACCTGCGGTTTTAATTTCGCGATGTTCCGTGTGGTCGAGGGTAACCTGTCAAACGTAGTAGATAGGCCCATTTCGTGACAAGCGAGTCAACTCGGGGTACAGGGCAGCTAAAAAAGCCCCGTCCCAAATTGACTGCTTTTGAGTTGCGGTGATATACGGATTGTTTGAGGCTTCTGGCTTGTAAAACAGTCCGTATTTCACCGCAACTGATGAGGGGATGGGTTAGCGGAGCAGACCGGCTACTTCGCCGGCTAGGGTGATGGTGCCGGCGGCTACGAAAGGCTCGTCTGCGACATCGAAGGCAGCGAGGGCCTCGGACACACTCGGATATACTCCCGTGAGCTTATCGGCATCAACGAGGGCAGCAAGCTCCTCTGCCGGCAGGGCGCGATCGGAATCGGTCTGGGTCACGACTACGCGCGGAAAGGCAGGGATCAATACGTCAACGATGCCCGCCACGTCCTTGTCGGCCAGCGCGGCACACAGCAGCGTGGGGCGATTCTCCACGCACGGATCGATCTCGTCCAGCGCGCTCACAAAGTTCTCGCAGCTCTGAGGGTTATGGCAGGCATCAATCAGCTTGAGCGGATCGGTCCCCAGCACATCAAAACGACCCGGCGTGGGACAGCCCATAAGCGATGCATCCAGCGCATCGTGGTCGAGCTCGCGACCCAGATACCCCTCGCACAGCATAATCGCGCATGCGGCATTCTGCGGCTGATACGCCGGCTTAACCATGTTCGTCGTATAGATCGCACGCGGCGTGGTGCAGCTAAACTCAACCGTGTCGCCCACACGCGCCGGCACCTTAGTCGTGGCGTGGCTCACCACGAGCGGCACGACACCGCACTCACGGCAGCGGGCATCCATCACGCGCTGAACGCTCGCCTCGTGCGTGCCCTCGCCCAAAACAACCAGGCGCCCAGGCTTAATAACCGCAGCCTTCTCCCCCGCAATGGCCTCGAGCGTATCGCCAAGGACCTTCGTATGGTCGAGTCCAATGCCCGTAATGGCGACGGCCACGGGATCGGTCGCACTCGTAGCATCCCATCGTCCGCCCATGCCGACCTCAAGCACGGCAACGTCCACCGCGGCCTCGGCAAACATAGTCAAACCGGCCACGGACAAAAGATCGAAGGGCGTAATAGAACGGAGCTCCTCGCCCGCCGCCTCACGACGCGCATTAAGACGACGGCCCGCCTCATACGCCGCAGAGACACCATGGGCAAAGACCTCGTCTGAGACGACCTTTCCATCAATCTCCATACGCTCGGGATAGCGCACCAGATGAGGCGACGTAAAGAGTGCCGTCTTAAGGCCCTCACCACGAAGAATGGCAGCCGAGAATCGCGTCGTCGAGGTCTTTCCATTGGTACCGGCTATCTGAACGCAATCATAGAACTCGTCAGGACGACCAAGCTCATCGAGCATCTCGACGACGGTCTCGAGCAGCGGCGTGGAATAACGCGCAATCTTGCCCGTATCGGCCGCAAGTGCAACAGCCTCATCAAAAGAAAGCTCCGGAACCTCAAACGGCACCGAATACAACCCAGAACGCTTAGCCATAACCCAAAGTCTCCCATAACAGAAAAAGAGGCCCACCAATAAGAATGAGCCCCTCGCGTTGACAATTTCAGCCTTTACCCGATTGCAGCAAGATCAAGGCCACAACCAGGTGGCCCCAACCTACCAGTTGCAAACAACCACGTAAGCGAACTAGGAGCGGCCCGATGCTTTGCTCGCCGCAAGTTCCGCACGCAAAGGACAGCACTTAATGTGCTGTCCGTCTTGCGCAGGACTGTCCGCAGCGGAGAGCAAAGCATCGGGACGCGCCCCCAAGTTAGACCTACGAGAAGTCAGCAACCTGCGAGTTCAGCGCCGCCAGGATCTCCTTGAGCTCAGCTGCACGGTCCCTCTTCTTCTGAACCACCGCGGGCGCGGCCTTAGCCACAAAGCCCTCGTTGGCGAGCGTCTTCTCGCAGCTGGCGAGCTCCTTCTGGGCCGCGGCGATCTCCTTCTCCAGACGCGCCTTCTCGGCCGAAAGATCAACCTTGCCCTCGAGCACCACAAAGACCTCGACGCCGCTGTCGACCACGGCGATGCTCGCGGCAGGCTTCTCAACGTCGGTACCCATGACCAGCGAGGCGGTGTTAGCCAGCGGCTCAATCGTCGAGCGCAGGCTCTCGAGCTTCTCGATGTCCTCGGCACCGGCGCGCACGACCACGTCGAGCTCGGCCTTGGGGCTCAAGCGGTAACGCGAACGCGTGGCGCGGGCGGCGGAAACGACAGTGCGGCACAGCTCAAATGCGCGCTCGGCGGGCTCATCGACATACTTGGCGTAGTCGGCGGGCTCAGGCCACTTGGCGATCATGAGCGCCTCGGCGCGGTCAACGTTGCCCTCGGCGTCCAGATCGAGCACGCTCGCCGGCATGTTGTCCCAGATCTCCTCGGTGACAAACGGCATAAGCGGGTGCATCAGGCGAATGGAGGTGTCGAGCACAAAAATCAGGTTGCGCTGCGCCTGCAGACGGCCCTCGCCCTTCAGGCGGGCCTTGGTGACCTCGACGTACCAGTCGCAGACCTCGTTCCAGAAGAACTGCTGCACGCCGCGGGCCATGTCGCCAAAGGTGTAGTTCTCAATGCCCTCGGTGACCATCTTCACGGCCTTGGCCAAGCGGCTGAACATCCAAGCGTCGGCCGGCGTCTCCACGGCAGGCTCGCCGGGCGTGTAGCCCTCCATGTTCATGAGCAGGAAGCGGCTAGCGTTCCAGATCTTGGTCACAAACGACTTGGCCTGCTCGGTACGCGGGCTGTCGATAAGCTTCTTGGTCTTCTTGTCGATGTTCGCGTCGAACTTAACATCCTGGTTGTTGGTGCACAGCGTAAGCAGGTTGTAGCGCATGGCGTCGGCGCCGTACATGCCAATGAGGTCCATGGGGTCAACGCCGTTGCCCTTGGACTTGGACATGCGGCTGCCGTCCTTGGCCAGAATCGTCGGGTAGATGACGACGTCCTTAAACGGCACCTCGTCCAGGAAGTACAGCGAGCTCATGACCATGCGGGCGACCCACAGCGCGATGATGTCGCGCGCGGTGACGAGCGCCGTCGTGGGGTGATGGCCCTCGAGCAGCTCCGGCTTTTGCGGCCAGCCCTGCGTGGCAAAGGTCCACAGCTGCGAGCTAAACCAGGTGTCCAGCACGTTCTCGTCCTGATGCACGTGATGGCCGCCGCACTTGGGGCACACGTCGGTGTCCTCGGTAAGGGCGTCCTCCCAGCCGCAGTCCTCGCAGTAGAACACGGGGATGCGGTGGCCCCACCACAGCTGGCGACTGATGCACCAGTCCTTAAGGTTCTCCATCCAGGTGGTGTAGGTCTGCGTCCAGCGCGCGGGGTGGAAGGTGACCTTGCCAGAGTTGACGGCGTCGAGCGCCGGCCCCTTGAGCTTATCGACGGCGACGAACCACTGCTCGGACAGCCACGGCTCCAGCGCGGCGTCGCAACGGTAGCAGTGCATGACGGAGTGATCGAGGTCCTCGACGTGGTCGAGCAGGTCGTGCTCCTCGAACCACTTGATGACGGCCTCGCGGCACTCCTCGCGGGTCATGCCGGTGAACTCGCCGTAGCCCTCGACGACCACCGCGTGCTCATCGAAGATATTAATCTGAGGCAGGTCGTGGGCCTGACCCATGGCGTAATCGTTGGGGTCGTGAGCCGGGGTGACCTTGACGAAGCCGGAGCCAAAGTTGGCATCGACGTGCCAATCCTCAAAGATGGGGATCTCGCGGTCCACGATGGGGAGCTTGACGGTCTTACCCACAAAAGCGGCCTTCTCGGGGTCCTTCGGGGAGACGGCGACGCCCGTGTCGCCGAGCATGGTCTCGGGGCGCGTGGTGGCGACGACGATGTAATCCTGGCCGTTGACCGGCTCGGTCAGCGGGTAGCGCAGGTGCCACAGGTGGCCCTTCTCGTCCTTATATTCGGCCTCGTCGTCCGAGATGGCGGTGGTGCAGTTGGGGCACCAGTTAACGATACGCTTGCCACGGTAGATCAGGCCGTCGTGGTACCAATCGCAGAAGACCTTGCGCACGGCCTGTGCGTAATCCTCGTCCATGGTGAAGCGCTCGTTGTCGAAGTCGACGGAGCAGCCCATACGCTTGATCTGCTCGACGATGATGCCGCCGTACTCGTGGGTCCAGTCCCAGCAGGCGTCGACAAACTTGTCGCGACCGATCTCCAGGCGGCTGATGCCCTCACTCTTGAGCTTCTTGTCGACCTTGGTCTGCGTGGCGATACCGGCGTGGTCGGTGCCCAGCACCCAGCGCGTGGACTTGCCGCGCATGCGGGCCATACGGACAATGGCATCCTGGATGGAGTCATCGGTGGCGTGGCCCATGTGGAGCTTGCCAGTCACGTTGGGAGGCGGAATGGTGACGGTGCAGTCGCCCACGCCTTCACGGCGCTTGTAGTAGCCGCCGTCAAGCCACTTCTGCAGGATCGCCGGCTCGTTGGTCCACGGATCGTAGTTCTTGGGCATCTCTTCCATATATCTCTCCCTGTCCCGCCGGCGTGTCCGCCTGCTTGGTTTTCGCTCGGTCAGGTCCTGGCTCGCACGAAGAGCACATTAAGTGCTCTTCGGCTCGTGCGGAATCTACGAAAACC
>ERZ1106948.726-NODE-726-length-12823-cov-36.101974_pt1 | contig 12823 bp, 16 predicted proteins | sample MGYA00403673_ERZ1106948 | MGnify/ENA primary metagenome ERZ1106948 (study PRJEB35170, sample SAMEA104062409) | human gut metagenome | biome: human gut; feature: human-associated habitat; material: faeces | place: Denmark | collected 2012-05-07 ...
CGTCCAAAATGTCGACCATCACCACCGATTTGGCATCCATAAACATGTTGTCATACGTGCCGGGGTAGGAGCGCTTTGGGATCGTTTTCGCCGGAGCTTCTGGAGCGGGCTTCGATTGCTGCGGGGGTGAGCTCAGCGCCACAACCAATTACTTCAATCGGAACAGGGGCAGAATCTTTGTTTGAATCCATGAGCTGCTATGCGAGTGATTCCTTTAGTGGGTTGTGCTGTTGACAGAATGCACTGAATCATATAGAAACAGTTTCCAATTCAGTAGTACAGTGCGTTATAAGGAACTGGAGCTCAGTGGGAGCATCACTGGGAATGGTCCTTGTGTGGAATCCGTATGTCATTTATAGATAACATTCTGGTGTTCAAATGCTGTCGATACACCGGATGACTATGGAGAGAAGGAAGCCCCATCTCCCCATTCACTTCATATTGCAGGAGCAAGTAGACATGACTTCCAACACCTCACGAGTCACTCCATCTTCAGAAAAGGAGCAGAAGACGAACACGACAATGGGGTCCCACAAATTCAAAGCCTCGCTTCTTCTTCTCCACTGCCAAAAAACAAATGCCACAAGTCTACTATTGCTACCGATGCAAGTATGCCAAATCAAGTGCAGTATTACGATTAGCAAGAACGTGGATGCAACGCAACAAGAAGACGGCAACTATATGTGTAACGAGGTGCTATTTGACTCACCGATTCTGATTCCTAGTGCCACGAGCCTTTCGTAGAGATACGCGATGAACCAGAGCCGGCGCCTCAGCAAGTGGGTGTACATTCATGTCCTCATAAAATAGAATTCGCCTCAAACGCCAAGCGGCGTCTCTTTCCAACAGCTGCCAAATGGAGGTATGGTTTGGTCCTTCACTTCAAACGGAACAGTATGAGTTCTGCGTGTTCTTTCTGTGTAGAATGGAGGCAGTCGCGTCGCAGGCAACTTCATCAACTCGTCCTTGCCTTCCCATCCTCTCATAGCTAGTATCCTCGAGTCCTTCTTCCCTACACAAACTCGTTTCGCTGGAGACTACTTCAACGGCAATCTCGACGAGTTGTTGAATATCCTGATGCAACACGACCCGAATCACGTTTGTGTCATGACTTCGTTTCATGGCTAGTATGGACCTCCACCAACTTCCCGTGACTTCATTGACAACATGGTTCGACGCCATCCCACGGTAAAGGAACTGCGTAATGCTAGTTGAGTGTGCTGACACAAAGAGAACGATCCTGTGTGTTCTGTATGCGATTCTGATATCACCAAGGACGACATTGTTGTCTGTCTTCCTTGCAAGCACTTGTATCATCCAGACTGCATCCTTCCTTGGATAAAGAAGGTTAAAACAGGAGTGATAAGTGAGTTGTAGCACAACACATGTCCTACGTGCCGTCATCCTCTTCCGGAGTGTGAAAACGAAGAGGATATGTACCATGATGAGCCATCAGACCAGTGTGTGCATTTGTTGAACAAACAATACGAATAGAGTACAGTATGTCACAGTGAGGGCTCTTCATCCGAATCGAACTCGACCATGGGGTCTCGCTCCCACTCCCCGTTTTCATTCCTACCCGTCAACAAAACGGAAAGCGAACACTTGCGAAAACCCCTAGCGATCATTCGCCTCTCCTCCTTTTCCTCCTCAACTAATGCTAATAGGCAGCAGAAACAGCCACTCTTCTTCACCCACTCCGGCTCTCCTGAAGGAGGCGGGACCGCTTGCTTCTCGATCTTACTCTCCACCTTCTTCACTCGATTGCCCTCCAGCACTCGCTGTTTGATCGCGTTTGTGCGGTACAGCAGAGAAGGCATCGCCATGGAAGTGACGGGAACAGACTTCCCTTCTCCCGTCGGCTTCTCCTCATAGGACACTGTTTCGCTCTTTGCCATCAGACGGGCAATATGCTTCTTTCCTCTCACATGGGCCTACAGATGAGTGGAATTCAACAGTGCAACGAGCAATAGTTGCCCGGTCGAAAATGGAGGCATATGGGGGCAGATGAGACAGCGATACTGACCCTCGGTGGTAACGCAATACTCATTCGCGGGAATCGACTGCACGTACAAATCAGACTGCCGTTTCCGCAACTGCTACGGGATGAGTGAAAACGGAAACGGAAGACCCTCTTGTAGTCCTGATACGTTGTACGGCCCTTGTGGTGCTTTCCATGCACAGGATCCATATTTCAATCGAGTCGGAGACAAAAGAGTGGCAGATCTTTTCTCTCTGGGGATAGACTGGGGTATGGATTTGTGTAACGGTTTTATCTACTGCATCACGACGTAGTCGACGATCCTGTTCAGGAGGAGCACGACATTTACCTTTCCAAGGAATTAGCCGAGCAACTGTGCTCACTAATCTGTATTCGGTGATAGAATAGGTATTTGCTGCAGTATCCGCTGCGTCCGAAGGGAAGGGAGTATCCCGCGCCTACTTCCGTAGATCGACGTTTTGAGGAGTCACGGATAGGCGCAGTTCAAACCCGAAAATGAGATATTACAACTGAATTATACGCTGCCTCACGACAAGCACTTTGACGACAAAGCACCGGACAAACAGAACATTTCTGAGATCTGTGGGAGCGTGAACATGAAAACGCTCATTTCTAGCACTTGTGTCTACCCGCAATCCGGCCAAAGCCACTTACGCGATTGGCGTGACTCACAATGGCTCCATCTACCTCACACCTGTGACGGTGGGTTTCGGAAGTGACGCATAGATAAAGTCCACGTTGGTGATGCGTCCGGACATTCGCTTCTACAACCGTTCCGGAGAAGAGGCGGAGGAGGACGTGATGGACGAGGAGGATGACGCAAGTGCGCAGCCGGAGCCCAAGTCGAAGAAGAGCACGTTGACCGAATTGCGCGTGGAGTACTCGAAGCGTCGAGTGGACGAAAACCACTTCGGTCCGATATCATATACAGAGGTGGAAGGAGCGCGCAGCGAGGAGCCCTGGGTGGTATTGCCTGGGAGGGTGGATAAGGCGTAGAAGAAGGAGATTTCGCCGGCAAACGGCGCGGTGGAACGGGCGAAGAACGATGGGCTGATCACCAGTCCGAATCGCAGTGTTCCGTCGGGAGCGACGCTGAAGGGGTTTACGGACGCGATGCGTCAGCGCGCGGCCCTCGAATATGCAGATAGTGCCGTGGATCCGGACTGGAAGGTGTTGTCGTCTCCCGATTACCCGGGCCGCATCGATTCCAAGGAGTGGATCGAGAAGAGAAAGCTGCGTCACCCCGAAGCGTAACACGCCTTGTTTGTAACAAAAACGACTCAAACCTTATTGGGTCTCGGTCATGTTCATCGGCTTCATCTCGCTCGAAATCGTGTTCACGACGATCTCTCCCTCGTCCTCCGAGTCGACAAGCTTCTCGTTGGGCAGTCCGTACTCCTCGTCGTTCTACGCGTCAGGCCCGCCTCACACACCCACCTCCTGAGCGTCCGATGCCACCTGAATGTGGTAGGCGTACGCCGACGTGTTCTCAGAAGGCTTCCACATCACCATGATGCAGAAGAACAGCAGGAAGTAGTAGATGCTCCAAATGCCGTCGTTGATCCTAGTGCTCACGATGCGCTCCGATTCCTACAGCCACTGGTACTTCCACACCGTGTGCGTGTAATCGTATACGACGATGTAGCTGAAGCAGATCAGCGTGAGCGTCGCCAAGATCACGCTCACCACCAGCAGATTACGCAATTGCGTGAACACCTCCAACTTGGCGACTTGCTTCTTCTCCATCAGCTCGTCCATCGTGTCCATTAGGCTCTGGAAGATCCAGAAGTACACCAGGGCGTCCATGCTAATCATCACGCGCATCGCGCATCACTCACCCCGAGGTCACGAACAAGCGGATCATTTCCACAGTCGTCTGGTTCGACGGATACATGCTGCAGTACGAGTCCCAGAGCGAGACGACGAAGTACGCAACTCCGAAGAAGATAAACTTGCAAGCCTCGTCGCCGAGCGACGCCTTGCAAACGCCCAGTCTACAGCTCACGTAACATAGCCGGGAGTACCCCATGCACACAACGAGGATGAGAATGCGCGTGATGGTGCGAGTTGCGGAATCGATGAAGATGGACAGAAGACTGAGGAAAAAGACGTTGTTACCCGTGTTGTTGAAGACGGACAAGTACACAACCTTCACCAGGTTATCAATGATAAAACTACAGAGGACTCCCTAATGATCACCGCATCACCCCGCGCCCACGATGATGATGATCTGAACGGACATGATTTCCTTGGCGTACTTGAAACAGAGCATGCCCCAAACGATCAGTGCCACGACGTACGCCACGCACATGAAGGAGAAGAACGGAAGGCTGCCGTACTGAGGAGCCGGCAAGTGGCCGTAGGGGTTCTCGACCACCATCTTCCCCTCGAAAACCATGGGAGACACGTGATAGTCACAGCTACGCGTGATGATGCGCGACGATCGCTACACTGCGTTGAGGACGTAGTAAATACCCGTCGTCTGGGGGTTGTAGCTCACGTTGATTCTTCCCTCTCTCCCACTAGCCATGAACGAAGCACGAGACGCCCACCTCAACTCCGTAGTCTCGAGGAAGTACTTGCCCTTGGCATCCTCGGGAATCAGAAGTCTGTTCTGGTTCTTGCACTGGCTTCGCTACGCGTGAGTCTGTCTCCAGGAGCGTACCTTGTAGGCTTCTTCATCGCAGCAGGCGATGCGCTTTCCGTTGCTGTCCTGGTAGCCAATTCTCATAAAAACATCCTCTGTAGTGATGAGCGTCTACGGCGGTGACGGACTCCGCACCATCTCCCACTTCCACTGTACCAAACAGATTGATAGAACTGTTTGCTGGCTTTACGTTGATATCGAGGGCAATCTCACTCTTTCCATTCTTTCTACCGCATCACGCGCAGAACAGGAAATACGCACCTGACACGCGGCGAATCCTTACTATCAAAGACGTAAACACCTCTGTAAATCAACGTCATGCAGTCGACGTTAAAGGCACCATATTGAGCATTGTAACACTGAACCAACAATGGCAGAGAGAAGAAAAGCTAGTCAATGAGGAATCGATGCACGACCCGATTACAATAAAACCCAGGTAACGCATTGCAACTGGAATATGGTTTTTGACCTCCACATCTAGGCGATTGACCCATAAGCCGGACGCAAACGAACATATGTCCCACTCCTCGTCACTCTTGTCCTTCCCCAATTCAATGGCTTCGCACAATCGGGACACTTCTTCCCCAAATAGCGGAATCGTAAACACGACCGTTGTTCCCGCTCGTGTGAGATGGACCGTGATTTCCGGCGAGGCCGAAGACGTACGCGTCGGCAACGCGATTGGAACAAACACGGCAATTCAGTTTCTTCTTGTGATCCAAGCACAGCTTGCCGCGCTCCACCTCGCCCTTCATCAATTTCTGCCACTCCTGGTGATTTGGCTCCACGACCATCTCCCACGCATCTCCCTCCTGGAAGGGCTACGTGTGAGTGCATCACCCCGCCACTACCATTCCGTCATACGCGAGGCGATTCTCTCCCTTTCCGTCCACCATCTTGTAGGTGCGAAGCCAATGGCGCATCTTGTCCAGGTCGTTGTGGTAGTACTTGAAGAAGTCGCAGTAGTCTGCACTTAACCACAGCGACAATCCAAACCTCTCAGTTGGTTGCAGACGGGGTCCTCCGCGTTCACGCCCAGCACCTTCCAGTCCATCTCTCCCTGGTCAATCAGAGCGATGGCGCCGAACACTTTGACCTGGTAGACGTCGCCCACCGCGTGAGGAATGTAGCTGAAGTCCATGATGTCGAGTGGATCATTGTCGCCAAGGAAGGAGCCAATGTCCGTGAGTTCCTTCTTGTGAGGGTTCTCCCACGTCTGGGGAATGGCTCCGTAGTTGATCATGCTGGGGGCGCCGTAGAAGCGCAGCTCTCCGTTCTTGAGGTCCTGCATGATGGGGTTCATGGAGCGCTTCGTGTTGATTTCCGTCTTGGCACTCTGTCTATGGCTTGGATTGAACCCAAATCGGTACCCTCTGGGAATCTCCATAATGCAGTTCACTGTTCCCACCTTACCCTTCACAAACGGGGTGTCGCAGTACGCAATATCCTACGGAATCAGCAGAAATGTCACAGAGCGCACATGCCAAGGGGAGATGGGCTCAAACTTGTCGTTCACCATCGATTCGACCTGGCACTGGTACTCCTTGTCCTTGCCGAGAGTGCCAGTGACGGCACCTCTCTACACATCATCTCCGGGAATAGCACAAACATAGGAAGAGAAGGAGCGGAAAAGGAGGGGGAGTACGTTGCTCCTAAGACGTTGTGACACTGAAGAAAGCATTCTCTGATTCTCCTCGGTTCCAGCAGGTCTCAAAAGGGGTGAGGGAGGACGACAAACAAGCCCGTCTAGCTCAGTCGGTAGAGCGCTAGGCTCTTAACCTAGTGGTCGGGGGTTCGAGCCCCCCGGTGGGCGATTCCTTTTTCTCTTTTCGTTTCTTTGGGTTGTTTTCTTTTGATTTGGATTGCGTTTCAATAGATGTCGAACAAACAATAGAGAGTGTAGTATCTTGCAGACAACAACAGGTGCAAGGCATTGTAGATGAGAGACTAGGGTGCGCTAAGGAGGATATATTCAGAGTTATCTCCTTCCTTAAGACTATTGTTGACGGCATAGATTACTTCCAGAGCACTATGGCTCATCACATAGATGTGAGCCATATTCTCAACAGTTTGTTGCTGTTCTATCAGTAGCACACTCGTAGTGATAGCAGTCAGGTAATCGTTGCCATCACAACAGAAAGGTTTTACGACCTGTTCTCATCTCGTTTGGGAGCCGTAATGAATGAAGACTCAGTAATATCACATCTTGCTTTGTTGGTTAGTGCTCTGGGTCACATATGTGACAAAGTGGGCAATAGTATACATAACATAATGTATACTGAACTGAGTAATCAAAGGGTTCGAACGACGATGTTGAGCCCTCGTCTTCAGAAGGAATTGAGAGTAGTATGCAAGATTGTGGACTCGATTCGTGGCGGAATAGTTGGATTGTTATTTGATCATTGTTATCCGAACCCTTGTTTGGGTGGATTTGATGATTCTCCAGTCCAATATAGAAGTAGATGTATATTATTACTATTCTCCAATCCCCATGAAGACAATCATCCGAGCAGACCCCATCAATAGAGGGCACCTTCCACAAGGCCTGCTGAGCATCATCGTAAATGCAAAACAGCAGTCTAAGAAGCGGAGACAGTAATCCACAATGAGGCCAAACTACGTAAGGGCAATTAAGTAATCCACTGTGGACAAGGACAGCCATCCGTCTAACACCACAACGGACGCAACAAGCAGTCTCTGTCACAACAACAGAAGACGAGACGTTATCATCGATTCACTACCATCAACCCGTATCCAACTCTGAGTAGAGACTACACACGGCTCCTTCAACACCTCGCTGTCTCTTCGCTGTCTCATCACGATCCACACAAAGAAACATCACTAAGGGTAACCTCGCATCACGACAAGCAACTATGCAAAGAATCAAGATGGAAATCGAAAAAGAAATGAAGATCGCCTCCCCCAGTGTAATTCAATGAAGGAAAAGAAAAGTATCGGATGCGGGGATTGAACCCGCGACCTATCGCGTGTGAGGCGATCGTGATAACCACTACACCAACCCGACTTGCCTGTTAGGCGTTCTGTTTCTGTTCCCACACTACACCATTTAAAGGAGCGATTATGATGGGATGGTGGATCCGTCTGCAATGAGTGACAGTTGTCCTAACCCATGGAGTAAAGAACATTCAGACAGAAAGAAAGAGAACTGATAATGATCCACACCAGCCCAGACAACAAGAAGAAAACTCTCTCTATTGCAAGCACTCCATCTCCTCTTTCCTTAACACGAAACAAAATCGAAAAGAAGAAATCAGTGATACGGAATCGAAGTGCGCCTTCACGCTCCACTTCCCGCATCACCGACCACTGCACCACACGAAATGAGTTCTCGCCCCAATCTGCTGTCCTATGACCAAGGGTCCTCCTTAACCTGAACAAGAATCCACATAATAATGCCAACCATATGCGCTGGGATTGATCTCGGCACGTCAAATACATCGGGGTGCGTTTTCCGCAACGGCAAGCCGGACGTTATTGCTCTCGAAGGCTCATCCCATCTGCTTCCCTCCTGCTACGCGTACAACAATGGAAACAAAACGGAGTGCATCGGGTCTCCAGCAAAGACGTACATTTCGAACAACCAGCACTTTGGCATCTGGAAGGCGAAGCGAATGATCGGCGTGCCGTTCAATTCGTTCCGCGTCCAGAACAACCGCAATTTGTGCCACGCGCCGATACGCGAGGCCGCGGATGGGGGCGTGGAGTTCTTCAACGACACATACGGCATATCCATGACGCCGACGGACGTCGCTGCGAAGATCCTGCAGAAAGTAAAGGAGAAGGTGGAGACGTTCACTGATTGCGACATCGACTGCGCAGTGGTCACGATTCCGGCCGGATTCACCGTGAAGCAGCGCGAGGAAACGGAAAAGGCGATCGAAAAGGCGGGCTTTGAAAAAGGCTCCTTTGCCATGATTGACGAGCCCACGGCGTCGGCCATCGCCTTCATGGCGCTTGACCACGTGTACGAGGGCTATTTCGTGATGTTCGATATCGGCGGCGGCACGTTCGACGTGTCCGTGGTGGGCGTGAAGAATGGTCACATCTCCATCATCTCGCACTGCGGCGACGAGAGCATTGGCGGCGTGGGCATTGACAAGAAGATTGCCAAGTTCATCGACGAGCAGTGCCTCGACCTGTACAACCACCACATCATGGACCCGACCCACAAGAAAGCGGCGAAGAACATCACGAGGCTGATGAGCTTCGCCGAGCGCGCCAAGATCGACCTGACGCAGCTGGAGGCCACGGACATCGATCTCTCCGCCTTCAGCGACGTCCTCCAGCTGGAGCAGCAGGGCTACGACCCCTACGACTGCGCCTACAAGCTGTCGAAGGCGGCGCTGACGCGCCTGGTCCGCGAGGACGTCAACCTGTGCGTGACGCTGATGCACCAGGCGATTCTGGAGTGCGGGCTGACGAAGGACGACATCACGGCGGTGGTGCTGGTGGGAGGCACGTGCCGTCTCGACTACGTGAAGACCGCGCTGAAGGAGTACTTCAAGAGGAGCGTCGTGCGGGAGACCGTCAACCCCGACGAGGCTGTGTGCATCGGCGCGTGCCTGTACGCGCACAGCTGGAGGAACAACCGGGACCAGCCGTTTTTCCTGCTGGACGGGCACCAGATGTACATCGACCAGGTGGTGACGCGCGGGATCGGAATCGAGCTGGCGGGAGGCGTGATGCACACGGTGATTCCGAAGGGCACGCCGCTGGAGAGGAAGACGTTCCACGTGTGCGTGGACACTCCCGATACGAAGACGAGGGTCATGAAGACGGTGCTGTACCAGGGCAACAATCCGCGCGTGAGGAACAACACGCTGCTGAAGGAGATCGAGTGGAGCGGGTTCCCGGCGGTGCGCAACTACGTGGTGAAGTTCGTCATCTTCATCACCCTCGCGTCAAAGGACTCGATCGTGGTTCGAGTGGAGGATCGTGTGAACAAGCAAGTGTACTTAGCGGATACGGAAATACTCATCTGATGTGTTTGTAACAAAGAGAAGAGAGGTCGGGGTAGCCGTTGTAATCTGACATGATATCGCGCGTAAACGCTTCGAGAATGTTGTGCCCATCTTCGATGTTCTCAAAAGCGTCGTTCTCGAGATTGTAGGAGTAATCATTGTAGTGACTACGCGTGAGCATGCCGGCGAGTTCGTACTTCCTCGGACTCTGCAAACGCGCATTTCCGTTCTGAAGAATCGAGATGGTGTACTCCTTCTCCTACTGCCTCATCGAATCACTGCACTGCTCACATTTCCCTGATTCACAGTGACGCTTGACGACGTTCTCGTAATCTTGAAGGGATTGTTCGCCGACTTCATTGACTGCAAACCCTAGCGATCAAGCAGGTGCACACATCCGGCTACATCGAACACCCTGTCCAGAAGCCGATCTCCCGCAGTCGCCGTGTACGCTGTGAGGAAACGCACCATGCGCTACGATAAAGAGAGATATAAACACCCACTCCTCCAAAAGGACGATGACCACGAAGAATGGAGATCATCCGCAATTCAAAGAAAGAATGTCTGGACGAGGAAGTAACACTGTACGCTTCCATTCGTGAACACTCATCGCGTAGGTCAAGAACCGTGATCCTGCTCCAATTCAAATCACTGCCGAGCAACTTCTGCGAGATGCAAAGGAGAGGCACGAGGCCGAGCGGAAAACGCCTGTTCAGAAGATTCAGAGTTCCGAGGTATGCGACGATTGCCTGGAACTCAGCTGTGTAGGAATTGGCCGAGTTCCGCTTCCTGAAACGCAGAGGCTTTGAAGAGGGCATTCGCAGTCAACGACAGCACATCGGCAATTACATAAAGTACGCGAAGTGGGAAGAACAGCAGGTACCGCTCATGTCCTCCTCTTTACGGTTAGGGAGAGTTCGAGCGAGCGCGTAACATATTCGAGCGAGCGCTGGACGTGGATCAGACGGCCACCCCTCTCTGGCTGAAATACGCCGAATTCGAGATCCGAAACAAGTACATCAACCGCGCGCGAAACGTGTATGACCGTGCCGTTACGATTCTGCCGCGTGTGGACCAACTCTGGTCTGTGAGAGAGAAACTCCTCATCTATAGGTACAAATACGCCTATCTCCAAGAGATGACGGGAGACATCATCGCGACGCGTACGGTGTTTGAGCGCTGGATGCAGTGCTTCCCCAGCGAGCAGGCGTGGCTCACGTACATCAAATTCGAGCAGCGCTGCGGAAAGTTTGACAATGCGCGCAATCTCTACGAGCGAATGCTTGAGCAGATTCCCGAGCAATCCGTCGTTGATTGGTGTTTGCTTTACTGAATAGTCCTACATTAAATACGCCAAGTGGGAGGAGCGTCAGGGCAACCCGGTGAATTGTCGTACCATCTTCGAGCGCTCCTTGACCGAACTCTCGCTGGAGAACGTGGACGAGGACCTGTACGACGTGTGATTCGAGCCGTCATCCCTAGATTCCTGGAGTTTGCGCGATTCGAGATTCGCTGTCACGAGACGGAGCGAGCGCGCGCCATCTTCAAATACGGCTTGGAGAAGCTGATGAGCTCGAAGGAGACGTTGCGGAACGAGTACACGCTGTTCGAGAAGCAATTCGGCAGCACGGAGAACATCGAGGACGTGATCATTTCGAAGAGAAAGGAGCAGTACGAGGCGATTCTGAAGGAGAATCCATACAACTACGACGTGTGGTTCGATTATCTGAAGATGTTGGAGCAGGAGGGCAAGGAGGAAGAGGTCGTCAAGGCATATGAGCGCGCTGTCGAAAACGTGCCCCCGAGCAAGGAAAAGCGGTTCTGGAGACGGTACATCTACTTCTGGATCTACTACGCGGTGTACCTGGAGTTGGACGTGGACGAAGTCGAGAAGGCCAGAGATGTGTACAAGAGGTGCATCCAGTGCATTCCAAATAAAGCCTTCACTTTTGGCAAGGTGCGAATCGGGCCGATTTCTGTCACTCCTAGATTTGGATTCTGTACGCCAAGTTTGAAATCCGCCAGAATCATCTCGACAAGGCGCGCAAGGTAGTGACGCTTGTTGCGACTCACCGGTAGATCTTGGGTCAATCGATCGGTCTGTGCCCCAAGCCATCCGTGTTCAACTACTACATCGACTTGGAGTACCACCTGATGAACCTGGACCGCTGCCGAACCCTGTACCAGAAGTTCTTGGAGTGTTATCCTTCGCGTTGCGAGGTGTGGGTGCGTTACGCCGAGTTTGAAGAGGAGCTGGAGGAGAACGAGCGCGCGTCGGCCATCTTTGAACTGGCGATCGGCCAGGAGGCGCTGGATACGCCAGAGCTCGTGTGGAAGAAGTACATTGATCACGAGATGCATCTTGGGAACCGCGAGAAGGTGGAGGAGCTGTACGAGAGACTGCTGCAGCTGGCGCAGCACAGCAAGGTGTTCATCAGCTATGCGCAGTTCGAGAGCACGATCAGCATGGACAAGGCGAGAACGATTCTGGAGCGCGGAATTACTACGTTTAAGGAGAGCGGCGAGAACGAGATGAGACACCAGCTGCTGCTCGCCTTGAAGGGATTGGAGGAGTCCATTGAGGACAACGAGGAAAGAATAAAGAAGGTGAACGAGAGACAGGCGAACAAGGTGAAGAAGGTCAGACACAACGACGAAACGGGCATCGACGAGGAATACGTGGATTACGTCTTCCCTGAAGACGAGGCGAATTCGATTCAAATGAAGCTGCTGGAGAACGCAAAGAAGTGGAAGAATCTGAGAGCGGCAAGCAATCAGGAGGACAGCAAGAGACAGAAGGTGGAGGAACGAATTGATTTAGACAAGGAGCTTTACTCCTCTTTGTTGCAACAAACAGCACGCAATACTAAGTGCCATTCTCTCAAACCTACTCCTCATCCTTCTTAGGCTCCTCCTCCTTCTTCTCCTCCTCCTTGGGCTCCTCCTTAGGTTCCTCCTTAGGTTCCTCCTTAGGCTCTTCCTTCTTTTCCTTCTTTTCCTTCTTTTCCTTCTTTTCCTTCTTGGGCTTCTCCTCCTCAGAGGACTCGGACTCCTCAGAGCTCGACTCCTTCTTCGCCTTCTTGGAGCTCTTCTTCTTAGGCTTCTCCTCCTCGGAAGACTCAGACTCCTCAGAGCTCGACTCCTTCTTGGACTTCTTGGACTTCTTCTTGGGCTTCTCCTCCTCAGAAGACT
>ERZ1106948.731-NODE-731-length-12765-cov-32.296617_pt1 | contig 12765 bp, 17 predicted proteins | sample MGYA00403673_ERZ1106948 | MGnify/ENA primary metagenome ERZ1106948 (study PRJEB35170, sample SAMEA104062409) | human gut metagenome | biome: human gut; feature: human-associated habitat; material: faeces | place: Denmark | collected 2012-05-07 ...
TGCCATCAATGTTGGTGTTGAGGACACGAAGAATGTGCTGGAACTCTCCCTGGTTCACAAGACTCTAGCCACTGGGTGAGAGGGGAGATAAAAGACGCCGCAACTCAATCTGAAAGCCACGTACCATTATGAAAGGTGTATTCGATAATACTCTGGTTTTCCCAAACCCTTCCATGAAAGGCGCATCACCGCGGGAATGTGGGGCACCACCGAGAACCCCATTTCACTCGCTACGATTCAAAAGAAATGGGAGGAATGGGCTGTAGAAACCATAGAAACGGCATGGAACAGGAATGAGGAAACAATGGGATGCCAGACCATTCCGAGTGGATACTGCGTTGAAGCACAGCTGAATCGAGTCGTGTGGAAGAAACAGCAGCAACAGTGCAATTCGCTAAAGAAACCAAAAGCTCACAATATGGTACAGCAACTCTTTCTCTGGGCTTCGTAGTCCAGGTTATTTGAATAGAACGTCTATTCGTCACCCTTCACCATCACGCAAACCTGGTCCAAAGTGCCTCCCAGTTCGTCCTGGAAATGTACGGCGCGAGCACTTCGCGCACGCACCAGCTGGACGTTCGCTCTCTTCTCCCTGCATGATGAATCCAATACGGCAAATCCCTACGCCGATAGCGGGTACAGCTTGTATCCCGAAAAATCGCCCAACTCCACCTCGTCCAGATCGCTATTGGCTGTCGTTCCAGTGGCACTCTGCGCATGACTTCCCGTTCGCAAGTACTCACCATGGGGGTTATCAAATCACGAGCTCGATAGCGATTCAACTATTCTAAGCGCGTTCGACTGGGGATACCCCACAGAATTGAATGCCCGTGGAGTGCGAGTGGCAAAGAACAGTGCTGTGTAACCAAGAATACGTTGCTTCGAAGGAATGGAGTCTGCACATCAGAGTGGAGAATGCATTGAAGGAGGATCCCAGCCTGTGGTGAATAACGGTAAGAACGCACTTTCGATGCACGTGATGAACTAGATCCTGCGGAAACAGCAGAGGAAGTGCGTTCTGCGCCTGTTACGCCTTTGGTAAGTGACTATGTGCTCCTGACAACGACTAATCGTGGTGTAGAAGAGTCAGCCGAAGGAGGAAGTGAGGACAAATCTGGGCAGACAGATTAGCGACTCGGAAGAGGAGGAAGAGGAGGAATCCTCCCGCCCCCTTCCCAATTTCATGCGAAGCACGCGCGCCAGCATCGCTCTGTTTGCAAATCCGGCGGAAGAGAGGAAGGGCGCCCATTCCAAGCCAAAACCCGTGTCGAAGGGTGCTTATCGCACGAATGACCCCGACAAGCTGCCTCGTTTCATGGCGTTGACGAGCGCGGCAAAAGCCCAGAACGAGAAGAGTGTGGAATCAAAGCCCCGGAAGCTGGGAAAGCCCGTGGACACGCAGCACCTTCCCCGGTTTATGAAGACGACGGAAGCGTACGAAAAGCAGATTGAGAAGGAGGCGGTGAAGGCGAAGCCCGTCATCAAGCCCGTGGACACGCAGCACCTTCCTCGCTACATGAGCCAGACGAAGGCGAGTCAGCGACTCCTGGAGGAGAAGCAAGCGCAATCATCTCCTGTGTCTCATCCTTCACGCATGCCGAAGCCGCTGAACACGAAGGAACTGCCGCGGTTCATGAAGACGACAGTGGCGTACGAGAAGCAAATCGAGAAGAAGGAGGAGTGCGTGAAGTCGCCTCGGAAAGTGAAGGCGGTGGAGAAGGACAACGTGCCGCGCTACATGCAGCCAACCAAGGCGGTACTGAAGCTGGTGGAGAAGGAAGAAGCCCCTGCGAAGAGCGCGCCGGCTCGAGCCGTGCAGCCGCTGGACAGGGGAGCGTTGCCGAACTACATGAAGTCGACAGCCGCGCTGAAGATGTCGGAGAAGGCGACGGAGGAGAGAAGGAGAGAGAAGACGGAGGAGCAGCAGCGGAAGGAGGAGAGCGAGCGGGAGTTGGAGGAGATCCGAATGAAGTGGGAAAAGAAAAGGGAGGAGGCGGAGAGAAGGAGCTCGTAAGTGTAATAGTATGGGACCTGTTTGTTGGCGAGCGATGGCGCATCATTCATTTCGTCCAAGACGAGAGGTAGTTGTTCTCTTGAGAAAGGGGGCGTGTATTCCTATGAAAGGGTCGATGAAGTACCACAATCGCCCATTCTTTCGCTCTAGGGCTGTGGAATGCAATGCATATTGCTCTACTTGGGTATTGGATGCATTGTCGTGTGCGTGCTCTGTTCCAGAGTGAGTTGTAGAGGCTTTCGCCTTCTTCTTCTCGTTATCATCGATGATACGTTGGCATCGCCTTCTCCAGGGAGTGGAAACGCAACCATGAGTTCCTCTGCTGATTCCGGGAGGGGGGAATCAAGGGAGTATGAAACGTGGGATTCCTTGTCTTCTTTCTACAAGTAATGGTGTTTGAAGAGCGTAACGCGTAGACGATTCGTGCTCTCTCTCCAAGCGTCTCCCCAACAAACGGTCGGAGGGTCGCCCGTATCCGAATTCCTTCGTCTCGACAACGGCTTCTATTACGCGGAGCAGATACAGTGTTTTCCGGAAACCAATCTCTTCAAGTACCACTCCCTTCTGGGAAGAAAGTACTCTCAGTACATGAACCCCGAGTCGCAGCAAGCCAACGTGTCCGTCGTGCTGTCGCGGAAGCCATTGCCGATTCCGGACAGCGTTTACGACGGCGTGGCCGTGATTCTCTTCCGGCAGTACCGCAACATCTACCACTGCATGGAGAGCTTCAATTCGCTACTGCACTACATCAACCATCGTCCTCGATTCCCTCCCGTTTCCTCCAGTCCTGCTCTTAACCCTAGCTGCACTACCTCTACTTGGCCGACAACAACGAGGAGGGCGAGTACGTCGGTTGGAAGCACGGATACCTTCACTCCCTCCTCTCCCTTTTCCCTCCAACCGAAACTCCCGCCATTCTCACCCGCGCGTCGCTGATGAGCCGCGCGAGCGTCGTCCTGTTCAAGCGACTGGTACCCGGTTCGAATCCCCTCTCACGTAGTTTTTCATGCCGATCGTGACTCCCATCGTCGATCCGTTCTTCACGCCCGAGGAGGTGTCGATGATTCGCGGCGCGGTTTACAAGTACTGCCAGGTGGAGCGACGCGAAGCGAAGAAGCGCGTGACGTACGTCGCCAGGACGGGGAGTCGACGACGCGTGTGCAACGAGGCGGAGCTGATCGCGACGGTGAGGCGTTTCGACGTCGCGTTTGAGCGCGTGACCTTCGACGCAGCGTCCTTTGAGAGACAGGTGGAGGTGATGGTCGCGACGGACGTGCTGTGCTCGATTCACGGCGCGCAGCTGGTGAACATCGTGTTTCTGCGCCCGCGGTCGGTGGTGATCGAGCTGTTCAACCCCTTCTTCTTCGCTCCCTTCTACGGGAACGTCGCGCGGAAGGCGGGACTGCGGTACTACGCGGTGAACGACACGGTGGTGGTGAACGACGTGGGGAGGAAGGAGCGCGAGACGTGGTGGCAGCCGTACCTGAACAGCAACATCAACGTGAAGCCGGACGTGTTGTTTTCCCTCCTACGGGAGGTGCTCTGTTCTGTTTGAGACAAACACGCGAGTATGGACTACTAAACGAATAATGGTTCTGCCCCGATCATTTTTCCGTCGACAACAAGTTGTGTTCGGTTCTGGAGAATGAGCAAGATGTTATAGCGTTCACGGTACTGAACGCGGAAGCCCGCCTCTTCCTCCGCCACTTCCCCAGCCATGTCCTCGTCACTCGCGTGCATCTCCGACACCTTCTCCACGCTGCCAAACTGCCTCGCAAACTGGTACACGTCCTTCATCAAAAAGGTCGAAGGGACGTTATAGAAGTGGATTGCCACAGGGAAGACCTTCAGAGAGCCGTCGCGCAGGCACGGGATTATGGAGGAGGGTACGGGGGTCCGGAGTATTTCAGGGCTATATGTCACGCCGCGTCCCAATTACACACTTCACGTAATCACGGATACGAAACAAGGAATGAAAATCAACTGAATTCAACACAGTGATCTGGTTGCTCGGAACCCGTTCCTGGGAGCACACACGCCTCGCGAGTTCATGACTTGGGATCTGCGAAAAAAAAGCCACGGCAACGATTTTGGAGTCCGTTCCAGAATGCACGACGAAGTCGCACATGTGGACGTGGTCCGAGAGAGAGGAGATGAAGGAAGTGATATTGGAGGAATAATACACAGCGAAGAAAGTAATTACGAAATGATGCATGTCAAATACGTCAGAAGAAAGAACAGGAGTTTCACTGAAATGGGACGCGGAGGAGGACCCCTCGTAGTCGTACGGACCGTCTAGCTCTTTCATGTTGTTCCGGTAATAACCGCGGATATCCGGGAATTGCTGCAGAAACCCTTCGTACGACGGATCGCTTCCGCGGTTGAACAGAGACATCTACAGTCACAGACCGCGACAACTACTACTTGGCTGGGTCGCAGACCGGTGGTCCGACCGTTGTAGCTGAGAGCGCGCGAGCGATTGCAATCTTCGCCGTAGCCCTCAGAAAAGTTGGCGCTGAAGTGCTTTCGGGTTCCCTCGGAGGAGTAGCAGCGCGTGGTCAGCGACCCGTACTCGTTGGAGGAGGGCGAAAAACAGCCGTAGGGGGGGTTCGAACTGGTGGACCAGCGCGCCTCGGGCATGGGCGAGAGCGAGGCGGAGGGAGTTCGCAGAGAGGTGTGCGACGACTTCGTGAACGTGTTCGCGTTGAGGTACTGCTGGAGCTCGGCGGAGTTGTAATCGAGTGCACTCCTTCGGGGATCACATCGCGATGCCAATCCGGAGGACAGTCCCTGTGTTAGAGGAATGCTGTGCGTGAGGGAGGAGACGCGCCGTATGGTAGACGAGTCACCGCGGGAAAGGGGAGAAAAGTGGCGAGAGTGCCTTGAAGAGAGGGAAGGAGAGGCGTCGGGAGAGGTGCTCGGAGAGGACTCTGAAGTGGGCTTTGCGTTGGATCCAGCTACAGTACTTTTGGGAGAGAGAGGTGACTACATGTGATGATGATGCGGGACAGCCACTTCTATAAAATTCCACGAGTACTTGTTGTTCTGGTTCACTCGCAAGTCTTGAAACTTGGAAAACTGGATTTCGAACGAGATGGTGTTCCCGTCGATCGTTAGCGTCTGAGATTGGAGAGCCTGCTTTACCTCATCCGCTTCTTGCGCGGAGTGAAACTGGATGAGCGCCTGTGGACCCGCATCATGATGGAAGATAAGGATCTTTACCACTTGATGAACTTTGTTGCACAACTACTCGTGAGCACCACGCACATCGCCCACGTTTGCCATGTCAAGCAAACTGAGAGGGGACTTCTCACAGCCACAAATGGTCACTAAAATGATGTGGCTTACAGTGTAGTCCAGTGGGTTGCGCTGGAGGTGCTGGTGAATCGAGTACTTCACCTCGATCAAGTGGTTTCGAATGGACAGCGGGTTGCTCATGGCATAGGTGTACAATGAAATCGCGTCATCAATGCTCTTCATCTCGACGAGAGCCTACGCCACTCACACCCCACAGCGAAGAACCAACCTGCTCCTTCGGTCTGAGCACCACGACAAGCTCGGACGGTCCGAACTTGTCCGTAATCTGCGTTATTTCGGCCTACGCACCCTTACCACCGATTCAAATGGCCTACCTTTGATACCATTTTGGGAACGTTCTTAAAATGCAACACGGCAGATGGTTGGATCTCCTCCTGCTTCTCCTGACTGGTTAGTTCTTGTGGAGCTACGCCATCAGTCCTAACAGTGGAACACTCTACGAAATTGGGACATCAAATGGAGTAAAACGAAGAGGACAAGAAAGTTACGCGGAGAACACCAGTATTCTGAGAATACCACCTCTTACATCATAACCGTCATTGAAAGATATAATTGGGGTCATGTCCTAATATATCCGAATCTCTTCTCCCAGGAGCGATTCCGCCCTTTTGTTGCCTGAAATGGACTCCAAAACACAACACGATTGCGGCCCACGCGGAACACTTTTCCTCGATCATTCCGACACGTTCCCTTTCAGCCCCTCCGATTCAAAGACACGCTCGAGGACACTCCATTTTTGAAATGGCTCTTCTTCTTGCTTTCGCTTTGCCCGTGAAACGCCCTCTCGATCCATATCTCATTCTAAGAAAAGGATCAGTGCAGTCCGTCTTTTCTTGCCATGGATTCATGGACGATAACATCGATTGGGCGTATGAAATGGGAGGTAGAGAGCTTCTCCTCTCATTTCGTCGCCACGGCTCCCTTCGGTAGCTACATCGCATTCGTTCCGAAGAACGACAACCCAAATCGCGACCTGTTCATCTATGACGGAATAGGCAACACCGTTGTCGAGGATTCGCTCTCTTCCTCCTATCACGTGCTCTCGTGTCATTGGACAGAAGATCAACACTTGTGCATATTCCTGGACGATGGTCGTGCATTCGTGTACACTCCTACCGATGAGCCGAGAAGCATGCTGGAGTTGTTGTCAGAAGAGGATATGGAGGCCGGGGTTAAGATGAAGGAAGCGTATTTGTACGATCAGACGTGCTGCTTTGTCTCGCAAGAGAACGAGGTCTATTTCATGTCAAAGTTGGGAGAGGGCGTTCTGAAGAAGGCTCCGAGTCTCCCCGAAGATGCTCGGTTCGTGCCTTTCAAAGTGGGCTGATGGAGTAGGAAGGCGGATATCAAGGTACTCGGCGTTCTTCCCGAGGATTGCATTCTATCCCGAAACACAAGCGTTGCCATTTCCGTCCAGTCCGGACCCTTCCAGGGCATTATCTTCGTCATCAACAGCAACAGCAACACAACGCATATATTGGTCGTAAGGACTCCTGCGACAGCTGACGAATAGGACCCGGAAGGGCATCCTTTCACCTACTTTGGTCTCCACCCCTACCACAGCTTGTCCGCCTATTGCAACGAGTATCAATTGGTGCAGGGTGAATCGCTTTCATCATGACTAGAGTGTGTATGACAATGATTGCAAGTATTGTCTCTTCAAGGGCAATCTCATCAAAGCGGAAGACAAGAAGGAGACTCCCGATGGAGAGCAAGACGATGCGGAGAAGACGGATGATGTGGAGAAGATGGATGATGATGCGAAGCAGACAGATGCTGGCAATGTGGAGAAGACGGATGATGATATGGAGAAGACGGAGAATAACGCCTCTTCCCACCCCGTCGAAAACACACCCTCTCCGCGCGTCATCCCACCCGTCGACCACCACCTCTACGGCGTGTACTGGTTGAACGACTCCTCCGTCGGACTGGTCGTCTCAGACCGCTTCGACGCCGCCAAGACGAGGGTCCTCGCAGTGAACATCCACGGCGGCGTCGACACCATCTCGCTCCCCTTCCCGCCCGCCTCCTGCGTCTTCCAACAGGTACGTACCACCTCTCCCTCCTTCCCCGTAGGAAGTGGATGGACTGCGCGTGATCACGCCCCACGAGGTGGTGTTGGTGCGACAGAACCACTCCCGCGCGCTGACGATTCCCTCCCACCTGTCGCTCTCGGCGCGCTTCTCCACCTACGCGGAGTTCTTCGTGCACGTCTACACGGAGTTCGCGCGCGGCAACGAGGGTGTCGTGGAGGAGTACAAGCAGATCCCCGCGGATCTCCTCGAGGAGGTGTTGTGCGAAATCCTCAAGGCATGGCTGTGTGTGTGGGTTCATCCCGTAGTACTGCGAGTGGGACAACTTCAACGAGAACAACACCACGCTCCTCGCCGCGCTGAAGCTGGCCATCATGCACGTGCCCACGCCCTCACACATCCACCCCCTCTGCAACGCGCTGTACTTCTCCTGCTGTGTGATCAAGGTTCTCTACAACCTGCGGCAGGTGGCCTCTCACGCACCGTCTCACGTGTAGGAGGGCATGCCGCTCAGCATGCAAGAGTACACCGAACTCTCCTTCCCTGTCGTGATTGCCCGTCTGCTGCTTCACAACAAACACCTCGTCGCACTGCGCATCTGCGACACCTACAACTCGCACTCCAACAAGGAGCACCAACACGAAACCGAACGCTACTTTGACGATTTCCGCGGGATTATCACCATGGACTGGGCGATGAAAAAGGTGGGGATTTCTGGAATGCTGTGAGGTAGATTCGGCAGTCGGACCTGCCCTCCGAGCAGCTGGCCACCATGGTATTCACCAACATCATCAAAATCGGGCGAGTTCCGATCATTCCAATTATCCTCAACATTTACGACATCCGTCCGGACCTGGCGGTGACGCTTCTCCTCCTCGAGCCCGACTCCAACCTGGCTGTGGCGTGTCTGCTGAAGATTGGCGAATACAGCGAGGTCAGTTTCATTTTTCTCTTTCACTGTAGGCGTTGCGTCGTGCTGTGGAAACCAACGACCCCGATGTCGTGTTTGCTGTGATCAGTTACACAGGTGACCAGTACGTTCAGTGGTCCATGATTATGAATAGCATGGACGACCGCGACGAGTGGTTCGATTTGATCCACGAACACGAGTTCGCCGTGGACGTATTTATCAACTACTATCGCGACACGGAGTTCTTTGACTTGCTGAACGAGTTCTACCTCCACACGAACCAGTACCGCGAGACCTTCTATCAGCTTTTGTATTCTGCCATTCACGAAGTGAACACGTCGGAATCTGACGAGAACGAGTTTGCGATGGACGAGGAGGACAAGGCGCGGATGAAGCTGTTCGACCTTCAGAAGTGCAGCGATATGCTGCTGCCGGGCGTGAACGATTTCGAGGTTTCGGTGCGTAATGTTCATTTCGGTCACGGGTAGTGCATTCGGAACCAGATCGCTTTGCTGCAGTTCCAGAATCACTTCGGCGTGTCGATTTTGAACCTGCCCGCGTTCGGTACGATCATCAATCTCTTGGCGCGCTGCACGGAAGAGAGCGATCGGGATGCGTTGAGGTTATTCTCCTACTCGTCTGTAACAAACAGATTGAAGAACCAGTTCAGCATCACGGATGTGCGATTCGACATCTTGCGGCTGTACGGACTGTCGCGCAGCGGCAACTGGGAGAAGGTCAGACAGCTGTACACGAGTCGCAAGAACATCATTCCCATCGAGGCATAGATTCGATCGTCGTGTGAACTGTAGTGCTGCTTGCAGATGGTGTTGGCGAAGAAGGCGTACAAGGAGGGAGACTACTACCTGTCGATCATGAACGTGAAGGACGCGCCCGCGCTGGCGTTGCACTACGCGCTCTTGCTGAAGTGGGGATTCCCGCGGTTATTGAGAGATAGTCAATGGACGCTGGCGACGCGTCTGGCGGTGGAGCTGAACGACTACAGTAGTATTATCATGATCATGGACAACGTGGACAACGACGTACCCGGCATTCGAGTGGATGATGTGTCGATGCGGTGACCCGTAGATGGAACTGTTCAACTACATTCGGAACAGCGGGTACGAGCGCGACACGCCGTTCGTGAACGACGTGAAGTACCATCCCGTGTTGAAGGCGAAAAAGTCGTTTGCTAGCGGCATTCTTGCTGCGTTTATGTCTTCTGATGCTGCGAAGAACGCCGGTGATGACGGCAACGGCATTGAGGACGAGAACGGCTCGATCGTGGGGTCGATCGGAGACGCGCCGTCCACGAAGCCGACCAGCATATTTGGGAAGCTGAAGCAAGTCACACAGAAGATTTAGTCTTGTGTATTGCGCTGTTTGTTTGCACGGCGTGTGGTGCTTTGTGGGAATCCCATCGAATGCGATTTCATGTCATACAGGGCCATCCGTATCTATGACGTTCGTTGAATGTCATCGAGCGTGTAGGTTAGGTGAAACGGCTTCGATGGAGAAACAGACAAGGTTTCGTGTTGGCACAACGGTGTTGATATAGCCGTACAGTAGGCATGCGAATGCACGATGAAGCAGGGCGGGACAGCTCATCACACGAGCACGATCGAAACGACCGATGCATTTCGCTCTTCTTCCTCTACAAAACCGAGGAACGCTTCCGCTTTGGGAGAATGCGGGAGATTGGTTTTCGGTCGAAAATGTGTGCACTTCAGCGCAGTGGTTCCTTGATTATCAAGCTCTTCTATCCCCCTGTTAATCACCTGCCTTCCTTCATTGGGCAAAGACGCTCTTCATTCTTTTTTTCTGTAAACGAATTCGATGCCAAAGGATCATTCGCTGGCTGTTACGCTCCGTCCCTACATTGCCGGAGGGTCTGGCGCCATCTTCTCTTCCATGTGCATTCATCCCATCGACTTGGTGAAGGTGCGTCTGCAGGTGGCCAACAGTACGGTCGAAGGAAAGGTTTCAGCGATTTCGATCGCCAAGAACGTGGTGAAGAATGAGGGTGTGAAGGGACTGTTCTCCGGGCTTTCTGCCGCAATCGCACGACAGGCGGTGTACGGAACGGCCAAAATCGGTCTCCACGACAGCTTCTCCCAGACACTTCGTGCTCTGAACGACGGGAAGCCCATTCCCTTCTATCAGAAAACGCTGTCCGCCATGACTGCCGGTGCTCTCGCGGCCGTTATCGGCAATCCCTTCGATCTCGCTCTGGTTCGTATGGAGGCCGACGGAATTGCTCCGATCGAGGAGCGCCGCGGATACAAGAACGCCCTGCAGGCAGTCTACCGCATTGGCAAGGAGGAGGGTGTGCGGACACTGTGGCGTGGCTCTGTTCCCATGATCTGCCGAGCTGTCGCGATGAACGTCGGTATGCTCGCGTCCTACGACCAGATCAAGGAGATGCTCGCTCCCTACACGGGAACGGGCGTGTCGAACAACATGTGGTCGAGCGCGCTGACGAGCTTCATCTGCTCCTTCACCGCGCTGCCGTTCGACATGATGAAGACGAAGCTGATGAACATGCACAGGAGTCCGAAGACGGGAGAGTACCCCTATCGTAACATCTGGGACTGTGCGGTGAAGATCGTCAAGCAAGGTGGCTTCTTCTCGCTGTGGAGAGGGTACTGGACGTTCTACGCCAGAACGGCTCCGCACGCGATGATTACGCTTCTCGCCAAGGACGCGTTCACATCGCTTTACAACAAGGCCTTCGTCAACTAAGGCTCCTATCTCTTGGGGATGACTAGCAAATGGCGTGCCATTTGTGCAATTGTATTCTATGTTCGTTTATGTCTCTTTGGACTGCTTGTTGCCCCAAACAGCGTAGTCACTAAACTCTACGGAATCACTGTCGCTACTGGAGGATTCTCTGAACAGGGCTCTCCGTTGTCGGATCATGTCCAGCGGGGCTTTCTGTTGGCTCTTCTCTTCAGTTTGCTCAGAATTGGCAATGTGCTTTAGTTTTGCCTTGTTGAATGTTTCGATTTCACGGAGTAGATTCCTATGCGTGATCTGGTATCCGAAGCGCTACACTGGGGCTTCTTTTCTCTCACCGCTGCTGCTTTCTGGTTTGGACTGCATTTCAACAGTTGCTGGTACAGGTAAGCTCGGCGGCGGTGCATTCTTTGGCGGAATTGTGGATGGAGCTGGAATTGGCGGGGGCTTTGGTTTCTCCGCTGCTGGTATTGCAGACTGTGGTGGTGGTGGAGGAGGCCGCTTCACACCGGCTGGAGTCGTTTCCATATGCTGTGGAGGAGCAGTATCCACCTGGCGTGGGGGCATTGGAGGAGGCGGAGGGACAGTACGCATTGGGGGAGGTGTTGTTTTAGGGGGGTTTGATTGAATGGGAGGAATTGCTTTAGGGGGGTTTGGTTGATTGGGAGGTGCTGCTTTAGGGGGACTTGGTTGAATGGGAGGCATCACCTTAGGAGGACTTGGTTGATTGGGAGGCACTGTTGGAGGAACACGCTGAATGGGAGGCATCACCTTAGGAGGACTTGACTGAACTGGAGGGGCACTTTGAGTACTAAGCCGAATTGGGGGCGGAGGGGGTAATCGATTCTCTCGCTTCACCACAGGAGGTGGTGGTAGCTCGTGTGCGTTTTGCTGAGACACGACAGGAGTGTCCATAGAGGGAGGCTCCCTCGAAGGACCTGATTCCTTGCTTCGGTTGAATAGCGAGAAGATGCCTGAGCGCCGCCTCGCCTTCTCTTCCTACAGGAATATACAGCATCAAGGAGTTACTCGAACGGAGTCATCACCATCCCCTTGCTTCGAAGTCACTGATACAGCGTTTTTTGCGATCTGCGATAGGCAGTGAGAGGCATGCTTATAGAAATGGCGCGAGTGCTTTTCACTGGTGAATAGGATCCCGAGTTGCAAGTGTTGCGTTTCAAAGCTGTGGAAAACGGGGTTGAGCATCTGGTAGTTGCACTGGGAAGGGAGCTGACACTCAAAGAGGATTGTTGACACAGGCTAAGCATGAGCGAATAGCAAGAATCCGAACATCCTCCAACTCGTAAATGCGAATATACGTCGAAAAGGAGTCTTCCTCCTGGATTAGGGCGGCAATTCCAACAGTCTCCGGATCTCGCCACTCCTGCTCAATTGTTCCGTTGAAATAGGCGCAGAAGAGTTTGGCAATACCGCATTGCTTGCAAGTGTAGCCCTCTGGGAGAATGCGTTGCACTTCGCGCGACATCCATTTATTCTTCATGATGCGAAGCGCTGATGTCGGACGCACGGATGCCTACCCAAATAATGACCTCTTCCTTCGTCTTCTTGTCAATTCAACAAACACAAACCACTAATCTTATATCAGCAAATCGATTACAAATCACTTTTTTGACACCTGCTCACCGGTATCATGATCGTGTGCACGGTCTGAAGTAGAATGACACGCATGTGCTTCAATAGGATAGAGAGCAGCTTCACGAAGAAAGAGGGCGTGTAGCACCTCCAGAGGAATG
>ERZ1106948.733-NODE-733-length-12740-cov-3.674970_pt1 | contig 12740 bp, 8 predicted proteins | sample MGYA00403673_ERZ1106948 | MGnify/ENA primary metagenome ERZ1106948 (study PRJEB35170, sample SAMEA104062409) | human gut metagenome | biome: human gut; feature: human-associated habitat; material: faeces | place: Denmark | collected 2012-05-07 ...
GTCGAGGCCAGCGAAGTTCCCGTTGTCGATCCGGCTTTGCGCCCGCACCGTCGCGGTCGCAAGCCCAAGGCTTTCGTCGAGGCCGAGAAGGCCGCAGCCGCAGCCGCCGCCGCTCGGGATGCTGCGGCGACCGCCGAGCCTGCAACCGCTGCCGACGCGCCCGTCCAGGATGCTACGACTTCCGAGGCCGTTTCTGCCGATGTCGAGCCCGCCGACGTCCGTCCTGGTCGCAGCCATCGTACTGCTGCTAAGCGCACGTCCAAGGCCAAGGCTGCCAAGAAGGGTGCGTCCGAGGTTTCCGCCGAGACGACCGCCGATGCATCGACTGATGCCGCCGAGCCCCAAGACGTCGAACAGTCTGCGTCCGAGAAGCCCAAGCGCGGTCGCAAGAAGTCCGCTAAGGCCAAGGCCGTCGAGCAGCATGCCGAGGCCGAGCCGCAGGGCGATTCCAATGCCGAGGCCAGCGATGATGCTTCGGCTAACGAAGACGCCTCCGCAACCGATGGCACCGCCCCCGTCGAGACCGAAGAGAGCGCTCGCCCCAACCGCCGTCAGCACAAGCGCAACGACGAGCGTAATGACCGCAACGAGCGCAAGGACGAGCGTAACAACGATCGCCGCAACCGTCAGCGCGACCGCAAGCAGCGCAATAAGGAGCGCAATGCCGCCCCGACCGAGCCTACGCTTTCGCGCGAGGAACTCGCGGCCATGAAGGTCGCCGAGCTGCGCGAAAAGGCCAAGGAGTTCGAGATCGAGACGACCGGCAAGAAGAAGGCCGAGCTCGTCGAGGAAATCTACACCACCGCTGCGAAGGCCGAGGGCTTCCGTGACATCAAGGGCATTCTGCAGATTCGCCCGGACAGCTCCGGCATCATCCATGCCCACGGCTACATGAAGTCCAGCGACGACGCCTTTGTTCCCGCCTATCTCATCCGCTCCGCACGCCTGCGTACGGGTGATGTGATCGAGGGCTCGCTGCGCCCCTCACGCGGCGGCGACAAGCGCGCCGGCCTTGCCAAGATCACAACCGTCAACGGTCTTGATCCCGAGCGGGCCCGTAACCGCCCCAAGTTCGGCGACCTCACCCCGGTCTATCCCAATGAGCCGCTGCGCATGGAGCACGGTAAGGATTCCATCACCGGTCGTGCCATCGACATCGTGTCGCCGATCGGCAAGGGTCAGCGTGGCCTGATTGTGTCCCCGCCTAAGGCCGGCAAGACGACGATCCTCAAGAAAATCTGCCAGTCTATCTCGATTAACAACCCCGAGGTGCACCTCATCTGCCTGCTCGTCGACGAGCGTCCTGAAGAGGTCACCGATATGCAGCGCTCCATCAAGGGTGAGGTCGTGGCCTCGACCTTCGATATGCCCGCCGACAACCATACTCGCGTGGCGGAGCTCGTGATCGAGCGTGCCAAACGCATCGTGGAGCTGGGTGGCGACGTCGTGGTGGTACTCGACTCCATCACGCGCCTTGCACGCGCCTACAACCTGGCCGCTCCCGCCTCGGGCCGTATCCTGTCGGGCGGCGTCGATTCGGCGGCCCTGTATCCGCCCAAGCGTTTCTTGGGCGCTGCCCGCAACATCGAGAACGGCGGTTCGCTCACCATCCTGGCCTCCGCCCTCATCGATACCGGCTCCAAGATGGACGAGGTCATCTTTGAGGAGTTCAAGGGTACCGGCAACATGGAGCTCAAGCTCGACCGCGACCTGGCCGACCGCCGTATTTTCCCGGCCATCGATCCCGTTGCCTCGGGCACGCGCAACGAGGACCTGCTGGTCGACGAGCAGATGCGCCCGTTTGTCTTTGGCCTGCGCCGTATCCTCGCCGGCATGAACAATACCGAGCGCGCGGCCGCGTCGTTTATCAAGGGCCTCAAGGGCACCAATACCAACCAGGAGTTCCTGGTGCGTTCGGCAAAAAAGCACAGCGATTACGAGCAGACGTTCTAGGCCGTCCGCTGCACACGACAACAACCATAGACATGCCAGAAGGGCCGGGGTTTAGATCCTGGCCCTTTTCGTATAGCCGCTCGCCAGCGGTTATTGACCTCACGACCGGCAAGCAGCGATTTTCCCGTTTCAATCCCGCTTCGTCGCTTGCAATCCCCAAGGGGGTTTCGCATAATAGCTGTTAAGCTTCGCGACGGAAAACGCAGATGAAACGAACCATATACCGTTGCTTTGGGGCATAGCCCCGCTTCATCTTCTCTCGCGCAGCCAACTGAATGATGCGATTTGGGTGCTGGAAGATGGGGAGAGCTCATGGCTTCTTCTGATGCAACACAACGAGCAGTCCTTGCTGGACTTTCCTGCGGAATCGGCCTTGCCGCTCCCGTGGTGATGTATGCTGCCACGCTGCCGTTTTCGTCGGTGAACGAGACGGTCGTCGCGGGCGCTGTTCCCTTTGCCGTGGGTGCGGTGGCGGGCGTGGGTATCTATGCCGCCTCGCTCGGCATTTCTGAATATCGCGCGCAGCATGCCGAGCGCCTGTTCGAGCCCGACGCCATGGGTGGCGCTGCGAACGTCAACCAGCATCAAAATGAGTTCCAGACTGCCTCGATGCCCGCTCAACAGCAGTGGGCTGCCCCTCAGGGCGTTGCTACCGCGGCTCCTGCCGTTCAGGCAAACGCCGCGCAGCCCTCTTCGGTTTTCTCCGGCCTGACCGGTGCCTTCCAGCGCCGCCGTGCCGACGATGGCGTCCCCACCATCGCCCGCGCCGCAGACGCCATGAGCGAGGCCGACGCCTGGTCCATGATCGATGGCATGCTCGACGACGATTCGCCGGTCAGCTGCGATCCCACGCGTTCACGCGACGTTTACCAGGTCGCTATCGACGAACTCACCTACGGCGGACAGACCGGCTCCTATAACCGCGATGACATCGCTGCCGCTGCGCGCGCCGTCTCGGGCTCTCATGCCGCCCCTGCGGGCAGCACGGCCGCCTTTGTGGCGCTCGTGGCTAACGCCGCCAACAACGCCGCCACGGCTCAATCCGTTACGTATGACACTGCCGTGCCCGTGACTCCGGCCGCCGCCACCGCCGCTGACCCCTACGCCGACGAGCCGCTGGCCGTCGACGAGGAGACTATTGCCGCCCGCCGCGCTGCCGAAAGCTCGCTGTGGGGCGCCCCTGCACAGCAGCAGGCGGCGGAGGCGGTGCCGTACAACGCAAACCTTGCCAACATGCCGATCATCAGCGACGCCTCTGCTGCAGCTATCGATCTCGATGACCTTGACGAGCCGGTCATCTCGAACGACATGCCGTATGTGGTCGCTGCCCCGGTCGATGTCCCGGCCTCCGCGTCCCAGTCCGTCGCAGTCGACGAGCCTGTCGATGCGACTCCCGAGGAAGACGTCCCCATGGCCGATTATTCGGGCCACGAGGGCATGTGGGCCGCCGCTGCCGCAATTTTGGACGAGGTCGTCGAGCCTGCTCCTGTTGCCGCTCCGGTGTTTACGTCTGCTCCTCAGCCCGCTGCCCCCGCTTACGTTGGTCGCCACAGCGCCGTGTTCCCCGAGGATACCGCCCGCATCTCGCGCGAAGGTATCGAGCGTGCCGAGGCCATCGCTGCTGGCATCATGGAGAACCGTCGTCACGAGCGCGTCAATCAGATTCTCGAGGAGGAGATCGACCGCCTGCAGTCTGCAGCGGTGAGGCGCACGGGCCGTGCCTATCTGAGCGTTATCGAGGGCGGCACCGCCAGCTTTGAGCCGCTCTGTGCGGAGGCATAACTTCTGCATGCTTAAACTCGATCGAAAATGGGCGGTCGCGACCTGCCTGATGGTGCTTCTCATCTGGGGCAATTCGATGGTTCCCGGCACGGGGTCCGGTTCATTGAGCTTGTCGATTATGGAGGCCGTTCGCGGCTTTCTGCACGGCATGGGGCTTCCATATGAATGGGTGACCAACTTTGTTGTTCGCAAGTGTGCGCATTTTACCGAGTATATGGTGCTCGGCATCTTGGCAACGCACGCCTTTGATTTTGAGGGCCGGCGCACCTTTGACGTGCTGCTGCCCACGGCGGTGTTCCTGCTGCTGATTCCCTCGATCGACGAGACGATTCAGCTCTTTGTGCCGGGACGCGCCGGCATGATCACCGATGTGATGATCGACTGCTGTGGAGCGGCAACGGGCGTTGTGCTCCGATATCTCTTACGGTCGCTGATGTGCGCCAAAAAGGCCGCCTAGGACGTATTGTTTGGTCCTAGGCGGCCTTTTTTATTTGAGGGCTTATATGAGGCGTGGTGACGTCGTTCCGTAGGTCGGATTTGCCGGGCGCCACGCCCTGTGGGTGCGTCTGCTACTGAAGCGCCTGTGCGCCCAGGGCCAGGCAGCCCATGATGCCCTGCTTGCCCTCGAGGCTGTTGTTGACAATGTAGGTATCGATGTCGTTGACCTCGGGCGTGACGATATAGCCGTTGAGCATCTCGGCGCACTTTTTGCGTGCGAGCGGCACGATGGGGGTGTGGTCGGCCACGCCGCCGCCGATGATGATCTTTTGCGGCGCGTAGCACAGCGTGTAGGTCATGAGTGCCTGTGCCAGATAGCCGGCGAGCAGGTCCATGGCCTCCGGGTCATCGGCCATGTCTCCGGCGCTCTTGCCATCCCAGCGCTTTTTAACGCCGGGGCCGGCGATGAGGCCCTCGAGACAGTTGTCGTGGAAGGGGCAGGCGCTGTGCTCGCCAATGGTGTCGCGCGGGTCACGCATGACCAGGATGTGGCCAGCCTCGGGATGCATCATGCCGTGCACGAGCTTACCGCCCGAGAGCACGCCGGCGCCCACGCCGGTACCGATGGTCAGGTAGACCACATCGGTGAGGCCCTTGGCGCAACCAAAGGTGACCTCGCCCAGGCAGGCGACGTTGACGTCGGTGTCGTAGCCGCAGGGGATATTGAGCTCGTTTTGGATAGTACCCAGCAGGTCAAAGTAGCGCCATGCCGTTTTGGGCGTCTCCAGGATCTTGCCGTATTGGGGCGAGGCAGGGTTGACTGCAGTAGGGCCAAAGGCGCCGATGCCCAGCGCGGCGATGCCCTTGTCGGCAAACCACGCGTTGACGGCCTCGACGGTCTCCTGCGGGGTCGTGGTCGCGATCTGCTCACGCTCCAGGACCGTGCCGTCTGCATAGCCCGTGGCGCAGACCATCTTGGTGCCGCCGGCCTCGAGCGCTCCGATAAGCTGCTGCTCTGCCATAATATTCCTCTCTCTGGGACGAGTTGCTCCATGGCTAAAGTATAACGCTCTAAACAAATTAAGAAGGCGCTATAAAAAGAAGCCCCGCAACTCGGCTGGCGGTGCGGGGCTTATTTGGTTGCTTTAGTTGCCGGGCCGTCCTTACCCGCGCGGTTTGATTTTATCACGCAGGGACTTGAGGTTCTCCAGCGCCGCGTTGAGCGTCTCGTCACGCTTGGCAAAGTGGAAACGAATCAGATGGTTGACGGGCTCGCGGAAGAAGCTCGAGCCGGGCACGGCGCCCACGCCCACCTTTGAGGCCAGGTCCTCGCAGAACTCGAGGTCGCTGTCGTAGCCAAACTCAGAGATGTCCAGCATGACGTAGTAGGCGCCCTGCGGCACGTTATGCTCAAGACCGATGCTGTCGAGTCCCTGGCAGAACAGGTCGCGTTTGGCGGTGTAGAGGTCGAGGACCTCATCGTAATAGCTGTCGTCGAATTTGAGGGCGGTGACGACGGCTTCCTGCAGGGGAGCGGCGGCGCCCACGGTGAGGAAGTCGTGGACCTTCTTGATGCGCTCGGTAATTTCGGCAGGGGCGATAGTGTAGCCCAGACGCCAGCCGGTGATGGAGTAGGTCTTGGACAGCGAGCTGCAGCCGATGGTGCGCTCAAACATGCCGGGCAGCGTGGCCATATAGACGTGCTCGTGGGGCGCGTAGACGATGTGCTCGTAGACCTCGTCGGTGATGCAGTAGGTGTCGTACTTTTTGCAGAGGTCGGCGATAAAGGTGAGCTCATCGCGTGTAAAGACCTTGCCGCAAGGGTTGGAAGGGTTGCACAGGACGATGGCCTTGGGGTCGTTGTCGCGGAAGGCCGCCTCGAGTGTCTCGCGGTCAAAGTCGAATGTGGGCGGGTTGAGCGGCACATAGATGGGCTCGGCACCCGAAAGGATCGTGTCGGCGCCGTAGTTCTCGTAGAACGGCGAGAAGATGACGACCTTGTCGCCGGGGTTGGTGACCGTCATCATGGCGGCCATCATGGCCTCGGTGGAGCCGCAGGTGACTACGATATTCTCGTTGGGGTTCACCGGCATGCCCATAAAGTGCTCCTGTTTGGCGGCGAGCGCCTCGCGCATGGCCTGGGAGCCCCAGGTGATGGAGTACTGGTGATAGAGCGGCTTGGGGTCGCTGGCGATGGCGCTGAGGCTATCGAGCAGCTGCGCTGGGGGATCGAAGTCAGGGAAGCCCTGCGAGAGATTGACAGCGCCATACTTATTGGAGATGCGTGTCATGCGGCGGATGACCGAATCGGTAAATCTTGCCGTGCGGTTGGAGAGTTCTTTCATGACGGTCCTTTCGAGGATTTGCAGTGGGGCAAGTTTACTCCTATGAAACCGGTGGGATTTGCTCGAAATGGTCTCGAAAAACTCTTTTCAAAATTCTTGAAAATTGGGGCTTGCATCGCGTGGCGTTCCTTGCAATAATAGTCGAGCGCGAAGCGCACAGGACACGGTGGGTGTAGCTCAGTTGGCTAGAGCGACGGGTTGTGGTCCCGTAGGTCGAGGGTTCGAGTCCCTTTACCCACCCCAGTTCTTGCTTTGTGTTGATATCGGGTCGTTAGCTCAGTTGGTAGAGCAGGGGACTCTTAATCCCAAGGTCCAGGGTTCGACCCCCTGACGGCCCACCCAAAGATTGTTAAAGCGACTGGCTCAGGCTGGTCGCTTTTTTGTTGACCTCGCATGGGGTCGAACCCGTCGGGGCGCGAAGCTGAGGAAATGCGTGAGCATTTACCAGCGTAGCGCGCAAGGCGCCTTGGCGCCGCAGCGGTCGCCTGCAAAGCAGGCTGACCCCCTGACGGCCCACCAAAGCAAGTTAAGACGGTCAACGAAAGTTGGCCGTCTTTTTTTGACCTCGCATGGGGTCGAACCCGTCGGGGCGCGAAGTTGGGGAAACTGCACCGTGATTCCCTTAGGGAAACACGGCTAAAGCCCCATAAACGTGCTCTCCTTATGAGAATTATGCTCACGGGGCTCGATGCATGTTGAGAAGTTGTGATCAAACTCAAAGTGAGAATCGATTTAGTCTGCTCGATAGTGCGAACCTAAGCTTTCAGTTCGCTTGCGCATGGCTTTGACCATTTCCTGTGCCAGCTGAATCTGCGATTGCAGGCGGGCGAGGGCTGCGACTTCGCTGTCCTGGGCTTTCTGTGTGCTCAAGGTCGTTGCCTCCGTCTTCAAGCCCTCAAGCTCGTGTAGTGCTTCGGATAGGCCTGTTTCGGTGCGGTTGATCATGCAATAGGTACTCATCGTGTGCTTAAGGCTGCGGGTCAGGCGCTCGGCATCTGTTGTGGCAATGCCGTGCTGGGGGAGGGCGATATCCGCCTTCAGGGCTGTCTTAGGCTCTTTCTGCGCTGCAAGGGCTGCCGATGCGCCTGCGATGCGCCCGAACACGATGCCGTTGGCGCTTGACAAGCCACCAATGCGGTCGGCTCCGTGCATGCCGCCTGTCGCCTCGCCGCAAGCGTAGAGGCCCTCAACGCCCGTGTGCGCGGTCTTATCGATCTTGATGCCGCCGTTAGCGGCGTGGGCATACATCGCAACGCGCATCTCGTCGGTCGGCGCGATGCCGTGCTCGTCTTGCAGCCAGGTGGCAAAGGTCTGCACAAACTCTGGGACATCCTCGCGGGGGAAGTCGTAGTGGAGTGCCAGGCCTTCGGCACCTGCCTGATCGATGACGAGATCGATAGCGCGGGAGGCCAAGCGTGACGTGAAGGGACCATGTCCAGAGCGCTGCTCGAGCAGGTCGTCCAGCTTGTCGTCGGCAATATCTACCGGCTGGTCTACATGCACGTAGCGCCAGGTTTTCTCGTTGAAGACCAAGTTACGCCTGGGCTCGATGAAGCCAGGCATCATCTGCATGAACTCTATATTAGTAAGTGTTGCGCCGTGCGCCAGTGCGATGGCCTGCGAGGAGCTGAGCACATCAGCCGACGTAAGGCTGCGCTCGAACAGGCCGCCTGTGCCACCGGCTGCGATGATCGTGGCCTTGGCAGCAAAGGGCACGATTCGATTTTCGGTAAGGTCGTAGAGTACGGTTCCGGTTATTCTGCCGTTCGTGTCCTCAACAAGGTCGATAAGCTCATGGCGGGGGAGCAGGCGAATGCCGAGCGACTCGATCCAGGTCGTCAGAGCGTCCTCAAGGGGCTTGCGGGTGAGGCCGCGCCACATGCGCGTCTTGTGGTCAAAGCAGGGGATAAACTGCTTTTGTTGAGCACTCTTGGCGCTTTGCGGACGCTGGAGCTCAACGCCCAGGTCTTGCTCGAGCCAGTCAATCGCTTGGCGAATGCCGTGGACGAACGTTTGGACGAGTTCGGGGTCGGCAACGCCGCCGCCGACGGTCTGGATGGTGTCGATGAGGTCCTGCTCGTCGTCTTCGTCGACGGGACCGATGAGGCCGAGGCCCCAGGTACCCGGGAAGAAGCTCGATCCACTCATGGTCTTGCCGGCGCTTGCCACAGTGACGGTTGCACCCGTGCGTGCCGCTTCGATGGCGGCGCAAAGGCCCGCAATGCCAGCTCCAATTACCAGTACATCAGTCGATTCCATCGGATTCCTTTCTCGTCCGGCGCATTGTCGCACGGGTGATCGGCAATGGGGCCGCAAAGACTCGGCAAATCGGTAAAGGGCAAATATGGCAGGTGGGCGTCAGGTGGACTCGGTCACTTCGGTCGGCTAATTTGGTAAGTTGCGGTGGAATACGGACTGTTTTGGCCTGTATGGATGCAATTCAGTCCGTATTTCACCGCAACTGATATATCGGACCTTCTAATAAGAGTAACCAATTTGGGACGGGGCAAACAAAAAGAGCCGCTACCCGGGTGGGTAGCGGCTCCAAAGCTCAGCTATATGAGCATCGCACGGGCGCGATTAGGCCTTGAGGGCCTCCTCGACGGCGACAGCGCAGGCGACGGTGGCACCGACCATGGGGTTGTTACCCATGCCGATGAGACCCATCATGTCGACGTGCGCAGGCACGGAGGAAGAACCGGCGAACTGGGCGTCGGAGTGCATACGGCCCATGGTGTCGGTCATGCCGTAAGAGGCAGGGCCGGCGCCCATGTTGTCCGGGTGCAGGGTACGGCCAGTGCCGCCACCAGAAGCGACGGAGAAGTACTTCTTGCCAGCCTCGAGGCGCTCCTTCTTGTAGGTGCCAGCGACGGGGTGCTGGAAGCGCGTGGGGTTGGTGGAGTTACCGGTGATCGAGATGTCGACGTTCTCGTGCCACATGATGGCAACGCCCTCGCGGACGTCGTCGGCGCCGTAGCAGTTGACGGCGGCGCGGGGACCATCGGAGTATGGGATGGTCTCGACGACCTTGAGCTCGCCCGTGAAGTAGTCGAACTGGGTCTTCACGTAGGTGAAGCCGTTGATGCGGGCGATGATCTGAGCAGCGTCCTTGCCCAGACCGTTGAGGATGACGCGCAGCGGCTTCTTGCGAGCCTTGTTGGCGTTCAGAGCCAGGCCGATAGCACCCTCAGCGGCAGCGAAGGACTCGTGACCTGCCAGGAAGGCGAAGCACTCGGTGTCGTCGGAGAGCAGCATAGCGCCCAGGTTGCCGTGGCCCAGACCGACCTTGCGGTCCTCGGCGACGGAGCCGGGAACGGTGAAGGCCTGGATGCCCTCGCCGATGATGGCGGCAGCCTCAGAAGCGGACTTGGCGCCACGCTTGACAGCGAGAGCGCAACCGAGGGTGTAGGCCCACTCGGCGTTCTGGAAGGCGATGGACTGGGTGTTGTTGACGATCTCACGCGGGTTGAAGCCCTTGTCGGTGCAGATCTGCAGAGCTTCCTCGAGGGAGGCGATGCCGTTGTCGGCGAGGCACTTGTTGATCTTGTCAGCGCGGCGCTCGTAACCTTCGAACGTAACAGTCATAGTTATTTCCCTCCCTTTCTACTCGTGAACCGGGAACACGCTGGCGACGGAGTGAGTCTCCTCGTCGGTGCGCGGGTCGATGTACTTGGCAGCGTTCTCCCACTGACCATAGTGGCCCATAGCGCCAGCGATGGCCTCCTCGGGGGTCTTGCCGGCCTTGACGGCGTCGGTGAACTTGCCGAGGTTCAGGAACTCGAATGCGATGATCTCGTTCTTGTCGTTGAGAGCCATGCGGGTGACGTAGCCCTGAGCGAGCTCGAGGTAACGAGCGCCCTTGGCCTTGGTGCCGAACATGGTGCCGACCTGAGAGCGAAGGCCCTTGCCGAGGTCGTCGAGGGAGGCGCCCACGGGCAGGCCGCCCTCGGAGAACGCGGTCTGGCTGCGGCCGTAAACGATCTGCAGGAAGATCTCGCGCATAGCAACGTTGATGGCGTCGCAGACGAGGTCGGTGTTGAGGGCCTCGAGGATGGTCTTACCGGGAAGGATCTCGGAAGCCATGGCGGCAGAGTGGGTCATGCCCGAGCAGCCGATGGTCTCAACGAGGGCCTCCTCGATGATGCCGTCCTTGACGTTCAGCGTGAGCTTGCAGGCGCCCTGCTGAGGTGCGCACCAACCCACACCGTGCGTAAGACCGGAGATGTCGGAAATCTCCTTAGCCTGGACCCACTTGCCCTCCTCGGGGATGGGTGCGGGGCCGTGGTATGCACCCTTGGCAACGGGGCACATGTTCTCCACTTCCTGTGAGTACTGCATGCCTCTCCTCTCTATCGTGTTGGCGTCCCGTCTGGGGGCCGTGGCTGGCGATTGCCGGGCGACCCTTCGAAAGGGACATGACATGCAGCCCCTATAATACCGCGAAATGCACGGAATATTCGGCGAACGGCTCAGTTTTCGTAGCGAGAAGTCCGGAAGTTTTAATTGAAACGGTTTAACTCTATGTTCTGTGGTCGTGAACTTCCGTAGAGGGGGTCCGTCTTGGGCAAGCTATTGGTCAGCTCTTGTAAGCATTGCGGGGGTTGACCTGTTGCAACGATGCCGTTCGCCGCCTGATTACTGCCTTTGGCCGCGCGAGTGTATTGTTTTGCGTGAATGTTTTGATGGCACGCTTCAATCGTGCTGTATTGGATGGCAAGCAGATCCCGGCGAAGGGAGCGCCATGCAGCGCGTTTGGAGAACGGTTACCGGCTTTTACCATGTCTGTGCCCGCGGTACGGGCAAGCAGCTCATCTTTGAGGGCGATGAGGACCGGTGGGAGTTTTTGGAGCTGATGCGCGAGTGCTGCCGCGAGGAGGGTGTGACGGTTATCGCTTGGTGCCTTATGGGCAATCACGTGCATTTGGTGCTTGCAGATTACGAGGACAGGATGAGCGCGGCGATGCACCGGCTGCTTTTGACGTACGCGCGGCGGTTCAATAAACGCACGAGGCGCACAGGCCATCTGTTCCAGAACCGTTTTGACCGGCGCTCGCTCGATACCGACTGGCAGGTGATGGAGGCTATTCGCTCCGTACACGCCGATCCGCAGGAGGCGGGCGTTAGCCTAATCGAGCGTTATCCCTGGAGTAGCTTTGCGGAGCATTTGTGCGCTTACGACGGTGACGCGGCTGATGTCGCGAGGGGATTTTCTGATCCTTCTTGCGTGCTTGAGCTTTTTGGTTCTGCCGAGGGCTTTATTGCCTATTCGCTTTCGACGCCCGACGGCAGCAAGCCAGCGCTGTGCGATATGAAAGAGACAGAGTGGGAACGCAATGCCTTTGCCGGCAAGTTGGCGAAGAGTCTCGGGGTTCCGCTCAACGGGGTTAAAACTGCACCGCCGGCGCAGCGCGATACTGTTATTGTTGGATTGAACAATGCCGGCTTTACGGTGCGCCAGATTGAGCGGTATACCGGGATTGGCAAAAGTACCGTCTCTCGTATCGTGCGCGCCCGCGCGCGAACGGCGATGCGGGCTGGCGGAAACGTGATGTAAGGTCGCCTGTTCACCGCAGCTGGGGTCGTCCATACGCCGCAACCAGCGTTCAAAAGCTTGGTACGGTAACTGCACTTCTTAATATGCATAGAACAATCGTCATCTTGCATAAAATAACAGCTCAGTCCGGGTTTGCCCGTGCCTACCCCCGTCTGCGCCGTGCAAAAAACGGAGTTTTCAGCATCGTGTTGCTGTCGGCACCGCCGCAATCTTGCAACATACGGGTCCCGAAGCTATTGATTCCTGCCGTTGCGCCCCCGAAGCACGTGCCTGCGTCCCGTCAGACCGCGATGCTTGTTCTAAAACACAATATATATGCGCCTAAAGACATTGATTAACGCTTTCGATGCGTATACACACAGCTTGGCGTGCTGAATACTCGCAAAAATGCACGCCGCTTCCTATGGGACCCGTCTGCGGCAGGCGCGAAGCGAGTCGGAGCTTCGCAGAACGGGGCTTGGCGCATTGCTTGGCGGGCCCGGGGCCCTGCCGCAGGCCTTTGGTGCTGTGGAAAACGCCCGTGCTCGCGTCTGGCTGTGTGGCAAATGTCAGACGGGGCGCCGGACGCGCGGACTTTGTGCGTTCGCGCTCATTAGGTAAAAACAGAGCCGCCCGTATCGGGCGGCTCGGCAATCAAAAAACTTGGATTCGGGGCATAAACTACTGGT
>ERZ1106948.734-NODE-734-length-12695-cov-31.046598_pt1 | contig 12695 bp, 15 predicted proteins | sample MGYA00403673_ERZ1106948 | MGnify/ENA primary metagenome ERZ1106948 (study PRJEB35170, sample SAMEA104062409) | human gut metagenome | biome: human gut; feature: human-associated habitat; material: faeces | place: Denmark | collected 2012-05-07 ...
GCAAGCGTCTCTGTCTCTACGTCCAGAAGGGCGTGCTGACGCTGAACGAGGTGCTGATGCTGGACAAGGTGCTGGTGGCGAACGCGAGGGAAGACGACTTGAAGGAAGAGTTGTTGACGCTGGCATGTCTCGCCGACCGTCCTTCTCTTCACAGCGTGGTGGAGGAGGTGGTGAGCACGTGCGTGGGAGAGAACTTGCTGGACAGCGAGGCAAGCCAGGATGTACTGACGACGTTGAAGGCTCAGGAGCTGACGGCGGAGCCTCGCAAGAAGAAGTGCGACGTCACACGCGGCACGAAGAGGAGGAGCACGAATATGGACTACGAAGCCTTCGTGCAGGCGGACAAGCCTGTTCAACGCGCCGCGTTCACCGCTTCACTCACGCAGTACAAGCGTCTCGGCATTCCCCTGCTGTGTGTTGGCGACGAGAGAACCACGAGGGATATCGTGGCGCTTCTCCAGCCAGATTCCGCCGTGGTGGAGCTGAGTTCTTCCATGACGATTGATGACGCGTTCTGCGAGGGAGTTTCTCTCCCTGTCGCAGACGGCGAGGAGGCAGAAGGTGGCGAGAAGAGATCGAGATTGGTGTATCGCTACGGGCTTCTCACAGACCCGATAAGGAAGAACTCGCCCATCCATATCACGAACCTCCACCTCGTCTCCGAGCCGCTGCGCAGCCGTCTGCTCGCGTTCCTGACCAGCGCGGAGAAGGACGCCTTCACGTGGTTTGAAGCAGGCACCGATTTCGAGTCCCTCGACGCCTTCTCCACTGTGCCGATCATCATCACATCGTCTCCGGAGGAGTACTCGAGGATCCCTCAGCGCGATCGCTTCCTCTCCGTCTTCTGTCAGCCGGCAGAAGGAGCCAGCGTCAATCAGAGCGTCGAAACCAGCGTCCGTCATTGCGTCGAAGCGTGCTTTGTGAACGCCAGCGCGTCCGCCGAACTGTTCCTCAGGTACATCAACGCCTCGAAGCGACAGCGAACCGAACTATTGACGGACACGCCGGACACGAACTCTCTCTTCGTGGACGAGGAGCCGCTGCTGCCAAACCTCGACGAACTGGCGTCTGTTTTCATCCCGGAGGTGCTGGAGAGCGTGAAAGCCGCTGTGAGTGGCGAAGCGCTGATCCCGGCGAGAACGACGATTCGCATGGTGCTGACGGTGGCGCTGGGCGCGTTCTCCCACCTCCCGGTCGTGTTGGAGGGAGCGGAAAGCGTGGGCAAGACCACAGCGGCGTTGAGCTATCTGAGAGCCAATCACTACACGTGCAAGCACGTGATGTTGTCCTCCGCCACTACGGTCGACTCTCTGTTCGGCAGCACGGCGCGTGACGACAGTCTCGTGTCCTTCCTGAACGCTTCCGAAGAGCCACGAGCGATCGTGTTCGACTGCATCGCCGAGGTGTCATGCTCGGTGCTGTACCACCTTCGACGGCTCGTTGCCTGCTCTGTTTCACACATGCCCTTCTCTGTTCCGGGAGTCGTGGATTCGATGAAACTCCCCCCGTTGTGCATCGTTGTCTGTTCCAACTCAAGTCAGTTCTCTGCCTCTCAGGAACCGTGCGTTGTGTTCCGCGACATCGAGATGACGGAGAAGGAGACGGTTCAAATCGTCTCACAGCTCGCGCAGTGCGACTCGTCTCTGGTGTCCGCGGTGTGTCTGGGTGACGCGGCGGCTCTGAAGAAGGCTCGAATTATGGAGTCGTGTTGTCGAACCGATTCTTCGCTGAAACTCCAGGCCCTCTGGCTGTTGTTTGCCTGCGACAAGGACGAGAGTGAATGCGAACGCATCGAGGGCGAGTTGACACAGCGTGGAATGCCCACACCAGCGCGGTCCGACGCCTTCACTTGGAGCGAGAACAGAACCGCCAACGCTCTGTCACTGGGTGTCGAACTCCACCAACCGCTGCTTCTCATCGGCCCGTCTCCCTCGGGGAAGTCGTACGTGCTGTCGACTGTGGCGCGTCACATGAACCGACACCTCCGCGTGGTGGTGGTGAGCGAGGAGCTGTACCCAGAAGACGTGCTGGAGGGTGCGAAGGAGAGAGAGATGTCTGAGACGGCAAAGCTACTGGGTGTGGTGGCGAAGGCGCTGAAGTACGGAGACTGGCTCGCCTTCGAGAACTGCGAATGTGCGAATGCGGAGCTGGAGGCGTTCTTCCACACACTGTGCACGCGTTCCTCGTCAGAAATCGGGAAGGATTTGGGCATTCCAGTAAACCCCACCTTCCGACTGTTCTTCCTCGCCTCCACTCGCCTCTCGCTCCCGTGCGTCGCCATTCGCTGCGACTCCATCGCCACGTCACACGACGTGCGGTCGATCTGTCTCGCCCGTCACACAACCTGCAATCCCTCGTGGTTCGGCGACAGCGAGGCACGCGCCTTCTACGCCTCACTGCGCGTGCTCGCAAGTAGTGACGGCGACGCCTTCAGAAGGGAATTGGGTCACGACCCCGAGGAGTATCCGTGCAACAGTGGGTTCTCTGTGCGATCCACGGCCTCCGGCGCGCTCACAGGCAGTGTCACTCGCTCCTCCGTGCTGGACTCCACGATACATGGGAACGCGCTAAGCAAGGAGCCGATGGACGCGCTGTTCTCCAACGCACTCAGGCGCGGAGAACGCGACAAGGATGTGCGCCCACTCCCCGCCTCCGACGCTCTGGTCAAGATCACGCTGGCGTCTCCCTCCATTCCGCTGGACTCAGCCTTCTCACAGTGCGTCTTCGCCAGCGCCGCGCGCCTGCTGTCCGCCATCCTCCGAGACGGCTGCGGCTGCAAGCCGTTCCCCGCGGTGACGATCATCATCGACGTGAACTGCAGCGTGCGGCAAGGGAAGGCGCGTCTGAGGACGCTCGTCGTGGCGTCGTATCTGGTGCTGTTGAAGATGTTGGGTGTCGCATTCGACGTGTTCGTGGCGTGTGGGCGCAAGAGCGGAGCACACATCGCCAACAGCGACTCGCTCTCGCTCTCCTCGCTCCTCTCCTTCGTGCGCGACCTGGAGAAGGTGCAGAAGCTGCCCTCGGCTCCGTTGGATGTCGCCGCCTCCTTCGACAAGGCGACGAAGGCTCTCCCTGTGGTGGTGTTCGGCGACGGCGTCAGCGAGCAACTGCTATCACAGCGACCCTCCGTCAGACGGACGATCGGGCTGTTCAAGCAACTGTTCCTGATGTGTGTAGTGGGTCAGGGAGAGGAGGCGCTGTCACCAGCCAACCAGAGCCAGCTGGAGTCGTTGTTGCGGAGTGGGTTTGGAGAGAATGTGGTGATGGTGCGTGAGTTGAGCGACTTCGCTAACAAGGCGTCGGCTCTGTCTCGCACGCTCTTCTCCTCCACGGCGGAACCGCCTCTGAAGCCCGTCGTGGAGAACGCTGAGGCCGCTGCGTGCGTGTGGAAGGAGGTCTGGGACCCCGTGTGCTACGCGTCGCTGCGTTACATCCAAGCCCGCGCGCCGTCTTCCTCGGGTTCGATCCCGCCTGTAACCGAGTCATTGCCTCTTCGCTTCACGCCTGTGACGCAAATCGACCGCTCCATCGCCTGCTTTGAGCGTCTTGTTGAGGGCAATTGCATCACAGACGCGCTTCGGAGCGCCTTCTTCCCGCCAAACGCGTTCGCTCCGAGCACCGCTGCGCTGGGTCGTTACTTGGACTACTCCAGTTACGCTCGGTTCGTCACACACCACTCTCCTAAAGGACAGGTATATCTCGCGTCGAAGCTGACCGCCTGCGCGTACTCCTGCTCCGTCGTCGTCGACTGCTCCGCCCTCGCCTTCTGCCCCGACAACACCAAGCACTCGCTCCAGACGCTCCTCACGCTCCTCTCCGCCGTCGCCTCGCTGCGGCTGTCGTCCGTCGATCTGTGGGTCGCGAGCGACCGCGTGTTGCGCGTCGCCACTGGCGTTTCATCGGAAGAGGTATGGACCAGTACCGTTCTGTGGACACTGTACCACGCACTGTCGCGTCCCGTGCTGCACTCCGCGTTGGATGAAACCATTCGCTACGCGTGGGGCACCTGTTCGCAACGTGGCTTGCCCGCCGTCATGTTCGTGTGCACCAACGGCGTGCTGAACCCCGCCACGCGATCACGCGTCCAATCGATGGTATGCTATCTCTCGCAGCCACAGTACTCGTTCCAGTGTGTCGGAGTGGGGCTTGGACTCCATGTGCACTGTCTGCGCGACGTGTTCCCGAGACTGGTGTGGTGCGCCGACCCGGCGCGTTTGGGCGAGTGCTTGGAGAGTCGCGAGGAAGTGAGTGTGAGTGAAACGAATGCGGTGAAGGTGGTGAAGGAGGATGTGAAGGAATACGACGTTGTGCATGCCGAGTGCATTGAGAAGATCAACGCGTTGGTAAGTAGTTCCGAAGATGGTGTTGATCTTTCCGCGGAGAATGAAGCAGAATTGCCTATTTCCGTTTCCAATGTCCCTCCAGCGGCTACGAGTCGTCCTGAGACTCCTGGCGTGTCTTCTGTACAAGAATACCCTTCATCTTCAAATCCCACCTCATCTTCAACTACAGCTTCAGCACCACCCAAATCCAAAACGCCAAAGCGTGGTTGCTGCACAATCATGTAAGGATTGTTTGTTGGCAGAAAACAACGATTCTATAGTACAGCTCTGTAAGTGCCAAGCAAAAGGAAGCCAACTCCCATGACAAGCTCAAACCGTCGCGCGGCCACATTCTTGGGAAGCGTTATGCGGTAAAGATGGTACGCGTATGCACTTAAACAATAGCACGTTCCACTCCCCAAGATACGACATCTACTCATAACGGTGCGTAGACTCAGTGAGATACGGCACACAATCATCCTTTGTCCTTCGCTTCGACTCGGGTGGTTTCAAACGCTCCTGCTGACTCATGAGAAGAATGGACTGACAACAAACAAAGCGTGAAATAGCAAGCTATTTCAATGAAAGCACCTCTCACTCGTAATGATATTCCCTGTACATGTGATTCATTACGCCTTGTCTCCCCTTTCCAATATGGAGAGAACGACTCGCTTCCAGGATGCCTGAAATGTACTTCTTTCCTTCCCTCACCGCCTCTCGCATCGAATACCCCTTCGCAAGGTAACTCGCAATCGCCGATGACAAGGTGCAACCCGTTCCGTGGGAGTTCTGCGTGTAGATAAAGGCGTTCGAGAACAACTCGAACGAGTCGCTATCCGCGCAATACAGCACGTCCACCGCCTCCTCGCCCCCCATCTATCCCTCACTTTTCGCTTTCACGTTTACATGACCTCCCTTCACCAGCACCGCTCCGCACCCCAGCTGGCACAATTCTTTCGCCGCCACCTTCATCGCCTCCACCGTGGGCTCCACCTGTCTCCCCAGCAGTAATGATGTCTGATCGTAAGCCCGAATTCCCAATTCTACTTCAGGCAGATTCGGCGTGACGAGAGAGCACAGAGGAATGAGCGACTCCTTGAGTAACGCGCACACATCGCTCTTGGTCAGTCGATCTCCGCTGCTTGCCACCATCACGGGGTCCAGCACGACGTTCCGGAGATGATATTGGACAATGGCTTCATGAATCGCGTGAATCGCCGATGCACTTCCTGTCATGCCGATCTTCACCGCATCCAGGTGTATGTCGTCACACACGGACTGTAGCTGTTTTTGGAGCCCCTCAGGACTCACCATCTCCAACCCTGAAACGCCTCGCGTGTTTTGGTAAGTAACCGCGGTTATGCAACACGCCGAGTACACTCCCAGCACAGTGGCTGTTTTGATGTCCGCCTCGATCCCGGCACCCCCACAAGAGTCACTTCCAGCAATCGTGAGCATGGTCGGAACCGCGGGAAAACGGGACTGATTGTAGAGAGTGCCGATGACCGTCATTCCGATTTCGGTAATGCTCTGGGTGTAGAAGATGGAACGAGGTGGACTAGAAATCACGGAAGGGATGATCACACACATCGATGTCCACGAGTACTGGAAAACGGAAAGAAGACGATGCACCTCGTATCCACACTGCTTTAAGTAGTCCAGTTCACAGCGGGAAGGAGAAAGAAGGACTGCAATGCGGTAATGCAACAGAGAGGCAATATCGCATATCGTTCCAAACCCGATGGATTCTAGTTGTGAGTAGATAAGTATAATACAACTCTCTGCATGAGGAGGCTCGTCAATGGAACGAACAGCAATGGCGCTCTCTTCACAGAATTGCTTCAATGAACGGACTTCCGAAGAATCATTGGATGTGTCTGGGGTCAACACAAGTTGGAGGGAAGACAATGCATAATCATGAGCTTGGATGAGAGCATTGATCCGTTTAGATTGTTCGAACGACAGCTATACGTGAATTATGGATAGAGTACGCACTGGAGTGGAATGACCGAATCCCACTTCCTGTACCGTTTGGGAGGTAAACAAAGGTGGAACGCTAGTCATACTGTCAAAGAATTCAAATGCAATGTTCATTGTCTCCTTAGCATAGTAATGAACGGAATGAGAAGAGGCGTGCTCGTCACATGCTCCTTCCTTTGAGAATGCATCCACAAGTTCGGAGAGGCTGTTTGTTACGTTCTATAAGTGACCATTCACAGGAAGAGTAACCAGGACACGATCGCTTGTGCAAAAGCATACCCACGCATTCTCCGATTGAAGGTGTTGTGGAAATGAATCAGCAATCTCCCTCCCGAGGAAGACATGTCTTGGAGTTAGATACACGCTAGTAGCTCACAATTTGCAGAGAACATAGAGTGACACGAGCAATCCAATCACAGAGTCCTCTTCCTGTGCCCTCCTCACCAACTCCCTGTACTTGTTTAGCACACGAGTACCGTTGGATGAGTGCAGTGATTCTACTTCCAAAGAACGACATTCCATCAGCATTGCTGCCTCCGTTTTCATGGACCCCCGGATCGAATCGATCACCTCATTACACTTATGCCTATCAGACTGACAGCAGAACTGGGTAATTTCGGAGCACACATCATCAAAGTACCTTGAAATCAACGAAATCCACAAATATCACTTGAATAGATCCGGCACATAGCTCAGGTACTCCACCCAGGCTGAATGTGGTAATCGGTCCAATGCAACTCCGACCACCCAGGGATGATACCTATTCCAATCAGCAAGTTGGAACTGAAATACAGAATTGCATAGGCATCGGAAAGCACATCAACCCACAGCGTATCGCATAGGGAGGACATGATTACTGAGACAAACTCCAAATGAAACAAACACACCCAATACAAGTTACTGTAAGGAAGGTACTCTTCGTTAGGGAACATCATACGAATGTCGTCGAACCACGGGTGCTTGATCGCCTCTGACGCCTGAATCCGGTTCTGTGGATACATGACCAGCATTTTCTACGAGTGACGAAGCCGTCCAAGCACCACAGAAAGCAAGTCAACTCCGAGCGGATCCAACGTGGGAAAATGGATAGAAACGTCGCGCTGAGGGAATTTCGGGTATAATGGGGAGTAGTCCTCGAGTTGGCTGATGCCGGGCCACGTGTCCTCATTCGGTGTGCCGAACTTCCTACCATTCACGGAATGCCAAAAGCGGACTTAAAAATGGCGAACAGGGTGCTCACTTCATTATCCTCGGGAAAGAGCGGGAAACGATTCACCAGCTGGGCAAACACGCAGCCAAGCGACCAGATGTCAATAGCGGGTGTGTAGTTGGTGCAGCCCATGAAGATCTCGGGCGCTCGATACCACCACGTCACGACCTAGGGTGAAGAAATGGAACGAGGAGTACGTCGCGCGTGTAGTGGCGAAGTGGGTAGGCGAAACTGCGCGCCAGACCGAAATCGGCAATCTTGACGTTGTTCTTCTTGTCGATGAGGATGTTCTTGCGTTAGGCGTGAGTAATCAGAGCCTACCTGCGGCTTGATATCGCGGTGAATATACCGGTTCATGTGCAAGTACCTCAACCCACAGAGGATCTGGTACACGATGGACTTGATGGTATTCAGCGGAATGTTCTCCGTGAACTTGTCAGTGAACGTCTTGAGATCGTAGTCTGCGTACTCAAACAGCAGCTTTACCTCATTCTCGTCCATCACTAAACTGTACAGTCTATCCCTCACACCCACCAACGATCCACGACTTTACGATGTTTGGGTGCTGCAACTCGCGGAGAATGGACACCTCTCGGATTAGGACGGGCGTTATCCCCTCCTCGTCGTTCGAAATGGACATCACTTTGAGAGCAAGAATATCCCCGGTATTGCGGTCTCGTACCTTGTACCTAGTCCATTATCCGGAAGGAGAGTGGATTACACAGTTCCATAGGTTCCAGATCCAATATTGCATATCTATGTTGTGAGCAGCACGCAAGAGAAGGCATACAATCTCATAACGCTCCGCAAAGGCAGAAGCCGTATCTTTCTCTCTGGAAGCGTTGGAATACATCCTCACTCGCGATAGTGTATGCGCAGCAAATAAGATTGGGAGGAGTTATCAACAATGAAAAGAATGACTGCGCGCCTCTTCGTGTTTTCATGCCTGATCGCGCTCCTTGCCGTGGGCGTGTCCTGTAAGGAGCAGGACGAGGCGGATCTAGAGTGGCTGAAAAAGGAGGATGATATAGAAGTGCTTGCCAATGTATTCTCTGGAATGTCTGCAGTTTACCAAATAGGTTGGCATAAAGGAAATGAAGCGGACCTCCGCCATTCACTTGTTCGACGACATTGAGATTGTTCGTATTTTAGAGCACAGGAAGACAGTATGTCTGCTGTTGTATGACTAACGGTGTAGATTGCGGGCTACAGTCGTTCCTTGTTCCTGAAGATGAGCATAAAGAGCATGCACTTCAAGAGCGAAAAGGCGGAGGAGCTGCTCTCTATGATTGTGTTGCAGCACAAGCAGAATGGGAAGTATTCGTTTGCCATTCCAGAGTATCCCGTGATGAAGGACTCCTACTTGGAAGAAATGCAGGGCAAGTGGACGATGATCCACAAGCAGCAGCGCGACGAGCACTTTGAAGAGATCAAAGAGTACACGTCATCACAGGAGTTTGAGAACCAAGACTATTTGCCGTTTCGTGTTTGTTGTAGCATGACTCGACGCGACTGGATGTAGTTTAGCATAACTGGATGTTTCAACAAGACCATCACAAATGCCGCATATTGTACAAGAAAACAACCGAAGGATGCTGCGTCACGGGAAGCAGCTCTTCCATCCTCGAGTCGCTCCGCAGCCGGTAGTACAGCCTCCTCACGAACTACTCCTCATCCCTCCCTCTCGTTCCCACCTTGTTGTACACCTCGCAGTTCCGCATGAGCAGGAAGAACGCGTACTCCACAAGCCACCGAACCCGCTGTGCGTCTACCACAGTCTTCTGGCCGACGTACTTCCTGCACCACCGCACCAGCTGCTCCAAGCGCTTTTCGTTCATAACTCGGCGCGTCCACAGAGCACGCTTCACAGCAAACAGCGCGCTGCAGAACACCAGGTAGTACTGACTGTCGACGGACGAAGGCGACTGCGCTCGTCGAGCCGCGTGCAAGCGGGACCGGAGGACGTGCTGGATGGAGAGCTGGATGGAGGCAAAGGGGCGCCTGTCCTCCTTCACGTAGCGAATGACCGAGCGGAACCCGGTGTATTTGATGAAGTTGATGTAGGCGGAATGACGCTTGGAATCGATGCTGAACCCGCACCACGTCGTGAGGTGGCTGGAATGCCCGTTCCTCCCCGTCCGAACATCGTGAAAGAGTTGTTCGTTTGCCGTGAGTTGGATGACGCACTTGTTCTGCTGGCGTGATTGCGTCTACACAGTCACACGTCAGTGGAACGGCAACATAGTCATAGAAGGAGCGGAGAACAGGACGATGCGACGTGATCACCAAGAAATCGTCCACGAAGCGGATGAGCGTGGCGTGCGGAATCGTGGACGAGAGCCCCTCCAACGGGTTGGACTGAACGCCAGGCAGCAGCACCGTCTTCTCAAAGAAGCGAAGATAGAGGTTGCACAAGGGAACGGAGAGAATGGATCCTTGGGGGATCCCCCGAGTCTGCGAATAGTACTGGCGATGTACCCGAACAAGATGCGACGTCAGTCCGAAACGCACTGTGTTCATGATGTCATCCCGCGAGTAGAGCTTAGAAGTGACGTAGCCGCCAATGAGGGCAGCGTTGTGGGACTTGTAGGAATTGAGAAAGGAAAAGAGATCGCACGAGAGAGGGACGAGAATGGAGCGCCGCTTCCGATGCACGGGCGATTGAAGCGTGTATTCATCGTACTGGAGAATGCGGTAGTAGGGCTGCGACAGACACTGGTTCACGATGTCCAGCAGGAGAGTCACCTGAATGGAGTCGAAGCACTTCGACACGTCCATGCTCATCACGAACTGCTTCTCCGTGCTCCACTCCTCCTCGATCAAGCGGAATCCCTCGTTGGCGTTGTCGGCACAAACCAGCTTGAATCCGTCCACCATCTCCACCTTCTTCTCGTGGCAGATCGTCTTCAGAACGGTGAAGGCGGCCTGGAGAGCACGTCCGCGCTCGCTATGCGTCAGTCAAGAAGAACGCAACCACATGGGACGCATGTTGGTGATGGGACGCACGCCGCAGAAGGTCCCCTTGTCCGTATTCATTTTGGGGACAAACCGCAGATTGGCGACTCGCGTGTTGCTTCGCTTCTACGCGTGAGTTCAGCGAGAGAACCCAGACGTCATAGTGCACTTGGTGGAAGAGAAGGGAATAACTGCCGTACTCCATCACGCCGTGGACAATCCCGGAATAGACGGGTTTCCGATAGAAGAGAGGGGAGTGATACGCGAAGGTGGTGTCCGTGATGTAGAAGTGCGTGGACAACAGCGGCATCTGGGAGTGAGCGCCGCACAGTTCGCATACCACAACGCTCTTGAGAAGGAACAGAACGAAGGCGTTGAACAACGCTACGGTCTGCTTCGCTGTCGCTGGAGAAGGGCTTCCCTTGACGGCGAGCCACCGAATGGAGGACAGTTCGATGCGACTCGTGAAGACGTCGAGTTGGAACGTGTCGCGCGACTGCGACTGGATGAGCACGCGAAGAGAAGAGTAGAAGCGTCTCCAGTTCTTCTTCGAGCCGAGCAGCGCCTTCGGGAGAAGATACCGCAGACAGTGGTGAACAAAGCGAAAGACTTGGAGCGAAGGAATCGAAGTGGACGTCAACTCCTCGATGGAGGGTTGTGCCGCCGCACGAGAAGACCCGGGCAGAACCTGTTCCTGCGTCGCCTCCTCTTCCCTGAGCACCTGCTGGTTCTTGTACACACTAGTCCGTCACTCGCTTGTTCCACACCCACTGCCACCGTGTTCGGTTCTCCTCGTACTCCTTTGGCAAGGAAGCGAACTTGTTCAGATACTGGAAGTAGGGAGCGCGCTTCACGTTGTAGAGCAATCGACCCAGTAAAGGAACGATCCCATCCAGTCGAGAGATGGGTCGAACACGCGGCATGCGCTCTCCCTTTTCCAGTCCGCACTTCCTCCGCACGTCCACCATCTCCTGCTTTGCCGTGAATCGTTGCCAGTTTGGATACACGGGGCGGAAGATCTCGTGCACGAGAATCCGCACAGTGTCGCAGCGAATGTCCCGATAAGCGAAGGGAGTTGGTGTATCTCGATGAGTGGAGGTTGTAGGTATATCTCGATGAGTGGAGGTTGTAGGTGTATCCCGATGAGCAGCAATCATCATTGATGGCGTGTCTCGAGAACCAGCAGTCTTCACTGCCAACTGAACAGCTTGATTCAGCTCGAGCAACTCGTTGAAGAGATGATGGGAAGAAAAGCCACAGTGGTGCGGGAAGGAGAGACGATAGAAACAAGAACGGAGGGAGAGCGAAACGACTTGAGAGGGGCGCGTGAAGGAAGGAGAAGGACCACTCAATTGAAGGGTGGTTGTCTCGTTAAGGAGATAAAAGACGGACATCGTGGCGAAGAGTCTGAACAGGCCTGCGTTGCCATAAAGGGAATAGATCTCCTGCCACTCGGGAGAGAGGAGAATGTCGGTGAGTTGAGACGACGCAATGCACTGAAGACCTGATGTCCCGCCGTATGGCGAATAGATGTAGCCACTCGTGAGGACGTTGTTCTTTCGCTGTGCAAGCATCGCGTCAATGAGAACGGAGAGGAGCTCTTTCTGTGCGATTAGGGATGTTCAAAGCATAATACAAAGGAATGGGCGGAAAGAACGTCGATCCAGTTGTCGGGCGGTTTGAGTTTGTATTCCTCCTCTCGAATCGGTTCGATTCGAACTAGAAGTGATTGGCAAGCACATTCCAAACCATTTGCAATGAGACGCTTTGTGTTTGAACTCAGGGTGATTCTGTGGTCCCCAGAAGCGGGCTCTCTACTGCTGATTTGCAAGGCATATAGTTACAGAGCACGGAGATAATCCGATAGTGGAATCCAGTTGTCTTCAAAACGAAACATCACACAATAGTCTAATCATCACTTTCCCCATCGATACCAAACTGCACAGAGAGTAGCGGATTAATGGGTTCGCATCCGAGACAGTAAGGGATTGGATTGTGATGGACCAAATCGGTTTCAGACGATGAAATCGCATTCCATACACCACCCCCACCAACAACCTCTACGCAAACCCCCTGAATCCCACAACACATCATCGACTCCCCATCTTCCATCCTCCTCTTCTCCTTCACAGCAGAACACTATACCCATCCTCAAACCAAGAAACCACAGTGTTCACCAAAATCGCCCCTCTTTCCGGACTCCATCTTCTTCCCGATTTGAACCCAAA
>ERZ1106948.737-NODE-737-length-12628-cov-31.635171_pt1 | contig 12628 bp, 21 predicted proteins | sample MGYA00403673_ERZ1106948 | MGnify/ENA primary metagenome ERZ1106948 (study PRJEB35170, sample SAMEA104062409) | human gut metagenome | biome: human gut; feature: human-associated habitat; material: faeces | place: Denmark | collected 2012-05-07 ...
GCGTGTCCCTGAACGAGCTTCAGGAGCAGAGATCGATGGGCGCTGGCGGTGCGTATGAAGAGGATGAGGAGCTGTTCGAGTAATTTGCATGTATGCTTTGGTTGTGTTTGTTCACAAATCTCCACGATGTTGAGGATTCTTTCTCCGGTTGTTTCTTCTTTGTTCAACTCGGTGGCGGGATTCACGGGTAGAGCTCCTCAGGTGCGTTGTTTCGCTTCTGCTGGAAAGGCTGCCAAGGGACTTACGAATGGTGTGGTGGGTAGTGGTGCTTGTGGATGACGCGCAGTGCTACTCCCCGTTGCAGTCCATCACCTGCGTAAGGAATACGGCAAGAAGCAAGTTTAACGAGACGTTCGAGGTGGTGGCAAATTTGAACATCGACCCCAAGAAGACGAATCAAGTGGTGCGTGGAATGCTCGTGGTAGGAGTGCATTGCGGTGGTGTTCCCGTTTAGCTGCCCCACGGTACGGGAAAGGTGCCCAAGATTGCGGTGTTTGCAGATGGGAAGTACGCAGAGGACGCGAAGGAGGCGGGAGCCTCCATTGTGGGTTTGGACGATTTGATCAGCGAGGTGAAGAACGGATCGATTCGCTTTGACGTGGCCATTACGGCTCCGCGTTACGTTCCCCGTCTCGCTCCCATTGCCAGAGTATGCCGTGCTTCCATGTGATCATCCTAGATTCTGGGCCCGAAGAAGCTGATGCCTTCTACGCGTAACGGCACGGTGAATGCGGACATCACGCAGGCTGTGAAGGTACTTCTCTTTGCGAATCGTGATCGGGCTAGGATGCGATGCGTGGAAACATGGAGATTAAGCCGGACAAGACGGCGGCGGTGCATGCGGGCATCGGCAAGCTGTCGTTCACGGATGGGCAGCTGCTGGACAATCTGAAGGAGTTTGTGGTGCGGGGTCGTTGTGTGGTGTGACGGCATAGATCCAGTTGAGCGTGATCAAGCCTCCCACGGTGAAGAACTTCATCAAGTCGATGTACGTGTGTTCGACGCACGGTCCTTCCTACATGCTGGATATGCGTTTCCTGACCCCTGGAAGATATTTCTTCAACGAGGAGTTGGCGGATAAGAGTGTTGTCATCCCCGAGAAGGTGGTGAGGTTGTCGACGAGGAAGAGGCATGCGTTGAGAGGAAGTGAGAAGGGTGAGGGTGTGGATGTGAGTGGAAAGGAGGGTGGTGAGAAGAAGGTTAATGAGAAGAAGGGTGGTGAGAAGAAGGAAACGAAGAAGGGTGAAGAAAAGAAGGAAGAAAAGAAGGAAACGAAGGAAACGGAAACAGAAACATCGCAAACGAAAACAACTTCGTCTCCAACGCGTTCTAGAGGCAGAAAATGAAGCAGTGTATTTTAGTCTCCTCCTTGTTCCCAAACTCGATTCACCTTGGGATCCCCCCACTCACCGAATGCACGCGCTTTCTGTTTCCATCCCAAAACGCAGTTCCAATGAATTCGCTACTATCGCAATACAATTCAATTGCCAACCTGTACAATATAGTGGGTTTGGGAGGAGAGAATGAGGAGAAGGCATATCGTTGTGAGTTGTCTCAGAAGTATCCGCAAGCGTCCACAGCCTATCTTGATTTCCTGACGAAGGGCGTGATGTTTTTGGAGGAATACAAGAGTGTGGATGCAGTCCTTCAATGAGACATAGCAAACCTCCCCAGCAATCTGTTTGATGACATGAAGCGCCTCCTGAAAGTAGCAAATGACCGCATGACGTATCTCAAGCAAATGGGTTTTGCGCCCCAGGTTCAGTCTCCAAAGCCAACCTACGTCGTGAGAACGGAGTCTACGCCGTCGAATCCCGTTTCTCCGCCGAGAACCACTCCCTCAGGTAATGGGCAGAGTCCTGTCAGAAACGATGCGGCGGAGCAAGTGCTTTCTCCACCCGCGGAAGAATCGAAGAATGGCCTGCGCTATGAGTCGAATCTCCGTATTCTCGTGATGCGTAGTAAGAATGACGCGTACGAAAAGATGGTCGCTGAGAACGTGCTGGATATATCCTGATCCAATGAGAATGGTGCATTAACCGAACTCCTCGCCCAGCGTGAAGTGGGAGGACATCGCAGGCATGAAGTACGCGAAGAAGGTGCTGTACGAGGTCCCGCTTCTTCCCTCGCCTCACAACTAGACGGTGATTCTGCCCTCCAAACGCCCCGACTTGTTCACAGGTCTGCGCGCGCCACCAAAGGGCATTCTGCTCTTCGGGCCTCCTGGAACGGGCAAAACCATGCTGGCGAAGGTGCGAACAGAGGACGAGAGTGAGGCGTAGGCGGTGGCGACGGAGTCCTCGGCGTTCTTCTTCAGCATTTCGTCGTCGTCGCTGACAAGCAAGTGGGTGGGCGAGAGCGAGAAGATCGTGAAGGCGCTGTTCAAGTGGTACTCGAAATGATCGGTGAGGGCTAGAGTGGCGTACCGCAACCAGCCGTCCATCATCTTCATCGACGAGATCGACTCGATCCTGACGGCGCGAAGGTGCGTGTGGGGTGTGCGACTGACGTCTAGCGACAACGAGAACGAGGCGAGTCGCCGGCTGAAGACAGAGTTCATGATCCAGCTGGACGGCGCGGCGACCAGCGGGTCGGTGAAGGGATGAGGCGTAAGGCGCAGAGAGGAGCGCGTGCTCATCATGGGCGCCACGAACCGTCCCTTCGAGCTGGACGACGCGGTGATTCGCCGCATGGCGCGTCGCATCTACGTGAGGAGTGGAGAGCGGCGCTAAGGGTCAGATTCCGCTGCCGGACAAGTCGACGCGCTACGAGCTGTTCAAGATTCTGCTGAAGAAGCAGAAGGTGGACTTGTCGAAGGAGGAGATGCTGCAGATTCTGGACAAGAGCGAGCTGTATTCCGGATCGGACATCAAGGTGCTGTGCAAGGAGGCGGCGATGGGTCCTGTGGGGAGAGAGCGGAGTGCTGAGGAGTAGATTCGCGAGGTGAGCGATCTTATGAGCGTGGACGCGGCGAAGATTCGACCGATTCAAATGAAGGACTTCACGGAGGCGTTCCAAGTAGTAGAAACGGGGTGGAAATGCGATTGTAGTGCGCACCGTCGGTGAACCCTTCTTCGCTAAAGCAGTACACAACCTGGAATGAGTAGGGAGAGCGGGAGAGGCTGAGAGGTAGCAATTTCGGTTCGAGAGGCGAGAATGGGTCGGATGAGGCGGAGGTCGAGATTGACGGAATCAAGTCGGCGAAGGATATTTGTCGTTCGTATTGTGCTTGTTTCTTGTACGTATCGAGAGAGTGTGGAGTCTTGGAATCCGTCGACCGATTCCAAGAAGTAGTGATAGCGCGGGAAAAGAATCCGGCACGTTCCAGTCTCAAAAGAAGGGGGAGCGATTGTCCTTCAAAGCGAACTCCGTTCCTTTCGATTTGCAACACGCAAAGCTCGCACGGTCACCCCCGTCCCACTGTCATAATCTCCACGGCGAACCAGGAACAGCCGAGAAGAATAGTGAGTTGGGTTGATCATCATGATGATCAAGACGAGAGAAGAATCACTGCACGCGCCTCTGGTTTCCACTCCTCATTTTTGAATAGGAGTTGCTCCCCAAGAGCGTTTTTCCTTGCTTTTCTGTTCAATCGGCGTTAAAGAGATCCGTTTCACAAAAGAGAGAGTCTGTAGGAGTTGTTCGTGTTGCGACGAGTGATAGAGCGTGGTATGAAAGGAGCCCGAGAAGCGAACCATCAGGGGATTCAGACGTGTCATCTCTGCGGAAAGGTGCAGTGTGGTCAGAGATTGGGTCGCGTGAAGTGCTTTTACTGCTCGCGCATCTTCTGTTTGCAGCAGCTTCAGCGCAAGTTTGGAATCATCGCCACGGCGAATGACCCCCATTTCAAATGTCCTCGCTGTACGGGGATTTGCTGCTGCATGTGCAACTGTCAGAGACCGCCGCCGCACGTGCATTGCAAGGTGTATAAGGTTCGGCAGAATAAGCTGAAAACGCTGGAAGACGGTCATGGGAAGGACGAGGCGTTTGCGTCTGCGGTCACGAACGTCACTCCGATCCCTCCGCCCATTGTGGACAAGACGGAGTACATTCCCCTTGTGGACAAGACGGAGTACATTCCGCCGCCCATTGTGGACAAGACGGAGTACATTCCGCCGCCGAAACAGGAAGTCGATCCTCTGCCGCTCTCGTCCGTGACTTCGGTTCCCCGGATGATGGAGCCTCCGCACGTCATCGTTCCGGTGGAGACCCCGTCGGTTCCGCGCATTCCGTCGTTGCCCGTGCTGGACCCTTATCCGAGCGGCGTGACGCGCGAGGACCCGAAGACGATGGAGCAGGCGCGGTGGGAGCCCTTCCAGCTGCCGTGGCAGGAGGCATCATCGTCCTGGCAGTTCAACTCGAACGACATTCCGGGAAGTGGGGCGAGAGGGAAGGGGCTGATGCGTAGTTCAGAACAACGACTGGCTGACGCAGCTGAACCTCACCATTCTGGACAACACGCAGCAGCCCATCAACAACGTGCCGTCGCAGCTGCCGGCGCTCGCCGACGTGCAGGACAACCCCTTCCCCGCGAACATGTCCTTTATCGAGTCCTTGCGGCAGTACTTTGAGACCTACGGGGACCCCACGGATTTCCACCGGACGCATATGATATCCTTGCGTGATCACGGGCGGGTCCTTGACGGCAGGAGAAGATCTTGTCGGAGAAGGCGGAGCAGATGCAGCTGAAGGCGGGGAAGTGCGACATGCTGTTCAAGATGGTGGACTCGTTCAACCAGAACGCGCTGCACGTGACGATGACGTGGCACCTGATGCACACCGAGAAGGGTGGGCGGAGCTGCGTGTGGTGAGGAATAGACGACTGCCTCAACGGGAACGTGTTCCCCGGACTGTACACGATCATCCGCTTCTACCCGACGATTCTGTTCACGCTGGGCAGCATGACGGACTACTCGGACGACGCCAACGCGCTGCCGAACGGGAAGATCAGTGGCGATGTGAGGCGGGAGTGAGGCGTAGTCATCACGTTCCTGAACACGAGCACGCTGATGAACATCAAGCCGCTCTGCACCTCCGTGGCGCTGATGGACAACTGCTTCCGGCGGTTCGCGGAGGTGCAGGTGACGGAGTCGTGGTCGCACTCGAACCAGGCGTGGACCGCCATCGGCAACATCGACACGTAGGGGAGGGAGAGGCGTGTGAGGCGCAGGAAGCAGCTGAAGGAGATGATTTCGTTCGGCGAGGCGGCGGAGAAGACGCTGTCGAGCGCGCCGCACCCGTGTCGCATCCGTCTGAGCATGAACCTGCAGCGCGACCGGAACTACTTCGAGAAGCTTCCGCTGCTGTCGCTGATTCTGAAGCGCGTGGTGTCGGACTACCCGGAGGTGGTGTTCACGCTGTACCGCATGTCGTGCCAGAACAATGTGGTGAACTGTGTGGTGGAGTTTAGCGAGACGAAGGACTGGGTGAGCATCATCAACGCTTACGAGTCGAATTTGGTGGTGGGGGAGGTGAAGGAGGAGGAGGGCGTGGATTCCAAGGCGTGTTTGCTGGACATTTGAGTATTCTGTGGTTTCATCTTTTTGCTGCTGTACCTTTCTTGGGGGTGTTTGTTTGACTGATTTTGAATGGGTGAATTTGAATGAGCGTGTTTGAGTGGGTGCATTTGAGTGGAATTGGGTGCACTCGAGACGGTTTATATAAGTGGTATGGAGAGTTTTGAGAGAAACACGCTCCCATTGAATCCCTCACACTACACTCTCTACATTCAAACTCCATCACCTCCTCTCCAAGGAATGGATTTTGATGACTTGGGCATACCGGATGTGCGTGTGAGGGCAATGCGTAATGTGTAGGATTTGGAGTCGTTAAGCTTCGAAGGCTTGGATATTCCCATGGCCAGAAATACGGGAAGCGAGCAGGAATCGGAATCGGATTCGTCAACAAGCACTTCTTCCGGGACCGGGAATGAGGCGTATTCTTTGTTTGGAGGATGAACGGGAAGGAAGCCTGAGGATGAAATCCCGATGATGACGGAGGAGGAGATTATGCAGGCGAGAAGCGCGCGCTATGGCCGAAGGCGGAGTCAGAGCATTGATTACGGAAGTCAGGGAAGCGGATCGCGGGAGTTTGAGCAGACTCCGGAGCAGGCGTTGTACAGCCGTTCCGTCCAGATCCTGCGATCGATTCCGCGCTTTCAGTACGAGGCGCCCTCGTGGGTTCCTGACCTGGAAAAGGTTCAGGACACGCAGGCGGAATTGAACGCCGAGGTGTGAGAGTCTAGGCTTGCTGAAGGATAGGAGATTGCAGACTATCAAGAAGACACGATTCCCATCGAAGTGGACGGGAAGAAGTACACTACGTTCAAGGAGTACCGCATTGCGCTCTTAGGCGGTGTTGGGGTTGGGAAGACGACGCTGCTCCGCACGTACTTTAAGAAGCCGGAGAACACGATGGTGCTGGCTACGAATGGGTAGTGATGGCGTGGTTGCTTGATTTGGAGAGTGGAATATAGCGAGGAGGACGAAGTGCGAGACGAGATGTGCATCCGCATCATCTACTGCGACTTTTCGGGTCAGGAGCGATTGCATCCCGTCATCAAGGGTTGGCGTGGAGAGAACGGACTCATGGGTAGAGTACTTGAAGCAGATCGACGCTGCGATTCTGGTGGTGGACGTGACGCAGGCGGACAGCTTGGATGATATCCTGTGGTGTTGGAGGCGGCTTCTTAACCGCAGCGCTGAGCTCCTTTTTCCTCCCCGAGTTGTGCGGTCTCCACCCTTCTGACATTCCGATTCGCGTGGCGTTGAACAAGGTGGACTTGGCGGCGGTGCTGACGAAGCGTGACGTGATGAAGGTGGTGAAGCCGTTCTTTCCCACCGCGCAGTACTTCCCGACGACGAAGATGAATCGGAATAGCTGCAAGAACGTGTTGAAGAGTGTGTTTGACGGTTTGCATGGAGATGCGTGGGGAGTGTGAGTGAGAGGTGAAGTGTAGGGAGAGTGGTTGTTTGCCGTGTGGTAGTTAGTGTGTGGTGTGTTTGTTTGCCGTGTGGTAGTTAGTGTGGTGTGTTTGCGAGTAGTTTGAGGTGTGTTTGTTTGAGAATGGGAAGCTGACTTGAGAGATGGGAGGAATGAAAGAAGTATGAGAAACAAATGAAAGAACGACTAATAACAAACACATCACATCGCATCCACTTCTCTCAGCATCCTCTCCAGCACGCACTGCGGATCCTCATAACGATAGTCACACGCCTTCAACGGAACACGGTCATAGGCGTCATAATCATACACAACACCCGCATGACTCGTGTGACTATTCACCCGCGTGGATCTCCTCTTGCTCATCTTACACAGCCTATCCGTGACTCACTCCAACGAGCCCCACATGCACACCGAGTCCATTCGATTCATGCGAAGGTTCGCCGTGGGACAACTGCTCACACCGAACCCAGACTCTTCCCAAATGAACCGCGGCTCGTTCGGCGAAGCGTAGCGAACCACCGCTCTTCTCTCCACCACCTCCGGTATCAAACAGTCCTCTCGCTTCTCCCTCCTGTCTCTGGCACGCTCCTCGCTCAACTGACATCGCACGGCTTGGTTCACGGAAAGCGTCTCCTTCCAGCACCCGAACTGCCGCACCCAGCCGCAAATGCGACGCCTCTCCTCCTCCTCCAGACCGACGAAACTCCACACGCGTTCTCCCTTGAGAATGCCCACCACGGGGACTCCCCCACACTGTCCAATGAACGTGACTTCGGCGAAGAGGGTGGAGTGCGCGTGCTCCGCCGGGCAGAAACGACTGTGCTCCTGCACTCGGTCGATGACTCTGCCGCAGCCGTCGCACACGCCGAACACGCGGAAGAGGAGAAGCGCTTCCAGATCGATGCGCAGCCAGACGTAGCTGCTGGCGGCGAAGGAGGGAAGGGAGAAGAAGGAGGGTGGAGGCGAGTAGGGGTGGGGGGAGAGGAGAGTTGTGTGGAGGGGGTAGTTGAGAGAAGTGAGAGAGGAGGAGTTGAGAGAAGTGAGAGAGGAGGAGTTGAGAGAGGAGTTATGAGAAACGGTAGAACTGCCAGGATTGGGAGAGGAAAAAGACGCGCCAGCAAACGACGAACTCAACGTAAACGCGAAGGACAGAACAATCGGCTGCCGCTCCTCTTGAGCCACGCGAATGGCCACATCGGTGACCAGAAGCGGCTGACCGCGAGGCAGAAGAACGGCCTCTTCGCCGCACCAGAGCTGAATCCTCTCGTCGGAATGGACGTCCTTGAGGTACACGATGCAAGTCTTGTCCTTCGGGAGAGGAACAGTTTCGACCAGCACGCCCAGAACGTGCACCGAGGAGGGGACTTGCTCTGCGGCGACGCAGCGAGAAAGCGAAGAGAGCAACTCGCTCACGTACACGAAGGGAAGCGGTTTTGGCTCCAGCGCGGAGGGTCGGATGACGGTGTCCGACAGGACGCAGAACTCCGTTTCGCCGCACCGATGAAGGCCCTCCATGTGGTAACACGCGCCGATCCGAAGCGTCGACGCGTCGGCAAGCATGCCCTTGCAGCCCACGAGCAGCGGGCTTCCGTTGGGGACGAACTCCACACGTGTGACGGTGATCGTGGCGTCGCTGCACAGACAGGTCACTCGCTGCACGCACAGTGCACATTTGCTGCCCACGTCCTTCTGCTTCAGCTCGACGAGCTGCGCGCAGACGTGGATCACCTGGACCTCCAGAGAGCAGCGCTGCGGCGTGTGGGGCTGAGAGAGCGCGGAGAGCAGACTGCGGTACTGGGAGGGCGAGGGCAGGAGGAGGAGCGTGGACTGGAGCGGAGAGTTTGGGAGACTCAAGCCGACGGACTGGAACAGGGTTTGGAGGAGGGAGAAGGAAAGAGGAAGAAGCGTGAGAGGCGGCAGCTGCAGCGGCAAGGGAAGAGGTTGTGAAGGGAAGAAGAGAGAAAAGGCGACCTTCTCGGGAGCACGATACGCGACGACGGTGAACCTACAGGGAACACGATGTGGCATCCGGTACTCCGTGGTGCGGAAGGAGTAACGCCCGCCGGCGCGGAGAAAGGACGCGAAGGGGCAGAACTGAAGGATGGCTGGGAGCTGTGTGGACTGGACGGAGGCGACGAGCGACGCGTTCTTGAAGAAGAGTTGTGCGGCGAGTACCTCGTGGTCGTGAAGGAGGAGAGAGGACGGAATGCTATGTGTGAGGTGGGAAGGGTGATGGCACATGAAGGGTTGTGAGAGCGAGAACTCGTCGTGAAGGAGGGAGTTTTCTTGCGCGCTTCTTTCTTTGAGTTGCTTTTGATTAAATCCTTCACGTTTCTCTTGCAGCTGCTCTCGCATAACCACCTCACATTTCCCTTGCAGCTGCTCTCGCATAACCACCTCACACCTCTCCCGCAACTGCTCCCACATCACAACCTCCTCCACACAATCCCTTCGGATCCCGCGCAGCGCCACTTCGAGCGTGCAGCACGCGTGCGAGTGACGCGCGAAGGCTTCAAGAGAGGCGTCCAGACGAGGCACATAGCGCTGGAAGAAGGAGAGGCTGCAGACAGCGCAGGCGGGGTCGGAGCCGCAAGAGGGAGATTGGAGGGAGAAGGAGGAGTGGGAGCACATCACCGCCACCTTGAACGCGTGGCTGTTGAGCAGCATCCGCGTAGCCACGCAGTGAACGCCGCTGAGGAGGATCGTCCGATGCAGGAGACTGGACGAGAGAGGGGCGTTGGAGAAAAGAAGGATGGCGGCGTCGAGGAGACACACATAGGGAGAGAGGATTTGAGTGACCGCTCCGGAGAAGGAACGAAGCGGGAGGGATTCTTTGTAGCACGCGAAGAAGGGAACGGAAGAGGGGAGTAGGGGAAAAGGGTTTGCTTCCGTCGCAGTGGCTTCCACTTGGATAGGAAAGACGCTTGAATGCGATGTCAGAGTGATATGAGAGACTCCCCCTCCTTTCACTTTGGCTCGCGTCAGACACACAATGTCCGAAACATGAAGGTACTTTGAGCAGTGGGTGGCATGATTCCCGGAGCACGCGACAATCACGGTCCTCTCTCTTTTGGAACTGAGACTTTGAACAGAAAAGAACAGCTCCCCGTTGGCGTTCGCTTCACGGAGGCGATCTGTCACCAGACCCACAATAGCTAGGCAATTAGACGAATAATGGATACCTCACTATTTGGCGATGAAACGAACTGACGAAAGAAGGAGGGATAGTCGCTCCTCTTCAACGGAGACGGAACTCGATAGATTTCGTGCCATACCATCGGACGATACGCAAGGGACAGAATTCCATCACCTTCATTGAAGAGGAAGAGCGCGACTGGAACAATCCTGTTCTCCACATACGGAAGTGAACAGTGGGCAGGACATAACGTATATGGACCGTTCCATCCTAGAATGCCCCGCTCTATAGCGGTAATGGAGAGAGCGTAGTGTTGCGAGGGAACGGGATCCATTTCATTCCCAGCACATCGGATGTGAACCAAATCAGGTGTAATGGCTCTAGATTGAATGGAAGACAAGAACCCCTACAAGGCATGGCAAACCGTCTGCACATAGTCTTCCAATGCGCAAGAAAGACCGGCAGCCGTGGAGTCTGGTTGGCAATCCAGTTGAAGGCGATGGAGGGTAGTATCCAGCTGCAATGTGCATGCCTCTGTTTCGGCAATGCGGAACAGAAGCGAATCCGACGCTACCGAGGGAACACCATTATTCATGGAAGAGGAATAATGACGGTTCCTCGTGGGCGCACTCCCGATTCTGCGCTTCTCTTCTCACGAGCAGCCCGTTTGGATGGTGAATACCAAACAATCCATCATTTGTATTCCGGAGGGAATGATTGGTGCTCGATTCTTGTTCTTCAGCCGTTTCGTTAAACGCAATTGCTTGGTGGGGAAGGTCATGCATTTTTTCTTTTGCTATGGAAAATGGCTGCGGGGACTATATCGAAGACACGTTATAACCTTACCGTGACGAATCTGATGATGGGGCTGATTGTCAAAGGCATCATGGAGAACTGCAGGAGTTACACGTTCCCCTTGATAAAGGAGTACTTCAACGTCTCCTACGACAAGTACGGGCTGTTTACGTCCTGTTTGTGTGTATTCTATGTTATGGCCACGCTGATGTGCACGCTGATGAGCAGCTTCATCAACTACAAGTGGGTGTTCATCGTGGCGTACGGTTGCATGGTGGTTGGTTCTTTCTGTCTTCTATTTGCGAAGAGCTTCGGCTTCGCGGCGTTCTGTATCATGCTGATGTGGTTGGGACACGGCTTCTTCGATGTTGGTGCGAACGCGTCTTCCACGCTGATATTTACGAAGAATACGGGAGTGATGATGAGTCTGATGCACTTTTATTACGGCGTCGGCGCTCTCCTGGGACCGAACATCACCTCGTGGAGCGTGAAGTGGCTCGGCAATTCGTTCTATTCTGCGTACCTTGTTCTGCTGGTCATTTGCATTCTCACGCTCATCGCAACGATTCTCCTTCCCTTCGACCTACCGGAAGGCAGTCCCTTCGAGACGAAGAAGAACGCCGAGTCCATGACGATTTCGAAGTCCTTTAAGATTCCTTTGATCTACATCGCGTCATTGGCCATTGGTCCGCTGCTGTTGACGGAGCAGAGCGGTTCTGCGTGGGCGCCGCTGTATCTGATCGACGTGCTGGGTTACAGCAACGAGAAGGACATCCCCAAGTTCACCTCGGCGATGTACGTGATCTTCACAGTGGGTCGTTTGATTTCGGGTCCGTTCATCGAGAAGCTGGGCTACTACACCTCGATGTTCACTAGTATTATAGGTTGCTTTGTGTTCCTTTTGGTTGGTTTCTGTGTGGGTCGCGCGGGCATCTTCTTCTTCGCCGTGACTGGATTCTTCTACTCGTCGTTCTGGCCCATTTTCATCTGTATTGTAATGCGTCTGTTTAAGAAGGACTCTGCCGTCGCCGCGTCCGTCATTCTGGTGGTTCAGGGCGTCATCATGCTGCCGGCGAACTACATCCTGGGTCTCATCAACGAGCACGTCGGCGTGCAGTGGGCGTACCGTGGATCGATGTTCCTCTGTTTCTGGTCGTTCTGTGTGATGCTCTTCATTCATCGCACCCAAAAGAAGATCGATGCGAAGGCGAAGTCAGAGGGTGTTGAGATGAGCTCGCTGAATGATCGTCCGAAGAAGGACTCGGGCGACGGGAAGGACGTGGTTGTGGAGATGGTTACCCCTGTTCCGCCTGCTACGAAGGAGGAGGGTGTTGGTTCTTCTGAGAGTGCTGTCGCATCTGGGAGCGTTCCTGTTTCGTCTGAGAGCGTTCCTACTGCATCTCAAGATGATCATCTTGCGAGTACGGCAGCTGCTTCCGTGGAGGGTGTACAAGCTGGCAGTGAGGCTCCCTCTAAATCGGTGTATACTATAGCCGAGAAGGCTTGTGGTTGTTTGTTGTATCAATCTGTAAGTGTGATTCAAGGGTGTGGTGTTAATGAACGAAGTTTATGATATCTCGATGATCACAGTTGAAAGACAACTCGCAGATGAAATGGAACAGCACTCACGTTTAACATGAACGAACACGCGAATTCCAACAAAACAACACAACGGCGTTATCCACAATAAAAGAACCCTTACTTGGCCTTGTCGAGAATGATACCATCGTACTGCTTCTTGAACCACTCCAT
>ERZ1106948.744-NODE-744-length-12547-cov-32.676673_pt1 | contig 12547 bp, 17 predicted proteins | sample MGYA00403673_ERZ1106948 | MGnify/ENA primary metagenome ERZ1106948 (study PRJEB35170, sample SAMEA104062409) | human gut metagenome | biome: human gut; feature: human-associated habitat; material: faeces | place: Denmark | collected 2012-05-07 ...
GTTAGTTACGCAGAGTATGTACAGTTGTTAGTGGGAGGCAAAATCGGGTATTGATATTTTGGTGTTTCTTGTCACAGTGATTGTTTCTTGGAGTTGAGTGAGAGTGATGCTTCATTATTTCTTTACGCACGCTCCTATCTTCACCTGCGCACAGGAATTGGACTACCTTGCACTTGCCATCTCAGTGCTTGACTGTTTCTCGGTTTTGATAGTTGCTTCGCTCCTTCTGTTTCTCTCCGCGTTCCTTCTCGGTGCTACTTGGAATCGGTTGTTTTTTACCGCATGGAATTATTCCCCTTTAATGTAGGGCCGAGTCGTGAGTGATTTCTCAATCCTAGGATGATGCGTTGTATGATTTTAGAACTGATAGCAGCGTCACCAGTTCAGAGGAGCGATCGTCCTCTATGGACGAAACTACAGAATACCCCAGTCCAGAGCCTCTAGATTTGAACTGCAAGAAGAAGACCATGCGTGTACAAATCGACTGCTCGCTCATAATCGGTGTAGGAGCGATGGACGAAGGAAGAAGATGCGCTGCTCATCGCGTGTGTGAGCGAGTATGGCGAAAAGAAGTGGAAGAAGATCGCTGAGCAAATCCTGAACCGAACCGCAAAACAGGTATGGTTCGCTGACCGTTCTCACGACTAGTGCCGACAGCGCTGGTTTTACAACATTTCTCCGTCTGTATCGAAGCAAAGTTGGACGCAGAAGGAGGACGAGCTGATCGTTGAGATGCAACGAAAGGTCGGAAACCGATGGACATACATCAGCAAGCTGCTTAACGGTCGTTCGGACAACGATGTGAAGAATAGATACCACAGCATTATGAACCGATTGAAGACAAAACAGAAGCGTGCACAGAAGTGCATGGTCGTTTTGACGAATCGCCCCGCATCCAATCAATTTTTCCCAACATCATGCCCTGCTAGTGAAAGTGATCAAAGTTTCCCTGTTAGTGATCATGTAAATGGTGCTATTACGAGTGCAAGTGCTTCCCCTTTTTCTGGAAGCTGTGAACTGTGTGATAAGAGTTGGCCCTTGGAGGATGACCTCTACGTTCCTTTCTACGATCCTCGTGAGCCTAATTCCTCGTCGAGTGACTTTCTTTGGATTTGATCCCCCCTTTTGAGTTGTCGTGTTTATTCGATGACACATTTGCTTCAGGAAACAAGGGTTAAACAAGACGCATCGTGTTGGCCTCTACCCGTCAATTCCTCCGCCCACAACCCACTGGCACTCGCCTTCTTCTTCACGATGTAGCAGCACGCGATAATGACAACCTACGCGTGAGCACGCCTACGCGACCCCACAATGGCATCGAGGATGGTGAAGCCGATTGCGCCCAGCTTCATGTACATACAGAACTCGTTCAGCTTCATGTCCCCTTCCGACGACGTCGGGAAGCAAGACGTCTCCTCCTTGTGCATGGAGGAGCAGCCATACGTGATCGACGAGGCGGAGATGTACGAGTCGCGATAGCTGCGGAGAATCACCTTCACGAACTCTCTCTCACCATTCTCGTACTTGTACTCCTTCCAAGCGAGCTCGTATCTACGGATTGAACTCATCACGCTCGCCTACTCACAGCCAGGCAGTCCCGTGTACACCTCGAGCTCCCAGGTTGGAGGGTCGTCGATGGCGTAGTTGTTTTCATTGTCGCGGCTCACACGATAGCACAATTCACCCAAGGAGGTGTAGTACTGACACCACTTCGCTCCCTCGGGAATGACACCGCCGAGCTTCTCGCAGAGAGGGGTGCAGCTTGCGACATCCTTGCATCCCAGCGAATCGAAGTCAATGAGTGTCTTCTTTGATGCGGTGTACGTAGAGTTGTAAATGATGGCTCCGCTCTCTCCATTTCGCACGACCACGTCAACCTCAGAACGACCGTTATAGGGGATGTTGGCGGTGTAATAGAAGGCTTCTGTTGTCATGCAGCCTCCCTTCGGATCGCCCTTGAGGTTGCAACGATCGCGAATCGGGTACAGCTCTCCAAATGTTTCAGTAGATGGCTCGAGAGCATACTTCTCGTCTCCCGAATAGGCTGTGAAGGAGGCTCCCTTGAAATCGTCAATGCCGTAGCTCATCCACCCCGTAGCACGCTTGTTGTATCTAGAAATGATAGCATGATTTCAAAACGACTCCTTGATCATGTGACTACGATTACTCCAGAAAAGGTGGGCGACATCCGCAACGACATAAAGAGACACCGGGATGAGCACCATGATGGCCAGGATGGCAACCACAACAATCGTCTTTCCTTTGCACGCCATAGAAGTTGAAGAAAAGAGTAAAATGGGGAAACCTTCCTCTTGTTTGGAACGCAACAAACACCAAAAACAATCAAGCAAAATACTCCTGCAACTTGCTCTTCAGCAGCTCCGCATCGGCCTCGGTCTTCAGCGAAATGGAGCAGAAGACCATGTCCTTCCCTTCGAACAGCGGCAGCGACAGCTTCTTTCCCGTCACCTCCATCTTCAGCTTGGCCGAGAACGGACTGTTCATCTTGACGGCTCCACTATCCGTAACAAAGATCACTCTCCTCTTCTTGTCATCACTATACGCTCACCCCACGCGCCATCACTCACATGAACTCCTCAATACGGAACGTGCCGACACCCTGGCTCTCCCACGCGCCATTCCTGGCGGCATAGAGCTTCGCGCGGACGGAGTGGAGGACTGTGACTCCCTTCTGACCCTCCATCGTGTCGTCGTCGTCCTCCTGCGTCTCGGGCGCCGGCTTGGCTGCCTCCTCCTTGGGCGCGGCCGGGATGTTGAAAGCGGGCTTCGCGTTGGGCGTGAAGGTGAAGGCGGGGTTGGAGTTGGAGGGATTGAAGTGGAAGGAGAAGGCGGGCTTGTTCTCGTCCTTCTTGTCCTCTGCGGGCTTCTCTTCGTCTTTCTTCGCAGCACCGAAGGAGAAGGTGAAGGCGGGTTTTGTCTCTTCCTCCTTCTTGGCGCCGAAAGAGAAGGTGAATGCGGGCTTCTCCTCCTCTTCCTTCTCCTCCTTCTTCGCGCCGAAGGAGAAGGCAGGCTTCTTCTCTTCCTCCTTCTTCGCGGTACCAAAGGAGAAGGCAGGCTTCTTTTCCTCGCTATCGTCCTTCTTGGCGCCGAAGGAGAACATAGGCTTCTTCTCCCCTTCCTTCTCTTCCTTCTTCTCTTCCTTCTTCTCTTCCTCTTTCTTCCCCTCCTTCTTCTCCTCCTTCTTATCACCGAAGGAGAAGGTGAAAGCAGGTTTCTCTTCCTTCTTATCACCGAACGTGAAGGTGAAGGCAGGCTTCTCCTCTTCCTTCTTCGCGCCAAAAGTGAACATGGGTTTCTTCTCTTCCTCTTTCTTCTCTTCCTTACCACCGAACGTGAACGCCGGAGCAGGCTTCTCCTCTTCCTTCTCCTCCTTCTTTGCGCCGAAGGAGAACATGGGAGCGGGTTTCTTCTCCTCCTCTTTCTTCTCTTCGTCCTTCTTGGCACCGAAGGAGAACATCGGGGCAGGCTTCTCCTCCTTCTTCGCGCCACCAAATGAAAACGCTTGCTTCTTCTCGCTATTCTCCTCCTTCTTACCACCAAAAGAAAAGGCAGGAGCAGCGTTCGACTTCATTTCCTCCTCCTTCGTCGTCATGGTGAAAGGAACGACGGTCTGCTTCACTCCGGATGCGCTCGCGCCAGAACCGTTCGCAGAGGATTCGCCCTTCTCGAGCTTCTCCGCGTACTCGAGATACTCCTAAAACTAAAGGAAAACAACAATCCCCACTCTCACGAAAGGACTCCAATTCGCGCTGGCATGATTCTTCATGTGGTACTCCGCCCACTTGAAGAACTGCTTGTTCAGGTTCTCATAACTACATATCACCACAACACGCGATAAACCCACCTAGGAAGTGTCGTTTTCACTGCCTCGCTCTTGCTCTCAGCCTTCAGATCGTTCATAACCGGAGCGAACGAAGAGAGGTTGTTTGAGTTAACGGGAGTGTTTCCTACCCAATGACGAAGCCCAATCGGCATTTCTACCTCTATCGGGACGTTTAATGTGACGCAGACGTCTTCCCTCACCGTTGGAAGGGATAGCGGGAGAGACGGTACTAGAAAACTCGGTTCCATCGTATCCGCTCTCCAATTGCTCTCGCGTAAGCAACCCATCCGTAGTATCTCTCTTTGGCATGCTGAAGAAACAATACTGAACGACCCCACCGCCTTTCCAACAAACAGAGAGAGAACCCTCAAACCATGATCACTTAGTGCTTGAATTCGAAAACAATGTTCTTGTTCGTCAACTTCTTGTAGATCGAAGAGAACGCCTCAGTCTTGTTCTCAACCTCCTGCTGACCCTGAGCACCGAGGAACACCTTGATGGTCTTACCAGTCTCGCGGCTGATGGTGGTCTGCTTGCCAACGCACTCGCAAGGATACACCAGATCCTCAATGATGGCCTCGTGGACAGAGGTCAGCGTGTGGCTGTTGGGGCGGACACCGTTGAACTTGTGGGCACGGCGGTAGTTCTTGCTCAGGATGGTTCTCTGGGCGATGAACACCACGGGGCGACCCTCGAACTTCTTCTCCAGTTCAGTGGTGAGGCGGGACTGAATCAGTCTGAAAGCCTTGAAGAGCTTGTAGGGCACGAAGATGACGATGGCCTTCTTGTCTCCGGCGACGTCCACTTCCTTAGCAGCGGTCATCTTGAAGGTCTTGAGAGGCTCAGCGAGATCCTTCGTCTTCTTGGCGATCTCAGCGATTTCGTTGGCAACGGCAGTCTCGAAGTCGTTAGCCTTAATTCCAGCGGGCTTGGAGATGAATTCCATGGTCTACACGACGGTGAGCCATACGCCTTCCACATGGTGGGTGGGGTGACCAGAGCAACCGGACACAAACATACAAGAATAGCACAAGTACTTGGGGGTTATTTGTGAGAGGAAACCAGCCACACATCGGAGGGCCCGAATCAAAGGGGGCCATATTGGTCGCATAGGCCCAATGAATTCAACAAACAGCCAGCTACCGATTGTGGCAATGAACACAGCTACACCGGCTGGTGCACTTCTGGTGCTTAGCATAGCAGACGCAGTACCTCTTCTGACAAAGACTATTCTTGCACGAACAGCAAGGACCGCCGTTCGATTCCTACACTCAACACTACAGAAAGGGCGTACTCCATTGCCATTCTGCTTCTCCCTCTTCTTCAGATACAGAAGCGCCTGTTCCCGTTCTGGACGGTCGCGCCGGTTGAAGCAGTCGCGGCAGTTACATTCGGACGAACACTCGTTTCCCGACCGCAGACAGTCGCAATACCTACACATCACCAACGACTCGCACTGCAACAGTTTCAGACAGTGCGCCTTCTGACAACTGCAATGAACCGTCTCTGTATCGTTCTGGGCCGCGACTGCGCCATTCGCAGAAACAGCGCTGAATGCAGTGTTTTCCTGCTTGAGATTCACTCTCGAGAGAGTGGAAGAGCCTGGACTCACAAGAGTCGCCGGCACGATAGGACTGCCCTGGTGATTCAACCCTGGATTCGCAGTCAGCGGTATCATTTGCCCCAACACTTGCGGCGAGTTCACAAAGGGGGAAAAGACGTTCGGCGCACCGGCGAAGGGGAAAAGAGGGTGACACATTGGCTGAGGGACGTATTGTACAAGGAATGGTGCCATCACATACGCCACTCCAGGAGTATTGGGCAGCACGAAGGGGTTAAACTGAAGCGGCAGAGACGAATCGGGCGCGGTAGCAGCGCCACTCTTCTTGTTATCACATGCAGTTGTTTTTGGTGCAGAGTTGTCATGGACACTGCCATTTTCCGTCTTTGTTCGCTTGGAGGAATCAACGGCAGGAAAAGAAAAGTCCACTTTGCTACTACATGAGTAATCGAAAACGGAAGCTACTCAGCAGCAATATCGATGGGCAGAGGCACATACGGACGCTTTACTGAGGAACTGGATGGAGCGGTGTTCGACGACGCCTTCCTCACGGTCTCTTCTCTCGATGATGCAGAATCAGGGGTGTGTCCCTAGCGATCAGTCACTCCAGCCACCAAAAACGTTCTGTGCGCACTGATTCGGTGAAAAAGCAACAGGGTTTGCTAGGAATCACGACAGAAAGCATGGCCAACGAGAGAGCAAGGGCAGTGACGACGAGCCTTTTGACGGCTGTGCATCTCCCCCTTTCTGTGCAGGCGTTCGATCGCTGTCCTGATTTCCGCCATTGACTACCTGAACTGTTTTACAGGATTGACCAGAAGAGCGCAATACGCTACGTTCTGTCTAGAGAATCAAAAACAGAGAATAGCCAAAACAGTAGCAGAGACCAACGAGTCACGATTCCGACTCTGCGATGCACCATCCTCTGGGCTGCTCATTTCTTGATGTTCGTCTGCGGGATGGCAGAGTGAGTAGAAAAACGACCCAGATGAAGAGAAATGGGTTCCAGAAAGCGATGCCAAAAGAACCCTCGATTATGGTAGCAACAAACAGGCGAAACAGTACACTAATCCGCCTTGTAGGGAGTAAGCTCATGCTCCTTGCACCACTTCTGGTACTTCTCGTCGAGCTCCGCAAGCATCTGCTTAATCGCGTTCTTCACGAGGAGGTAATCTAGCGTTCACACAACGAGGAGAGGATACGAAGTCCGTTGTCGGTGTAGAAATAGATACTGAGCGGCTGGCTGGACGACTTCACCCACTTCGCATCATCCTCCAAGCTGCCCTTTCCCAGCAGCTCGAAGTATCCCCACCCGTTGGACTGCGTAAACTTCTTGTACAGCGCATGGTCTCGGATGAAGTCGCTGGTGTGGAAGTCCGCGTGGGGGATGTCCACGTTCACACAGTACCGATTCGGGTTCGGGACGGTGCCGGGCAGCACCATGGCGACCTATGCGTCAGAGAGACGGCAGGAGAGAACGGGGTAAGGCACAGTGCCGCTCTTCTTGAAGAAGTCGGCGAGAATCGCCATGGCAAAGCGTTTGGTGATGACGCGATGTCGCTGCGGGACGGAGAAGGAGAGAGAGTGCAGCGGTGAGAATTGGTACCACCACCGCGCGTGGACGTGGATGCACAGCGTGGAGGGCGTGACGCTCTTGCCGACGTAGTGGACGGGAGAGGAGATGGCCTGGAAGAGTCCGTTGTAGGTCTTGGAGTCCTTCTCGTACACGATGATGATCGTGCCCACGTGGATCTCCAGCGCGCTGACCCTCACTCCCACCCCACACTCCTACATGTTCTTGGACTGCTGCGACAGGCGGAACACGCCCGTGTGCACCGTGTCCTCGAAGTCGTGTCGACTCATCTCCAGCAGCACCGCGTTGCCGTGGATGAAAGAGCATGAAGCCTCCACCTCACGCGGCACGGGGGGCAGCTGCACGTCGTCTTCCGCAGGTGGCGTGAGGCTTCGTTCGCGCTGTTTCACCAGCATGCTCTGACGCATCATCAGAAGCGTCTAGTGGTCACGCCAGCTCCTTCGGAGTACGTTGGGGTGTCTCCAGACCCACACGAACAGCTCGTCGCCCGTGTCCTTGTCCAGCTCGCTCCCGTCCTCCAGCTTGTCCAGCTTGACCGTGCGATCTACCGTTCATCCTCTTCCCCAGACCTACCCTCCTTGTCGAACAGCATGAATGGCATGTGCACCACCTTCAGCCACTCCACCTGGAACGGCTTGGAGTAGTCGCGGTCCTTCTCGGCGAACTCCTTCATCACGCACATCGCCTACGCTATGAGGGGAGAACCGCGGGGGAACGTGGATCAGCTTCGAGTTCTGCGCGCTCACGAACATGTACACGCAGTTGTTCGGCTGTGTGAAGGCCTTGTTGAGGCTGTCCACGTGGCGGATCGGCACGGAGAACACGCCCTTCATGATGAAGTCGGCGAGACGATTCAGATAGGGGAAGGAGAAGAAGAAATAGGAGAATGTGGTGTTCTTCGGGTACTGAGGGAAGCCCAGTTCGTTCTCGTTGCGAAGGTCCAGCGCAGCAACTATGAAATTAGAACAGGGAAGAAAGCCAACGTCGACAATCCAGCAGCTCATGAGAGTAGACGCAGTTCTCCCCGTACTGGCACTCTCCAGTAGTGTCGTAGGAACGACATTTGCTTCGTCGAACGCCCGACTTTAACACGGTCTTCTCCTACGCGCTCAGAAAGAGCGACCACCCCGCACCTTTGCATCTATGAGAGACTGCTCGCTTCGCGATGAAATGTCTACAGTGAACGGAAGCGCACCATCGAAATAGCGAATATGTCTGCACAGGAATCCACACAAACCACTCCTACTTGTACTTGCAGTGTTTGCCGTACGGACAGAAGCCCTGCTTGTAGAACAGACACTCTCTCTACGGAAATCAGCTCCAGCGAGAGCGACTACGTCAGCCACCTTCGGAGGGTGCTTCATCGGACAGCCCGGAATGGTGCAGTGATCTCCGTACTCACAGTCCGGCATCTTGTCTTCCTCCATGGCATGAATGTACGTGCAAGCGTCTCCACGCTGGCATTCATGTCGCAGCCAGTGGCGACAGACAATACGTTTCACGTTATCTGGAGCCTATCGCTAAAGCGCGCAAAACCAGCAACTACAGCCGTCTTCTGCTTCTGATTGTCAACGTCCACCCCAGTTTCAAATGTAAAATCCAAATCGTCCATGGATGAAAACGGATTGTGACAACGGAGAATGGGGAAGAAATCAAGTGGGAATTGAAAACATATGGAGTATTAGTCTCCGTTCTACTGAAATGGGCCCCTGTCCGTCCAAGAAGGGCAAAAGGCGATTTGGAATGAGCAGTGGATTGCTAAGGTGAATCACAACAAAAAGAAAAGAAACGAGTCAAAACAAACACGATCACTACGGTAAAGGAATAGGATAAACAACAAGACAAATTACAGCTTCATATCGGGTTGCTGAGTCAGGAGGCAACCATAGCGCTCCTTGCAAGTGACTCTCTCTCTGGAGTACTTATCATCAGGAGAGAAGCGAGCTAGGAGAGTGAAAACCACACCCAAGATGTACCGGGATGAGCAGAAAACGTGGCGACTCCAGTAGGGCTTTCTCTCTACAGAAATCACAAAACCCCCTTAACACGCATACCTTCAGAGTGTACACTCTCTTTCCATCTTCACCGAGGTAGTAATAAAGATGCATGGCGAAACGCTGAACAACGAATGGAATTCTGCTCGCAAATCGCTTTGGTTCCGAATGGACCCAATTGGCACGCCCTCCTATAGTTCCCTCGCTTGTTCAAGGAGGATTATATAATCGGTCCTTCTTGTGAATGCGAGTCAAATCGCGCGTCTCGTCATGAATACACATTGAAGTGGGGAAGGGGAGATCATACCTGCTCAGAGATTCACAGTTTTCGTGTGACATTGAGAATGGAGACTTGTGCGTTTCCTTGCGAGTACTCGTCCTCTGCATCACAAGAAAAGACAGGATTATGGGAATACGCCGGTATTCAAGGACATCACACGGAGACACCAATTATCCATTCCATCCTCATCTCCATAGAGTGTAAAATGCATAGAACCACTTTCTTCCTCTTCAAACCGAACCAAGATGGGATTCTCAGCCAAAACGCCCCTTTAACCCCACTATCCATCCTGGACCCCATCTCCAACACTCCCAACGAGAGAAGAAGAGGCAGGTCGAATGCGCCAAAATCGGGACTATTTCTGCATCCCCTTTTGATGACCACAAATAGTCAACAATGCCCAAGCAGAAGAGTAAACCATGATATTCTCGACACTCATCGAGTAGAAGTGAAGAAGACGCAGCAGAAAGTCGAGGAGGACAAGGCGTTATTGATGGAAAAGAAATCGGTGAAGAGAGAGAGCGACGCGATTTCAGATGTACTTTCCCTGTACCATTTTCAAATTCTAGAAAGAAGAGGAAGAGACTCCTGTGGCGAATGAGGAAGTTGTGGATTCCTCCGAAAAGGAGCAGGAGGTTGCTTCCAGTTGCATCGTATAACGGATAGAGCGAGAATGAATCGTCTGAGAAGGAAGAATCCGTTCATTCGGAGGAAGAAGACAAGGAGGAGCAGCCCAAAGATAACGACAAGCCCGAAATGAATGGTGGCTGCGTGTCTCCTCGTTCATGCGTAGCTGCTCCCGAGAACAGTGAGTTCTTCTCCGATATACCCTTCTCGTCCCTGAATCTGAGCGGTAGTTGATTGGCGAGTGTTTCACGTCAAGAGAAGACCATGGAAGTCCTCGACCACATGAAGTTCAAAACAATGACCCCCATTCAAGCCAAAGCCATTCCCGCCCTTCTGGCTGGCAAGGACGTGCTCGGCTCTGCCAAGTCTTGTTTCTCTTCTCTCCTCATGGCGTAGAACGGGTTCCGGCAAGACGCTGGCATTCGTGATTCCCGTGATCGAGCTTCTTTCACGCATGAAGTGGAAGCAGCGACAGGGCACGGGAGCCATCATCATCTCCCCCACGCGCGAGCTCGCGCTCCAGACCTTCGGCGTGGTGTCGGAGCTCGCCACGGCGCACAACCTGACGCACGGTTTGATCATGGGCGGAGCCAACCGCAAGACGGAGGGCACGAAGCTGGTGAAGGGCGTGTCGATCGTGGTGGCGACGCCGGGCCGGTTGCTCGACCACCTGCAGAACACCAAGGGCTTCACGTTCGAGAACCTGCAGTGTCTGGTGATCGACGAGGCGGACCGCATCCTGCAGATCGGTTTTGAGGAGGACATGAAGAGCATCGTGAAGCTGCTGCCCGCGAAGAGACAGACCATGTTGTTCTCCGCCACGCAGGACAAGAACGTGCAGGGTCTGGCGCGCCTGTCGCTGTCGGTACGCGCGGAGTGTTGGCGTGAGGGCGTAGGAGAACCCCGTGTACGTGGGCGTGCATGACACCTGCAAGGAGGCGACGGTGGACCGTCTGGAGCAGGGCTACGTGGTGTGCTCGAGCGACCAGCGCTTCCTCCTCCTGTACACCTTCCTGAAGAAGAACTACCAGAAGAAGAAGATCATGTGAGCGAGCGCGTGGGCGCGTGAGGCGTAGGGTGTTCTTCTCCAGCTGCAACTCGGTGCAGTTCCACGCGGAGCTGCTCAACTACATCGACATCCCCGTGATGAGCATCCACGGCAAGCAGAAGCAGCAGCGCCGCACCGCCGTCTTCCTGGAGTTCGTCAACGCGAAGACCGGCGTGCTGCTGTGCACCGACGTGGCGGCGCGCGGACTCGACATCCCTGCCGTGGACTGGATCATCCAGTACGACCCGCCAGACGACCCGAAGGAGTACATCCACCGTGTGGGCCGAACGGCGCGTGGAGAGAAGGGAGCGGGTCGCGCATTGCTGTTCTTGTTGCCGGAGGTGGGTGTGTGGAGAGCGAGTGATGTGTAGGAAGTGATGTTCCTGAAGTACTTGAGGGCGGCGAAGGTGGCGCTGAACGAGTACGAGTTCCCGAAGAACAAGGTGGCGAACATCCAGTCGCAGCTGACGAAGCTGATTTCGCGGAACTACTACCTGCACAAGTCGGCGCGCGACGCGTACCGCTCGTACATCATGGCGTACGCCAGCCACAGCATGAAGGACATATTCAACGTGAACAACCTGGACCTGAAGGCGGTGGCGACGGGCTTCGGGTTTGAAGTGCCTCCGGTGATAAACATGGCGTTTGTGAAGAACAGCGGGAAGAACACGAGAGACACGAACAAGAGAGGAAAGGGCTTCAGGGAGAAGAGACAGAAGAACGACGATAGACAGTTTAGTCGATAAGTGTTGTTTAGAACGGTGTTTGCCACAAACAGACGCACTCTTTGTCTTTCTTGTTCTTCCACAGCGTGAACTCACTCTGCAGGGAAATAAACAGCACAAACAGGAACGAAAGGAGCTACGACTTATCGCTTCCACTTCACCTCTACCTGAAGAACCAAACACCTCACTAACAGCTGAGAGTATGAATGGAAACCGCAATACACAGAAACAACTACAGAACATAGGAGACATATATCAATACATAAGGAGAGAATAAAGCAAAACATCAGAGGATACCCCAACTTCGCGTTCTCTGACACCCATCCACTGAAGGCATGCGTCTGAAGCAGCACTCCAACCATGCCGAATCCGAAGCCGACATCGGTCCACAATGCAAACCACAGTCCATGAGAAGAAAGCTTGAGGTAATGACACACATCCACTCGCACCCTGTCGAGAAAACGAAAAACAGCTATCAGAAAGCTTGCAATCGACAGTACAAACGAAGCGCTGCTAAGGATATGATACACTACTCTACAATTCACGAAAAGCAAAAGGGGGGACGAATTGCCTTCGCTTCCATTCTCCATCTCATTCGATCCACCTCCTTCACCCACCTCAGAGGGATCGTAGTTGGGTATGAGTTCATACTGGATACTGGGCTTGGAGTCCCCCTACTCTGTGACATCGGACAGACTGCACAACCACTACACTGATCCAGCTGCTTCCAAGCATCTTTGAAAGAAAACAATGAAAAATGACAACCGTTACTTAAACGCAATCTGATCACTCAACTTGCGGGTCTCCTCCTCCGACAGTTTCACCTGGGGATGCACGTCGGCGGAGCCCAGCGCGGAGAGATCGGGCACACTCA
>ERZ1106948.756-NODE-756-length-12335-cov-3.177524_pt1 | contig 12335 bp, 8 predicted proteins | sample MGYA00403673_ERZ1106948 | MGnify/ENA primary metagenome ERZ1106948 (study PRJEB35170, sample SAMEA104062409) | human gut metagenome | biome: human gut; feature: human-associated habitat; material: faeces | place: Denmark | collected 2012-05-07 ...
GTCAGCTGGGTGTCACCACCCTGTACGTGACCCACGATCAGACCGAGGCTCTGACGATGGGTGATCGTATCGCCGTCATCAAGCTCGGCATCCTGCAGCAGGTCGGCGCTCCGACCGAGCTGTACGATCGCCCGGCCAACGTCTTCGTCGCAGGCTTCATCGGCTCCCCGTCGATGAACATCAACACCCATCCGGTGGTGAACGGCAAGGCGAAAATCGGTGAGGACACCGTGGATCTGCCGGCCGAGGCTGTCAACAAGCTGACCGCCGAAGACAAGGGCCAGATCGTCGTCGGCTTCCGTCCGGAAGACGCCTCCCTGGCTACCTCCGACGATCCGAACGCCTTCTCCCTGAAGGTCGTCAACGTCGAGGATCTCGGCTCCGACGGCTACATCTACGGCAACATCATCACCGACGGTTCTGCCGCCGAGGCCACCCAGGTCATGTCCGACCAGAACAAGCTCACCACGGTTCGTGTGAACCCGCGTGCGCTGCCGAAGGTTGGCGACGTCGTCAAGATCAAGATCGATCCGGCCAAGATGCATCTGTTCGCTCCGTCGACCGAGCTGCGTCTGAACTGAGTCGAGTGACAGGCCACAAGGCCGGTCGTATCGGACTTGACCAGATTCTCGACTGAGCTGGTCAACCATTAAACGAGACGTTTTCTCTTCCTCTCTAACCGTCTCGTTGAAGAAGCCCCGCTATGACGCGGGGCTTCTTTTTTATGTGCACATTCACGTATCCCCGTTCTGAGACGAAACAGCATATTCACGATTCCATGGGGAGGTGGCACGGGTAGAATCATGAGCCATGACCCCTAATCCAATTGATGTGTCCCAGCTGGACCCCCGTGTCGCCATGGCGACTTCTGTGAATGCGGAAAGCGAATCGGAGAACGCGGCGGAACCGCAGGCTCTGAAGATTACCGCGGCAAGTTCCAACCCGAAGATGTTCACCCTACCGTGGTCCGAGCCGCTTGCCTCCTGGCCGCAGGATCTGCTGGCGAATCTTCCGAGAGGTATTTCAAGACACGTTGTGCGTTTCGTGCACGTAGGCGACGAAGTCTACGCAATGAAGGAAATCACCCGGCAGATGGCCGAACGCGAATATGAGAATCTTCGCCGTCTGCAGAAACTCGAACTGCCTGCCGTCACGCCGATCGCCGTGGTCACCGGTCGTCATGATCACAATGGGGAACCGCTGGAAGCCATTCTGGTCACCAAGCATCTGAAGTTCTCGCTGCCGTACCGTGCGCTGTTCGCACGCAATCTGCGCCCGGATACCGCCGAACGACTGATCGACGCCCTGGCCGTGCTCATGGTCCGTCTCCACCTCGCAGGCTTCTATTGGGGTGATGTGTCCCTGTCCAACGTGCTGTTCCTGCGCGATGCCGACGCATTCACGGCATTCCTGGTCGATGCCGAAACCGGCGATCTGCAGATCAACCTGACCGAAGGCCAGCGCGAATACGATATCGATTTGGCTCGCACCAACATCATCGGCGAACTTATGGATTTGAGCTACGGCAAGTTGCTTCCGGGCGACGTGGACGAGATCGAAATCGGCAATCGCCTGGTCGACCGCTACCATTCGCTGTGGAGCGCGCTCACCGATACCGACAAGTTCAAGCCCGATGAGATGTGGAAGATCGAAAAGCGCGTCAACAAGCTGAACGAGCTTGGCTTCGACGTTGACGAGCTGGAAATGAAGACCACGGAGGACGGCAAGCGTGTGCTGGTCCGCCCGCGCGTGGTGGACGCCGGTTACGCGTCGCGTAAGCTGCTTCGCCTTACCGGTCTTGACGTGCAGGAGAATCAGGCGCGTCGATTGCTCAACGACCTTGACGCATACCGTGCGTCCACTTGGCGTGAAGGCGAGGATCTGGAAATCGTGGCAACCGATTGGATGCGCGAAGTGTTCGAACCGACCGTCCGCATGATTCCACGCGAATACCGCTCGCAGATTCAGCCGGCGCAGTTCTTCCATGAGATTCTGACCCATCGCTGGTATCTTGCCGAGCATGCCGGGCATGATGTGCCGATGGTCGAGGCTGTGAAGAGCTATATCGACAATGTGCTGCCCAACTACAAGCTTGACGACAAGGCCATCAGCGCGCTGTTGGAAGAGGCGGATTCCGGCGTCATCGATGATGAAAGCACGTATGGCGACGACGGATACGATCCCGACTACGATCCCGACGCAGCCGTGTGGAGTCACTGATCTGTTGCTTGTCAGCCGATAGGCGAGCCGGAGGTTTTTCTCCTCTCCCCCAAGGAAACTTGCTGCGGCAACCGTGAAGCTACACATCCCGTTCAGGTTGAGACCTGGACGGGATGTCTTATATGTGTACGTATGTGCGTAATGCATGCGCATATAAGAAACCCCGGTGCGGTTGGCACCGGGGAGAAGAAAAAGGAGAAAGAAGAGATGAAGATTGAGTTATGCGGGGCTGTGGAGCTCCGCCCGAATTGCTTCGGTACTTGATATATAACCACCCGTTGCTGTGTCTAACACTGGGTTTTCCTGAAAGTTCACCGCTATACGCTGAGAAAAGCCATAAAAAAATCGTCCCATGGATTTCATGGGACGATACGAAATGGCTTGCCTCCTTGCGGGAGAAGTCAGCGGTCAGCTGCCTTACGGCGTTCGTTGGCCACGGCATACAGGCTGATGCCGGCCGCGACTGACGCGTTCAGGGACTCCACCTGACTGGAGATCGGAATGCCGGCGATGGCGTCGCACGCCTCACGAACCAGACGGCTGAGACCCTTGCCTTCCGAGCCGAGCACCACTACCAGCGGATCGGTTTCGAAACCGGTTTCGCCAACCAGCTTGTCGCCGCCGCCGTCAAGACCCACCACATAGTAGCCGCGAGCCTTCAACGCTTCGATGGCCTTGGTGAGGTTGACTACGCGGCATACCGGCAGATGGGCTGCGGCGCCCGCCGAAACCTTCCACGCCGCGGCGGTCACCGAAGCGGAGCGGCGTTCCGGTAGAATCACGCCATTGGCGCCGAATGCGGCTGCGGAACGAATCACCGCACCGAGATTCTGCGGATCAGTCACCCCGTCCAATGCGATGAACAGCGGCCTGGCGCTGATGCGTGCCGCAGCGGAGTTCGCAGCTTCCATGGCGCGGGATTTCTTATCCGCACGATCGGCAAGCTCCGCCAGCGAGGAATACTGGTATGGCTCGACCTTGAGAATCACGCCCTGATGGTTGCTGGACCTGGCGATGCGATCCATCTCCAGTCGGTCGGCCTCCATCATGCGCAACCCGTGGGCGCTCGCGATTTTCACGATTTCACGAGTACGATCGTCATGTTCGATGCGGGACATCACGTATAGCGTGTTCGACGGTACGCCGACGCGCAACGCCTCGAGGACGGAATTGCGGCCGAATACCAGATCCGTGGTGTTGCCTGTCGCGAACTTGTCGGCGCGGCGTCGAGCCGCCAGTCGCGGATCGGCCATCTTGCGTCGGTCGGCGGCCTTCTTGGCCGCATATGCCTTGTGATACACGCGATCTTCGGCTTTGGGCGTCGGCCCTTTGCCTCGAAGTGCGTTCCTATGCTTTCCACCCGACCCCTTGGTCGGTCCTTTCTTAAGTGCCATGCGTCCCATTGTCCCAGCACCCCGCGTCATACCGGTACGGCGTTGATGGCGTGGAACACCGGTGTCGATACGGAACGGCACCTTGATAATCGTTGCTATCAAGGTGCCGTTGGATGTCGATTGTTGTTCATTCCACGGTTGAACGACAATCGGTGGGCAGATCAGTCGTTGCCGTTGCCGGTTTGGCAGGTGTCGTCTGCCGAATCGTCGCATTGGGCGTTCTGGTCTTGGCTGGACTGGCCGCTATTGGTGGAATTCTGGTTTTGATTCTGATTCTGGTTTTGATTGGCGGCGTTCTGCTGTTCCTGCTGTTTGCGTTGTGCCTCGGCGTCGGCCTGCTGCTTGGCGCTGATCGAGGCGTTGACGTCGGATGCGGCCTTCTGCAATTGGGATTTGGCGTTATTCACGTCGGATTGCGCCGGCGTGGACTGCCCAGCGACGTTATTGGCGTTGCTGATTGCGTTCTGCAATGCGGTGCGTGTGCTTTCGTCCGCGACCTGGCCGGCGGAATTGTTCAGTACATTCTGCGCGTTGCTGATAGTGGCGTTCAGATCGGCTTTCAATGCGTTGACATCCTTGGCATCCTTGCTGCTGTTTGCGGCTTCCAAGGCGTCTTGAATGGCCTTACGCGCCTCTTTCGCCTGTTTGGTGGCGTTCTTGAAGCTGGTCGTGTTCGTTTTCAGCTCGTTGGCTTTCATATCCGCGGAGCAGCTTGCCGTTGTGGTAACGGATGAGGCGTTGGCAATAGCCTGATTGAGAGTGGTCAGCGTCTGCTGATTGTCTACGGTGCTGGCTGCTGGGGCGTTCTGTTGCGCCTGCGTCGCCTCCGCGTTCAGTTTCTTGACTGAATCGTTATATGACGACTGCGCGCCGGTGCATGCGGCATAGGCAAGCTTTCCGCTGTTCGAGCGGAAGAACATCACGCCAGCCACGATGAGTGCGACAACTGCAATAGCTGCGATGACGATTCCGGCGATCTTGCCGTTGGAGAGTTTCCTGGCTTTTTTGTTCGGTGCCGTGCCGTCTTGCTCGTCGTCATCGTGGTCGTTGGGAGGAATGGTGGGCGGCAGAATCGTCGGTTGCGCCGAAGCGGTGATGGTACGAGGAGTGGTTTGGCCGGCTACGCGTGGCTGGGCGGTGTCAGGGGTGAACACCTGCGTAGGCTGGTCGGCCTGATTGCCGAATATGGTGGACTGCGTGGCTGGCGCCGTTTGCGGCATGGCTTGCGTGGCCTGTAGTTGAGCCGGCATGGCCTGTGTTGCCTGCAGCTGATCTGGCGTTGACGAAGCTGCTGGGGGCGTCGGCATAGTGGGGAACGCCTGCGTGGGCTGCGATGCGATGGGGAACGCTTGCATGGGCTGTGGCATGGCCTGCGTGGGCTGTTGTGCGGCTGATGTCGTCTGCGGCATGGCTTGTGTGGGTTGCGCAGCCGAGGGTGCCGTGCCCGGTGTGGCAAAGTCCTCGAGATCCCATAGCGGCGGCATGGCCTGTGTCTCGCCTAGCGATGCGGGACTGGCCGGGGTTTCCGGGGTCGCTGCGGTATTCAATACCGGATTCGAGCTGGTGGGGAACGCCTGCGTCGCTTCGCTGTTCTGCGATTGATTCAGCACAGTGGTTTCCTCATCGGACGGACGATTGGCGCGAGGCTGATGTTGAAAATCGAAGTGGAACTCGCCGCTGGGGTCGTTCATGCTTATCTCCTTGTATATGCAAAGGCGGCCGGTGAAGGCCGCCGAAACGAAATATCGGATACCGCGAGTCAGTCGGTGATGCGCGCGCGGTAGAAGTTCTCATAGGAACGGCTCGGCGTCGGGCCGCGCTGCCCCTGGTAATGCGATCCGGTGCCGGCGGACCCGTACGGGTGTTCCGCCGGGGAGCTGAGCTGGAAGAAGCACATCTGACCGATTTTCATGCCAGGCCACAGCTTGACCGGTAGCGTGGAGACGTTGGACAGTTCCAACGTGATATGCCCCTCAAAACCGGGGTCGATGAATCCGGCTGTGGAATGCGTCAGGATTCCCAGGCGTCCAAGCGAGCTTTTGCCTTCCAAGCGAGCCGCGATGCTGGCATCGAGTTTGACGTACTCCCAAGTGGATCCCAACGCGAATTCCCCCGGATGCAGGATCCACGGCTCGTCCGCCTTGACCTCGAACTGTTCGGTCAGCTCGCCCTGGTTCTCGGCGGGATCGACATAGGTGTAGGCGTGATTGTTGAACAAACGGAAGAACCGGTCGAGCCTGACATCGATTGAGGCAGGCTGCACCATCTCCGGCGTCCATGGATCCAATGAAATATGTCCTTCGGCCTGTGCGGCCAGAATGTCGCGGTCGGACAACAGCATGAGAGCTCCTCGCAAATGGAAACGATACTGACCGCCAGTCTAGTGCCTGCCGTCTATCGCGGTTGCGATAAGGACGTTTGGCATAATGCGTGATATTGAGGAATTCTCAGGTATTTATCAGATAACCGTATCGGTAAGCACAGGAACGTGAGGTTATATAGGACTTGTCGAAAGCAATCGACCCGGGCCATATGGCTCCGATAATTGAATCTTCTTCTTCTCTCCTTTCTCTGTCCCCGGTGGCAACCCCACCGGGGTTTCCTTTATCGGCACACTCGCCGGCATGCAATGCAGCGGTTTGCGAAACGGCATTGCCGACTCAGATTCCCGAATCCGCATCCACCTGCATCACGTAGATATTGCGACGCAGCGCCTTGGCCTGCGCACGGGTGATATCGCCGGCTTCGAGCATGTCCTGCACAACGCCGAGCTCGATGCCGTAGCTGTCCCGTTTGATATCGGCTGCCTGATTGGCGGCCTCGGTGCTTCCCTCCATATTCGGGCGTGACTTCAGCGAGGCTTCGGCTCGACGATAATCAAGAATCAGTGCGGAGCAGAATTCCGTGTTGTAGGTGTCTTTAGTCATTTCCTCGCTGAGTCGTTCAATGACATGATCGATGGCTTCGACCTGAAGCACCTGCGTGTGCGCGAAGATCTGATCTTCGCTGACAAGCGGAGTGGTTCGACGGATGCGATTGCCTACGCGCTTGACGATATTGCCCGTTCGATGCTGGAATCGGCGGATACGGCCGCGAATCTGGGATACGGTATGCCCTGATTCCGGGTCCGCGGACGCATGTCGAAGCGAATTCATGATCTGGTCGAGCATGCGCTCGCACGCTTCCAGATTCAGCTCCTGCACAGCCTTGTTGGCATTCGGATGCGCCCTGACCTCAGCCTGCCGGGCACGCACGAATTCCTTCTCCCAATACAGAGCCTGGAGCTTGAGCTGTTCATAGCCACGCAAGTCGACGATGCCGGCGAGCTGCTTCAAACGGCTGATGCGTTTGGTGTAGGAATCGATGACCATCAGCACTGCACGGCGGTTGTCCGGGGTGATGCGGGTGGTGAGTTCCTCCACTGTCTGTCTCAGCACCTCGATCGTGACCTCGAACATTTCGGACGAAGTGTTTTCGGCATGGTTCGGCGCCAGCAGCGGCAGCGTGAAGTTGGCCAGCAGCAACGTCATGACGATGACGCCGGCGGCGATGAAGATCAGTTCGTCGCGCATGGGGAATTCCGCACCTGCCGCAATGGTGTAAGGAATGGTGAACATCAGCGACAATGTGATGGCGCCTTTGGGGCCGCCGAATGTCATGACCGCGGCGGAACGCCAGCGGTCGGGCGACATTGTGCGACGCTTGCCGGTTGTGGTGTCGCGCGCGAGACGCAGCATGGAAGCCACCCAGATGAAACGAAGCGTGATCACCACAACGGTGATCAGCAGGATCACCGTCAGCAGTTGCTTATTGCTGACGTTCGGATCGGACCAGCTTGCCGTCATCGCCTGGGGCAGCAGCATGCCCAGCAGAATGAACACCGCGCCGTTCAGTGTGAACGACAGTACTCCCCACACGCTTGAGGACACAATATTGGTACGTGCCACGTTCGGCCCGATTCCGGTACGGTCGAAACGGATCAGCAGACCTGCGGTGACTACGGAAAGAATACCCGACACATGGCATTCCTCCGCTCCCACATACAGCAGCACCGGAAGGAACAGTTCCATGAGAATGCGGGTGGTGGTGTTCTCCCATCCCAGCGAGCGGACGGTTTCGAACAGCCAGTTGATGAACAGTCCGACGATAAAGCCGAATGCCGCTCCCCCGATGAACGAGACGATGAATTCCCCGGTGGCTTTTCCGACGGCGAATTCCCCGGTGATGGCGGCGGAGATCGCGAACTGGAATCCGACGATGCCCGAAGCGTCGTTGAACAGGGATTCGCCTTTCAATACGCTGCGTTGGCGCGTGGTCAGCGAAGCCTCTTTGCCTAATGAGCTGACGGCGACGGCGTCGGTTGGCCCCAAGGCGGCACCTAAGGCCAGTCCGGCCGCCAAGGGCATTGCCGGCCAGATCGAGTGCAGGGCGAATCCGACCGCTGCCATGGTGGCGATGGCCAGTCCGATGGCAAGGGATAGGCTGAGTTTCACGGTTTTCAGCAATTCGGACTTGTCGATGTCATGGGCTTCGAGATACAGCAGCGGCGCGATGAACAGCACCATGAACAATTCCGGGTTCAGCTGTACGCCCTGGAAGAACGGCAGCTGACTGGCAAGGGCGCCCAACGCGATCTGCACGAGCGGCGTGGATACCTTGGGTATGAAGCGACTGAGAAATGATGACGCCACGACAATGGCGATAATGCAGAGAATGAGTTCGATTACGGCCACAAGTTTCCTTACCTTGGAGGGACGTTGATAACAGTATAGAGACCGGTTTCCGTCAATGTGCCGTCTGTCTTATGCCGTGAGGCGAATCCGATTGCTAGGGGCGGGGCGGAGGGGGTCTGCGATGCTGTGCCCAGGTAGACTGGCGGTATGAACGATGATAAGGCGATGCGTTGTGCGCTGGAATTGGCGCATCGCGCCGCAGAGCACGGTGATGTGCCTGTAGGCGCGCTGGTGCTTGATGCGCATGGGCATATTGCAGGCGAGGGATGGAACACCCGTGAGGTCGATGGCGATCCGTTGGCCCACGCGGAGATCGCGGCCATGCGTGAGGCAGCCGAACATGGCTGGAATCTTGCCGATTGCACGTTGGTGGTTACGTTGGAGCCGTGCCCGATGTGCGCGGGCGCATGCATTCAGACGCATATCGGGAGAATCGTGTTCGGCGCGTGGGATGCCAAGCTCGGCGCCTGCGGGTCGGTGTGGGATATTCCCCGCGATCCGCATGTAGGTTCCATGCCGGAGGTGTACGGCGGTGTTATGGAGCGGGAATGCGTCCAGGTGCTGAGTGAGTTCTTCGCAGCTCGCCGTTGAGCCGCAGTGGCGCTCGCCGTTGTTGTTATCTGGTGTGGTCGCTTATTTGGTGTGATAGCCGTGTGTGATGCGTGCCCCCAGACCGCTCGCTGCCGGTGTGATCTTCAATGCGGTCCACAGGCATCGTGCGGCGATGACGACCAGATAGACGGTGAAGAGATTCGTGCCGACGCGTGGGCTGACGGTGCCGGCGATCATGGTGCCGAGTGGTGCGGAAAGCGCGGATACGATGCCGATGACGAGTCCGTCCTTGACGATTACGAGGTTTCGTTTGCTGTTCGCCACTGTCGCGGTAATCGAGCTGGGGAACATGGCGAGCAGCGAGGTTCCGCGTGCGATGAGGTCGGAGGCGCCGAAGATCAGCGACAGCGATGGGACGGCGATGGCGCCGCCGCCGATGCCGAGCAGTCCGGCCAGTGTGCCGATAAATACGCCCACGAGGATGATGGCGATGCCGGTCGCCGGCGTCAATGCGATTGAAGAATCCCTGGACGGTGTGAAACATATCTGTGAAACAATCACGAAGCAGAGAAAGATCACATAGAACCAGCGCAGGAACACCTCGGAAAGCCTGGACAGCAGCCAGCTGCCGATCTGCGAGCCAACCATCATGCCCACGGCCAGCAGCAGCGCGGCAATCCAGTCCACGTCGCCGCCGTGCGCATAGGAGATCACACCGGAGATCGACGTGATGATGATCGCACAGATCGAGGTCGCCGCGGCCTGCCGTTGCGTCAATCCGATCCAGACGAGCGCCGGCACGATGACGGTGCCGCCGCCGATGCCGAACATGCCGGAGAACAGGCCGGCGATGAGGCCTACCGCAAGAAGAATGCACAGTGTGCGTCGTGCGCTGCCGTGAAGTGCTGCCTGTCCGTAATCCATGGAATGAGTGGCCTCCCGCCTTGTTGCTTCGGCAATCCTACGAAATGATAGGCCGTGTGCGGGATGACGCAATAAATTAGTTTCTGAAAATAAGAAACACGCTGGGGTGCGGCAAAAAATAGTTCCGGGCATACTATAGAAGCAGCAAATCTCCCGGTTTCACGAAGAGAAGGATGGTGCAATGTCGCACATTCAACAATTCCAAGGCAATACCGCAAACGGCACCGCGATCACTGTCGTGTACGCGCAGCAGCCGGCCGTCGATGTGGCGGTGGCATTTGCGTTCGTCGGCAACGATCTGCCTCGACTGGTGTACTGGGGTCGGCCGATCAGCGCTCCCGAAACGCTGGTGGGCGCTTATGACGCGCAGAATCCGCAGCGCGTCTCCGGTGCGCTTGACTACACCCCGTGGCCGAGCGTCCTGCCCACACAGTCGGAATCCTGGATCGGCGCCGATCGCTTCGATGTAAGCCGTGACGGACGCAAGCTGTTCTGCAAATTCACCGTCACGAACATCTCCGCCGAAACCGTCGAAGCCGGCAATGCCTACGATATGACGGTGGAAGGCAGCTACCCGCAGTGGAAGGTGTCGGATTCCCCCAAGGCCACGCCGACCATCACCGCCACTGCCGAAGACGCCGAGCAAGGCGTCAGAATCGTATGGACCTGCGAGCTTGATGCCAGCGGTCTGATGCGTCAGAAGGCGTCCGTGATCAATATCGGTTCCGGCCAGTTGGAAGTCGGCAAGGTGGAACTCGCCTACACCATTCCCGCGGACGCCACCGAGATTCTGACCACAACCGGCCATCATCTGCATGAGCGTTCCCCACAGCGCCAGCCGCTCACCGTGGGACGCTTCGAACGGGTTTCCATGGTCGGGCGCCCGGATTTCGATGCCACGTTGCTGCTCTCCGTGGGTGAGACGGGCTTTGGCTTCACCCGAGGCGACGTGTATTCCGCTCACGTCGGTTGGAGCGGCAACAGCGTGCTTTCCATCGAACGACTCCCCTACACGGCAGGCGTGCTGGGCGGCGGCGAAGTGCTGCTGGGCGGTGAGATCAGCCTGGGCGAAGGTGAGGAATACGCCACCCCATGGCTGTACGGCTCCTATGGCACCGGCCTGAACGAGGTGTCGTCCAGATTCCACTCCTATATTCGCAATGTGCACCGCGACTGGCGTGCGGAGCATGGCATCGCCGCAAAGCCCCGCCCGGTCATCCTCAACACATGGGAGGCGGTCTACTTCAATCACGATTACGACACCCTCACCGCGCTTGCAGACAAGGCCGCGGAAAGCGGCGTCGAACGCTTCGTGGTGGATGATGGCTGGTTCGGCTCCCGCCGCGATGACACGTCAGGCCTGGGTGATTGGGAGATCTCCCAGGATGTATGGCCAGACGGCCCCAAGTCGTTGAAGGCGCTGGCGGACTACGTGCACGGCAAGGGGCTTGAGTTCGGCCTGTGGTTCGAGCCGGAAATGGTCAATCCAGATTCCAACATGTTCCGCAACCATCCCGATTGGGTGATGAAGCCGACCGCGAATCGTCTGCCGATGCAGGGGCGCACCCAGCAGGTCGTCGATCTGACCAATCCGGATGCGTACGCCTACGTGTACGGCGCAATGGACAAGCTGGTCGGAGAGCTGGGCATCGACTACATCAAGTGGGATCACAACAAGCTCGTCACCGAAGAGGTTTCCCCGCGTACCGGGCGCCCTGCGGCACATGCGCAGACCCTTGCCGTCTACAGGATCTTCCATGACCTCAAGGCGGCGCACCCCGGACTGGAAATCGAAAGCTGCTCGTCCGGCGGCGGCCGCATCGATGTGGGCATTCTCGAAGTCGCCGATCGAGTCTGGGTCTCCGACTGCGTCGATCCGGTCGAGCGCGCCGATATCCAGCGCTATACCTCGCTGCTGGTGCCTCCGGAGATGATGGGCGAGCATGTCGGCGACAGCCCCGCACATTCCACGCATCGTGCCACGTCGCAGGAGATGCGCATGGCCATGGCGTTCTTCGGACACATGGGCGTCGAATGGAATCTGCTGAAGCAGCCGCAGGAAGATATCGACAAGCTGCATGAGTGGGTGTCGGAATTCAAGAAGCATCGCGAATGGTTCGCCGTCGATACGGTGGTCCATTCCGACGCGGCCGACCCTGCCGTGCGCGTGGACGGTTGCGTCATGCCGAACAAGGATGCTGCCATCTATCGTTTCACGCAGCTGACCACGTCGCAGACCTACCCGGCCGCCCCCGTGCGCTTGCCCGGTCTTGATCCCGATGCCGTATACGAGGTGTCTCCGCTTGAGGTCAGCCTTGATCTGGCCAAGCAGGATATCGGCAACGGGCAGAGTCCGCTGGGTTGGTGGACCGCCGAAGGCGTGAGGATGACGGGTCGTGCGCTTGCCTCCTATGGCATTCGCCCGCCGGCTCTTCACCCGGCCCAGGCCGTGCTGTTCAAGGTCGTTCGCGTCTGACGGCCTCGTGATGGCTTCGTGACGGGTGCGCATGGT
>ERZ1106948.758-NODE-758-length-12300-cov-36.976889_pt1 | contig 12300 bp, 16 predicted proteins | sample MGYA00403673_ERZ1106948 | MGnify/ENA primary metagenome ERZ1106948 (study PRJEB35170, sample SAMEA104062409) | human gut metagenome | biome: human gut; feature: human-associated habitat; material: faeces | place: Denmark | collected 2012-05-07 ...
GGATCGGTCTCCGTAGGGAGTCTGCGGCCAACGACTTGATAGTAGTGAATCTACACGGAAATCAGCACTGCGTTCCCAAATGGCGCGGAAGGACTGTCAAACGGTAGAAGCACCACTTACAGGCATATTCGATAACGAAATCGCGAATGGCACAAGTTATTCGTGAAGAGAGACTCGAACCAATAATCGCTCTCCGAAACACACTCAGATTCGGACGTGCTGGGGCTGGTTCCCTTCCCATTTGCACTATTCTCGTTGCCCTCTCCTTCCGTGCGAATTCCATCGTGGAGGGCTGAATGACGGGAGTGTGAAAGAAAGCAAATTCAATAAAACCACTAATTCGACTTTGGCTTGAACCGTTTGTTGTTTGCTTGAGGGCACACAGGCACACGATCGTTGTGAATACTCTGCAGCGGGGCAGCGGAGTCCGTATCGTCTTGCGTGTTCACGAGGTATATCGTCTTGCTCTTCAATTCCTTCCTCTCCTGCTGCTTGCTTCGCTCCACGGCGATCTTCCTCTCCTTTTGCGCCTCCGTTATCTCCATATTCACGCTACCCGCTACTGACACTGCGCCCTTCGTTTTCACGAGCAGTCTGCACTCCTTGTGTCCATTTCCTTGCAGATTCATCGGAATCGCCATGTTGTCCAAATTCACGCGCTTGTTCGCAGAGACGGGACCGGTCGACTTCATCTGCTCGGCGTACTTCTTCTCGAAGAACTCATCTTCCTTTCTCTTCTGCTCCTCCTTCATTCTCTCCGCCGCCGACTTGTTGATGCCCTCCGATTCCTCCAGCTCCTCGGTATCCTCTTCATCGTCGCCGTGGAGCATTAGTGAGGCCGTGTGCGGTTTCAGCACATATCCCTTCTGCAACAAGTTGTGCTCCACATTTGCAACCACGCGGTCGACCTCCTCGTAGGAGTGGTAGTCCATCACCAGATCGGCAAACTCCTTCATCAGCCCCTCGTAGTCGTAAATCGTCGACAGGTCGGTCACCTGCTTGCTGAGGAAGTAGTGCTGCAGATACACGAAGTACGTCCGCAATCGCGTCTTCGGCGTGTATGACCCCACCACATTCACCAAGTGAATCGCCATCTTCGCGCGAATCGTGGAAAACGGGGAATCCTTCTCGAACGGCACCAGGGGATGCACCGCCATGGGACGCTGCGGCAAGAAAGAGTACTTCTCACGCACCTCGGGCGTCACATAATGCCCGTACTCAATGAGAAGGTAGAGAATGAAGAAAAGGTGATTGTTCTGGATCACCTTGTACACGTACAGCCACCCGATGAAGTCCGTGAGGCTGAGAGCGTCCTGGTACGCGTCCGACGGCATGAAGTCGAGGAGAAGACATAACTGCTCGAAAATGGTGTCGAGCAAAAACACCCTGATTTTTGGCACGTTGTGACAGAGGATGGTGACGAGGAGAACGAGCGTCTCGATGGAGGTGAAGGACTCGGAGGGCACGCGCAGGATCTCCGTCACAACAAGCATGATCGTGTTGTCGTCCTTCAGGTTGAATCGCAGAATGTGGCTCGCGATCGCGCTCAACTCCTCGTTCGTCAGGTTCGTTCGCAGGCGCTCCGTCAGCAGATGGCGCAGATAACGCTGCTGTGGCGGGAGCTCCACGCGCTTCACGCGCGGCTGCTCGCTGGGCCGACAGACGTAGTACGCGTTCATCAGAATCGCCGCGCAGTTGGAGTCCACGACGTTGTTCTTGCACATCGCCTCGATGTGGTTCAGCTCCGTGTTCATCAGCGAGGCCACCTGCTCGATGTACAGCAACAACGGACCCAGCTGCTGCACCAGCAGGGCGATCACCTGAATGGTGTCCAGGTTGCGCTGCGCCCACAGCTTGTGGAGGCACCAGAAGAACAGCGAGGGCGGGCTCACGCGGAAGCGAATCAACTCGCTGATGAAACTCGCCACGGAGAGAAGGAGCGACGCCGAGCGGGCAGACATGCTTTGCAACAGCGCGTAAAATCGGTTCTATTTCTGACAGGGAGGAACGATCAAAACCCGAACAAAGGTCTCCACCTCCTCGCCGAGGGCGTCGTACACAGGCTTCAGCTCGCGAATCGCACGCGCGAAATAGCGCTGGTTCTCGCGGTGACGCGTGTAGTTATATCGGATCGTGTCGCTCAACATGCCACGAGACACAGGGTTGTTGAAGTCGCAGAACTCAAGACACCACTACCCCTCACGCCACACGCACACACACACCTTGTCCACCTCCTCCGCCGAGTAACACTGCAACAGACGATCCATCAGGATCTCCGCCTTCTCCTGCTGCGTCGCGGTCGTGATCGACGCCACGCTCACTTCGCGGGAAATGTGTTCCGACGTGTGCTTCGTCTCCTCCACCGGCTCCGGCTTCTCCTCCTCCGGCGTGACCGTTTCATCCATCTTCTTCATTTCCCGCTCAATGTCCATCTCCGTTTCGTCGTTAGAGAATTCCTCGTCGGACGCGGGTGACTCCTTGCTCTTGTCCTTCTTCAGATACAGCGATGGCAATAATTCCTCCAATTTCGGGATCACCGTGTAAAACATGTGTTCTTCGCGATCCACAAAAGGGCCCGAATAACTGGAATCCGGGTTATCGAAGGTTGTTATGCTCAGGCCCTCGAAGCCCGATTTGATGATGATGTCTTCCTCGACGAACTGGGGTTCTTCGCGACACATATAGAAGGACAAGAAGTGCAATTCCATTTTCAGGGACGCCATTTGCTCCTTTCCCTCCTTGATTTCGGACTGCACGGATTCCTGCACGCTTCCGCGCAGCGCCTCCTGGTGCGCCTGTTTCCTCTTGGCCTCGGTGTACTTCTCCCACACATCGTTCGCCTAGATGTGAGTTGGGGATCGATTCCATCACGCGTTTGAGGACTGTGCTGTAGAAGCTGTCGAATATGCTCAGGAAACGACTTTGGATCACAGGACTCAGAATCGGCGCGAATTCCTTCAAATCGTCACGAATCGTGGATTCACTCGTAATGTAGGCGGGATAGATGCTGATGTATTCGTACCCGTACAGCTTCACAAACGAATACAGAACATCACAGTACACGGCAGAATCGGGCTAGACGGTGAGACATTGCGAGAACTCCACACTCCATTCACAGAAGCCAAATCCGCGATGGTCTTGATCATCTTCCCCACAATGTTTTCTCGCGCAACGATGCCGCACAAGCACAGCTCACAGTACGTGAGAATGACGCTCTTCTTGATCGCTGTCGCCGCCGGCACGTTCTTGGCACCGATGCCCTTGAATGACTCCTGGAACAGCGTGCACAGGTACTCTTCGGCAGATGGGTAGCGGCGAATGAACTCCACGATGAACTTCGCTAGAGGAGGAATGTCGGACTCCTTGATCTTCTTCCCCTCGTTCAGAAAGGTCATAACTGCTTGGGCAATCTACTCTCTCAGAGCACAAAACAGACAGCACTTCGTTGTCGAACTTGTTGAGGTTCAGCACGTCCAGCTGAGAAATCAGAGAATCCACCTGATCGGAGCAGAAGCCCTTCACTTTGTTCGTGTACTTGGACGACTTGGTTAGATCCGGCTTTCGCTTCTTCTACAACCATGAAACGAACCGGAAAACGCGCTACAGACGAAAACTCCTCACGAAAGGCTTCCAACGCCTCCGGTTGAACGAGCGCTCGCAGCTCTCTTCGCTGAGCCAAAAGAGCCTTGTATGACTGTAAAGAGGGCTATCGCTTATCAACTGCAAAACGCCGGAAGTACCTTCTCGACGGTGATTGACAGCATTGCGTGTGACGGAAAACGACGGTCCCTCTGCGAGGCTACTTCTATCTGGGATGATGAACCCGTGCGCACCACTTTTGGAAACAAACAGACGACAATGGCATACTAAACGAAGATGCGTCTTAAATCAGATCGGTATGTCCATCGAGGGTCAGAAGAGGTCTGTAGAGCTGAGGTCTTCTGTCTCTATTCCTCAGCAGCGGGCACAATGCTCACCTGAACAGTCCCCAACTCGCTCTGCAGGCAGACACCTTATCGAGGTCGAAGGTAGCGGTCAGAACCACGTTATCCTCGTCCTCTACGCGTGAGGAGACTCCATCACAGCCCACTAGCATCGGTCACAATGGCACCAGTGGGGTCGGTGATGAAAGAAGTGCCGTAGAAGGTGATGAAGCTGTTGTCACCGTACTCCTTTCCGACACGGTTGCTGGCCACCACTGGGATGTAGTTGGCCTAATCCTCACCTCCACCCACCTCGCCTACAGCAGAGTGACCCTGCATCGTGCGTCTCCAGTGACCGCTGCTGTTGATGCCGCTGTCCTGAGGCTCGGTGCCGATGGCGGTAGGATACACTGTCTCTCAAGCCAACCACGCAGCCTTACTGATCACCTCAGCGCCCATGAGAGTCATGATACGAGCAGCCTCGGGGAACCACTGATCCCAGCAGATGGCGACTCCGAGCTTGCAGTACTTGGTGTTCCACACCTTGAAGCCGGTATCACCGGGGTTGAAGTAGAACTTCTCCTCGTAGCCGGGACCATCGGGAATGTGGGACTTTCTGTAGACACCGAGGACCTCACCGTCAGCGTCGATGATAGCGATCGAGTTGTAGTAGGCCTGGTTGTCCTTCTCGAAGAAAGAGATGGGAAGCACGACAGACAGCTCCTTGGCGACCTTCTGGAAGTGAGCAATCAGTCTGCTGGTGGCGGCAGGCTCAGCGTAGGCGAAGGAAGACTGCTTCTGGTCCTACTCGTCACCCACGTCCCATTCCCCCACCTGGCAGAAATACCATCCAGCGAAGAGCTCCTGGAGAAGAATGACCTGAGCACCCTTGGCAGCGGCCTCACGGATGAGCTTCTCGCCCTTGGCGACGTTCTCCTCCCAAACCTGACTAGCGCTCAAGTATCCCCGTCGCTACCAACCTGCAGGACATCTGAGTAGCAGCAACAGTGACGTTTCTCATTTGTAGCTATTCGTACGTGATTTCTCTGAGAAACCAAAACAGATGCTTTCGGTTTTGCGTGCGCACGTCCCGATTTTCGATCTATCCATTATTACGAACCTTCTTCTCTTCGCAGAATTCCGGGCATATTGATTCAATAATAAACGCGGCAACGATCCACAAAGGAAGTGGGGCTGTTCTCTCGACTGAATTGGGTTCCCTTATCACAGTGACAACGAGGAGTGTTTTCTGAGAGTACGACAGCAGAAAGCGCGTCATGAACGAGAGTATCGCATACCGCGATTCCACATCACAGACTCGTGCTACATCACTGTAGGCACTCTCCTCTTCATTGTTTGCGATGTGGGAGAAGTCACTCCTCCAGTGAGATTAGCTTCTTTTCTATGGGTTGAACATGTCTCGTAGAAGGCGTAGGAATGGATAGGATCACGGATGATGACCCTGACTGTGATTGTGGGAAATGATGGCATTCTATTCACAAACGATTGGTGTTATCACAACGATTCCCGTTTGCCGTTCATCGGAGACATGATCACCAACTCCCTTCAAAGTGGAGAATTGACAAGGCGCTGGTTTATAGAACCACTCCAAGGGTGCGACATCCGCTACAAGTCGCTCCTTTCGACACATCCCAATCTCCCTCCACAACGCGCATATCCCATCCACAGAACCCTATTCATCACAGTGCTTCGCCGAAATGCAGAGAAGGAGCTGGTTGCAATCCGCATCTTGTTTGAAACGCCTTGCCGCGGGATTTGTTGTTTGTTCGAGATCAAGCCATTCCCTTTGAATATGTACAGTCTGAATGAAGAATCGCGCTTCCTGATAAGCAGAAATGACAGTAGAGGTTACACGGAGGACTCGGTCTCTCCAGAGTTACCACTTATCCGCGTGAAGGTATACGATCTGGACTATCCATCGTTGCTCTCTGCCGAGTCTATCACGCATAGGATCCACCACGGAATGTCAGTGGAAGAGCTCAAGTGTGTGACCCAGATGCGCTTGCGTGATAATGTTGTTTATGTTTCGTCTTCGATCTTCGCCGATGATACCCGTGATATGCGCTTCACCCCTGAGGGTGATTTCAAGAATCCTTACCTATTTGATGTTGACAGTCGCTTCCCTATTCCTGACTCCTTTTCTATTCCTCGTGACCCATCCTTTTCCAGTGTGAACCCCAGTTATCTTGAAGATGCCTGCTCTTCGCCTTTCTTTTCTGATATGCATTGTGCTTCTTTCCCAGGTATGCAGTATAACCGTATTGGCTTGTGACCGAGTTGGGACTGTCCTTCATTTGTTTTGCTAGTCCTGGTTTCGTCCAATTTGCGTTCGCTACCCTGTTTTTGTGACAAACACAACAATCGCTTTCGTCCAGAATCACTTTTCGTTTCTTTGTCTTGACCACTTCTTCTTCCACCTCCGCTTCTCTCTTGCCTTGGTTCTTTCTGTTGATGGCATATTCACTTCTCTTCTTGTACGACTCGACAACCTTCACCATCGCGAGGTAGTCCTGCAAGGACAGAGTGCTTGGAATCACGACACTGCTTTCAGAAGGCTGCAGACGCATGGATCGCATGAGAAGTGAGAACTGTCCCCTCAATTGCATCGGGACATAAGACGGCACTTCAAACCTCACATCGATTCCTTTCTGTTCCTTATGCGCCCTTCTGATGACACCTTCCTGCTGCAGCAGCAGTTCTCTACTCATTACCCTTCACTCGAGTCACTACACAAACTGGCTAAGCACGCTCAGTTTGTTCGCTTGCGGGATTCTCTTCATCAGGTTAGCGAGATTGGTTCGGATGAGTGCGGCTCGTTCTTCAGAGGACTGACTGTCTCTTTCCAGGCGAGCTGGATCTTCGGTGTTGTCTTCCTCCTTCTCTTCTTCCTCCTTCTCTCTTTCCTTCTCCTCCTTTTCCTTGTCTTCCTTCTCCTCCTCCTCACTTCCCTCCTTCTCACTTTCCCCCTTCTCTTCCTCCTCTCCACTCTCTCCACCCTTCACTTCCTCTTCACTCTCCTCAGGCAACTCCGTATTCGCGTCCAACAACCCCAACTCGATCGCTCGCTGCATCACGTTACGCTGCGACCGACGCGCCTTCAGGAAGAACGAGTCGTACGCCACCATGCCCCACGGGTCCACAATACCCTCGTAGTTCTCGAGCAGCCAACGCAGCATGCGATCCTCCTCCTCGGTCCACGGCGAGGTGTTGTGCGTCTTCACCTCCTCCTCTTCCTCGTCGCTTGACAACATCACAATGTTTCGCTTCGCTGCCTTGCTCCGCGCAATCACAGGCTTCTCGCTCGCCTCCTCCTCCCAAGAAGGAATCAGCGGCGTTTCGTTCTCCTCATCAAACGACACCTCTTTCTCCGCCAGCGGCACGTTCAGCTTGGCGCGATCGAAGTGACTTGCCGACGGCGCGCGCGTCTCCTTCGTCTCTCCCTCATCCTCTGACGAGGACGAACTCCACACGATGGTTCGCTACACCTCACAACCACACCCATCACCCACATCGCGCGCGCGGCGGCCGCGTGGCTTCTTCTCCTTCTCGGGAGCCACGGGCAACGCGTCGATGTCCACCTCCTTCTCGTTCTCCAGCACCTGGTTCTGCACGCTCGCCGACACGGTGATCGAGCCGCCCGTCACCTCCCGAGGGCGGTAACCCCGCGCGATCAGCGCACTCGTCGCCGGCGTCATCGCGAATAACGCCTCAGCAAACACGACAGGGTGCGTTTTCACCGTCTTCACGAACGCGCCAAACTACATCATTATCACACCCACCACACCCCACGATTTTCTTCCCGAGCTCTCCCAACGCCACGATGTCGTCTCTCTGTGCCGCGTTCTTGCCCTTCTTCGTTGCCAGTGGGTCGTGCAGGATCCGATTCAGCACCTCCAACAGGAGCGCGTTGAACAGCTTCGGTCGCAGAGTGGCGTGAACTTGCTCCTCGTTCGCCAGGTTGAAGTCCTCGTCGATCGAGTTGTTGTCCTCCTCGTCCCAGAACGCGTACAGGTTGTTGAAGTAGTTGTACAGACAACGGTTGATCGCCGGCGGGTGGAACGCGTAGTTGTACAGAATGAGAATGAACCTGTGGATCATCATGCACCACTGAACGCACTTCTCGTACACCTGGTTGCGATAAATGATGTTATAGATGAAACGGAGGTTGAACAAAAACTCGTTGAATTCTGCCACATGTGTCGTTTCCTCCTCCTCCTCCGTCACATCCTTCGTCTTGCGCGCTCGTTTCTTCTTCAGCACGGTGGTGCCTCGTTCTTTCATGTTGCCACAAATCCGGAGCAAACTGTCAATTCCAATAATCAGGGCGAAAAGCGCATCAATGCCATCCTTGGCTTTCCACTGCACCAGGATGTCAGGAAGGAGTTGGATGGTGGAGAGCTGACCGAACACCGCGTTCACCACGATCTCCGCCTTGTACTTCGCTGCGTCGTCCTGGGACTGCATCAGGATTGAGTAGTACAAGTCGAACAGGGCGCAGACGTTCTGTACGGCGAATACGGCGTCGGCCCACTGCGCCTCGTCGCACAGCAACTTCTTGCACTCCTCGATGCAGGACAGGAAGAACTCTTGTGTGATGGAGTGCGAGATGGACTGTATGGTGGGCACGCGCAGCGTCTCGTCGTCGCGCTTCAGCAGCGGGAAGGAGGTGTGGGGCGAGGTGAGGAAGAACCACACGAACCGGTTAAAGAAGGAGGTGAACTGTTGGAAGTGGAGCAGGTCCGACGGCAGGGCTTCTCTACAATGACAGCGTCACCGTCTCACACACCCTTGCTTCTTGATGTGTTTCTGCAGGATCACGACGAAGTCGTCGTAGCACGCATTCAGCACCACCACACACGCCACGAAGATAGAGCTCAGGTAACTGTTGCCGCTGGAGACGCTCTCCATTCTGTGGTACTTCTTCGCCTTCCGCGGGATGTACTACCCATAATCACACACGCCACCCACAACCGTGTTGGGCTGGTACACCAGACTTGTCACCACGTGGCCCTCCGTGATCAGACGGTTCGTGCTCGTCATGCTGTAGCTCCCGGAGAAGGAGGAGGGAAGACTCCGAATCGACTGCTCGCGCCGCGCCTGCTCCGCGTTCAGTAACGCCTCCAGCGACGACTGATCATCACACACACTCCACTCGCTCACCTGTGTCTCCGCCTTCATCGGGAACGAGGAGGCGCTGTGATCATCGTCATCGCTCGGCGTGGTTCCAGAGAGGAACACTTCCTCGGGAGAGTGGCGGTTCAGGAGAAGAATCATGATCTCGAGCAGCATCCAGTGGAACGAGGTGCGCTCCTCCTACACGACACGGCCATGAAGAAATCTTACAACGCAGAGGACGGTGAGCGCTTCGGTCACCAGTTGCTCGTTCATGGATTTGACGAGGCGTTCGTGGATCTACGACTCAATGAACAGGAGAGAGTGAACAGAGTGGTAGGCGTAGCGATTATCGCCGCTATTCGAGCGAGTGTTCTCAATGCAGCACAGGTTGCGGATGAGGGTCAGGAACATCTCGATGAGCATGGAGTCGCGCTCGTCGCGATCAATGGGATCGGTGGACAATGCCTCCGATATCAGCTCCATGAGACTGGAAAAGACGTTCTATGCGTGACGCCTTCAAATAATAGGAACGTTGTGGATGAACACGTCCAAAAAGCGGAGTTGCGCGCTTCGCATCTCCTTGTAGCACGAATCATCCTCTCTTATCGGAAGTGTATAGCACACGAAGATCTTCAAAATGGTGGTCAGCAGAAGTGTATCCTCCGAAGAACTACCCGTCAATGCCAAGAAGCAGTACCACTTCACAAACAGAGGAATGAGTTTGTCGTCTACGACGCCGAACTTCTTCAATTTCAGGGAATACTCGCGATACTCCTCGTTCTCCTCCTTAATCTCTCTAGAGCATTACTCCAAAAGATTCACTTCGTCGTACCGCAGTATGATCCGAGCCATTCGCGTTACATCTGTTCCCGGGACAAACACTCGTTCATACTTCCCGGCGTCGTTCTTTATCGTTCTCCAGTTGCCAACAGCGTTGAAAGTGGCAATATCTTCCGCTGTGGCTTGTTCCTCCTCCAACTCCATGCAACCCAAATGAGAAATGAATGTGCTTCGTGATTCCTTCTATGGCGTGTCCGTGTCAAATGCATTTGTTTCTATCTGCGAAGGAGGAAAACCACCCCTTCAATTCAACAGTCACTCTCAAAGCTCGGAACGAGTTCGACTCTCCATCGTAAGGTGATACCAAAGGAAAGCACGCAATAACATAAGCGATCTGCGTCTTTTCAATACGATGTTGGGGTGAATTCCACTCCAAGTCACCATACAAGCTTCCTCCCATTGAAACCCCATATCCCTTTCTCACTCGTATGGGAAGCTTGTTTTCCCAGTTGAAGATATTCCTTAACATCTCACTTTGGTAAGTTCTTTGGTTCAGAGGAAGGAGGCGATTTGCATCACCCACGTTCCTCCCCTCGCGCATCCTGCTAATCTCGTGTGTAGACCACGATGAGCCCTGTTCGTAAGGTGAAAATTGTGAAGAAGAGAACGACTTCCTTCCCTCGTTTCCAGGCTGATAAGTTCAAGAGAATGAACGTGAGTGTCCTGGTTCGTCCTTCTTATCCAGTAGCAGCACTGGAGAAAGCCCAAGGGTATTGATGGTCGCTGCAGACGTCGCTTCCGCGGTGCCACTCTGATGCCCAACATTGGTTACGGTTCTGACGCCGCCACCAAGTACATGCTCCCCAACGGTCTCTACAAGTTCACCGTGAACAACGTGAAGGACCTCGAGCTCCTCATGATGCACAACAACACCTACTGTGCTGAGATCGCTCACGGAGTGTCCGCCAAGAAGAGAGTGGCCATCCTCAAGCGTGCTGATGAGCTTTCCATTCGTGTGATCAACGGAGCGTGAGTTTCTGTCCGTTTTCGTGACGTGTAGTGCTGCTGTGGCTAAGGTCGAGGCTGAGGCTGAATAAGTAGAGTCGTGAAAAGGAGTATTCGTCTGTTTGTTAACACACAGAACAGAGATCCGCAATCTGGCTCACGAACTGGGCAACGACAGGAGTCGAGGTCTGCTTCCACTTGAACTCCAGCTCCTGCGTGTTCTTCTTCTCTCCTCCCATGAAAACGCCCTGCTTGCGATACTCCATCTCGCTGAACACATAATCACGAGCTACGCTTCACATGCTATCGCAAGCCCTACCGCTTCCGTGAACCTCCTTGATTCCGGTGTACTGGACGAGCTCTCGGATGTTCCCCGCGTTTACACCTCCTCCCGCCATAATCTGCAGCTTATCTCCAGCAACGCGCTTCATCTCGCGAATCGTGTCCTTGCCCTCGACGACAGTGTTGCACTACACGTAAAGAGAAGGGGAAAGCGGAACTCCACCCGACGTGAGAATGCGATCCACGCCCAACTCAATGCACGCCTACTCCTCAGCATCGATACATTGCAATACTCGGGTTGCCTTCAGCATATCGCACGTCATGTCAATCGCACGGTGGAACGTCACACTACGATGAACCACCCACCCCAACTCCACCTCAAAGGGCGCGCCGCCTCGATCAGACGACGGTTCTTCTCCATGTCCACCTTACCGTCCTTCGTGAGACAGCCAATCACCACTCCACTACAGAATCACGGATGAACGATGGTATGCACTTCACACCAATGCTCTTGCAGGCGAGAATATCCTCGATCATCACTTCCATCTGCAAGTCAGTAATCCCCTCAAACCCCGTACTTCTTGTTCGTTGTAGTAGAAATCGCCTCCACGAGGACGGATAATCACATTTACGGGAATGCGAAGAGCCTTCTTGGCAGCCTCTACAGGGAACACAGACCCTCCTCAACACACTGATCATTCCATAGCTGGGCGTCGTTCCACCATCGATGAGGTTCGCACACAACTACAGCCCTCAATCAGCACCACCACCAAGATACCTCCACTCTTCCAGCTCCGCCCTTCTCCGCGTTCAGCCCAGACTCCACACAATCGATACAGCACTCCAGAAGCATTCGCACAGAATCCAACTGACAAGAGAAAAACTGTGTCTGTCAATCCTAAATTGATTTGCTCGTTGATCCTCACAGTTCCACTCTAAAACAGGGCACCATTCTCAAGCCCAATTCATATTCCTCCCCATTATAGAGACCATCAGAATCTAATCAGAAATGAAGTGAAAGACTCCACTCAGCAAGGAGAGGGCGTGAAATCACATCCTGTCCCGACAAATAGCGCTCCACCGCGGGACGACATGCATCTCGTTTGGGTTTGTTTTCTACAGAGTTCTCTTCATGCAGGCATTTGTAACAAGAGGAATCGGAAAGTGCGGTAGG
>ERZ1106948.761-NODE-761-length-12274-cov-33.700221_pt1 | contig 12274 bp, 18 predicted proteins | sample MGYA00403673_ERZ1106948 | MGnify/ENA primary metagenome ERZ1106948 (study PRJEB35170, sample SAMEA104062409) | human gut metagenome | biome: human gut; feature: human-associated habitat; material: faeces | place: Denmark | collected 2012-05-07 ...
TGTGCTGTGACGAGAAAGGGTGGTGTTGCATCGTTGTGAGAAGTGTTACAACAAGTGACGAATCCCTTCACTCTTTCAATCAACTACACTCATCCTCAACTCCAAACAAACAATATGAAGAACTACACACTCCTCATCCCATCCTCCCCCCTCTCCATCTCATCCCATTGCCCCACACACATCTCTCTATACCCATTTCCACACACCTCATCTTGAAATCAACCCTCCACGCCACACTCCAGAAATACCCACCATTTCCTCAAATCGTCAAAACAACTCATCTATCCATCGCTTTCTTGAAAGGTCGATTGCATTTGTATAGTCTAATAAATAGTAGTTGGAAACCAAGATGGGAGACCGAGTTAAGGAATTCAACACTCTCGCTGACTCAAAACGAAGGTGGGTTTCACAAATGCAATACCCATGCAATATAGATTTCGTTATCTCAATTTTGAAGACCGAGTCAATCGCGTGAACAGTGTTGTGCAACTCGCGACGATTCAATACAGCGGAAGAGCTGAAAAGGTTATCGCCATCAACTCACTCTAATGAATAGATTGCGGATAACTCGACGCACTTCCTGGAGGAATTGACCAACATACGAAACAATTTTGAGGTTTGCGATGATTTTGTTTTCTTCTTCAACGAAGTATTCCTCTTTCCGCGTGCTGTAACCCGCAGGTGTTCGACAAGGTGCAAAGTCCCGAGATGTTGCTCCACAACCTCTCTTCCGTCATCGATATTATCGTATACCACTTGTCCATTCCAAATTCGCTGGCGATCGACTCTATCTTGAAGCTGGTTGCCATTCTCTCTCGCGACATGAGGTTTGCTTTCTTCCTCCCTTTCATCGCTAGAGGAGAGCTCGTCCAGTACTACGACAAGCTGCTTTCTACCCTCCTGTCCCTCATGAATCAAAAGGACCCCGAGTCCACTTCCTCGGTGTTCGAGACGCTGATTCTGATGTTCCGCAACCTGAACGGAACGGACATCCGGAACAACATCGGCATCATCCGCAAGTACTATGGTCCGCTGTTCGGCAACAAGGCGCCGTTCATCCGCCAATTCGCATGCGAGTCGTATTGCTACCTTCTTCGTCATATGGGCACGAAGAGCAGCGTTTCCAACAGCAGTGCCGAATACACGAAGCACGTCATGAAGGAGCAGGTTCGGGAGCAGATCAAGGAATTGACCATCATCCTGAAGGCGGTGTCCCGCAAGGCCGCTCTCAGCGATTCCATGATCCTCGGCATCTCCTCGCTGCTCTTCGAATCGATCCGCGGCGTGAGCGGTCAGAGTCGCGCACAGGGTCTGGACGTGTTCAACAGCCTGCTGGACATCGTGGTCGGCACCAAGTCGCTTGAGAAGACCACCACCCTGCCCTCGGCGACCTTCATGAACGTGATGTACGAGCTGCAATACGACCTCACGGAGTACGCGTGACGCGTCCCTGTCACTCACTAGGTACATCCTGCCCGTGAAGAGCGCGCACTTCCTCTCCTCGATCCTCCAGCACCTCCGACAGAGCGACATCGCCCACCGTCACTTCATGATCGACCTGCTGAACATCTGGGTCCAGTTCAAGTCGGGCGCGCACCTCGCCGCCAACACCTCCGTGTACGCCGACTGTCTCGACAGCATCTCCGTCACCATCACCGAACTCCCCGCGGAGGACGAGGTGACGCGCGGCTCTCTGATGTCGCTGACGTACGCGCTGTGGCTGTACCTTCGCAATGACGGCAACATGCAGATCACCTCGCTGACGCGCGTCGTCGCCAAGTTCACCTCCATCCTCAATCACTGCACGCCCGAGAGCGAGCTACTGGTGGGGCATCCCTCCTTTTTTGATGTGTAGCTGCTGCGCGTGCACGAGTACTCCACCTTCCTCTTCCACTCCTTCATCAACACGCCCATCGTCGGCGCGCTCACCAAATCCTACCTCACTGCACTGTGCACCTTCCTTCAGCCCATCCGCGACCACACGCTCTTCGTGGACTGCGCACTCCCTCTGCTGGCGGACTGCGTGGACGAGATCGACGCCTCGCTCTTCACCTCCGAACTCACTTCCCTCCCGCCCGTCCAGGCACTCACACAGCGCCTGCTGGAGGCGCTCGAGGGACAGCTGGGTCAGGGCATGACCCCCAAGGAGGCGTACTTGTCGCTGCACGTGCTGAACGTACTGAAGGTTCCCTCGGAGGCGCTGCTGGAGGTGTGCGAGAAGGAGCTGCGCAGACAGCTGACGGCGTTCCAGGGCGAGGCGGAGAAGCCCCATGTGGTGCGGAGAGCGCCCTCCAACGAGGAGCAGTTGACGATGGCGGAAATCGTCCAGTTTTTGCTCACGCACGGAACGGCCTTCGATTCGCTGGAACAGCTGATGATGGCGGTGCTTGCGGAATTCCACTTCTACCCCCTGATTCTGTCCGCCATCGCCACTTGCTACTCCAACTTGCCAGCCGCGTACCGCACCGAGCCCAAGCTCGTTTCGCTCCTCTCGCGTTACGCGTGCTATGTGGGCAGCGCCCAACACACCGTGCGTCTGGCGTGGCTCCGCCTCTTCCTGACCTTCCAGCAGTGTGATGTGGGGCCCCCTCTTTTTGATGACGTGTAGTATGTGGACACAACAGCGTCGGAGTCGGCGTACGTGGGCACCACCAACACCTTCTCGCTGCTCCTGCAGGCAGAAGAGCTGCCCCTGAGCCTGGCGTCGGACGCGGTGCGCACGGCGATTCTGCAGAAGGTGATGACGCCCGTGTACCTGCGTCTGATCAACGAGCCGATGATGGCAGTGGTTGTGTGCTTCTTGCTGGGACAGTACCACGTGAAATGGTCCCCATTGTGGAAGACGGTGACGGGTCTGTTGCAGGGACTGGCGAACACGCAAGCGAAGTTGGTGTGGAGCTGTCTGCGCCGCGCGCTGTATTGTGTCGCGGGGTACTGTGATTTGGATGAGAAGTGGTATGTGGAGGATATGAAGGAAGTGGGGGAGAAGAAGGAAGGAGAGAACGAGAGGGAGGAAGGAGAGAACGAGAAGGAAGAGGAGAACGAGAAGGACAATGTAAAGAACCGATACACTCAACGCCTGACGCACTGCGCGCGGTACGGCACAGTCACATGCAAGCGCAGCGAGGAGATCGAGAACGAGGTGTCAATCGGTTACGAGTAAGCATAGCGATAACGACTAAAACGCAGCTCGGTGGACACATCATACCTGTGGCACTCCCTCATGACCTGCCTGGCGACGATCAACACCAAATTCATGGAGTTCCACAAGGAATTCATGAACCTGTTCTTCCTCTTCCTCCGCGACTGCTTCTTCGCCGGCGCGCGCAAGAACGACCCCTTCCTGGTGGACTACCGCGGCAACGACAAGATCCTCAATCCCGCTGCGTGCACGCTCGCTGCGGCTGTGGGCAACAAGGAGAGCACGCACCGCATGAAGGCGTTCTTGAAGCTCTTCGAGAACCTGGGCGAGCTGATCAAGAACTGCTACGGCGCGCCCGTGCTGCGCGATGTGCTGATGTACCTTCTCACGAAGAGCGACAGCGAGCTGCAGAAGCAAGCCGTGACGATCCTGTGCAACTACCCTTCTCTGGAGAGCATTTCGACGCCGTCGTGTCTGAAGCCGTACAAGGACCAGTTGCTGATGATGTGCGACGACGTGCAGTTCAAGGAGTGCGTCACCACCTTCTTCCTCTCCACCAGCGAGGGCATGATTCTGCGGGAGCACCGCAGCGAGGTGATTCGCGTCATATCGCGCATTCTCTACGGACGTCTGCTGGGTCGTTCGTACACCAAGGTGCCGATCGCCGTGCGCCACGCCAGCGTGCTGTCCTACCTCAGCACGGTGGAGGACAGCGAGCTGGAGGAGTTCGTGAAGCTCACCACCGCACGCTTCTTCGACGACTACTCCTTCCCTGTCCCCACCACCACCGCCATGATCGACGCGCAGGTGGCGCTGCTGGAGAAGAAGGAGTCGATCGGCGTGAACCACATGGTGGGCGTGCTGTCGCTGCTGTACGACATCATCAAGCACCTGTCGCTGAAGATGAAGAAGTACATCCACTTCTACCTCGTTCTGCTGGCGTTCTTCATGAAGAGGGTGGAGAAGGAGGGAAGCGAGGACAACGAAACGGACGAGGACGACGAGGAGGAGAGCGAGGAGGAGGACGAGGAAGACGCGAGCAAGCAGGCGCAGCTGCAGCGCCTCCGCCGCGTGCGCACGCTGTGTTTGAAGCGACTGACCGAAGTCGTGGGTTACTTCAGCTATCTCGACTTTTCCATTTATTCCCCCTATTTCTTCGCTCCCCTGACGCCGCTGCTGCAAGTGCTCCCATCTAGCTGCCACCACGCGACGCACCCGCCCGCGCTGATCCACCTGTGCTACATCGTGAGCTGCAACAGTTACCTGTACTACATCTTCTCGCTCCAGCCCCTCCTGCTGCAGCAGAGTCTGCTGTGTCTGCGGAGCGACGAGGAGGTGGAGGAGCGTCGCAACAAGAAGGGCATGATTCGCGGGATCGTGGAACGAGGCAAGATTGGCCACTTGAGCAACGCGGTGGCGGTGGAGATCGTGCAGATTGTGGAGAACCTGCTGAGCATCGATCCGGAGAACGACTACTTCAACGAGAAGAAGAAGAGGAGCCGACGCGACACCAAGAACTGGAAGACGCAGAAGGAGGACCTGACGGTGATGGGACAGAAGGCAGTGCTGCACGGCGGCGAGGACATGGAGGTGGAGGCGCGCAGCGGCCTGGAGTTCCTCGTGCCGCACGTGAGCGACGTGGTGGAGGGCGTGGAGTACCTGCTGAAGGTGATCCACTCGCTGAACGGCAACCTGTTCAACCGCCTGTTGTCCATCATCTACCACATTGCGCAGCTGGCGAGCAAGCAGGAGGTGACGCTGCCCGAGGCCATTCTGTCGCACGTGCTGAACCTTCTCATCTCGTTCATCAAGTACTCCGCCAACCGCGACGAGCTCCAGGACAACAAGATGCGCATTCTGGACAGCATCTCCGCCCTCGTCCCGCTGGTCACAGCGTACGACGCGCCCATCCAGGCGCTCTCGCACCTCCTCATCCCGGGCGATCACTGCGTGAAGAACATGAACGTGCGCAAGCGCATCGTTAAGGTGTTTGGCATCATGAAGGACCGTGTCACGCCGTTCGCGCGCTCCGTGCCTCTCATGCTCGACCTCCACGCCACCAGCGACAACACGATCGGTGGATACGCCTTCGCCAAGCGAGGCGACGCGTACGACGTGATCCTGAAGAGCGGGCTGCAGGCGTACGACCCGAAATCGGTCAGTTTCCTGCCACTGTTCGCGTGCGTGCTGAACGACATGACGGACGCGGACATGATGATTCGCACGACGGCGATGAAGTGCATGCGGGAGTTCTTGGAGCATATCGCGCAGGAGGAGTGGTGTGAGGCGTACGAGCAGTTGTTGTTGATTCTCATGAATGTCATCAAGTATGTCATCAAGAGCGTGTCCGACGACAACGTGCGTCGTCCCATGGTGAGTCTCCTTCGCAGCATCGTTCTGCTCTGGAGGTCCCACGCCTCGCTGGCGCTGTGTTCGGATTTGGTGGTGCTGATCAACGAGGAGAAGGAGGACGAGGACGTGATTCTCAACCTGATCGATATCAAGACGTCTATTCGCATCAAGGGATTGAGACGCCTGAACCAGTACGCGGGTCAGGTGCGGGAAAAGGCGAAACCGCGGTTATCTGCGGGAACTCTGCGGAGCATTCTCATCCCGCTGGTGCTAAGTTACGTGGCGGAGTACAAGAAGGAGGGAGGTGGTGATGTGTGAGTGGGATGAAGCGTAGACAGCCTGATGCGCGAGGAGTGTGCGAACACGATCAGTCACCTGGCGTCGCTGTTGAGTTGGAACCACTACATGGCGTTGTTCCGTCGGATCTTCAACAACGTGGGATGTGTGTGGGGTGTGTGAGGGTCAGATTCACAGCAGCGAGGTGAACCCGTCGAAGCGTCAGGACCGCGCGATCACGAAGGAGATGGAGACGTACAACAAGCTGTACACGCGCATGCTGTGTCTGGTGGTGGAGGCGTTCCACTTCGATTTGAAGGAGGTGGACTTCATGGACGTGGTGAACGAGAAGATGGCGCTGTTGGCGGAGGACGCGATGTCGGCGAAGGCGTTGAAGCAGGTGGAGTTTATGAAGAGGAAGGGTGTTGGTGGTGTTGAGAGTGTTGAGGGTGTTGAAGGTGTGAAGATGGAGGAGGAGAAGGAAGTGAAGGAGAAAGATGAGGAAGAGAAGGAGGAGGAAGATAAAGAAGACGACGAAGAGAAGGACGAAGAAGAAATGGAAGACGACGACAACGCAATGGAAGTGGAACAACCCTGGCTCGTGAAGGAGCCGCGCGAGCTCACGCTCACGGACAAGAAGAAGATCCTGCGCCTCGTGCTCACCGTCGTCATTCCCGATCTCCGCAAGTAGCGCCAACCCACACCACTCACCCCTAGACTCATGGTCACGACCGACGAGCGCAAGAACCAACTCGTGCGCAGCGGTGTCGCTGTGGTGATCGTGCAGCTCCTGCTCCACCTCCCGCAGAAGCTGTTCGACATGTGAGTGCTGTGGTGAGACGTCACAACCAGCTACCTGCCCGGCGTGACGCAGACGGTGGTTCTTCTCCTCAAGCAGAAGATGCAGGACAACCGCGACGAAGCCAGAAAGGCCCGTAATAACAGCAATCAGAATTGAGTCATAGTGGTGCGCATTCTCAAACTACTGGGCGTGCCGTATCTGCACCTCGTCCTCAGCCAGATGCAGCACGCGCTCACGGAGGGCAATCAGCTCTTCGTGCTGTCGTACTCGCTCTGCGACATGATCGCCGCCGTCAAGGACTCCGTGAAGAACGACGTGTCGCAGGTGGTGACGATGGAGGTGAGGGTTCGTGAACGGAATGACGAACAGACGACGAACACGATCTCGGAGGAGGGTCTGGACGTGACACGCTACCCGCTTCTCCGCTCGCTCTCGCTCATCCACCAAATCACGCTCTACGATCTGTTTGAGGATGGCGCGCGCACGCGCGAGGTTGAGGAGTTGCGCGCCGCCGCCAAGGCGAACTACCACGAGCTGGCGGTGAACCGGTCGTACGAGACGTGGCAGCGCGTGACCAGCATGCTGCCGTTCCTGCCCAACCCGGCGAGTAAGGGATGGAAGAGGTGACTTACGCATAGTCCACTACTGGCTGTCGCCCATATTCCAACGTGTGGCGCGGTGCGAGGACATGACGGAGCTGAACCGCCTGCGCGAGGTGATGAAGGCGTGCGTGCAGGGCCTGATGGAGAACCCGTCCGTGCAGCCGACGACGCTGATCGCGTACTGCGTGAGCATGATGCAGGACGCGGAGAAGGAGATCGAGCGGCAGAAGGAGGACGAGAAGTCCATGAAGAACTCGATCGCCATCTGGACGACGAGCGCGATCACGAAGCGCGTGACGAGCGACGGGCGCGACCAGCTGCTGGTGCAGCCGGAGCGCAAGTTGACGGGGAACAACCTGAACGAGGACAAGCGGAAGCGGGTGAACAAGACGAGTCGCGAGGAGCTGGTGGGCTTTGCGTTGCAGGTGGGGGTGGTGTGATGATCTGACCTGTAGCTGCTGAACAGCGCGCTGGAGAAGAAGGTGCTGCAGCAGTCGGTGCCGGAGCACCATCAGCTGCTGGAGCTGCTGATGGAGCACCTGCTGTTCTGCCTGCGCATGTGCAAGAGCACGGTGGTGCTCACGCAGTGCCTCAAGTTCATCGACACGCTCCTGATCTGGAAGCTCGACTCGCTGAAGAACAACGTGGACGCGCTGCGAAGTGGGTGTTCGTCACGCGGCTGACACATAGCCCTTCTCTTCTCGATGCTCTCCGACTTCTCCGCCACCTCCTCCGACCTCACGCGCTCCATCTTCCACACCGTCGCCACCATCTACAACTCCTTCCCGTACGCCCGGCGTGGCGGAGTGAACTGTAGCAAGACGCCTCTGTCGGAGGACCAGGCGAAGGCGCTGCTTCTGCTGGTGAAGCGTGACTTGAACGCGCCGGAGCGCCAGAACGCCGCTTTCAGTCTGGTCCGCATGGTGCTGTCGCGCAAGCTGATGATCAGCGAGGTGTACGACCTGATGGACGAACTGAGCGTGATGCTGCTCCAGTCTTTCAGCGAGGCCACGCGCAACCAGTGCGCACGAGTTCTGCTCGTGTTCATCCTGAACTATCCGATGAGCGACAAGCGCATCGAGAAGACGGTGTCGTTCCTGCTGAAGAACATCGAGTACGACGAGCCGTCGGGGCGTCTGGCGGTGCTGAACCTGCTGTATTCGATGCTGAAGGCGGTGCCGGAGGAGGTGCGTGAGAGGGTGTGATGTGATGTTTAGTACTTGAACGGCACGGCGCCCATGTTCTTCATCCCGCTCCTGCTTCGTCTGATCAACGAGACCAACCACCTGTGCAAGGCGGTGGTTCACGAGGGTATGTGCGCGAGGGAGGTGTGAGGGATAGCGATCATGACGCTGGCGCGTCGCGTGAACGTGGACGTCTTCAAGCGCCTTCGCGGCTTCTGCGACCAGTGGATCGCCAGCGACAAGATGGTAATGAAGCGAGCCGGGTTCGTGGGCGTGCTGGTTCTGACGCAGGGACGCGGACAGGTCGTGAAGGGCGACTTGCCGCGGTTATCCGAGCAACTCGTCTCCCTCCTGCCCACATCGCTGAGTGCGTTGGAGGACAAGAGCGAGGATGAGAAGATGCTGGTGGGCGACGAGGGCTGTTCGGCCACCGATTCCTTCACCCTGTACTCGCTCTCGCTGTCGTCTCTGAATCCGTACGTGGACTGGTGCGTCGCACTGATTTTGCTGAACGAGCTGTACGGTCGTTTCACGCAGCCGATGCACGCGGCGGTGCGAGAGCGGAAGGATCTGTTGGACCGCTGTTCGCTGTTGCTGGTAGCGAAGCACTGCTATGTGCGTCTGGTGGCGGTCACCTTCTTCAAGTCCTTCTTCGAGAACGAGTTTGGGTGCTCCTCGGCGTGCGACGCGTGCAGCTGGCTTCAGCAGCCGGGCGCGGTGTTTTATGTGTTGCAGCGTGCGCTGATCGCGTTCCACTTGCCGCACACGGATGAGTTGGTGACGCAGCAGAGCGAGTTGGTGACGTGCGTGTTGTGTGGGTTTGGCGAGGAGGGCGTGTGGCCGCGTCCCACGTATTTGAATAATAAGGAGTTGCGTGTGTTGTGTGGATTTGGTGAGGAGGAGAAGGGTGAGGAGAGGAGTGAGGATGTGAGGCAGTTTTATGACATGAGTTTGATTGAGGAGAGTGAAAGTGAAGAGAAGGAGGAGAAGGAGGTTGAGAGTGAAGAGGAAGAGGAGGTTAAGAGTGAGGAAGAGGAAGAGGAGAAAGAAGAAAGCGAGAAGAAAAAAGAACGCCTCTTCAAAACGCTTCACCGCGTTCCCAACCCGCACCGCTTCGAGGACTGTTTATTCCTCGTCGGCAGCACACTCACCATGAACGAGCCGATCATCAAGAAGTCCATGATCCGCGTGATCGAGATGATAACCGCGGTGATGACGCCTCAAGCGATCGAGAAGCATATCGTAGGGATTGAGAGAGCGATTGAGGGCGTAGACGCCGCTGCTGCGACCGCTGCTGAAGGTGGTGAACGGCGCCAACGACGACGACCAGGAGTTGATCGAGCAGGCGATGGCGGTGATGCACGGGAGCTTCGAGGAGCGACTGGGCGAGAGCGTGTACATTCGTGCGTACGGCGCGTTGCAGGACGAGGTGAGTGTTGTGAGTGTGTGTGAGGATCAGATGGGGAAGAAGAAGAGCATGCAGCGAGTGCGCGTGAAGCAGTTGGCGGTGACCAACCCGAAGGAGGCGATTCGGCGCAAGAGAGAGAAGAACCTGAACAGTCGCGAGAACAAGAGGAGAAAGCGGATGATCATGAAGGGACAGATCCGTCTTTAGTCGTTATTTAGCGCGTTGTTTGTTCAAGAAACAGATTACTTCTTGCCCTTCCTCGGCTTCTGCTTTCGCTGTTTCTGCTGCTTCTTCTCCTTCTTGGCGTTCTTCTCCTTCTGCTCCTGCACCACTCGCTTCTTCTTCTCCTTTCGCTTCGCCTGGCGGTCCAGCACCGACAAGTCCTCCAACTGCGAAATGCCGAGCGGGCGTCCCAAGTACTACACGTGAGTGAGTTAGATTGATCGAACTTCCGTTCCGTCCATCGCCAACGCCTTCTTCATCGCCTCCTCCGTGGCAAACTCGATGGCTCTATTCATGATGACTCTTCGGTATTCCTCACCCATAACCGGCAATGGAACCGTTGTTGCGCTTCACGAGGAAGAGATTGGTGATCTTGCCAGCATCTTTGAACATATCGCGGAAGGACGCTTCCTCGTAGCTGTAGGAAATACCCTTCACGAATCTAGGGGGTGAGGAGGGGTGGAAATGAATACATGCTGGTTTTCTTGTTGAAGGAGTGAATAGCGGTTTTCTCGCTCTTTTCTTGTTCTTTCAGTTCTGCTCGCTTCTTCGCCTTTTCTTGAGCGAGGAGTTCCTTGGAGGTGAGCTTTTTGTCTTCCTTGTTTTCTTCTTCGTTGTCTTCCTCCATTTCTTCCTCGCTCTTCTCTTCATTCTCGCTCTTCTCTTTCTCTTCTTCCTTTTCTTCCTCTTCTTCCTTATCCTCCTCTTCACTCTCCTCCTTCTCCTCTTCGCTTTCCTCCTCCTTCTCCTCGTCTTCACTCTCACTCTTCTCCTCGTCTTCACTCTTCTCCTCTTCACTCTTCTCCTCCTCTTCACCCTCCGATCCAGATTCCTCCTCCGAATCATCCATCTCCTCCTCCATCTTCTTCATCCACTTATCAGGATTCTTCTGCATCTTCTCCATCGCAACCATCACCTACTCTTCACACCAATGCACAGCAACTCACCTCCTCATCCATCTCATCATCTCCCTGCGGGTTCCACGATCTCTCCTCCTCACTGTTCACCTCAATCTCCTCGTCATCCTTCAATTCACCAACCACACAAAACACAAACCGAACTCACAGCAAACTGAGGTTTCGTCTCCATTTTCTTGGTCGCCAGCATACTGCTAAGCAAGCCGGGCTTATACTCGGCAAAACCTACTCATCACCCAGTTGTTTCTTCTTCTATACTCTTCTCTTCCTTCTTCTCTACAGCATTAAACAAATGAAGCACTTCAAACCCTCCTTTGCTGGTGCTGTCTCAACCACCTTCTTTTCCACTTCCTTCTTTTGCTTGTTTTGTTTGTTCTTCTTGCCCATTTGAAAGGAGCCTAAAGGGAGCTTGTGCAATCAGTATTCTGATCGGTTTTCTCACAGAAAGGAGAGTAATTCGTTGATTTGCTCTGGAAACGCTTATGAGAGCAATTTCGAATGGTAAAACTGGGTGCTTTAGTGGTTCTTGGAATTGTCCTCGTTTGCTTTCTCCTTCTTCAGTTTTACGTGTATGTCGGGCTTCGAGATGTTTCTGATAACCGTACGTTCGTGAAAGAGCTCGTTGTTGAGTTTGCGGAGGAAGCAACGATGGCTCCAGTAGTGAATGTAAATCTGACAGAGGAGGTGGTTGAAGAAGAACGAACACCTCTTCCAGAACAGAAGGTGAAGAATGGAAGCATCGTCATCCCCTTTCACAAGAAATCATGGTACAAGCTATTTCGGCACTACCAGTTGAAGAATCGAGTGTTCGCCGAAAATAGCAGCGTGTCCTTCTTCTCTCCTCCCTTTTCTGTCCACAGGGGTCCATCGTTTTCTCTCTTGTATGCGCATCAAGGATGCATTGACATTTTCAAGCATTCTGTGTATCTGCTCGATTCTTCACGGAAGCCGCCCTATTCGTCGTTCCATCTTCGTCTTTCATCGAGCAGTCATCCCATTCACATTGATGGGTTCGAAGACGTTTCTCTGTTCATCGTGAGTGCATCCCTTCCCTCCGACGTCTCTTCCAACCTTACGTGGGTTCTCCTCACTCCGCCGGTGCGCTCTGATGAATGCGGCGAGGCGTTTCTTCAATACTTCCCGCCATTCTACCACTCCATTCATCCCCTGTTTTCGCGCTCCGTAGTTCTCTCTGTTCTTGTTCATCGTAGATCCAGCGCGTTGTGCTCCCCTTCTTCCCCGTGTCACGGCGGAATCCGTGCTCCAAGCTGTTCTTCGAGATTGCGAGTTTTTCTCTTCTGGACAACCCGCAGTTGCTGTTTGGAAAGGCAGTGCGAAGGGAACTCAACAGCGAGCGATTGCTCTGCTA
>ERZ1106948.763-NODE-763-length-12251-cov-29.658413_pt1 | contig 12251 bp, 14 predicted proteins | sample MGYA00403673_ERZ1106948 | MGnify/ENA primary metagenome ERZ1106948 (study PRJEB35170, sample SAMEA104062409) | human gut metagenome | biome: human gut; feature: human-associated habitat; material: faeces | place: Denmark | collected 2012-05-07 ...
AGGAATACGGAAGCCCGTTGAAGGAATCGAGGGGCGTCGAAGGGCCCCATCCGTTTTCGTTGACTGCAAACGCAGGCAGTTCGTAAGTGCATTCGCCTTCCATCGTGAAGAACTGTCGGAAATGGTTAGTTTGCGCGCAGAGGCGACTTGAAGGGGCCCCAATGCACAAGAATTTGGTTCTATTCTCATTTGGGATTCTGTGGGACCGCACCCTTAACCCACTATTTGTTGTTCGTTGAAGGGCTTCACTGCATTCGTTTAGACGGGATCCAGAGAGTCGATTCGAGAATGCTCTTCCATGTCTCCCAATCCGTGATCGAAGTGGCGCTGAGCAGCAAGGAGCCGCAAATCACCTTTTCCCTGTTCAAGTACAACAAGGGAAAGGACCGTTTTAAGAAGCGCTACGAATTGGCGTACTCCACAAAGGGTGATGGATTCGTGTAGTATTCACGGAATAGAGATAACGTGGAACGTGAGGGAGATTCGCGAGGTAGCAGTGCCCGTCTTTTCGATGTGCTTTCTGTTCCCCTTTCTCATTGTGTAGAAGCATTATCGTTGCTGTACTGCAGCAGGGAGAATCGAATCAATTCCACTTAGTTCATCTTGACTTTGAGAACAAGAGCACTCCCACTCTTCTCTGCTTTGAATGCAACCACCCTCAAGACCTCGTCGTGCTCGACGGTCCTGTCGTGTCGTCGCGCAGCGAGACGATTTCCGTCCTTTCGAGTTCGCTTCCAGTTACACCCAAACCATCTCGTACCCATTCTTCCTTTCTTCTGTATACTATATCGTGGGTTTTGTTCTGTTCTGTGACGGATAGAAGTGATGATGCGTTTTGGAGCGTGCAGGACGGTCTCGCTGAAACTCGCATCCTCAAACCACGCACACAATTCCCCGACGCCGTTCTCCACTTCGCCCTCCCACTCCGCGCCCACCAGTTCTATCTCGTCTTCTCCTCGGCTGCCCAGACCATTGTGGCACTCTTCGCCTCGTCTCTCCTGTCCGTTCTCTTTTCCCTCCCAGAGTCCGTTCGCTCCGTCCGCGCAGTTCCGTGCTTCGGCCCAACCGCCTACCTCGTGGGGTTCGCATCGGAGTGGATTCTCCTCAGGAACGGCGCAGTGCACGCGCACGTCTCCTCCACAGACGTCGTGTTCTGCGACGACTTCCTCAACACGGGCACGCCGCAGTTCCTGCTGCTCTCGTCCGCCTCGCCCTACGCCTACCGGCTGTTGTCGCAGGACCAGCGCGTTCTCCTGGAAGACGCGTTGCACGCCCACCAGCACAAGCGCCCGCGCGGCGAGACGTCGGTGTGTCGGAGCGTGTTCATGGCGGGGCTGAACGCGAAGCGGTTCGCGCTGGAGGAGGGCAACGAGGAGCTAAAGAAGGAGTGTCGCGTGTTGAAGGAGTTTGACGAGGAGAGAGGTGGGGTGGACGAATCGTTCTTCGTCCCGTGGATTGGTGAAGGCGAGGCAGGTGGAGGCGAAGTGAAGGAAGAGGTGGTGGAGTATGTGGTGCGCAGTGTGTGGAGAGAGGACGCTGTGGAGGTGTGGGTGGAGAGTGCTTTGAAAGAGAAGGAGAAGGAAAGTGATTTGAAAGAGAAGAGGGATGTGAAAGAGGAAAACCTATTCGCAATAACGGAGTACGAAGAGGACATCGTGACGTGTTTCCAGCACCCTGCACACTTCGTGGTGGAACGAAAAATGAAAGCGTCCTTCTCTCTGCTCCTGTTCTCCTGGAAGGAGGATGTGCGGTTCTTGGGGAGATATCGGATTCCGAAGCAGCCGATAAACGCATCGCGTGTTCACTGCGTGGTGGATCCAAGAAGGGAACCACGGTGCACGCAACAGTGGATTCAGGAGATGGCGAATGGAGAGTCGATGCTTCTATCTCCGCGTATTCAAATTACAACCCTTCCAGTAAGTTACTGGGATGGAATGGAGGTAGAACGGATGCTTCATCAACTCGATTCCTCATCCACGGCACATCTCGATGTGCTGACGTTCCCGCTCATGGAGAAGTGCCTGCAGGATCTCCGCGACGCAATCCTCCAGGAAGTCGCGTTTTGCAGAGAAGAGTTGAGGAACATGAAGAAAGCGACGCAAATGAAGAGGGAAGGCTTAGTATTGCGATTGCGCACAGAAGCGCTGTGTCTAAAGGTGATTTCGCTCATGGGCGGAGTTGATTCGCTGAAACAGTGGAAGGAATGGCTTCGATTCCCTCTTTATTCGACACACACACTCTTCACAACGCCGCATTCCGCACGATGAGTCCATCTCAAAGCGACCACTTGTTGTCAAAACAAACACACCATAGTACATATGTATAGAGTTAAGATACACAGTACCCATCGTTGGAGAGTACATTACTCCTCCTCAGGGGGAACATAGGAGGGATCCTTCTTGTCGATAGGAAGATCGTCCGCCAGCTCTTCGTCGCCGGGCTTTCCCCACGTGTACTTGCCACCAGCACCATCCTTCTTGATATCCTTGGTAGCACCATTGCGGGACAAATGTCTGTCCATTTCCTTCTTAGCCATGTTAAGATTTCGCGCGTAAACAATAAAAAAGAATGAGAACGGACAGGATACTCGACTTCGGTGTTCAGTGGTGCAACGGTCTCTTGATCATCATGTTGTTCCATACCACTCCACTTCTTCTGGAAAGGGAGAATGTAATCCGCTTCCAAAACGGAATTCTCCTCCGCAGTTGGGTTCCCCCACGCCACAGAAGGCGAATTCACGATTTGTACGGGTGCTCGTCGATACACGCTGCCCTCTCGTTCCGCACCGATTTCGGATTCCACACACTAGCCACATCCACAAAACACACTTCGCATACAGGAAACACACCATCCGAGGGGTATTCTTTTTTGTGTCGGACTCTCGTCTCTGTTCGTTTGATGCAGAAGGAGAATCAGAGCATCGAAATCAATTCGGAGAAGGACAGTCTCTTTGGGAATTATGTAAGGGCCTTTGGTGGCCAGTGCATGGTCAACAGGAGCAAGGACAGCAAGGTTGGGATCGCTCTTGTCACTGTTCTCGGCGTTGGCGTGTGTTGAGGCGTAGACTCTAGTCCCTTGCTGTCTGCTGCTGTTTTTTCGTTCAGCATCTTTAGTGTACGGAAGTGCGGTCAAATCGATGTGCCATAGGAAGAAGACCTCGATCTGTCTCTATGTAGTTTTTGTTCTCAGCTTCCTTCTGTACGCATTGCCTTCCTCCTGTGATTGTAGCTGCGTGTATTACATTCTCCGGACTTGGCTCACGGAGCCCGGCATTCTGAGGAAGAGGAACGAGGAAGAGGAAGAGATTCCGGAGCCAACCGATCGTTGTCCCAGGGCATTCTCCTCACGCGTAGTGCAGCGGAAGATTGCTAGTCTCATGGCGTGTGTGCGCAATGACAAAACGGAGCTCCTTTCCGTGCGTGTCGCTCCGTCCCGTCACTCTCTAGAAAGTCATTCTGCAGGCTCCGAACATGGTCAACGAAACGAACATCGAAGGACGCACCATCCTCCACAGCGCCGTGCTGCTCAACAAACTGTCCGTACGTGCGTTGCGTTACGTTCAACCTAGACGGTGAAGCTCATTCTCCAGTACAAGCCGGACGTGCTGAAGCGCGACTGTTTCAATCTGACGGCCGTGCACTACGCGTGCTTCTACCACTACGAGCCGATTATCATCCTGCTCTTCGACGCCATCGGCATTCCCACCTACAGCTACGAGGTGCGTTCCTAAGCATCTGCTCACGCGCAGGCCGAAGAGGAGCGGTACATAGGCGAGGTGTACAGCATCGTCCCCGAGTACGACTTCCTGCACGACCAGTACGTCCTCAACCACCCGCTCCACCCGTGCGCCTTCGCCTCCATCTCCGAGTGGACCTACCCGCTCGCACAGCACACCATCTTCGCCTCGCGGGAGCAGACCACGCCGCCCAGCTCCGCCAAGTCGATGCCCTCGCTGCCCACGGATTCCTCGTACTCCCGCACTGCCTCGTCGGGTCCGTCCTACCGCCCACAGCACTCCTCAGGACAGGCGATCCACAGCAGCGTGTCCTCGACGCACCCCGAGGACCCCGCCGCCACGCCCTCGGCGCGCCGCGAGACCTTCAACGGATACGTGACGCCGTCGCCGCTGAACCGGAAGAAGAGCGGTGGGATGGTGAAGCTGTTCGGCGGCGCGAAGGACGAGGACGTGATCCCGCTGCTGCAGCCGCAGCTGACCGAGAGCGGCATCATGCAGGCGATCGACGAGGACGAGGACGACGCGGAGCTGTCGCCGCCGGAGGGCAACGGGTCGACGCTGCGCGCGTACACGGTGGACAGCCAGGCGGCGACGCCGACGTCGATCTACATCGTGGACGACGTGGACGAGGACGAGGAGGACCTGGAGGACCTGACGTCCACGGAGTACCTGACCGTCACGCTCGACAACCGCTCGCTGCAGCTCGAGAACTCCGCGCGCTTCGTGAAGCCCTCGTTCCAGGTCAACACGCGCCTCACGCCCGTGACGGCGCGACCCAGCAACCCCTTCCTTACAATGGACTCGCCGCAGTCGCCCTTTGACGTTCCTGCGGCGTACTTCAGCGAGGCGCGCCCCGCCTCCTCCTTCCTGCCGTCTTCCAGCGAGATCGTACGCCGTGCGTCGTCCACTTCGGGCGTGTCGACGCACAACTCGTACAGCACCTCCACGCCCTCGCCGGCGTCGCACGGACTCAGCGCGCTGACGCCGGGCCGTCCCTTTAGTCGAGCCGTCCCGCTGAGGGGGAGCTCCATCGATTTGAATGGACTCTCCGTGGACGCGAGTCGTGCGCACCTCGTCTCCCCGCAGCACCGGCAGCTCTTCAGCTTCATCTGCATCGAGAACGACGCAATCGTAGCCCTTCCGTGTTGCTCTGACGCGCAGATCACGCTGAAGCGATGTCGGTCGTGCCACCTGTACATGCCGCCGCGCGCGTTCCACTGCCGCAGCTGCGACTGCTGCGTGCGCGGGTTCGACCACCACTGCCCGTGGCTGGGCAACTGCATCGGCGAGCGCAACCACTTCTTCTTCGTGTGTTTCATGGTGGGGTGTGGCGTGGCGTGACGAGCGTAGTTCTTCTCTATCGTGTGTCTGTGCTCGGGACTGGTGCTGTGCAGCTGGGACATGGTGAATACGCTGGGCGTGTGTCTGTCGCTGGTGGCGATGGAGGAGGCGTGTGAGGCGTAGTGGAAGCGGATCGAGTGGTCGTTCCTGCTGCAGACGACGTGGCCGGACATCCTGTTCTACGTGTGCACGCTGCTGCTGCTGGCACCCATAGCGAATCTGCTGATCTACCACGTGTCGATTGTCGGGGAGGGGGTTTTGTGTGATGTGTAGGTGTCGCGGAATTGCACCACGCACGAGGAGTTGTCGCTGCCGCCGAAGAGCGTGAGGAAGGCGAGCGGACTGCCTATGGAGTCCTTCTTTCCTTATGATCGAGGTTTTTGGAAGAACTGGAAGTGTCTCTGGGAACAAACAGGGATTGCTTCGTATTGTGATTTGTGTGTTTATTGAAGATACAGTTATTCGTTCTGTTCGGTCGCTTCCTTCTCGGGAGTTGAGGTTTCAGTTTCAGCGTTAGCCGTTTCCGTCTCGGTGTTAGACGTCTCAGTCTCGGTGTTAGACGTCTCAGCGTTAGACGTCTCATCTTCATTGGCGATCTCATTCTCATTAGCATCTTCCTCTTCATAGCCATACTTCCACTACAACTCACTCTCACAAACCACGCATACAGAATAGAAGACCTCCAAGGACAGGAACGTCACGCTCATACCCAACGCCAGTCCAATAATGAACAGCAGCGTGACCGTGAACAGCGGGTGCTGGTACAAGAAGAGATTGGCAACGTTCATGTACTTCTGCCATGATACCCCACGACAAGCACTACCTCCACAACAGCCACGAACTTCAGCGTCTTTCGGGGAATGGACGTAGCCTCCACTTCCTTATAGTCGCCGAGAGCGAACTTCTCCAATTCCTCCGCAGTGCGAGAGCCGTCGAAGCGATACGCCTGTCCCTACTCTTCACTCCACAGACTTTCACAGTACGTTAGCAAACAGGATCAGAGTGGGGTAGAACTGGACGGAGAAACGACGGGTCAATCCAAACTCGGTAGTGGCATCAACCTATTCCATGAACAGTCCAAGTTGGATTCCACATCACCAAAGGACACGCTTCCCTTCAGTTTGTTAGCAAGGTCAATCCAGGTCGGTTCCAGCGCCTTGCAGTGACCACACCACTACGAACGTGAGCAGACCAAGCTGGAGGCGTTACGGGCGCATAGAAACGAACGAACCAGACTCCAGCGTTGCGGGCCAGAACGTGATTGTCGAATGTGTCGTCGTCCAGCTCCACGACCTCTATTCATCATGGGCAGCGAGGAAGGATTCACGAGAAGCCGAGGCGATTACAGCCGAAAGGATGAAGAGAAGAGCGAATCTACGCATGTGTGAGATGGGCAGTGAAAATCGAAGTGGCCAGTACTTGTTCATCGAAAGGGATGGGAGAAAATGGATTGTTCGATTCTCTTGCATGTCACCAACAAACACCACTATCGCACAAACGACACAGAAACGCGCTGCTTGCCCAAGGAGAACTCCTACACACTGTTAATAGCGCCTCAATCAGTATATCCACAAGGATAATATCTCTAAGCTATTGGTCTTTTGCAGAGATAGGTAAAGGTAAAGCCACTGGAAACGCTTTATCTTCGTTTTGCTCCGCTGTGTTCCAACCCAAGAGCCCAGGAAAACCGACACCACGAACTCAGTACATACCTTGAACGAGCAGTAGCGCGCCGTCGCCTCCATGGCACAGGAAGAAGGGATAGAACAACAACGCTGCCCAAGCCTTAGTCCCATTCCACAGAGACGGACAACGAGAGTGAAAACCAACCCGATAAGAAAAGAATGAAATCACCACAAAAGGAGAACAGACTCTATTTTCAATTGTGACCCAATTGTGAATCGGATGGAGGCATTTATGACTGTAACGGGAGAGAAAAGGGGGCATATCGTATCGGGTCGCTTCTGCAAGAAGGGGTGAAACAAACAGAACTACAGCTTCACGACGTGAAGTGGGGTGCTGCGCTCCATCCAGCAAAAGTCGGCAATCGCCTCCTGCACCGTTTCTCGACTCTTCTCCTTGCCCAGCTCGGAATCGAATAGAATGAGAGTGCTGTATTCCTGACGGATTTCGATGAACGGGATGCACGCCAGATGAATGAGGAGGAGATCTGCGTCGAAGGAGTAGTGCGACTGTTTGTGCTTTGTCTTTGACTAGTGTGAAGGCAGAGAAACACCCCTACTTGCGTCTTTTTGAAGGGAAGGATTTGTGTGTAGGAGAGCGCGCTGTTTGTCCGACTGTTGCGATAGTCAACGCACTGTTGCACCGCCTTCATCGAAGGAAGCAAACGAAAGGCGACCGCCACTTTCCGATTCCTCTTCTTTTCTTGCTCTCCAATGCTGATAATGCACTGTATCTAGGCCTGACATGACTGAATTGGGAGTACGCGCTCACTGAATGACGGATCGAAGGCATTGTCGGGATGAACGTTTCGCAGCGCTTGCACCTCCTACACTGAATCTCTTTCACAAGTCCTACATTTCCGTCATATTGTTTTCCCGACACCAGCTTCTTGTCGTGGATCAATGCGGGGTGGATCATGACAAGCGTTCTCAAGTTGTTGTTGTTGCACACGGACAGCATATTCGACTGCACTTCCGTTGGTTTCCACTCCCGCACCTCCTCCACCACGCTCTTGTGCTCCATCACCATTCCCGCGGTTTTCGATTTGACCGTCACGCGACAGTTGGAGCAGAGTGCTTGAATCGACTCCAGCAACGCCGTCACCTCCGCACGCTGCAGCGTGATCACGAGCTCCTGACACTTCACGGCGTGCAGCAGGGAGTGCGTCCGCTCGTTTTCCTCGGTCTCGACGAAGCAGTCATAGTTGTGGAGCACCACCAGCGAGCACGCCAGGGAGGGGAACTGTGACTGCACCTGCTGGAACACGGTGTAGGGGAGCACCAGCACGCCGCCGTACCGCTGCCAGGCGCTGGTTAGGCGTGCGTAGAGCGCGCGGTTGGCGTCGTCGGCGCAGTCTCGCGGGAGCCAGAGGTTGGTGTGGAGGGTGGAGCGAAGCGTGCGCGTGATGTCCTCGATGCAGGGCAGTTGGGTGAGGATGAGTGTTGTTGTGGGGGTTGTTGTGAGTGTTGTGAGTGGAGATGAAGTGAGTGGAGATGGAGAGAGAGGGAGAGATGATGGAGAGAGAGGGAGAGATGATGGAGATGGAGGGAGAGACGATGGAGAGAGAGGGAGAGACGATGGAGAGAGAGGGAGAGACACAGAACGCACACAACCCTCCCCCTTCTTCATCACCACGCACCACGTATGACAACTCAGTTTAATATCTCGATTCATTTGCATGTTCAGTGTGGCGCACATCTTGCCTATGAAGGGCTCAATGACGGAACGCGTCACGGAAACCTTGTCATGCCCCTCATACAACACGCCCCACTCAGCACACCTCCTTCGTTTGTCTCTCTCTCCCTCACAAGACATCATCGCCATCTTCATCTCCATCTCCTTCTCACAGCAGAATTGGTGCGAGAGAGGGTCCACCACCATGAATAAACAACCCTCCGGAAGAAAGTCACGAAGGCTGTGCAGCATTAACAGAGTCTCTTCGGGAAAGGAATCCAAGAGTTCACTGAAGCCGTACACCATCGTGCAGATATCGGCCGACCGAAGTAGAGGGAGGAGAGTCGAGAGTGACGACGGAGCGAAGAGATCAGCGACGACGAAGGAATAGGTGAGGGAAAAGGACACGTAGGACTGCAGGGAGGAAAACAAGCTCGAGAGGCTACATGTAAAGAGGAGAGTGGGCAGGGACGTCGACCTCCACAGTGGTTCTTTATCCACGACGCTGATGTGCATCTCCTTCAGCGACGAATGATTGTAGGACAGCGCGAAGGCCAACAACTCGGCGCCCGAGCCGCCGCAGAACGAAACCACTCGAATCACATCTCTCTCGAGCACACACTTTCTAGTTTCAACGCGAGTTAGCAACACTCACACATGCGTAGAGACGAGATAGCGAAGAAGAAACACGTGAATCGGAGTCGTGCCGATGGAATACGCGGCAATCACTTCACTGCTGTAGCGAATCGCCTGTGTAGACTCGATGCGACTGTAGTTCTCGCGCGTTGTCTTCCAATCGCTCCTGATCTCTTTGGAAGCGAGCTGGTTGCGAATATCCTCGACGTTTCTCTCGAGGAGTGGAATCGTTTCCTTCACTTCTTCCTTCTCAATGTGAATGCACGCTCCGCTCTATTTCTCAACACACTTCTTTTCGTTCTACGTTGATCTCCGCGTCCACATTTCGAACCTACTCATCAGTCACGTAGATAACTCTTCACTCTTTCCAGCAGGCTTTTGTTCGTTTCCATGATTTCATTCATTGGTCTTGCTGCCATGCAGTAGTGCAGAATCGACACTGAGCGCGGAAAGTCATTACGAGGAGTGGGACACCTTTCTTCCATTTGGACACTGCAACGAAACGATGCGATGCGTCGGAATCAATGCAAGCCGAAATGAACAACAAACAAGGAATGAATGATCTAGGAATGCGCTCCACATGGAATTGGGGTTGGCCTGTGTCTGTGTGTTTGGAACCACCAAGTCCTCCTTCCCTTCTTCGATGTGATCGATGTCCGTCTACGCATCACTCCCCCACAGTGAAACAACGGTGAAGATGGGTTCTGTACGCTCAGCACTCGGTATTGGTATCGTTTCCTGCTTTCTCGGAATCATGGGTGGTTGCTCTGTTGCCACGCTCTTGTGACTCATCCGTCCTCTTCGTCTCTCTGTGTATCTGCGCTTCGCTGACCGTTCCATTGGGGGAGGAGACAGAGTCGTGCCGTCTGGATCCGATTCTTCAGCTTCCTCCTTCTTGTATCTACAAATGGAGCAGAGTGAGCAATGCAAACGCTTCCATAAACGATGCCCATTGACTCTCCTTGCCTCCCTGCTGCAACACTGTGCCCACACTGTTTGTTGCTGGTTTCATGTACTCCTCTTCGCTCGAATTGGACTCTTCCTTCTCCATCTCCTCCAATCTCCCTCTCTTCTCGTTCAATTCCTGTACAATGGCTCTGATATCCTTGGGATAATCCGTTTTGGCGAACACCTAGGATGATGAGACGAAGACAGAAACGAACGTGCCGCACACTCTGCTTTGCTCCACACACCTTGCACGTGAATTTCTTCTGCTTATTCACCTACAGGGAACACTGAACGAGCTGGACTCACCTGCTGTCCCTGGAAGAGCTTGCACTCGTAGCAGCACACAACGATGTACTCTGGCATGGTTGGAGAGAATGATTGTGAGAAGAGGCGGGACTGCTTTTGTCGTGCTCGTAAGATAGAGAATGCGGCTTGAGAGAGGTCGAGAGTACTGAATGGATGAAAGGGGGTCACAGTGTGATGAAAGACAGAGAGAGGAGAAGCGACTAGCCACTGCTCTTACTCCCTCTCCTGGATTCCTGCATCACTCCCATTCATCCATTGGAATATCCCACAACCCCACCCATTTGACTCCACGCACTCGTTCTCTTTCTTGAAAGCAACAAAGAAACGAAATGCCATTGACTCTTGTCCAGTTCGAATACGCTTGGGAGATCCATGTACGCACTCCGCTATCTCAGTCTCACTCCTCTAGGCGTATTTGAGGCTAGCCGGCATATACTACGAGGAGGAAAATAGCGGCTATCCGACTTCAAAGGTGGGAGGTCGTCTGCCGTTTTTGAAGGACAACTGCTTCATTGTCCCGTGTGACCGTGCCATTCCGTACTTGATGAATACCGTGAGTGATGCATATCATATCCGTAACAAGTAGTACACAAATTTGGACCTGGATTTCTCGGAGGCGGAGAGAGCGGAGATTTCCATGCTATCCTACCTTTTGCACAACGTCGGCGAATCCATCTACGTATTGTCATGGTTTTCTCCTGATCACTAGCGCAAGAGACGATGGGGCTCGTATTCCTCGATGAAGCGCGTTATTCAGACGCTGTACAAACCCTCCTTCGGTACGTTCAACAGTTACTGGTACGGAGCGGAGAAGTATTTGGAGAGCACTCGCCACATGAAGTCGTTGCTGAAGGCAACGTCATTGAAGGAGGAAGAAGTAGGATTCTAGAATGCTGTTGTTATGCAGATGATGGAGTTGCTTGAATCGCTGTACGGACTGCTCAATTCCAAGTTCGCGTCCCAGAAGGAGCCTGACTTTGTGTACGGGTACCGCCCTTCTTCGTTGGATGCCGCGCTCTTTGCGCACATCGCTCTGGTTCGCGAGGTGCCCTCCACGCTGCAGCACATTCTCGACGCCTATCCCGAGCTGCAGCACTTCTACGAGCGCATTTACGAAGCGTATTTCGTCCACAACCGAACGGGAGAGGAGGTGAAGGAGTGCGAGAATGCGTTTGTGAAGGGGATGCACGTGCAGCAGTCGAACCCTCGGATGTGTTATGTGACGCGCAAGCTGCCGTGTGAGCGAAGGAGGGATGCATTATGGGTAGATGAAGAGAAGGAGGAGAAGGGCGAGGAAACGGAGGAGGAAGTGTACGGTGGGAGGTGAGGAGAGAGGGTGAGGAATAGAGAGGCAGTTGGAGGAGGAGAGCGCGAAACAGTTGAAGTGGAGGATTGCTTTGTTCGCTGGAGTGTCGCTTTTGGGAGTGGGGACCTATGTGTATGTGTCGTGATTTGTTTCATTTAGTGTTGTGTTTGTTGCGTTTAGTGTTAGTCTTCTTTCTTTCAGAGTGTAGTAATCCATTCAGTGTTGGGCTTTCTCTCTTTCGGAGTGCTATGCTCTATTCAGTGTCTATCATTTCTCTTTCAGAAAACTGCACTCTCACGCCCTCACCAAAAGCAACACACAAACCACCCCTGCAGAACAACTTCCCACAATCACCACCAAAGTCCGAAAAGAATAACCAGCCTCTCCACAACCATCAAAAGAGAGTGCTTCCTGCTTCTCCCTCCGCTCCTATTCATCACTGTTCCACCCAAATCAATACCACTGTACACTTGCATTTCGCAGTGAAACGCCTCCTGCGACATGATGCCCTCTCGCTCACAATTCTATTCCTTGATTCTAGCATGTCCCTTGCCGCAACCAAGATGATGAGCAGTATCCGTTTTTGCAGTCGTATGATGGATAGAGAGCTCCGTCCTTGTC
>ERZ1106948.766-NODE-766-length-12201-cov-4.981805_pt1 | contig 12201 bp, 7 predicted proteins | sample MGYA00403673_ERZ1106948 | MGnify/ENA primary metagenome ERZ1106948 (study PRJEB35170, sample SAMEA104062409) | human gut metagenome | biome: human gut; feature: human-associated habitat; material: faeces | place: Denmark | collected 2012-05-07 ...
GCGCTCGATAAAGCCGTCATCGTTGGCTACGCGAGCCAGGTCGTACGCGTTAATGCACACCTTGCCTACGCGCAAGCGGCCATCGATGCGCATCTGATCGGTGCCATGCACCACGCCGGCGCCTAGCAGAAATGACTGTTCGACACCAACTGGCTCAAGTGAATAGGTGGCACCGTTCGTCTCGAACAATGCCTCGCCGCCCGCCACAGTAATGCGACGCGCGAGCTCCTCAACAATGTCCTCGTCAATGCAGTCCTCGTGTGCCACGCGGCCCTCGACCTCGAGCGTGGCCCCCGCCATGGCAACGATACCCGCCGGGTTCAGCGCGCGCAGGCCATCGGCAATCAGCCACAAGGGGCGACCCGTGCAGATAAATGCCTGGTGACCCGCATTGCGCAGGCGACCAAATGCATCGACAACGGCCTTCGACGGATGGATTGCATTGAAGTCCTTATCGGTCATATCGTCGGGATCGAACGACGTCAGCGTGCCGTCAACGTCAAAAAAGAGTACGGCGGGATCGGGGCACGCATCAATCATATGGGTTCCTTTCGGGGGCGAGAGTAAACGAAGCATCCATCATATAATGGAGCGACGCAACCAGAGAGGTCACCCATGGAATTTTACGCAAGCTGCCCCGAGGGCTTTGAGTCCGCACTCGCCGATGAGCTTAAACGCCTCGGGCTTTCGCATGTCCGCCGCCTGAAGGGCCGCGCTACATTTGAGGGCGAGCTCGAAGAAGGCTACCGCGCCTGCCTGTGGTCGCGCCTGGCCAGCCGCGTGTTTGTGGTGCTCGGGCGCTTTGGGGCACAGGATGCCGATGAGTTGTACGACAGCGTTTACGACATCGCCTGGGAAAGCATCGTTCACCCCGGCGCCACCATCGCCATTACCGCCCGCGGCGTGACCGAGCAGCTGCGCAACACGCGCTTCTCGGCCCTGCGTGCCAAAGACGCGCTGTGCGACCGCCTGGCCGAGACCACGGGACGTCGCGCCGATGTCGATGCCGCCGACCCCGATGTTCACCTACTGCTTTCGCTGCGCCAGCGCCGCGCGAGCATAAGCCTGGACCTTTCGGGCGACCCGCTGTTCAAACGCCTGCCGCCCGCTGCGACTCGTGCCGGCGAGGGCGCACACGTGTTGCGCCCCGACTACGCCGCCCTGGTGCTGGCGCAGGTCGGCTGGACCGCACTATGCGAGCGCGAGCTGACGGCCGACGATTACGAGAACGAAGCCCTTCCCACGCTGATCGACGCCTCGTGCGCCGGCGGCGGTCTGCTGCTGGAGGCCGTGAACATTCTGACCGACCGCGCCCCGGGCGCCACACGCGAGCGCTGGGGCTTTGAGGGCTGGCAGCTGCACAACGCCGCTCTGTGGGAGCAGCTGCTTGCCGAGGCGCGCGAGCGCGAGGCGGCAGCGCGCGAGCGCCAGGCGCGCATCGTGGCCGTGGATGTTGACCCCGCCGCCCGCAAGACCGCTGAGCGCATGGTTAAATGTGCCGGCTACAAGCGCTTTGTCGATTTTTGCGCCGCCAAGTCCGCCACCGTACTGGACCACGCGGGCGCTGTCGCCGGCGCCGCCGTGGTCGCGGATACGACCGAGACACCGCTTTCGCTCATGCATGACACCATGACGCTCATCGGCGAGTTGCGCCGCGCGCCCGAGCTTGCCGCGGCGCCGGTCGCCGCGCTCACCCGCGACGGATTGCTGGCCCGCGCGCTCCACACCGAGCCCGAGCGCTCGATCGCCGTCATGCCCAACAACGAAGAGGCGACCGTCGAAGTCTGGCCTTCGCTCGACCACGCCGCCGCAGCGTTTGAGGCTGCGACCAGTGCGGATGCCGAGGCCGAGGCTGCGGATGCCAACGAAGTCAACGATGAAGCCGCCGCTTCCGCCATGCCCGAACCTGCCGCCACGCTCGACCTGGGCGACGGCAAGCCGCTGCCCGTACTCATCCCCGAGTCCGAGCAGTTCGCCAACCGCCTGCGCAAGAACGCCCGCCTGCGTCGCAAGTGGGCAAAACGCGAGGGCGTGAGCTGCTACCGCGTCTACGACGCCGACCTGCCCGACTACTCTGCCGCCATCGACCTGTACGAGGGCTGTCCGCAGACGCCGGGCCGATGGCTCGTCATCGCCGAATACGCCGCGCCTAAGACCATCGACCCCGCACTGGCCCAGGCCCGTATGCTCGACATTCTGGCCATCGCGCCGCGTATCCTAGATGTTCCCGCCGAGCATGTGCACGCCAAGGCCCGCATGCGTTCGCGTGGCGGCTCGCAGTACGGCAACCAGGGCGCCGGCAAGGGCGGCTCGGGCGAGCGCGCCAATATCGCGCGTCGTCGCCTGCCGCTCATCGAAGAGGGCGGCCTCACCTTTGCCGTCAACTTTGATGACTATTTGGATGTGGGCATCTTCCTGGATCACCGCGTCACCCGCAACCTGGTGCGCGAGCACGCCAAACAGGCGCGCCGCTTCCTCAACCTGTTCGCCTACACCGGCACCGCCACCTGCTATGCGGCCGACGGCGGCGTCGAGGAAACCGTGACAGTCGACCTTTCCAACACCTACCTGGACTGGGCCGAGCGCAATATGCGCCAGAACGGCTTTGTTGGTCCGCAGCATCATTTTGTGCGCGACGACGTGCTTGCTTGGATTCGCGACCAGCGCCAGACGCGCAACCGCTGGGACCTGATTTTTGTCGATCCGCCCACGTTCTCGAACTCGTCCAAGATGGGCCGCCGCACCTGGGATGTCCAGCGCGACCATGTTGAGCTGTTGGCCGGCGTATCGCGCCTGCTCGCACAGGGCGGCCATGCCATCTTTAGCTGCAACCTGCGCGGCTTCCGCCCCGAGACGCGCAAGCTCGCACGAGCGGGCGTCGTGCTGGAGGACATTACGGCACAGACCATCCCCGAGGATTTCGCGCGCAACCAGAAGGTGCACCATTGCTATATCGTGCGCCGCCTGCCCATCGAGGACGCCATGGCCGAGGTCGGCTTTAGCGCCGAGGAAATTGCCGAGCGAACCGAGGAGCTGCGCAACCCCGAGGCCCGCAAGCCCCGTGCGGCAGTACCCGCGCACGCGCAGGCCGGCAACGGCAAGTCCAACTTTGCCGGCAAACCCTCCCCCGCCGGCAAGCCCAAAAAGAAGAAGTTCTACGCCAGCAAGCCCAAGGGCAAATAACAAAGTTGCGGTGGAATACGGACTGTTTTGCCTGGAATTAGGCAAATTTAGACCGTATTTCACCGCAACTCATATTGGGATGATGGTTGGCGATCTAGCCTTGGGTGACCAGGCGATAGCCAATACCCACATGCGTCTGGATATAGCGCGGATGCGCGGGGTCGGACTCGATCTTCTTGCGCAGCGTGCCCATAAAGACGCGTAGGCTCGCCAGGTCGCTCTTAGTCGCCGTACCCCAAATCTCGTGCAGGATAAACTGGTGCGTCAGCACCTTGTCGGCGTTGTGTGCCAGCAGGCACAAGAGCTTGTACTCGATCGGCGTCAGATGCAGTTCCTCGCCATCCATCGTGGCGATGCCGGCATCAAAATCGATATGCAGCTCGCCGGTATCGAACGATCCCGCAGAGGCAACGCCGCCCGTTTGCGCATACGAAAGGCGCCTGAGCGTCGTGCGAATGCGCGCAAGCAGCTCCTCGACCGAAAACGGCTTGGTCAGGTAGTCGTCAGCACCGGCATCGAGCGCACGGATCTTGTCCGCGTCCTCGCTGCGTGCCGAGACCACGATAATCGGCATGCCCGACCACGCGCGCACCGACTCCACCACCTTGACGCCGTCCATATCGGGCAGGCCCAGGTCGAGCAGCACAATGCTCGGCGCCTGCGACGAGGCAGCGGCGATGGCGGCATGGGCGGTCTCCACGGCCATATGGCGCAAGCCGTGCGCCTCGAGCGCGGCGACGATAAGGTTGCGGACGGCGGGGTCGTCCTCAACGACCAAGATGAGCGGTTTTACGGCAGAGTTCGGCACAGCGCTACTCCTTATCAAACGAAACGTCGGCGGCGGGAAGCTCAATCGTAAAGACCGAGCCGTGCGGGGCCGCCGCGGCAACCCCTATGCTACCGCCATGTGCCAGCGCAATGGAGCGGCAAAGCGAAAGCCCCAGACCCACGCTGCGCTGGCTATCGGCCAGACCATGGTTGGCGGTGTAGAACGACTCAAAGATGCGCTCGCGGTCCTCGGGCGCAATGCCCGGGCCGTCATCGGCCACCGAGTACGCCACACATCCATCATGGACGCCAATCGAGATTACGATATGCGAACCCGCAGGCGTATAGGTGATGGCGTTGTTCACCAGATTGACCACCAGCTGCACCATCAGACGCGCGTCGACGTTGACAAGCGCCGGCTCATCGCACGCCACCACCTTAAGGTCGTGCTCGCGCACGGCCGGGTTTACGTGGCGCAATGCCTCCTCGACGATATCGTCCATGAGCTCGAGCGTGGTCGACAGGCGCATACCGCCACCCTCGAGCTTGGTGATGGCGAGCAGATTCTCGACAGTGGCGTTGAGCCATTGCGCGTCCGAGCGAATGGATAGGAGCATGCCGCGGCGTGTCTGGTCGTCGAGCACGGCCGTGCCGGTCGAGCCCTGGTCGAGCAACACGTCGGCATTACCCGAAATACTGGTGAGCGGCGTACGCAGGTCGTGCGAGATGGAGCGCAGCAAGTTGGCACGCAGCTGTTCGTTTTTGGCGAGCACCGCCGCTTCCTCGCGAGCCTCCATGGCGCGGGCGCGATCGAGTGCCAGCTCGCCTTCGCTCACGATGGCATCGGCAAGTGTCCGCTCCTCGTGCGTCAGCACGTCGGGCTCGGCAACGATAGCCAGCACGCCCACCACCGAGGCGGGATCGCCCGCGCGCACCATGGTGTCGCCCGAGCGCACGGTCAGGTAGATGCCGTAGAACGCCGAGCCGCCGTAGGTGGCATCGAGCGGCGTTCCCACATAGGCGGACGCCGAGAGCCGCGGCGGCATCTGCGGCGCCAGTTCATGCACCGGCGCGGCATCGCCCACGGCCGTGTAAGTCGCGCGCGGCAGCAGGTCATCGCCCTCGGCGTCGGCGCTGTACCACACGACCGGACAGCCCGAAAGACGCGCCAGCTGCGTTGCCATAGCGTGCACAATCTGTTGCTGATCGCCACACCGCTGCAGCATGCGGTTGGTCTCGAGCACCATCTGCGTGCGACGGTCGCTGGCGGCGGCCTGCGCCAAGGCGCGGCGCAGGGCCAGCGCGATCGAGCTCGATACGAGCGAGACCGCAAACATGATAAAGAACATGCCGGGATAGACGCGGTCGATAAACGACAGCGCGTAGCGCGGGTCGACAAACAAGAAGTTGTAGAGCGCCACGGCGGCAGCCGAGCTCAGCAGGCAGTACAGGCGGCTCCAGGTAAAGAAAGCGCACAGCTGCACGGCAAACACATAGACGATCATGATGCTCGGCGCGAGCCCCGGATGGTCGAGCAGCGCGCCCACAATCGTCGCCGCGACCAGCAGCCCCACCGATACGCAGGCGTCATACAGAGGAGTGCGGCGCGTCAGCGTTGTGCGCCGCCACCAAAAGCTATCGGCAATATCGCCGTCCGTACGGACGTCCATCAGCGCCCCGCCCCTCTCTCAAAAACAAAAACCACCACAAAGGGACAGGCACCTTTGTGGTGGTTTCCCTTGTGGTGGTTCCAAGTGTATAGCCTTTGCAACCGGCGGTCGCTAGACAAACAGCACGTGCGCGAGCAGGGCACACACGCACACCGCTCCAAATACCAGTGCCACGATCGAAATTACGCGATCGGCCATATCCATGTTGGCACGGTTCGTCAAAAACCGATCTTCGGCGGCGTCGGCACGTGCCTCACGTACCAGCTCGGCAACCACCTCGCGGCCATCAAGCATCTTTGCATCCATGTTTGCCTCCCCGGTCTCAATCTTGTCCATCGAAAACCAACTCCGTGTAGCCGCCGACGTCTACGGCCGCTCGTTGGGAGCCAGGCGCTGCATCTTATTCACGGCTTTGAACTTGGTGAACAGCGGCACGTACTCAAAGCTCACGTTGGAGTTCTCCAGGCCGTACCAGCGTGCAGGCGTGCCGGCGGCGCGGCGGATGATGTACTTGAGCGTGATGGCCGTACGCTCGCTCGGCTCCACATCGCTTTCAGGCGCCAGAAGCTTACGAATCAGGACGAACTTGAACGTACCGATGTTGCCCGGATCCTTGTAGACCGAGTAATCGTGCGTCTGCGCCGGCAGCTCGCCGGTGGCAGCCAGGTCCTGAACGACCTGACGCAGATAGGCATTGACGCGCTGGTTAATCTTGTAGCCCAGGTACAGATGCACGCGGAACACGTAGTCGGTGCCGAACGTCTCGACCGAATAGGCAAAGGTATGCGGCTCGTCCATGGTCTCGACATTCACGAACCACCAGGCGCGAGCGCGCTTGGGATGCTTGTCCAAGATCGAGTAGACGATATCACGGTCGATGTAATCGGTATGGGTGTCCTTGGTCAGGTACACGATGTTGTCGCTCAGGCGCTCGTAGCGATCGTCATCGCGCAGGCGCTTGAGCTGCGGCAGGTAGCTGCGCAGCGGCAGCAGCGTAAACTGGCGCTGCTCAACAGCCGTACCGTTGTACCAGCACACCATGATGCCCATGATGAGCGCGGCCATGAGGATGGTGAAGTAGCCGCCGTGGAAGAACTTGGTGAGCGAGCTCACGAAGAAGAAGCCTTCGAGCAAAAGGAAGAAGGCCGCGAAGATCCACGGAGCAACCTTGAGCTTGCGCTCCTCGTGCAGGTAGAAGAAGAGCAGCAGCGTGGTGCACATCATAGTCAGCGTAATGGCAAGGCCGTAGGCGGCTTCCATATGCGCCGAGTTCTGGAACAGCAGCACCACGATGACGCAGCCGACAAGCATGACGTTGTTGACCATGGGGATGTAGAGCTGGCCCTTGGTCTCGGCAGGGTAGAAGACCTGCATGTGCGGCATGAGGTCCAGACGGCTGGCCTCGGACACCAGCGAGAATGCGCCGGTGATGAGCGCCTGCGAGGCAATGATGGCCGCGACGGTGGAAAGGCCTACGGCAAACGGGCGCAGGCCCGGGGCGAGCATCTGGTAGAACGGGTTGAGGTCGGCAATGCCCATGAGCTCGGGGTTGGCAGCGTTGTTCATAAGCCAAGCGCCCTGGCCCATATAGGAAAGCAGCAGGCAGCACTTAACGAACGGCCAGGTAGCGTAGATGTTGCCGCGGCCGACGTGGCCCATGTCGGAGTAGAGCGCCTCGGCACCGGTGGTGGCGAGGAAGCAGCTGCCCAGAATCATGATGCCCGCGTGGTTGTTGGGGCTCAGCAAAAAGGCGATGCCGCGCACCGGGTTGAGGCACAGCAGCACGGCGGGGTGCTGGAAGACAAAGAACAGACCCGTGCCGCCCAGGAACAGGAACCACAGCGTCATGATGGGGCCAAAGGCGTGACCGATCTTGGCCGTACCGATGCGCTGAACCAAGAAGAGCACGATGATGATGGCGAGCGTAATGGCGACGACACGGCCCTGGTCATCGCCCAGCACGGCATGGACCGCCGGGATGGTGCGCAGGCCCTCGATGGCCGTGGTAACGGTAACGGCCGGCGTCAGGATGCCGTCGGCGAGCAGCGCGGCGCCACCCAGCATGGCGGGGACGATAAGCCACTTGCCGCAGCGCTTGACCAGGCTGTACAGGGCAAAGATGCCGCCCTCACCATGGTTATCGGCGCGCAGCGAGATGAGCACATACTTGATGGTGGTCAGCAGCGTGACCGTCCACACGACAAGGGAGAGCGCGCCGAGCACGAACTCCTCCGTGACGCTTCCGATGCCGCCGTTGCCGGCAACGAGCGCCTTGGTTACATACATAGGGCTGGTGCCGATATCGCCGTACACCACGCCCAGCGTGACGAGCATCGCCGAGATGCTCACAGGAATCGCAGCGTGCGAAGCTGCCTCCTTGGCCTTTTGTTCCATAAGCCGGTTTCCTCCCAACTTTAATGTTCGAAGGAATTATAGGTAATCGGCCCATGTTTGAATGGCACTGTTTTCCCAGCTAAATAAACATTTATACAGCCTTTAAGCCACCTCGGCGATATGGAATGTGACAAAGGGACTTTCCCTTTGTCACATTCGTCATTTTCCAAGCCAATTTTTGAACCACCACTCCATGGAGCGGCTCATCTCGGCCATAAAGGGACTCGTGTGCTTACGGGTATAGATGTCCACGACGCGCTCCCCCACCTCGCGGGCATGCGGACGGAACATCGCGTCCATCTCGGCCGCCTGCGCGTCCATGGTCGCGGCATCGGCGCGGCAGTAGCGCTCCTCGTGCACCAGGTTCACCACGGGATGCGCAATGGCCGGACGCTCCTTACGGGGCGTGCCGATGATGAGCATCGACAGCGGCATGGTATAGGGCGGCAAGTCCAGCAGCTCGGCAACTTCCTCGGCATTCTCGACGATATCGCCGATGTAGCAGCTCCCCAGCCCCAGGGCCTCGGCGGCAACCACGGCGTTTTGCGCAGCGATCACGGTGTCCTGGGCCGCGATGGCAAAGTCGCCCAAACCCGGCGCGCGGCGGGGCGCCTTGCCCGTGCGCTCGACAAACTCGGGCTCAAAGCAGCCCACGTGCTCAAACAGATCGATCCACTTGGCATAATCGGCCACAAATATTAGTGCCCAGGGCGCCTTGGCGATCATGGGCTGGTGATCGCACAGGTCGGCGAGGCGGTCCAGCGTAGCCTGCTCGCGGATGCTCACGATGGAATACATCATCATGGCGCCCGCCGACGGCGCGCGGCTCGCCGCATGCAAGATCGCCGCCCGCTGCTCGTCGGTCACCGCCACGGGACGGTCGTCGTCATCACGCGCGAAGGCACGCGTGGACGAGCGGTGTTCCAAGATGTCCAGCGCCGCGTTGCCCGTAGTCTCGACCGGATAGCCGCCCGCGTCCACGCCCACAGCTCCGCCGCAGTACTCGGTGCCCGTCATACAAACCTGCTCGCCCATAGCTCTATCCTCGCTAATTCTTTAAGAAGCCTTTACGTTTCCGTGTAATTCCCGTCCATTATCGCGCAGGCCGCCACTACATTGCGCCACACCGCCGCACGTGCGCGTTAATATGGCTGGTTGTTGTGCGCAGCCACCAATTGCAGCGCATATCTTGGTAACAATCGGGTAAACCCCCGCTTTCGTACGTTTTAGTTTGTGAGGAGTCTCAGCATGTTCGCTGCCGCCATCTCGCTCGTCGGTCTTGCGGCGACCGTCTACCTTGTCTTGCGCGAGGCCAAGGCCATTCGCGCTCAGTCGGGCACCGTTGCCAAAAGCGCTCTTGGGTGGAGCGTCGTCTTCGGCCTGTTCCAGGTCTTTTTGACTATTTGGGGCGCCATTGGCCTCGTCGCCCAAAACGAGCCGCTCGCCTTTGTGATGCTCATCCTGACCAACGCCATCCTCACCGGATGCGCCTGGGCCAGCATCGCCCGCGATCGCATCGCCCCGCGCGTCTTTGCGTTCGCCAAGCCCGACGCCCCCGCCCCCACCGGCAAGCTCGCCCGCCTGCGCGGCGCCTTTGTGGGCAAACCACTCGTCGCCGCCGTCCTGTGCCTGCTGCTCGCCGGCGTCTTTGCGCTGCTGGGCATGGAGGTCTCGTCCAACCACGACTTTACCTGGGTCTACCCCCTGTGCATCCTGCTCGAGTGGGCCATCATCACCGTGCTCATGATCGGCTTGTTCTTCCTGTTCCAGCGCCACGGCGCAGCTCCCGCGGTCCTGGCCTTTGCCCTCTTTGTCCTGGGCATTGCCGAGTTCTTCGTCATCACGTTTAAATCCATGCCCATCCAGCCGGGCGACCTTTCGGCCATCTCCACCGCCGCCGCGGTCGCCGGCACCGGCTACACCTTCTCCATCTCGCTGTTCTGTGTGCTGTCCATGGGCTTTACCGCCATCGCCATGCTGCTGTGCGAGTACGCCGGCCTGGTGGCACCGCACCGTCAGAAGGGCGCCGCCAACGCCAAGCGCATGCTGCTCACCAACCTGCTCGTCGCCGTGCTGTGCCTGGGCGGTGTGACCGCACACGTCACGCTCATCGACTACTACAACACCCTCGGCATCACCGTCTACACCTGGCGCCCGCTCGAGAGCTACTGGCGCGAGGGCTACCTGCCCGCTTTCATTAGCGCAGCGCAGTCCATCAAGCCGCCCAAACCCGCCGACTACTCCGTCGACGATGCCAAGGCCACGCTCAAAAAGTACGCCAAGGCCTACGACAAGTCCGACGCGGCCAAGAGCGACGAGCGCGCCGCCGCAAAGGAGCAGTTCGATAGCGAGAAGCCCGCGGTCATCGCCATCATGAACGAGACCTTCTCGGATCTGTCGATCTACCAGAATATGCGCGCCGGCTACGAGGGCCCGCAGTACTTTAAGAGCCTGTCCAACTGCCTCAGCCGCGGCAAGCTCTACGTGAGCGCCTACGGCGGCGGTACCGCCAATACCGAGTTTGAGTTTATGACCGGCAACTCTATGGCCAACCTGGGCTCGGGCGTGTACCCCTACACCATCTACAACATGGAAACGACCGGGAACCTGGCAGAGCAATTCAAATCGCTCGGCTATTCCACCACGGCCATGCACCCCAACCACGCGACCAACTGGAACCGCGAGAACGTCTACAAGGACTTTGGCTTTGACCAGTTCCTGTCTATCAACGATTTCCAGGGAGCCGACACCCTGCGCGGCATGGTGACCGACCAGGCTACCTACGACAAGATTCTTGAGCTGCTCGACCAGAACGCCGATCCGCAGTTTATCTTCGACGTGACCATGCAGAACCACTCGGGCTACGATACGGGTCTACTGCCGGCAGATAAGCAGATGCACCTGAACATCGACACGACCGACCTGGACGCCAAGACCGTTGAGGACGGCACGCTGTCCGATGTCGACGAGTACGTCTCGTGCATCGAGCAGTCCGACCAGGCGCTTCGCTACTTCCTCAACGCCCTGAGCAAACTCGATCGCAAGGTGGTCGTGGTGTTCTGGGGCGACCACCAGCCGTTCTTCCCGTCCAAGTTCAACGATAAGTGGTTTACCGGCGAGGACGATGCCACGCACCAGGAACGTCTGTGGCAGACCGACTACATCATCTGGGCCAACTACGACGTTGCCGGCTGCGACCAGACAAGCGAGGTCGACGACCTGTCCACCAACTACCTGTCCACCCAGCTCATGCAGCTGATCGGCGCACCGCTGACCGACTACCAGAAAGCGCACATGACGCTGCGCGAGTCGCTGCCCGCCATCAACTCCGTCGGCTACGAGGACGCCAGCCTGCGCTGGGCGCTCTCCTCCAACGTCACCGGCGACGACGCCGCAGCAGCAGCCGCCACCAAGGCGCGCGAGGATTACGCCAAGATGCAGTACTACGAGATGTTCCGCGACGGCAAGAACGTGTACACCGAGCACTTCCAGACCGAGGCCAACGAGACCGACCCCAACCTGGCACCGGGTACGACCAAGATCAAGTAGCGGGTCACTCATAACTGAAACGTCTGTCCGGGTGGAGGTATGCAAGGTTCCCTGCTCGGACAGTCCTGCGCAAGACGGAGGCCACATTAAGTGGCCCCCTTTGCGTGCGGAACTCGCGATGAACCTTACATTCCGCGTCGCCGGGCAGACGCCTCGGTGTTGAAACGCGGCTTGTCATGGGGACATCTGCTGGACATATATAAGTTGAAGGCCACGTCATGTGGCCTTTTTGCATCCGGAAACCGTGTCCCAGAATTCACGTCCGGAGCGGGATGCAGTTTCCGCTTACGGCCCCGTTGGGAAACTCCATCCCATTCCAAAGGCAAATTCTGGGACGCACTTTCCGAAACCCCATCCATCAGGAAAGCCCTTCCCACTCTGAATACATCCAGCGAACGTATGCGAGCGTGTTGTCCAGAACGGCCTCGTCATCGAGGTGATGGAAAATGTCACCCCAAACGCTTGCCACGGTTGCGTCCACAAGTGTCAAGAAAAAAGCCTCGAGAATCTCGAGGCTTTCACGTTTGTACGATTGAACGCGCGGCACCGCGAGCGACGGTCTACTCGCCCAAAACGGCCTTTTTGGCGGCTGCAGCCATGTTGTCCAGATCTTCCTTGGTGGGGTGATCCTTTGCGG
>ERZ1106948.768-NODE-768-length-12168-cov-3.193924_pt1 | contig 12168 bp, 10 predicted proteins | sample MGYA00403673_ERZ1106948 | MGnify/ENA primary metagenome ERZ1106948 (study PRJEB35170, sample SAMEA104062409) | human gut metagenome | biome: human gut; feature: human-associated habitat; material: faeces | place: Denmark | collected 2012-05-07 ...
CTTTGCACGCTGAAAACAAGCAGAAAGTCACCCCGCGGAGCGCAATGCACTTTTCCGGTTCTCTTTTGGTGTCAAAAGAGAACATCCCTCGGCAAAGACTCTTACCACTATTGTCAATCGTTCTATTTTACAGGAGGTACTCGCGCGATGCAGCGCACAGAAAAATATTTTGAGCAGGACGCTTTCCGCACCGAATGCGAAAGCGTCATCCTTGCCGCAGAGCCGGACGAAAAGACCGGCGGTGGGCGCATCGCGCTGGACGGCACAGTGTTCTACCCGGAGGGTGGCGGTCAGCCCGCCGACCGGGGCACGCTGACCCTGCCGGACGGCACGGTGCTGCGGGTGCAGGACGTCCACGAGCAGGCGGGCATCCTCTGGCATACGGTGGATGCCCTGCCTGCTGCCGCTGCGCCCGGCGCAGCCGTTGCCGGCTGCATCGACTGGGACTGGCGGTTCGATAAGATGCAGCAGCACACCGGCGAGCATATCCTCTCCGGCATTTTGCACCAGATGTTCGGGGCAGAGAACGTGGGTTTCCATGTGGGCACCGAGGCGGTGCGCATGGACACCAGCGTACCCATCAGCCCCGAGGGGCTGCGGCAGGCGGAGCTTGCCGCCAACCGCATCGTGTGGCAGGATGTGCCGGTGCTGGTCAGCTACCCCACCCGGGAGGAACTTGCCGCCCTTGTCTACCGCTCCAAAAAAGAGATCGAGGGGCAGGTGCGCATTGTAACCATCCCGGGCGCGGACGTCTGCGCCTGCTGCGGCACCCACACCCGCACCACCGGTCAGGTGGGGCAGATCAAGATCCTTGCCAGCGAGAACTACAAGGGCGGCGTGCGGCTGAGCGTGGTGTGCGGCGCCCGTGCACTGACGGCGGCGCAGGCCATGCGCGCCCGGCAGGCAGACATCGGTGCGCTGCTTTCTGCTAAGGCCGACCAGACGGCTGTGGCGGTGCATCGCGTCTACGACGAGTATACCGCACTCAAGTTTACACACTTTGGACTGTGCAGCCAGTTGTTTGACGCCCTTGCGCAGCTGACCGCGCCCGATGCGGACGCCATCCGTACCCTGCCGGGACTGGACCCGGACGGGCTGCACCGGCTGGCTGTGCGTCTGACCGAAGCCACCACCGGCCTGTGCGCCGCCCTGACCCCCACCGAAAAAGGCACCGGCTACTGCCTTGCCCAGCGGGACGGCGATGTGCGCGCCCTGACCAAAGCCCTGAACGCCGCCCTGAACGGGCGCGGCGGCGGCAAGCCCGGCATCTGTCAGGGCAGCTGCGCCGCCACCCCGGAGCAGGTGGAGAGATTTTTGAAGGAGAACAACAAACTATGAGAATGCGTTTCAAACCCTATGCCCACGACGAACTGATGGCTGCGGATTTCCATGTGCACGAGCCCCTCATCTGGGGCGGCAAGTGGCACGGCCAGTATGCCCGCCCGGAGCAGCCCTTTATTCTGGAGCTGGGCTGCGGCAAGGGCGGCTTCATCTCTCAGCTGGCCTGCGCCCACCCGGAAAACAACTATCTGGGCATCGATATCACCGATAAGGTGCTCATCCTCGCCAAGCGCAAGATCGAAGCCGCCTATCAGGCTGCAGGCCGCCCCATCGACAACGTGAAGATCATGAGCACCGACATCGAGCGCATCAAGGGCGTGCTCACCGCTGAGGATACCGTCAGCCGCATCTATATCAACTTCTGCAACCCGTGGAGCAAGAACGACTCCTCCCACAAGCACCGTCTTACCTACCCGCGTCAGCTCATTGCCTACCGCGAGTTTTTGAAGGACGGCGGCGAGATCTACTTCAAGACCGACGACGATGACCTGTTCCGGGACAGCGTGGAGTATTTCCCCGCCTCCGGCTACGACATCGAGTGGATCACCTACGACCTCCACGAGAACGAGCCGGAGTGGAACATCCGCACCGAGCACGAGGGCATGTTCACCGAGATGGGCATTAAAATCAAAGCGCTCATTGCCCGCAAAAAGCCCGGTGCCGACAGCGTGACATGGGTAGACCCCAAGGTGCTCAAGCGGATGGCACGCGAAGCCGCCGCGCAGGAAGGCGAAGGAAATGTCTGACCCCTGTGAGCTGTGCCTGAATAATATTCAGGACGAATACGGCAGCTATTACTGCGCGCAGGGCGCTGCGCTGGACGAGGACGAGATGGCGCGCTATCTTGCGCACAATACCGCTGCCTGTCCCTTTTTTGAGCCGGGGGACGAATATATGATCGTATCCAAACAGAACTGAAGAACGGAGGTGCCTATGGTAAGCTTTCTTACCGATACCGTGGTATGCGGCTTTTCGCTGTACCATATTCTGGCCTATTTCCTGATCTACTCCTGTATAGGCTGGTGTCTGGAGGTCATCTACGCCGCCGCCACCACCGGTCAGCTGGTGAACCGGGGCTTCCTCAACGGCCCGGTCTGCCCCATTTACGGCTTTGGCATGATCATCGTGCTGTTTGCCCTTACGCCCTTGCAGCACAGCATCCTGCTGCTGTATATAGGCGGTGTCATCCTGCCCAGTGCGCTGGAACTGGTGGGCGGCTGGGCACTGTATAAGCTCTACCACACCCGCTGGTGGGATTACAGCGATTTTCCCTTTAATATCGGGGGCTATATCTGTCTGGAATTCTGCCTGCTGTGGGGTGTGGGCACGCTGGTGGTCATGCGCATCGTGCACCCGGCGGTGGCTGACCTTGTAGACCTGATCCCGCCGCTGGTAGGCGTGATCCTGATGTGCTTTCTGTACGCCGTATATGCGGTGGACGTGGTGGCTACCGCCATTGCCGCCTCTGCGCTGGCCGATACGCTGGACACCATGGAGCAGCTGGGCGACAGCATCCACGCCGTCAGCGATGCCATGACCCAGCTGCTGGGCACCACCACCCTGAACGCCGACCAGAAGCTGGACGAGGGACGGCTGCAATTCAAGCTTGCCGCCGCCGAGGCGCGGGACGCCGCCGAAAAGCGTCCCTCTGCCCGTGAGACGCTGGCTGCCATCCGCGCCAAGGCCGCCGAGGCCAGCGAAGCTGCCCGCCGCGCCAGCGAGGACGCCCGCCTGAACGCTGCCGAAGCTGCCAACGCCGCCCGCCTTGCCGCCAAGGGCACTGCCGAGCGTGCCGCCGAGCTGCTGCAATTGGAACAGCTGGCCGCAGAGCTGCAACAGCGCAGCGAGGAAATGCAGGCACAGCTGCTGCGCACGCCCCGCATCGTGGGCCCGCGCCGTATGCTGCGCGCTTACCCGAAACTCCGGCACGGCAGCAAGCTGCGCACCCTGCCCACATTGCGGGAGATGCTGCACCGCGCCGAGCAGGAAAACAAGGACGACAACAAGAAACCCAAATGACCCCAAATGCCGCACCGGCGCTGCCGTGTGTGGCATTTTTGTTGCGCTTTGCTCGAATAATGTTGTTATAAAGTGTGAAAAAACTATTTCAAAACGACTGAAACCGTGTTATACTGATTATAAAGTATACAAACTGACCGCAATCGGCTTATCCGCATTCAATCTATCCAAATTGTGAGGAATCGTCATGTCAGAGGAACGAAAGACCAAAACAGATGCCGCCGCACCGGCATCTGCTGCGTTGGAGCGAATCGACCGCAAGGACGCATTTTTACAGGCCCTGCATATATTCCTGACCGCGCATCAGGGAACGGAATGGGCTGTCGCCGCTGTGGATATCCAGCACTTCAAGCTTTATAACGAGCTTTACGGCACCGAAAAGGGCGATGCTCTGCTGGAAACGGTGGCAAACTGTCTGCTGGGCTACAGCAAGCAGACCGGATATCCTGTGGGCTATTTTGGAAATGATGACTTTTTCCTGTGCCTGCCGGACGAAAAAGCCGAGCAGACCGCTGTGCTTGCCACGCTGCAAGCCTGCATGAATGCCGGCAAACAGGATGTCACCTTCTTTGTGGTAATGGGCGTGTGCCCCGTGCAGGCAAACTCCGGCGCGGATGCTGCTACCCTGTGCAACTACGCGCAGATTGCCGGTGTAACGACAGACAGCGGCTACCTGCACCGCTTTGAGCCCACCATGCTCAACGAGCTGAAAGAACAGCAGCAGCTGCTGGGCGAGCTGGAGCACGCACTGGACAACCACGAATTCTGCTTCTTCCTGCAGCCCAAGTGCAACAGCATCACCCGCGCCATCGTGGGTATGGAAGCGCTGGTGCGCTGGAATCACCCCACCCGTGGCTGTGTTCCTCCCGCCGAGTTCATGCCGCTGCTGGAGCGCACCGGCCTTGTAACAAGGCTGGACCAGTACATCTGGGAATCCGTCTGCCAGACCCTGCAGAAGTGGCAGGAAAGCGGCAGCAACCTTGTGCCGGTGTCGGTGAACGTTTCGGTGCAGGATATCCTGAACCTGGATGTGCCGCAGATCTTTGCAGATCTGGTGGAAAAATATAAGCTGGAGCCAAAGCTTTTGCTGGCCGAGATCACCGAGACTATGGTGGCCGAGGACACCCAGATGGTGGAAAGCGCCATTCAGGGGCTGCACCGCAAGGGCTTCTCGGTCATGATGGACGACTTCGGCAGCGGGTATTCCTCGCTGAATATGCTCAAGGATACCAACGTCGATGCCATCAAGCTGGACATGAAGCTCATCGACATGAATCAGGAGAACCGCAGCAAGGGCGTGCAGATCGTGGAGTCGGTGGTGGATATGGCACACCGGCTGAATCTGCCCATCATCGCCGAGGGTGTGGAGACCCCGGAACAGGTGTCCATGCTGCAAGCCGCAGACTGCCTGTATTCGCAGGGCTACTATTTCTTCAAGCCCATGCCGGTGGAAAACGCCGAAAAACTGCTGGCAGATCCCACCAATCAGGATTACTGGGATCTGCGCCGCGACCTGATGCGCCGTGACCGCCGGGTGGAGAACCCGGGCACCGAAAAGACCGCGCTGGCGCTGCAGGCGTACCAGATCTTTACCGATAACGTGCTGGAGATCTCGCTGCTGAACCTTGCCACCGGTGTGTACCGGGTGATCAAGCGGGATGCCCGCCTGCTGGATCCGGATCTGGAAAAGGAAGAGGATTTTGTCAACTACTGCGACCGCTTGGTGAACGAGAAGATCGTGCACGAGGAGGACGCAGACCTGTTCTTGGAGCAGACCGATCTGGAAGCTTTGCGCTCTGTGCTGTACCACGCCACTGCGCCGGAGTTCTACCGCTACCGCGAGAACGTGTCCGGCCAGTATATCTGGGTCACCACAGAGGTGCTGCCCTGCCGGGGCTGCTGCGCCCAGAACCCGTGGGCGACCGTGCTGGTGCGCAACGACGCACAGGCCGACCAGCTCAGCGAGGAGCTGGACTTCTCTTACAGCCACGACACCCTGACCGGTCTTGCCAACCGCAGCCGGTACGAAGCCGACCTGCGGGAGCTGCCCAACAGCGGATACGAATCCGTGGTGTGCACCTACATTGATGTGGTGGGGATGCACGAGGTAAACGAGCATCTGGGTCACCGCAGCGGCGACACCCTGCTGTGCTGTCTGGCAAACGCCGCCCGCAAGTTCTTTGCTACCAGCCGGGTGTACCGCATTGGCAGCGATGAATTTGTCATCCTGACCCCCAACGAGCCGCCTTACAGTGTGTGGAACACCGCAGACCGGATGCGTGCCTTCCTGAAGGAAAAGGACTATGCTATTTCCGTAGGCATCCAGCAGACCACCGACCTGCGCCATCTGGACGAAGCTGTGGCCAAGGCCGAGGCTGCCATGCGGCAGGACCGGCAAGCTTACTACGACCACAACGGCCGCGCCCGCCAGCTGGAAGGCCTGAACGAAAAGATGGAGCGCACCTTGCAGGAAAAGCGGGACGCGGAGCACTTTTTGAAGGTGCTTGCCCCCAAATACAAGACAGTAATCGTGGTGGACTTGCAGGAGGACACCGTGCGCCCCGTTATTGTGCCGGACTACTTCCAGTCCGTTCTGGACACCTGCGGCGGCTCTTTCCGCGCTGCGTTGACCAACTACCGCGACACGCTGGTAGCGCCTGAGGACAGAGAAAACTTTGCAAAGTTGTTCGATTTCGGCCTTGTGCGCAGCACCGTGTTCAGCAGCAACCTGCTGGAGCACCGCTACCGCAAGACGGACGGCCGCAGCTTCTGCATCCGTGTGACCCCCTACTCCCGCAGCGGCTCCCATATCAACGAGGTGCTGTGGATCTTTGCGGATGAAGACGTAGAGTAAAATATTTTTATAAGCAGAAAAGCAGCCAGACCGCCCAGTCTGGCTGCTTTTGCGTTTGTCGGGGATAAATGCCGTTTTCCTCCACGACCCTACCCGTGAAAAAGCCAATCGGGAAAATCCGCAGATTTTCCCGATTGGCAAATATAAAAATATAATTCCTTGAATGATGCGCAGAGCAACGCGGAGCGCATTCAAATCGTTTTACCTATGCTGCTCCGCAAGGCTCTGCACCATCTCGTGCAGCTGGGCGCGGACGGCGGCGGGGGCGGTGACCTCTACCTTGCCGCCAAAGCCGCACACCCAGCCGAAAAACTGCTGGCTGACACAGATGGGCACGTCAAAGTGGAAGTAGCCATCCTCCTCCGGGCAGAACACCGGTTCGCGGCCAAAGCGCTCCCGCATGACCGGCTCAAGGTCGGCAGCACACCGCAGGGTGACCCGGTACTCGGTGCCGCCGAACATATTGAAGTGTTTGCGCAGGTAGGCGGGCAAATCGAAGGTGCGGAAGAACTCCTTGCCCCGGCGCGGCTCGTCCAGCACCAGCACCCCGGCCATCCGGTCCACCCGGTAGTGGCGCACCGGGGGTGCTTTTTCGTCCTGATAGGCGATCAGGTAATAGCAGCCGTTCTCCCATGCCAGCTGCCATGGGCTTACGGTGCGCACAGCGCTGCTGCCCTTGTAGCGGAACTGCACCAGACACCCCCGGTTGATGGCGGTGTGCAGCGCGTCGATGCTGTACAAAAGGGTCTGGCTGTCGGTCTTGGGGCGTCCGTCCACATACACCTGACGCTGCAATTGGGTGCCCTCGTAGTCGGAGCAGAGGGCTTCCAGCTTGTGGATGATGCGCTTGCTGGTGCGTGCCGAGATGACGCTGCTGGACTGTACCGCATCCACCAGCAGCTTCAGTTCCGAAAGTTCGAACGCACGGCTGGCCATCCAGTACCCGCCGCCGCGCCCGCGCTGCAGCTGGATGTCGTAGCCCAGACTGCGCAGGGTGTCAATGTCGCTGTAAATGCTCTTGCGCTCGGCCAGAATGCCCTGATTTTCCAGCAGCTGCACCAGCTGGGGCACGTTCAGGCGGTGGGTCTCGTCGGTGCGCTGCTCAAGGATGCGCAGCAGCGTTACCAGCTTGGATTTCTGTCCTTCCTGCTTTGGCATGGGGCAATACCTCCGTCACGGTTTATTCCGGCAGCTTTTTGTCAAAGGCGGCGCGGCGCTGGGTGGAAAGGCGGAACATCTGTTCCAGCTTGTCCCGGTCGTCTGCCACAAGGGCGGCGCGCATCTCCTGCAAAGCAGAATCGAACTGGTCGATCTCGCTGATCAGGTTCTGCTTGTTCCACAAGAACAGCTCTGCCCACATTTTGTCGTTGATGCGTGCAATGCGGGTCAGGTCGCGGAAGGAGTCGCCGGTGTATTCGCACAGCGAGGAGTTATCGTTGGCGCACATCAGGCTTACGGCGATGGCGTGGCACAGCTGGCTGACATAGCCGATCATCCGGTCGTGCTCCTGCACCGTCAGGGTGCAGATGTGCTTGAAGCCCAGCACTTCGGCCAGTTCCTTTGCCCACTGGATGCCCGCCGGGGTGTTCTTTTCGGTGGGCGTGATGATGAAGTTTGCCGGGGCAAAATTCACCTCGGCGGCGTGCTCCACGCTGGAAGTCTCGCGGCCTGCCATGGGGTGGCTGGCAATGAACTCCACCCCCGCCGGGCACAGTGCCTGTACCGGCTCCACAAGGCCGGTCTTGACGCCGGAAACATCCGTAAAGATGCACCCGGGCTTGAGCAGGGAACCGTAGGTACGGAACCAGTCCAGCAGCGCGGTGGGGTACAGGCCAAAGATGATATGGTCGGCCTGCCGGACAAGGTCCTCAAAATCGTGGGTCTTACCGCTGGCGATATAGCCGTGCTCCAGCGCGTACTGCAAGTGTCCCTCGCTGCGGTTGATGCCGTCCACATGGAAGCCGGCGCGGGTCAGCTCCAGCGCGTACTTGCCGCCCAGCAGACCCAGACCCACTACGAGATAACGTTTTGTTTTATCAAGCATCTTCTACCTCCACGCCAAGCGGCGCTGCATCTGCAAAAAAGCCGGGCCAGCTCTTCTGGATGGCTTCGGCATCATCCACGGTCAGGGGCAGCCCGGCGGCGGCAGCCAGCACCGCAAGGCTCATGACCACCCGATGGTCGTTGTGGCCGTGCAGCGGGGCGGCAGGAGCGTGCAGACGCTCCGCACAGCCCTGCACCGTGATGGTGCCGCCGTCGCTTTCCAGCACGCCGCCGCAGGCGCGCAGCTCGGCTTCCATAGCCGCGATGCGGTCGCTCTCTTTCAGGCGCAGCCGCTCCGCGTTGCGGATGACGGTGGTGCCCTTGCACAGCAGTCCCAGCACCATCAGCACGGGGCCAAGGTCGGGGCAGTCCGCAAGGTCGATGTCCACCCCATGCAAGGGAGCTTTTGCAAAGGTGACGCTGTCGCCTTTGCGGGTGAACACCGCGCCGCACCGGCGCAGAATGTCCAGAATGGCAGCATCGCCCTGCAAAGTATCCGGTGCAAGGCCGGTGATGGTCACCCCGCCGCACACTGCACCCAGCACCGCCGGGAAAGCAGCCTGACTGTAATCGCCCTCCACGTTGTAGTTGCAGGGGTGGTACTGCTGCCCGCCCGGCAGCAGCAGGGTGGTTTCGTCCAGCCAGCGGCTGTGCACCCCAAAGGCGGCCTGCACGGCGCGGGTCATGTCGATGTAGCTGCGGCTCTCCACGGGAGGAATAAGGTGCAGCTGGCTGTCCCCGGGCAGCAGCGGCAGCGCGAACAGCAGCCCGCTGATGAACTGGCTGGACACGTTGCCCGCCAGCCGGTAGTCCCCGGGGGTCAGTGTGCCCTCCACGGTCAGCCCGGCGGGGGACTGCTCAAACCGTAGATTCTGCTCACGATATAACGTTTCGTATACGGATTGCGGGCGCTCCATCAGCCGCCCGCGCCCGGTAAAGGTGACCGGCTGGCCGGTCAGGCTGGCGATGGGGATCAAAAACCGCAGGGTGCTGCCGCTTTCGCAGCAGTCCACCGGGGCGGTCAGGGGCAGAAAATGCCCAAGCCCCTGCACAGTGGCATCGTCCGCGCCGGTGTCCACGGCGGCGCACAGCTGTGCGGCAGCGGACAGGGTGGCAGAGATGTCCTTGCTGAATTCCAGATGGGTGATGTGGGAGCGCCCCACGGCCAGCGCGGCGCACAGCACGGCGCGGTGCGCCATGCTTTTGCTGGGCGGCGCGGCGATCACGCCCCCGATGCCGCCGGGGGCAGGTCTGATGGTTACTAGCATAGCGGTGTTATCCTTTTTCTCGCCCATGCATCGGTACTGCACCAAAGCCTTCCCCCGGTCGGGGGAAGGTGGCTGCGAACGCAGAGAGCAGACGGATGAGGGCGCTGGTAGCTGGCGCTTTTCCTGAACAGGAAGGCGTTTTTACATCTCCCGGCCGATGGCCCAAGCCACCTGACGGCACTTTGCCATGGCCTGTGCAAAGGCGTCCGGGGTCAGGCACTGTGCGCCGTCGCTCCATGCGTGCTGGGGGTCGTAGTGCACCTCCACTTCCAGACCGTCCGCACCGGCAGCCACGGCGGCGATCATCATCGGCTCTACCAGATTGGCCTTGCCGGTGGCGTGGCTGGGGTCTACCACGATGGGCAGATGGGTCTTTTCGTGGATAATGGGCACAGCGGAGAGATCCAGCGTATTGCGGGTGTACTTTTCAAAGGTGCGGATGCCGCGCTCGCAGAAGATGACCTGCTCGTTGCCGCCGGCCATGATGTACTCGGCGCTCATGATCCACTCCTCGATGGTGTTGCACAGACCGCGTTTGAGCAGCACGGGCTTGTGCATTTTGCCCACGGCTTTGAGCAGCTGGAAGTTCTGCATATTGCGTGCGCCGATCTGCACCACGTCCACATACTCCTCAAACTCCGGGATGCGGTCCTCGCTCATCAGTTCGGAGACGATGGGCAGACCGGTGGCCTCGCGGGCCTTTACCATATCCAGAATGCCCTCGGTCTCCAGACCCTGAAAGGCGTAGGGAGAGGTGCGGGGCTTGTAGGCGCCGCCGCGGAACAGCGTTGCGCCGCCCGCCTTGACCCCCTGCGCGATGCGCAGAGCCTGCTCGGCGTTTTCGATGCTGCACGGGCCCGCCATGACGGCGATCTTTTCCTTGCTGCCGATCTTCACGCCGCCGCAGTCGATGACCGAGTCTGCGGGGTGGAACAGGCGGTTTGCGCGCTTATAGGGCGCAGACACGCGGGTGACGTTGTCGATCCACGGGTTTGCCAGCACGTCCCGCTCGTCGATCTTGGTGGTATCGCCCACCAGACCGAACACATTGTAGTCCTTGCCGGTGATCAGGGTCACGTCCAGACCCTGATTTTCGAATTTGTCAACGATCTTTTCCAGCTCCTCTTTGGGAGTGCCTTTTTTGGTGGAGATGATCATGGGAGGTCGTTCCTTTCCTGTTTATTTTACATCACGATATGCGCCTTAGAGGAGCCGTCAGTGCGCAGCAGCTGCGCCAGCCAGATGCAGGCGTGCAGGTAGCCCTGCGGGCCTTCTCCGATAAAATGACCCTGACAGCCAAAGGACACCACGTCCGTTTTGCGGAAGGGCTCGCGCTCGTCCGGGGCGTCCAGCATCACCTCTACGGCGGGCACGCTGCACAGCCGCAGCGCGTCCAGAATGGCCACGCTGTAATGGGCGTAGCCGCCGGGGTTCAGCACGATGCCGTCTACCCGCCCGGGGGCAGACTGGATCTCGTCGATCAAATCGCCCTCGTGGTTGGACTGGCAGATATCCGTCTCGATGCCAAGCTGGTCGCAGCCCGCCTGCACATAGTCCATCAGGCCGGTGTAGTCCACTTCGCCGGGCACGCCGGGCTCAGACCAGCGCGCCAGATTGATGTTTGGCCCGTTAAGAATCAAAAATTTCATCCAGTGCCTCCTGTGCAGCTGCCAGCGCCTCGGCCAGCGTGCCGGTGTTGGGAACCACCGCATCTGCGGCGGCAAGGTACAGCGGGCGGCGCTGGGCTTCCATGGTGCGCAGCGCCTCGGCGCTGGAGGAAAGCGGACGGTTGCCGCCCACAGCCAGCGCTTCCACCGGTCGGTCGATGAACAGCACCACGCCGTTCTGGCGCAGGGCGCGGACATTCTCTGCCCGCTTCACCGCGCCGCCGCCGCAGGAGAGCACAAGCCCTTTTTCCTTGCCGAAACGGGCGATCTGCGCGGCTTCCTTTGCCCGGAAGCCCTCTTCGCCCTCGGCGGCAAAGATATCCGGGATGCTGCGTCCGTCTGCCTTGACGATCTCCTCGTCCAGATCCACAAGGGGTCTGCCCAGCTGCTTTGCCAGCAGGCGGCCAAGGGTGGATTTGCCGCAGGAGGGCATCCCCACAAGGGCGATGTTCAGCGTCTCGCGGCGCAGTGCGGCGGTGATGCGCCGCACCTCGCCCGGGGCGTCCTCAAACTTGCGGCCAAGGAAGTATTCGGCGGCGTACACCGCCTGTGCCACCAGCATCTCCAGCCCGCCTACGGCCACCGGCACACCGGCGTCCTCGGCGCGGAGAATGAGTTCGGTCTTGTTGGGGTTATAGACCACGTCCACCACGGCTTCCAGCCCGGGCATGGCGGCGACGTCCAGACTGCACACGCCCACGTTGGGGTACATCCCGGCGGGGGTGGTGTTGAACACCACCTGTGCGCCGCTGTGCACGGCTTCGGCGTAGCTCAGCTCGCCCTTTTCCGGGTCGGGGGTGCGGCTGACCGTCAGCACCTTGGCAGCACCTTTGTCCAGCGCCACCGCGCGGGTGGTGTTGTGGGTGCCGCCGGTGCCCAGAATGAGCACGGTCTTGCCCGCAAGCTCCACGCCGTGGGCTTCGCACAGGTGGGCAAAGCCCAGATAATCGGTGTTGTAGCCGTAGAGCAGACGGTT